>Ga0181535_10002356_pt1 | contig 23176 bp, 11 predicted proteins | sample PEATcosm2014_Bin_44_FD_119774 | JGI IMG/M metagenome (GOLD analysis project Ga0181535, IMG submission 119774) | Peatland microbial communities from MTU Mesocosm Facility, Houghton, MI, USA - PEATcosm2014_Bin17_30_metaG | ecosystem: Environmental > Terrestrial > Soil > Wetlands > Peat | place...
CGGCGTTCCGGTCTGGGTTACTGTCTGTGTCACTGTCGGTGTATTGGTCTGCGTTACTGTCTGTGTCACTGTCGGTGTATTGGTCTGCGTTACCGTCTGTGTCACTGTCGGTGTGCTGGTCTGGGTTGTCGTCTGCGTCACCGTCTGCGTATTTGTCTGTGTTATCGTCTTTGTAACGGTCGGCGTTGAAGTTTGTGTTACCGTCTGTGTCGCAGTTGGCGTCGAAGTTTGTGTTATCGTCTGTGTCACGGTCGGCGTTGAAGTCTGTGTTACCGTCTGTGTCACCGTCGGCGTTGAAGTTTGTGTTATCGTCTGTGTCACAGTCGGCGTTGAATTTTGTGTTATCGTCTGTGTCACAGTCGGCGTTGAAGTCTGTGTTATCGTCTGCGTCACAGTCGGCGTTGAAGTTTGTGTTATTGTCTGCGTCACAGTCGGCGTTGAAGTTTGTGTTATCGTCTGAGTCACAGTCGGCGTGTTGGTCTGTGTTATTGTCTGTGTCACAGTTGGTGTCGAAGTTTGCGTTATTGTCTGCGTAACCGTAGGAGTTGATGTCTGCGTTATCGTCTGCGTAACGCTCCGGGTTGCCGTCTGAGTTGCCGTCTGAGTAACGGTTGGGGTCACCGTCGGCGTCGACGTCTGTGTAACCGTCCCGGTCACCGTCGGCGTGCCGGTCTGCGTTACTGTCTGAGTCGCGCTTTGTGTTATTGTCTGTGTAACCGTCCGGGTTACCGTATATGTGGGCGTTATGGTCTGCGTAACGGTCGGTGTTACAGTCTGCGTCGCCGTCTGGGTGACTGTCGGGGTCGTTGTCTGGGTAACTGTCTTTGTAACCGTCGGCGTCACCGTCTGTGTCGCGCTCGGGGTTATCGTGGGAGTAACCGTAGTGGTCGATGTCTGAGTTACCGTCTGCGTAATTGTCGGTGTCACCGTCCCGGTAAAAGTCGGGGTAATGCTGGGCGTAATCGTAGGCGTGACTGTCCGGGTTATGGTCGCCGTCACGCTCGGCGTTATGGTCCCCGTCACAGTGGCCGTAACGGTCGGGGTGGCGGTCTTTGTTACAGTCGGTGTCACGCTCTGGGTTATCGTCGGCGTTCCCGTCGTTGTTACCGAAGGTGTCACCGTAAAGGTCGGCGTATATGACGGCGTCCTTGTGTAAGTGGCCGTGTTTGTATACGACGGGGTAAAGGTCGCCGTGGCGCTCGGTGTCGGCATGCTGGCCATAAATGTCACAAGGCTCGCAATATCGGCCGCCGCATTGGCAAATGCCGCGGAATGGCCGGTGACCGTGTTTGTCTGCGCGGTCTCGTTATAAAGCGTGATAGTTGCGCTCCCCAGAGCGTTCGTTGTCCCTGTAACGCTTGATGAAAGCAGGCCCGCCGGCGAGCCCAGCGTCGTCGAGGTAAATATGGAAGCCCCCGTGGTAGAAACGTTTATGGACCAGGTGCCTGCCACGCTGTTGCCGTAAACGTCCACCACCTGCACCGTTATGACATCCGTTGTCCCTATAATTGCAAAACGCGATGCGGCATAAGTCACGGTGTGGTCGGCCGCGCCCGCAATCCATTTCAAAGCTGCATTTACGTCCCTGTCGGGCGTGGCCTGTGATCCGGGCAGCAGGGATGATACGGTCACTGTTATAGCCTGCGCATAATAATCCATCATAGTTGCCGAGGCAAGCCCGGAAGCGGCGGTCATGCCGCTTATGGTCCCGGTCCCAAGTCCGGTTACCCCGCCGAGCGTCGCCGCGGTAAACGTAGCCTTGGCCGGAGAAGTGAGCGTAATATTATAAGTGCCGGGCACCACTATACCGTCGGCATCAACAACGCTTATATTGATAGTCTGTGTTGTTCCCACAGTTGCCGATCCTCCCGGCCCGACAAGGACCACGTGATCTGCGCCGGCGGCCACAAATTTCACCTGTGTGGAAATATCAAGGGCGTGGTTCCCCCACAAACCTGAATTCGGCGTAACGGTCACGGTCTCGACCGTGTTGTCCTTCAGGACAAAAGCCGCGGTTCCCAGGACGCTTGTCTGGCCGTAAACGACCCCTGTGTTTACACCGCTCCATCCGGCAGGAACCGTTGTAAAGACCGCGTTTCCGCCGGCTGTTATGGTCACATATTGCTGCGTCGCCACGGTGTTGCCCGAAGGGTCAAGCAGCCAGAGATTTAAAGCCTCGCCTGTCCCGGCCATACCGGCCGCCGCTATGCCGTCGGTATTATAAACAACGGCATGCGTTGCCGTTGTAAATAATATGTATGCCTTTTCATCCCTGTCCGGCAGGGCCAGTGAACCGGCAAGCAAACTACTCGGAGTTATCGTAACCGTCTGCGCGACCGAACTTGTCAGGGTAAGTGCGGCGTAGCCGAAAGCGTTCGTGAGCCCGTATGCCGTCTGGCCGGCCAGCGTCCATCCGCCGGGTATGGATGTAAATGCCCCGTTATTATTGGCGGTTATCGTAACCCATACGGCGCCTGCGATTGAATTGCCGTTTATATCAACGACCTGTGCGTTAAGAAGAATGTTGTTATTAATAGGAAGGGTGGCCGAAACCGGCAATACCCTTATATGGTCGGGCGCGGCAACGGTGAAATAGCACACCCTTGTAGATGTGACTCCGTTCCTTTCATACGCCGTCAAAAGCGCCGACCACACCCCGTAAACCGGGGCCGCGGGGATAGTGTAAGAATTATTCGTATAATGGCGCCATCCGGATGGATTCCCGGTGTCTGTCGCGTCGTTTACCATGAATGTCGTGGCAAGCCGCGTTGTGCCCGCCGGGTCGAATACCGCGATGGCTGTATTTGTCACATCGTAGGCGCCGAATGGGTCCGAAACCTGGGCCCCGAATGTCACCTGATTTCCCGGCCCGAAAACCGTCCTGCTGTTGCCGGAAGAATCGTATGTATATGCCGAATCAACGGCAATATATGTGGAGACGCTCAGCGATATGTTCGACCTCTGGTCCGTCGGGGCCGCCTGGCTGTCATGATAAAGGCGGATATACCTCGGCGTATTGGCGGTCAGCGAATCGTTCCTGAACTGAAGTTCCAGATAATATCCCGCCGGTATATTAAGGCCGCCTGCCACGGGGAACGTGAGCTGCGTCATTGCGGGGGCCGCGTCGGCAATGGCCGCCAGGGCGCCAACTCTCTGCTCCCCGATGGATATCGTGTTTGAACCGTTGGTCGCAAAGAGGAGCGCGTCGGGCGAGCATGTGGTCAGGTTGTTGTCGGACATTGATAAATTAACGAGAATGTTCCCGGTTATATTTAGGTTCCTGTAAAGCGCCGGGGAAAGCGCAAAAAATTTATTGTCAAATTTCTGCAGCTGGTCGTAGGTATTTGCCGCGGCGGTATCGGTTATTGTCGTAAGGCTGTATGCGATGGATGCCGGAGCCTGGACCGAGCCGTGAAGCCAGAGCGTTTTGTTAACGGAAGTGTTTGCCGGCGTAAGAGTGTCCTCCTGCGCCGAAGCCGCCGCGCCGGTGGCACTGCCCGTCAATGTAACTATGGTGGCGTTATCCTGGGAACCTATCGCGGTTCCCGGCACGCTTTGCCTGAAAGTTATTGGATAGGAGGCCCCGTTGTTTACCGTTATTGCGGGTTGCCCGTTGACAAGATAGGCCGGATTTATATAATCCCATGTCTGGTCGCCGTTGGTGTCCGAGGCTATGGTGACTCCGTTGGCCGTATTAATAATGTAAGTAGGCCAGCCATAATTCGTCGCTCCCGGGGACAACGATATGTAAAAAGTGTCGCTCGCACCAGTATTTGTCGCTGTAAGGTTTATGTTTCCCGTGGCGTTAATGTTGACCGTCTGGCTGGTCTGCGGGCTCAAGGTTATCCCGCCGATGTTCACGGTTATTGTCTGCTGGTTGTTGGAAGGATTCTGGTCCGTCACTCCCATGTCCGTCGTAAGGTCGGTGTAAACATTTATGGTATATGTCCCGGCGACAAGTGCCCCGATGTTCCACTGTAATCCGGTCACAACGCTTTCCGCCCCGGGTATTGATAAATTTACCGCGGTCATATTGCCGTTATATAAGTAACCCGAAGGGCCCGTTATCTTCACATGGACCGGCAGGCCGGTCCAGTCGCGAAGGCCGTAATCCACAACGGTCGCGGTTATCATTATGTATCCCTGGGCCGTCTGGAAGGTGGCGCCGTTTGCGGGCGCCGATATTGCCGATATCCCGACGTCGTGCAGCTGCGTGAGTCCGTAATTTATCTCGCTCTGCATATCGACCTGTCCCTGCGCGTTCTGGGTGTTGCCGAACCCCCAGATTACCTCCTGCACCTTCTGCTGTCCCTGTGTCATGGTGCCGAGGCTGTATTCAGTCGCGACCGAGGCGTCGCCGTTGTAAAGGTTCGAATTGTTCAGCGCCGCGTTCTGAACGTCTCCCCACATGAGGTTCCATGCGTTTACGTCGTGGGCCACGCTTGCAGCCGGGCTGGCAAAGCCCATGTAAGCTATCGGGTTCCCGCCGGGTTTGTATCCGAAAACAGTGTCGTTTGCCGGGTCGTAGGCGCAGCTGTCGTTATTGGGGTCGCCGTCAAAATCAAAGTCCGAACAATTGAAGAAATCTATGTTGTTTGCGGTGAGCCCCTGTACCCCGGAATTCGTTATGTAAAATATGGTGGCGAACCATTTCATGTTCCCGCGGAGTATCGTCTTCTTTGTTATGGTGAAAGGTATCTCGGGGGTGGCCTGCGTGGTGTCGAAAACCGTGGTTATGGTCGCCTCGGTCTGGCCCCACGGCGTGGTGTTCATGAGGTTGTAATTCTGGCTCACATGGGTAAATGCCCTGCCGCGCACCGCCGGGTATGAATTCTCCGTCGCGCCGGTATTTCCGTACTGGTAATAAAGCCCGTTGGAGGAGCTCTGGTACCTGAACGCCATCTTGTTGCCGCCATCGTTGGACACGTTCCTTCCAATGCCGTTATCGCCGCTCCTGCCCAGGTGGTCGATGGCGGTGTAATTTTCGAGGTTTGTCTCGCCGTTATAAGGATACATGATGCATGATATCTGGCCGCAGCCGCCTCCGGCCGCGCTAGCCTCTTCTATAAGCATGGAAAAACTCGGCGATGCCGGGTACAGTACCACCGAATATCCGTTTATCGGGTCGTCGTAAAAATAAAGTTTGTCGCCGTCGCGGTAAAACCTGTTTTTCAGCGTGTAATTCCCCGTGCCGTCGGGCACAAGGTCGTTGGTTATTTCAACGCCGTCGTCCCTTATTATCTTTTCGACAATGGAGCCATGCGGCACGTCCATCTGGAACCTGTACCATTGCCCGTCGGCCTTGTCGGATAGCTCCAGCCTGTAAACATTTTCCTTTAATTTGCGTGTGTTAAGCTTTGATCTTTTCAGCGACGCCCTGTCCACTCGCTTGTGCAGCCTTGCCGCCAGCGCGTCGACATCGCCTTCGGAAAGGGAATATTCCGAAAGGTCCGTCATCCCGTCTTTCGAGGCGCGTATGCGTTTGACCCCGAACCGGGAAACATCCAGCCCCGACCTCCTGATATTTCCGGACATGGCGGAATAAACGAATTTACCATCGGCAGGGTCATAGGCTATTATGTCCTCGCCTTTGATCTTATCCGAAGGAACATCCGGCACCGCGCACAACCTGGCAGGCAGCATAAATGCCGCGATTAAAACGGCAAACAGCGCCCTTCCGGCCGCACCTGTGACAACTTTTTTCGATCCGTCAAAAAATTTACCCATGCTCTCCCTTTTGGATCCGTGCTCCCGTTACTATTATGCCCTAACTTGCTTTTACCGCAGTGTCTTATATCACAATGTTTTATTCGTGTCTTTTGCGTGTTTTTATGAAGTCTATCGCCTTGAGCACTTCCCTGGTGACGTCGGCGTTGAACTGGTCTTCCATCTCCTTTAGCTTGGTGAATATATGACCCCTGTCGGAAACCACGTATTGGGGCGGCAGGCGGTTGATGGCAAGCGCATAAACGTCAAGCCTGCACAAATCGCACTTGCAAATATCCCGCCTTTGCTCATATTGCTCGTCTATGTTCCTTTTTACTATATCTTCCATGTAATTCTTTACAACCATCTCTTTTGCCGATTTTGACTGCATTTAAGGCCTCCGCCTGCAAGGGTGTTTTTCAGATCCTGCCGATTATTTCCTTGATGCCCTTTAAAGGCACGCCTTTCCCGGAAAATTCCTTTATTTTTTTGCAAAGTTCAATGTGATCCATGGTATAAACGCGCCTTGATCCGACCCGCAGCGGAACCACAACCCTTTTCTTTTCCCAGTTGCGCAGGGTCTGCTGGTGGACATCGAGCATCATGGCCACCTCCCTGATCCCGAATAATGTTTTTCCGTCCGCAGGTTTTTGAGCCTTTGATTTTTCCAGTAAAGCCGCATCTTCTTTGGTCATAAAAAAACCTCCTGTTAATAAAAATCCGCACGTGCATATATAATGATTCCCTTTGATCAGGAACGATACAATTATACCTACTTGATAACAGTATTGTCAAGCAGGTAAAATGGTTTAATGTGTTTTTTATGTAAAACCCTTTATTTAAAAGACAAAAAATGCGCTATATGATGTATAAACCGGATTTCCCATCTACAAGCACTTGTGGTTTCATACAATGATAAAAAAATTGCACTTTTTCCATATTAAGACGCAAATCTTGTTGATAAGAAAAATCATATAATACCCGGACATCCCGCTTGACAATACGCCCATATTGGAATATGCTTTTAAATACGATAATATTTAATCTTTATTTCATCAATACCGATAATAGAACGAATAACAAAAACGATATCAGGCGGTTTTCGCTTTTAAATTATTTATTTATGCCCCCGCCGGATAAAGGAGTTTTCATGAAAAAAATCAAGAATCTTTTCTTATTAATCCTGCTTTTTATTTTGCCGATAGATCTCTTTTCAGCGGTAACTTCAGTCGCCATTTCGCGTGTCGGCGTTGACGGCGCATATCTTGAAGCCGGGACGACCAACAATCTCGTTTATCATATGAAAATATCAACGGACGGGACCGATGACTCGCTGCAGGCCATTTCCATTACCAATGCCCTGGATTCATGGTCCCAGGGTCCGGCCACGGAACCGGCATCCATTCAAGCCGGCTCTGTGAAGTTGTGGTATTCATCCGACGATAATTTTTCGGACGCGCATGTCATCCCCGGTGCTTTCGCCGTTAGCGGCGGCAATGTATGGAACGATAACCCCGCTATTTCCGTCACAAATAATTCCGGAATATTCGTCACAGTTGATATTTCATCATCCACGGCCGGCGGGACGATCGAAATGCAATCAAACGGCCTTGCGTGGTTCTCTGGCGTTTCCACCCCGGCTGTAAATCCGATCGGCGCTCCGGCCAATCCTGCCGTCCTGCAGATAGTCCAGGCCCCGCCCGCCACTTCCCTTCTTGTTTCCCACACCAACGGCACAATGCAGCCGTATTCGTCCACGGGCCAGGAGAACCTTATCCCGATGGAGCTTTCGTTTTACAACAATTCCGCAGTGGGCGCCGCCCCCATAATAGTAACATCCATTACTTTGACGGTGCAGTCCAATTCCCCTTACGGAACCGTGCTTGACCCTGCTGATATTATCTCAAACATACGCATCCAGGACGCGACAAACGGCACTGTTTACGGCTCAAGCAGCGGCGCCGCCATACCGGACGCACAGACCGCCGTTATCATACCAATATCTTCGCTTAACGTTCCTTTTCAAACCTCTGTCACCACCACAGTTTACATTTCCATAACCCCGTCGGCCGTATCCGCCGGCGATAACTTTGTGCTTTCGCTTATTTCCGGGAACGCGGTCACAGCGGTCGATAATTACACGCTGGCGCCCGTAACCGTATCGGCTTCCCCGTCCGACTCCACCGGTTTCACAATGAACTCCAATTATACGACCATCGAGCCGGCCGCGGTTTCCATATCGGCCGGGGCGGTAAGCGTCATAGCCCCCAACATCAACAAGGGCCAGAAGAACGTCCAGCTTTTCAACGTTTATTTTTCAAGCCCGGTCCCGGCAAGCTACGCTTCAGCCGAGGTCAACAACCTTAAGGTCGCGCTGGCCGACATTAATATGAACCCCCTGATCCCGGCAAACCTGCTCTCAAAAATATACGTGACAAGCCTGGACGGGTCGATAATTTACGGGTCGAAAGATTCCACGACGCTTGAAACCACGGGCGGATTCGCGTCAATACCGCTGATTAACACGGTGGTGGTCCCGGCGGGGTCGTCCGTGACGGTTGTCGTAAGGGCCGACATAAGCCCCACCACGGTCTCAAACAACTTTAAGGCGGGCATCGCCTCCACCTCGGACATACTGGCAAGGGATAAAAATTCCTTCTCCAGCGTTTCAGTATATCCGGCCATGCCATTCCCGTTCTATTCGGCCGCAGCCTTGCTCTCAAGCTCGTTCACGGTAACGCATACCGCCGATATGCCGAAGAACCTTTATAAGGGCGACGCCAACGTCAAATCTCTTGAAATAAACCTTAACACGTCCCTTTCTTTCGGTTCCGGCAATCTCCTGGTGCGCGGCGTGACTCTCACGGCCTCCGACGGCAACAATGCCTCAGAGGACTTTTCCTCAGCCGTCTCCCAGTTCCGCATAACTGCGGCGGGCCAGGACATTACGGTCTCAGCTCCGTCATCGGACAAATGTTATTTTGTTTTCCCCCAGCCGGTCACCGTTCCGGCGGCCCAGCCGGCCACCGTTCCGTCCGTGGTGACGGTATATATTTTTCCTCGTTCCGATGCCACCGCCAGGTCGCTACAGGTTTCCCTTGCATCAGCCTCCGACATAAACGTTTACCAGGACAACGACCCCCTGCGTGTTATCTCCATAACCCCCGGCGCAGGCGACTCCTTCCCCATGTCGTCGGGCATAGGCTATATTACCGGCGACACCGCGGCGTTGACGCTCACAAATTATCCCAACCCTTTTAAGGCCGGTTCAACCACCAGGTTCGCATATTATCTGGCGGATCCCTCCGGCGTAACAATAAAGATTTATGATATCACCGGCAGAATCATCAGGACCGTATGCGACAATATTTCGAAATCCCCGGGATCCCATGAGGAGGATTTCTGGGACGGGACGGACGCCGCTGGGCGTTACTGCCTTGCCGGAACGTATGTGGCAAGGGGAGAATTCAAATCCACGTCGGGCCAGAAACAAACCTTGACCCGCAAAATAACTTTTGTAAAGTGATGGTGGAAAAATGAAAACAACGCTTCGAGCCATAATATTTGCAGCTCTTATTTTATTGCCGTCCGCGGCGGCCGCCAACAACCTGAATTTCTTTTCCGACTGTGATATAAAAAACTCGGGAATGGCGGGGTCTTATGCCCCCTTTACTTCCGGGGCATTTTCCCCCTTTTCCAACCCGGCCGGGCTGGGTGCCTCCGAAAAGCAGGAGCTCGGGCTCATGTACTACAACCTCTTTGAAGGGGCCGTGGTATCCTGCCTTACTTACTCATACCCCATGATAGACAGGGGCACGCTTTCAGTGTCGGGAATAATACTCGATAACGGCAGCATAGAACAGCGCGACGACAACAACGTTCTTACCGGGAACATCACCGACACTTACAAGGCCCTGTATGTTTCATACGGAATAGATATAATGCAGCTGGCTGACGTCGGGATCAACGCGCGCTATATAAACCACGACTTTTACAACATTTCGGTATCCGGGTTCGGAATTGACGCCGGAGCCATATTTTTTCTCCCTTACGACACGAAACTTTCCCTTTTTGCCGGAGACTTATTGCAGCCGGAATTCCGTTATTCTTCGTCCGCGGATTCGCTCCCTCTTTATTATGACGCCACGCTCGGATGGGAGGAGCAGGTCCTCGAGCAGGTATCCGGTGTTGTCCGGATTGCGGCCGGACTTTCCGGCGAAGAGTACGACCAGTCGCTTACTCTCCACTGCGGGGCCGAATTCTCGGCTTACAAACTGATCTCGGTCCGTCTCGGCCTTTCGAACAGCGGTTTTTCATGCGGCGGATCGATAAAATATTCGGGCGCCGAGCTTAACTACGCCCTTGTCCAGACAAGCCTTGACCTTGTTCACAGGTTCTCCATAACCTACTCTTTCGGGGAAAATGTCAGGTCCATAGAAAAACAACTCATGACAAAAGAGGCCAAGGCAAAATACGAACTTATAGAAAAAATAAAATCCGAGACGGTCTCAAAATACGAACAGGAAGTCGAGGACTTCATAAAATCCGGCGATTACGACAATGCGCTTATATCCATCCAGAAAGCGCTTGTGTGGGCCCCGGGTGACAAGTGGTTCACCGAAAAAGAGGGCGAAGTCCGGTCCCTCTTGAACGCATCAAAGGTAAAAAATTATATCGATGACGCGGACAGCCTGGTACGCCAGGACCTTTACATCGACGCCCTTGTAAGCCTGAAGAACGCCCTTGATATCGACCCGAAAAACGAAATAGCCACAGCCAAGCTCGCCCGCGCGCAGGAGCTTATCAGGACCCTCGGCGAAAAGAACCTTTCGGTGGAAGAAGGCAACAAGACGGCGATAAAAGAGCATTTCGAGAACGGCCTGACCGATTACACCGCCGGCAATTACGAGAAAGCCGTGGAGGAATGGGACAAGGTAATAAAGGCGTCGCCGCTGCAGAGGCAGGTTTATAATTACATACAACGCGCGCAGGAAAAAATAAAGGTGAAAGAAGAGGCTGTGGTCGCAAAAAAGTCGGAGGCGGAAAAAAAGCTCTCGGGCCTTTACAGCGACGCCGTGCTTCTTTATACCAAGGGTGAGTTCGAGAAATCAATAGGATTATGGCGCGAATACCTCAAGCTGGACCCGGACAACAAGGACGCAAAGGAATATGTTGAAAAGATAACCAAGGAATTTCTGGAACTGCAGAAACAAAAGCTCGAGTGGTAGCGGAGGGATTTTAGGGGATTTTCTTTTTGCCCAGGAACTCCGCGCCCCACACGAAGGCCTGCCTTACTATGTGCCAGCACCCGGCTGCGGTGTCCTTTAAGAACTGGAAATAATTCACCTTCTGCGAAACAATAGAGAGTATCAGCGCAATAACCATTATGTTCATGAAGAATACGAACAGCAGCGAAAAAAATATGTTTGAATCCTCATACAGGTCGCTTTGCTTTGTCGTAAGCGAAAAAAGCGTCAGCGCTATATGGAACGACAGCGCCGCCCCCACAAAAAAAGCCACATAAACGCGGTATTCATCCCTTGCTATGAAATAAATAAGAGCGGCCGCGAAAGCGTAAAGCGGGAAAAAATACGGTGCCAGCGACACCAAAAAATTGGATTTGGATACCAGCACTTTCCCTCCCTCCCTTGAGACATGGAGGGACTTGGTCTTTCCCCCGAAAAGAGCCGAAATGAACATATGCGTGAGTTCATGCGCCATAACGTGGGCAAAGACCGGCTTATAAAGCAGAAAATGCACGAGTATATAGGCAATGAATCCGCAAAGAAATGATATTTCCTCCCTGGTGGTCACGGACAGGTTCCGCACGAGCTGGACCATGGCGACCGACGCGGAGATCGACAGCAGGGCGAGGATAAAAGTCAGTATAAAAAATATTATTTTTTTCATTTATCTGGATGCCGACAGCCTCTCGTTTACTTCCTCGAGCCTTTTCCTGGCGGTCAGGTGGTTGGGGTCTATCCTGAGCACGGCCAGCAGTTTTTCCCTTGATTCCTTCAGCTTGCTCTCGCCGAAGAGGTCCATCGCCTCCCTATAAAGCCCGGATGCTTCCTCGTCAAAAAGCGGCTTCAGGTCGCGCATATATTTTAAGGCAAATTCATTCGCCGGGTCTATGTGAAGTATCCTGTTCAAGTATACCATCGCGTCCGCCATTTTCTTGGTCCTGTAAGATTCGTCCACCTTTTCCATGAGGTCTTCCATGCGCACCTTCAGTATCTTTTTTACCTTTTCCATGTAATCCTTCAGTTTTGTCTCAAGCGGCCTTTTTTCCACCACCTTTTTCCATTCCTTCAGGGTGGACATGTAATCCTCTTCGAGGAGCTTGTTTATCCCCTTTATGAACGCCTCGGACGCAAGCGCCGCCTCCACATCCTTGCCGAAATCCTCCCTTGCGAGTTTGGCGTATGATTCGTCCATGGCAGCTTTTATCTCCCGTGAGTCGGGTTTTAAATTAAGGGCGTGGCTGAAAAGCAGAAGGGCCTCAAGGTCGTTGCCCTGCGACATTTCCTCCTGTCCGGACCTGAACATGGCGTCGGTTTCTTTCTTTAATGTCAACTCCCTTAACTTTTGCTCGGCCCCCTCGATATAAGACCTTGCCTGCACGTTCCCCTGGTCGAGTTTAATGGCCTCGCGCCACTTCTCGATTGCCTCCTCGATCCTACCTGTCTTATAAATGGCGACTCCCTCGGCTATGATATTCGGCAGGCTGGCCGCTATGGTGATTTTTTCTTCCGCGGATTTTATGTAGGCCTTTATCTGCGCGTTATTGGGGTCAAGAGAGAGTCCTTCCTGCCACTTAACAACCGCCCCTTTTATGTTCCCTTTTTTATATATGTTGAGCCCTTCCATTATCATATTCCTTACATCCTGGGAATTCTGGTCGGAGCTCAGCCTGTTCCTTAGGGCCTCAAGATTTTCCCCGACTTCGCGGTCGTCCGGATATTTCTCACGCAGTTTCTCAAAGATCGCGAACGATTCCTTTATAAGGCCCCTGGCGGAAAGTTCCTTTGCGGCCTTTATTTCAGCGGCGAGATCTTTTCTTCCCTGCTCCTTCAGCATGCTGTCAAGTATCGACTGCGCCGACGCCCTGCTTGAGGTTATGCCTTTGAGCATAAGTTCAATTTCCTGCGGCGATGTCGCATTCTTCTTGGCGTCTTCTATTGTTATCAGCCCTTTTTTATAAAGGCTGATAAGCGACTGGTCGAATGTCTGCATTCCCGACTGCGACCCGTCCTTTATGAGGTCTTTTATCGCCCCTAGCTTTCCTTCCTCCATATAGCCGCGCACCGTCGGGGTGACAACAAGCACTTCCACGGCAGGCACCCTTCCGGTTGCATCCACCCTGGCGATTAACCTCAACGATATGACGGCTTTCAGGGCGCCCGCAAGCTGAACCCTTACCTGGGCCTGCTGGTCTTTCGGAAAGAAATCAAGTATCCTGCTTATTGTCTGTATGGTGTCTATGGTATGAAGCGTCGAGAATACCATGTGTCCCGTCTCCGCCGCCGACACCGCTATGCCAACTGTTTCCGCGTCCCTCATTTCGCCTATGAGGATCACGTCCGGATCCTGCCTTAGCACGTATTTAAGGGCGGTCCTGAAATTTTCCGTGTCGAGCCCGACTTCCCTCTGCGAAACGCTCGATTTTTTGTCGGAATGGACGAATTCTATGGGATCCTCGATGGTGACTATATGATGCCGGTATGTTTCGTTTATCTTGTTTATCATCGAGGCGAGCGTCGTTGACTTTCCGCTTCCCGTGGTGCCGGTGACAAGCACCAGACCGCGGTTCAAAAGCGCTATATCCGAAAGCGCGGCCGGAAGGTTCATTTCCTCAATGGAAGGGATCTTTATCGGGATGGCCCTTAAAACTATCTCGTATTTTCCCATCTGCTGGAAAGCGTTGGCCCTGAAACGCGCAACTCCCTCGAGGTTGTAGGCGAGGTCCATCTCGTTCGTCTCCTCGAATTTCTTCCTCTGCTTGTCGTCCATGAGGGCGTACATCATTTCTTTCATGTCCTGGCGGGATAATATTTCCATGTCATCCAGGGGCAGAATGTTTCCATCCACCCTTATGAGGGGCGGCCTGCCTTCCTTAAGGTGCATGTCGGACGCCCTTTTTTCAATCATCATATGGAGAAGATCGTTTATATTCATCCTCGGTGGACCCCTTTTTTGATCAGGTTAGAAATATATTGTCAGCCCGAACCTGCTGTTGTTAAGGTTTGTCTCGTTGCCGAAATACTGCTGGTATGCGTAATCCACCGAGAATGTCTCCAGGGCGACGCTTGCCCCGCATGAAAAACCGAAAGAACCGTCCGGCGGAAGGTACTGGAACCCCGCCCTTATCGCTATGGCTTGTATCTGCGAAGCCTTGCCGAACGAGAAATTGTATTCCCCTCCCCCGCAAAAATCCGAAACAGAAGGGGCCCCGTCGCTGTCCTCGACGGTCTTCAGGTCAAAGCTAAGGAGCATATCCGAGGTCACGCCGTAATATAGCCCGGCGTTTATCTCGTAAGGCACCGATTCTTTCGTCCCCGTGTTCCATGTGACCTGCGAGAATATGTCCTTGCACACCAGTCCAATCCTGAAATTATCCTTGAAGGCAACCATTGCCGCCAGGTCCGCCGATAATCCCGATGCGCTTATCTGGGCCGTCCCCAGGGTGAGGTCGGAGTTGACCCCCAGGTATTTCAGGTTCACGCCGAGGGCTATCTTTGGAAAATTATATTTGGAAAACCCGAGATACTTTTCTATCTGCATGCCCCACGATAAAAGCGCGGTATATTCGGACCATTTATTCGTCACATCGCCCGCAAAATCAGGCTCTATCTGCGCGTTAAGATACCTTAAGGACCCTCCAAAGGCGCCGAACCCGCCGGTGTCGCCCTGGGCGTATGAAACAAGCATGTCGGATAGCCCCTTAAAATCATTGTATACCTGGGGGATATATGTCCCACTGATTGATTTCTCCTTGCCCAGAAACGCCATGCCCGCCGGATTCCACCATGACGCGTTCGCGTCGTCGGCCACCGCGGTAAAAGCGCCCCCCATTCCCGCGGCCCTCGCCGATATGACGCTGTCCGTAAAAGAACCCCCGAGAGAATTGTCCGCGCCCAGTATCACGGGCGAAGAAACCGTCAGGGCCAGTATCAAAAGTGCCGGTATGATTGTTTTTTTCATCTTATTTCACCACCGCGATCATCCTGGACGAGGAACTCGACGCCCCTCCGGTGTTTGTTATTACTATCTTCATTAGGTAAAGGCCGTTGCGCACATACGCACCCTCCCCGTTCTTTCCGTCCCATTTTACGTAATACATCACGCTGGCCGGGTTTGTAGGATTTGCGTCGCTGCCGGTAAAAAGAGCGTGGTCCGCGGAATCGCTGAAGGTCATTGTCCTGACCATGCTTCCGGATATGTTGAATATGTATACTTTCACATCCTTTATGAGGGTTATGTCGGGCGTGTAGTAATATTTTGCGGGCCCGGCAACCGGGTTGAAGGCCTTTGTATTAAGGAAATGGAAAGCCGCAAGCTGCACCGAGGGCGGCGCGTACATCAGGGCGTATGCGTTGGCCAGCGGTATCGTCGCCAGCTGCACTTCAAAATAATGGTCCGTCCCGTTGTCTACCGGGGTCGAAAGTCCTGAAACCTGGGCCCATGTGGCCCCGTTCCACATCCAGAGCGTAAGGCTCAAAGGTGTCAACCCGAGGCTTGCAAGAGTCGCCACATTCGCGTCCGAATAATGCATCCTTAAAGCCGTCGAACATTGATTTGCGTTGAAGCTCAACGGCAGCGTAAAAGGCGACGCGGTAAAAGAGACGCAGTTGCCAAGGATTACGTATGTACCCGGGGTCGCGGGCGGCGTTGCCAACAATTCCGCCGTCAAATCAGCGGCCGGTACGGCGGCATTTGTGCTGTCAGTAATGCCGCTTGTTCCGGCCACGTAGCTTGATAACCTCAGGCATGTTGTAGTGTTTTCGCCCGTACCGGCTAGGTCCACATAAGTTACACCTGCCGTTGAAATATTGAACTGATAGGAATAAGCTCCCTGGAATCCATTAACCGTCGCAGCCGTCACATACGCCGTGTACTGGCCGTCTGAAAGCGTGTTTGTCGGTATAAAAGACAAAATATTTGTTCCGGCTGTGTGCGTCAGGGACCCCGCGACTACGCCCGCCGTTCCCGAAACCATGATCCCTGAATTTGCCCAATCAACGGCCGCGGTGCTGGACTGCAGCATGGTTGAGTTCACCATGGTTACAAGGAAACTCACCTGGGTTGAAGCTGACTGCTGGAGCATCTGCGTTGACCCGGAAATCGACTCGACATTTACATTGCTTACGGTCGGTATGGACTGGTCCACAATTGTAAATGTGAAGGTGACCGTTGGCCCGATATTATCCGAGGCGTCAACCGGCGTTACCTTATAGGTGTACACGCCTCCCACGGTTATGGGTTTATCGGGTATATAATAAATCTCCCATGTTTTTGTCCCGGGCGTGCCTCCGTTCCAGGCAACATGGCCCCCGACAGGGGTGCCGTAAGGGTCAAAAAGCGCGATAGTGGAAAGATTTGTCGAGCCGGCGCCGACACCGTTATCCTGAAGCGTTACTTTAATATAATTTGTCGGGTTTATTACGCCTGGATTGAGCGTCTGGTTATTCGACGGGTAAGCCGAGGAAGTGACTATGACCGGCGGCTGGTTGTCGGGCAGCGGGACGGTCACGTCCTGAGGCACAATAAACGACGCGGTGGTCTGGTTCGATGTCAGGCCGTACCCTCTGTTATCGCCGATAAAAGTGTCGTTGAAATAACTCGGCTGGGCATGCACATTGACCTGCGTGTAGGTAATGGTGTTCGATCCGCAGCTTGTGGATTCCGTGGCCGGGCTGTTGGTCACGTCTATCATCTTTCCAACAAGGATGGATTTAAATGAAACTATGTAAGTTCCGGCCGCCATGGAATTGGAATAGTAAACATACGCCGGATTGGCCGTGAAAGTGTTGTTGCCGTTATCCTTAAAATCGTTAACGGGATCAAAGACTATATCCCAGTCGTTGTTGAGCACTCCGTCGGGGACGGTATATATCGGTCCGGCTAATATTGCGCAAGAATTGGTCGGCAACGGAGTGTATAAAATGCCTCCTCCTCCGTCGAGCTGTCCCGTAAAAGGCAGGTTGTCTGAAAACCTGTTGCTAAAGGCCGGGTTCACGTAAGAGTAATCCGTATCGTCGCTCAGGAAGCTGTCCCGGGGCGCCACAAATATCTGCGTCCCCGCGGAATTAAAAAGCCTTAAGTCAATATAAATAAAAGGGAAATTGTGATAATCGTGCGAAGTCCCCGGGACCTCTCCGTAAGAATAATTAAACCCGAGATTGGCCAGGTTTGCCCTGGACGCGTTTATCATGTTAACGCCCATATTAATGGTCACGACAGTTTCATACTCGGGGGTATGCGAGAATTGCGTGTTTACCGAGGCTACGGTAGCGTCAAGTTCCACCGTTGTTACTATCAAATTGGCCGAATACGGGACTCCGGCATTCCCGGCCATATCCGTATAATTGAAGGTATATGTATAATTTCCGTCGGTAACCACATTCCCGCTGCTGTCCAGGCCGTCCCACAGTATAGGGTTGTTATAACCAAAATTTCCGGTTGCCACGAGCGATTTTATGGTAACTGCTCCCTGCGTTATCGTAAGTGTAACCGTGGAGTTCTCGCTCATGTAGTAAAAAAACTGCGCCAGACCCTTATTTGGGTTAAATGGGTTTGGGTTCACGTTAACAAGCTGGATCGTCGGCCTGATGCCGTCTATGTTCACGGTTGTCGGAGCGGTAAATGGGGCGTTGCTTGCCGATGCCATTCCCTCTATAAAATTCCCGGTTATCTGGCCGTTCTGCACGTTGAACTGGTAATTTTCCCTTATAAGGAATGCCGCATTATAAATTCCGTTGCCGGCGTCGGCAAGAGGTATTCCGGAAATGGCCGTTCCTATGCTGACCGTCGCGGTGCCGCCGGCGCCGGGTGTTCCTATGGCCCCGGTTAAAAGCTGTATAATGGAATAGCTTGACACAGTTGGCCCCGCAATAAGCATCGTGTTGTCAATTGTCAGCTGCTGCGCGCCGGTATAACCCGCCGTATCGAGCCAGGTGTGTGTCCCGTCATAAATATATATCCCGCCCGGAAATGCGGCTGGAAAAGTGGGGCTGCTGAAAGTTATGTTATTTGCCGTTGATGAGCTTATGGTAATGTCGTTGTATGTCGACGCCGCATTAATAACGGACATATTAAAATTCAATGTGTCTCCAATTTTTGAAACCGTGGCCGCCGGGGAAGGCTGGACATAAAGGGAGGATATTATGTATGTGGCTTTTACCCCCGCGGAAAATATACTTACAAATAAAACTGCAAAAAGGCTTACGACAAGGCTGTTTCTTGTTGAGTTTTTTCTCAATTTAGCCTCCCGCGGTATAAAATCCGTATAGCATAATAATATCATAGATTAAAAAAAAGTCAATGTCATAGGAACCCCCTTAATAAAAAGGGTTTTCCTGTTTTTTAACCTTTGGGTTTAAACAATCTTTTTTTTACACTGTTTTATGGCTTATTATACCTTTCCTTATTAATAATAATATCTGATAATAATCGGGCTCAACGCAAAGTCTTTTGCCGCAGCCACAAGCAGGTTGGTCTTGTTATTGGAGCTGCTTATTCCTATATATACTCCCGCTTCACTGCTCAAGGTCAGGTCCTTGCTTATCCCGGAGAGCACGAGCATGAACTCCGCCCCGACTCCGCCGACAAGGGTCAGCACGCTTGCCCCGGAGCCGTAACCGAATTTTAATCCCGGTATCAGGTTTATTGCGAAAACGTCGTTCTCGGTCATCGGGGAAACCATTCCCGCTCCCATGGACACAAGCGAATCATTCCCGTTCATGGTAAACCCGGCCGATACGTCGAGACCCACTTTTTCGTTCGCCCAGATGCGGTAGGTCAATTCGCTGTTGGTAAGGTCAAAACCGAGCGACTGTTTTTGCTTCAGATCCCCTATAGGCGACGGCGCCGTTGCCGCAAACGCAGCCGCGCATGAACATAAAGCCAGAACCATGAACAAACATATCTTTTTCATAAAACCCCTCCCTTTAACGCTTTTTTTACGAATTCATACATCAGCCTGATCCCTGTTGCCGCCACCCCGTCGGGTATGTATGATTTGTTTTTTATGCCGTATGCCGTTCCGGCTATATCCAGGTGGACCCACGGATAATCGCCCACGAACTCCCTCAGGAATATACCCGCGCATGATGTCCCCGCCCCGCCTTCGCCAACATTTTTTATGTCCGCGTATTTCGACTTGAGCGTCTCCGCGTATTCCTCGAGCATGGGCAACTCCCAGACGGTCTCACCCGTTGTCTCGCCCGATTTTTTCATCATCTCAAGCATCTGCGGGTCGTTGCCCATGAGCCCGGTCGCGTAATGGCCCAGGGCGACAACACAGGCGCCGGTGAGCGTGGCTATATCCACTATGAAGGCCGGTTTATATCTTTGGGCGAAATAAAGGGCATCGCAAAGTATCAGCCTTCCTTCCGCGTCGGTGGATATCACCTCGATGGTCTTCCCGGACATGGACCTGAGCACGTCCCCGGGTTTGTAGGATTTTCCCGACGGCAAATTTTCGGTCACCGGGGCCAGGAACACCGCGTTCAATTTTAATTTCAATCCCGATATTATTTTCATCAATGCGATCACGGATGCGGCCCCGGACATGTCGAACTTCATGTCCTCTATCATGGATGAACCCGATACCTGGGGTTTTAAGGATATCCCGCCCGAATCGAACGTTATGCCCTTTCCCACAAAAACCCCGGTCTTTTTCGAGGAAGGCGCCCCTCTGTATTCGGCCACTATGAATTTCGCCGGCTCGTCCGACCCTTTGGCCACGGAATAAAACGCCCCCATGCCCATTTTCTTCGCTTCTTCAAGGGAATATACCTTTATTTTTATTTTTTTGTCCCTGCCTGCGGCCTCTTTTGCGGCAAAGGCCAGACGTGACGGGGTCGAATAATTTCCCGGCCCGTTCATAAGGTCTTTGGCGAAGAACACTGCATCAACCACTGTTTTTATCTCGTCGATGGTTTTTTTGAGCGGCAGTGATGCCGACGCGAAAGAGAGCGTTGATATTTTGTCCGCGTCTTTTTTCGCCTTGAACTCGTCGTAGGAGTAATCAGCCAGCATCATGCCTTCAAGCTGCGCGGTAAAATCATGTTGTGACGGTGAAAAAACCCTGGAAGCCAGGGTGCGGGCTCCAAGCGATCTCGCCTCTTTGACCGCAAACCCCGCGGCTTCCCTGAGCTTTTCCGCGGAAAGTTTTTCCGGCTCGCCGAGCCCCAAAAAAAGGACTTTTTTGAGCCCGTGCGCCGTTTCAAAGGAGTAAAAGGAACGTTTTTTGTATTCGTCCCTGATGCCCCCGGAAGAAAGCAGGGAAACCATCTTTGCGGAAAACGGAGCGTAATCCGCCGCCGGGAACTGTTTCGCCGGGCCCTTAAAAACCGGGACTATGTGAAGATCCGCATCAATATCAAAAAGTTTTTTCTGAACCGCCCTTACCAGCATAAATTCACCTCGCCTTATTTTACCGGGGCAAAACTTTTTATTTTTCCCCGAAGTGCGTTAAAAACCCCATCACATTTTTCGAAATAAAAGCGTCCGTCCTGTCGACGTCGGAACTTATCACGGAACTGTTTTCCCTGATGTCCACCGGGGCCGAATAAATGCCGGCGCACTCGACGAATATCGATCTTGTATCCTCGGCCCAGGATTCTATTTTCACATCGTAAGCGGATAACTCCTGGTTTACCGGCGGAAAAAACATTCTCGAGCCGATGACGTGCAGCGGCCTTGCGAAAATTTTCATGTCGGAGTCTTCCAGCGAAAATACTTTCCTGACAAGATAATCCCTGCCGTCCTCAAATTGCCTGAGATTAACCAGTTTCCTGATGGTTATGCCGTGCATTATTACAAGTGAAACGGCCGTGGCCTTTGTGAAAGCTCCCAGAAAATCCGCGGCAAGTGCGCTGTAGTAATTGATCGAATTGGAGCAAAATTCGTAGGAGACCTGCAGCCTGTCCTTCAATATCCTGTAACGGGCAAGGTTGTTCTTCTCTTCCTTGGTCGACATTATTACGCTGCCGTCCGGCAACGTGGTAAACGAGGTTATGGAGTGCGATTCGGATACGGAGTCGAAGACCCCGCGCAGTTTCCTGTCCTCCATCTGCACCGGTATGAACACGAACTCCATATTGATAGACATGAGCCTTGTTGAAATATCCATTTTCACCGCCTGTTATTTCAACCATAATAACAGAATCGGCGGCTATTTTCAATCGGCAAGTGTCCGGACCGGGCTTATTGCGAGACCGTTACTCCTTTTGACTGAAGGTAAGGTATGTCGGTATTTATCGCCTGGCTGTCCAGCGGATTATTGTTCAGTATCACCTGGGCGCCGTTGGTCAGCCCTCCGGAGTCGGCGTTCTGGACAAGCGGCGTTATGTCGGTTATCTGGTTCATGTTAAGGTCGAGATAAGTGAGCGCCCTGAGCCCGGAGAGCGGCGCTATCGAAGTTATTGAATTGTTGTAAAGCGTGAGCAGGACAAGCCCTGTGCATTCCTCGAGCCCGGTCAAATCCGCTATCCCGGCCCCGAAAGCGTTCAATGCAGTCATGGCCTCAAGATCGCTGCTGTATATTATCCCCGAAGGTTTCCCTATTGCGGCCCTGACTTTCGCGTCAAGATTGGCGTCCGGAAAATCCACTTCATGAGGAGTGAACGTGGGTGTCACCGTGAACGTCGGTGTTACGGTGTAAGTCTGGGTAAATGTGGGGGTTTTTGTGGATGTCGCCGTTTTTGTGTCGGTGACGGTGCGCGTTGACGTGAAGGTCGGGGAAACCGAGACCGTGGCCGTCTCAGTCTTTGTCATGGTCACCGTATACGTCGGCGTTATCGTCCGGGTTACGCTGAAGGTCGGGGAGACGGTCCGTGTGGCCGTGACGGTAAACGTCCCTGTTATAGTCCCGGTGAGCGTGACTGTCATGGTAATTGAAGAAGTGGGCGTTTGCGTCCTTGACGCAAGCGATGTTTTTGTCACAGTCGGGCTTGCCGTGTATGTCCTGCTTATGGTGGCCGTAAGGGTTATTGTGCACGTCGCGGTGGACGTCGGCGTTATGGTAAAAGTAGGGGTAACCGTGGCCGTGGCCATGCTTGCGATCAAAACCGGAGCGGCCGATATGGGGTGCGTGTTGGTCCCGTTATTGTCCGATTCCACAATAAAAGTATAAACTCCCGGGGATGAAGGCGCGGTAAATCCCGGGCCTCCGCCCGACCTCGAGCCGTAATTGAGAGTTATCCTTCCGGTATCGTTGGGGATGGATGACGCGGAGACCAGTATGATCATTGAATCTGTCAGTACCTGAGTAAGTGTGCCTCCGCTTACGGATACTATAAAATAACCGGGATCGCCGGGATTCAGCGACGGCTGTGAAAACCCGTTAGGTATGGTCACCTTCAGCGTGCCGTTGCCCCATAATGTCTGCGGTATATATGTCAGTACGGCCGTGTTGCCGCCGTACCCGCACGCCGCCGTCTGCGGGGATATCGAAGCAGAACCAAGCGGCGCCACTATGTCGAGCGCAGGACTGTTGTCGATGGGCGATGTAGTGTCTCCGTTTTCAGTCATTTCGACGGAAAAGACGAATGAACCAGCGTTGACCGCCGCGGCCGCGCCCGGGCCGCCGCCGCTCCTGTCGCCGTAATTTATTGTTATTGTCCCTGTTGCCGCGGCCAGGTCCCGGACCTGGACGAGTATCTGCATTGAATTTATTGTGCACGACAGCAATGTCCCGTTTGTCACTGAAACCGTAAAATATCCCGGGTCGGCCGAACCAAGGCTGGGCGCGGAAAATCCCGCCGGAATTGTTATCTTAAGTGTTCCGTACGAAGGTGACGACGCCCATTTCACCGTGCCCGCGCCGTAAACAAGTTTCCATGTATTGCCCGTGGAATTCATTACCGCCCATGCCGGGGAAAGGTAAGCGGCGCCTTTTGGCACCACGGGAGTTGATGTCAGCGTGCATGTGGCGGTGGCCGATATCGTAGGCGACGCGAACGGGGTCCTGCTGGCCGGCAAAGTCATGGTGGGGCTCGCAGTCGCGCTTTGCACGGTCAATGCGGGGTTCATCGTCCCGGTAAAAGTCGGGCTGTTCCGCGGACCCGCCGTCGGCGTGGCTGTCCTTGCAAAATCAATTATCGGAGCCGTTGGCAGCATTTTTTTTGGGTTGCATGACTGCGCAAAAGCAAATACGAGCAATATTACCGGGGCCATTTTTATGATTCCGTTTATTTTTCTCATCTTATGCTCTCCAGGAATTCCTTCAGTTTCAGGTTGCCCG
>Ga0181535_10002359_pt1 | contig 23153 bp, 26 predicted proteins | sample PEATcosm2014_Bin_44_FD_119774 | JGI IMG/M metagenome (GOLD analysis project Ga0181535, IMG submission 119774) | Peatland microbial communities from MTU Mesocosm Facility, Houghton, MI, USA - PEATcosm2014_Bin17_30_metaG | ecosystem: Environmental > Terrestrial > Soil > Wetlands > Peat | place...
AGTTGAAGATTGACTGTGGCGTTGGAACCGCTTGCCGTGCATATCTTAAAGTTAGCCATCATACCCGCTGACCAATTATTCATGGATGTAGAGTTAAGCTGAACGGAGTTTTGGTAGGCATAATTGGCCGTGCTCCCCGTGGTGGTAGTAGAGTATGTTTGCGCTGTGTTGAATGCGGAATCGTCTGTCGAGGAAGCCGCCGCTTGCACCGTGAAAATGATGCTCTGGCTGGATGTGGCATTTGCTTGCGTGTAATTCAGTTGGATATAAGGGCCGACGGATATATCCCAATCTCCAGGTATCTCATCCTGAAACTGCGCGCACTGCGAGGCGGTGAATTGGAGATACCCCGCTAGTAAATAAGTCCCGGTTCGGCACACAGCTTGTGGAGGCGCCGAATATGGCAAAGAGAATGCACTTGCGGGAACTCCAGAGGCGCAGTTGGCGACGGGAATAGCCTCTCTGAGCCAAACATCCTTTCCCGCCACCGTGCTCGATCCGGTGTAGACCGCCAGTTGCCCGGCGGTCCCGGAACTCACCGTGCCGGAACTGGAGCCGCATGGAAATCCTGCATCTGTAATGGAGTTCGACGATGACCATGATGCGCAATTACCATTCGTTATACTGCCGGACACCCCCACCGTTTCACCCGGAGAGGGAATGGGTTCAGGAATGCCGTTTTCACACACATACACCTCTGTGTTAGGCCATCCCGCTACATACACAGGCAATGCTCCAGAACAAGTGCCGGGCACACTAGATTCGTATACCAACCCCCCATAAATAGGGTTCACGTTCCATTGCCATTCGAGGTTGTAATAGCTGCACGTGTAGACAGTGGGAGGAGTTGTCCCCGTGTCGGTGTAGATCGCTCCCGCGTTGGTCGATCCGCACACCGGGGGAGGGGGAGGAGTGTTGCCGCTTGTCTGTGAAAACGCGCTGCACACGCAAAGAAGCATGACAGCGATCACGAACAGAACACCGAGAATGCGTCCAAAGATTTTCATATCGCCTCAGAATCCATCCGCTGTCCATTGAATGGTTATCGCGGAAAAGTTGTTTCCCACGTTCGTATCGACTCGCCATTGACCCGTCGTGACTGACTCCGCGATAGCGGCGAAAACGGGAATGTTACCTGTAGTTGAAAGAGATGAACCGTTGATCGTTGACATACCGCATCCTGTTATGACAATGGAACTTATATTCGTGAATGTATTAGGAAACGTAAATGTTCCGTTCGGAAAAGAAGAACCGGAAGGAACACTTATAAATCCCCACTGACGAATGTGTCCCGTTGGGTCTTTAACCCAATACCCATTTGCATTGCTTCCGGTGGTGAATCCGCTCGATGCGTTGGTGACCCTTCCCTTTGCATCGACCGTGATGTCTGCGCCAATGTAGCTTCCCGCAGTCACGCCGCTAGCCGCAAGCGTCGCCGCCGCGCTGCCTGGACCTGTAGCGGTCACGTCGCCGGTCAGTGCCGTAATTGCATTCTCATCCGCGCTGGCCCATCCCGCTCCGCCCGTATCTGGGTCCGTCACGTTGTTGTCGGCTGTGCTAACCCAGTACCCATTTCCGCTTGCCATCAGAACACGCGCGCCCTTTGGATAGCCGCCAATGGCCGTCTGGAAAGCAGCGTTATATGGGAATCCTCCGCCTGCGCTCATCCAAACATCTACTGCACTCATCTGGTAGAGGCCGCCATTCATGTCTGCCATCTTTGGAGGAACACCTCCATCAGATGAATCAATGTCGCAAAGCGGAGGGAATCCGTCTGTCCAGCTTGCGGCGCCGGGCGTAATTCCCTGCTGCGAAGGAACAGGGATGGGATTCGTCTTCGTCGATACACCGTTAGCCCATGCTGCGACTATCTGGGCAGGCGCGTTCGCAAGTTCCATTTTCCCCTCACGCTACTGCATACGGGTTTCCAGACGGCATAAACGGTGCCTGTCCGAACCCCACGGCAATGTCCTTCATCCCGCTGAACCCAAACACGGGCGGGGTGAAATTCACCATCCACCCGGCCACCCCAGCTGGCCTCAGGAAAATGCCGCTTTCAGTTATGATTATAACCTCAAACGGCTCAAGAGCGAACTCGAACATATATCGAATTTCCATGTTACCGAGATCGTTGACGTATGCCCTTCCTCTTCCGCTCATCCACGTCATCAACAATGTGTTGATCGAGAAACAGTCGGCGCGGGATATATTGCTCTGCGCCTTGAGCAAAATAAGTTGCAGAAATTGAGCGTCAGTGAGTACAGTTACTGGAGTGGTTTGAATCGTTCTCGATACCCCTACGATGCGCCCCCATATATCCAACCCGAACCCTTGAGCAGTGTCCACGTTCCATACGTGGGCATAGAAGTTGTCAATGTCTTGCGAAGGATCGATGGCTGCATTTTGCGACTCAATGAGAGCGAGAATGGTCGGCGAGTTCGCGTACTGCGAGATTATCGTCTGAGATACGTCGTTCATATTGCGGTCACCGTTATGTCCGATGCGTTCAAAGTCGGTTGCTGGTCGATTCCCATCAGCACGTCGTAAGCCGCCCCTGGGCTTGTTGCTCCTACCAGAATGCTGATTAGATTCACGTATGGAATTGCTGCTAATATGGCTCCCACGTAGTTAAGGGCGACAATCGAAGACGCTATGCCGGCAGCTACATTGTTGTTTTCCCCGTTGAATTGCGCGATGATGGCGTTCTGAATCAGCGTCGCGTAATTGGCTGGCAATGAGGCCGTGTTTTGAACGCTGACAGAAAAATAAATTGGTGTCGGGTTGGGAACTATAAAGCTGATCCCGTATGCCGGATAGGGCATAGACATCCGCGTGTCGTAAACCACTTCCGTTTCTACCGATCCTTGTCCTGGGACAGTTGAACCGTTCGGATAGTTTGGCCATGCGCTATATGAACACCCTCCGTCTTTGGCCGTCCAGATTGCCTGAGCGATTGCGCTGGCCGAGCCGCCAACAACCGCAATATAAACCGAGTGTGGGGCAAGCGGATAACTTGTCTCTCCATAATTCAGCGTTCCTCCAGATGGATTGTCTATAACAACGCAGTCTAAAACGCCTGAAACTGAGTAAACGTTGGCAAGAATGGCATCCGTAGTGCCGTGACTATTGAGCGCGACAGAGTTTTGCCGCCTAAGTTCAAACGCTTGCGAACTTTCCACGTCCGATCCAAGTATCCCCGCTCCAGCGTTCGTGATCGAATCCCACCCTGGAACCGATCTGTAAATCTGAATGAGAGTTCCAGTTGCGCAAGGGATTGGGCCTGTGGCGACATTGGATAACTCCGCTTCTATCGTTCCGCTGGAGCCAATGGTTATAGGCGAAAGAAGTTGATATACCTGCGCGGAAGTGTCCAGCGCGAGCGATCCGGCAGGAATATACGTTCCCGGCAAGCCTCCGATGGTGCAGATGACTACAGTTGAACTTGCTCCCTTGCGATTCATTAGGTAGATTCTTCCGATAGCATCCTGGAAGCGCCCCTCAGCATAAAGCGGATCGACCTGATTTGCGATATAGGCGATGTCTGAGTTTTTGTCTGCTACGATTGCAGATTCCGAAGAAGCCAGTTGTCCTTGCGGCGTACTCAAGCCTGGGTTGACACCGCCCCCGAAGGCGTTGTTGATGTCCTGCTGAGCGCCAGAAAGAATTGCCGCGTCAGTAGGAAGCACAACGCCTTCGGGGGTCCATTGGATCGCCGGTATAGAAGTTCCCATCAGAAATTCACCGTCGTAGTGGTGCCGTCATTCGTCGAGAATTGCACTTGGCCGCCCATCTGCCGGTTGGCTGTCGATGTGATGACAGTATTTTCTGTTACAACTCCCGGCACCGTCAAAGCTGCTGCGTTAAATGCGGCGACGATCTGCGCTTGCGACTGCCAGTAGGGGACTCCTTGCGTGGTGTCGTACCAAAGTTCGCCAAGAAACGTTTTGATTGCGCTGGCCACATCTTGCGCCGTCGCGTAAGGAGGAGAAGACAGCGCGATATTCCCGTTGGAATCTAGCACCAAATCCCATACCGAATTGTCGAGTAGCAACGTCTTCATAGGCGCGCTCATGGTATCGGCTCTCCAGTGTCTCCGCTGATCGTTCCCCCGGTATGCGTATGCGTTTTCAAGCTGATCCCGCTTGCCGTCACATCATCGGCAACCGCAAGAGACTGACTCATTGTAGAACTTCCGCCTGTTTGTTGCAATGTCCCATTCAACACAATGCTCGGCGCCTGCAATGTAATCGCTGTCGGCGAAACAATGGTGACTCCAGAGTCAGTGAATTGTATATATTGCGATGGAGTCGCGTTGAGAATGCCTCCAACGTATATTCCATCGGCATAGTCGTATGTTCGGAACGTGTTGGGGTTGGCTTGAGCCTTCGTGCTTTTGACGTTCGTTATATCTCGACTCGCAAACAACGCAAGTCCAATATCGCCAGGCTGGGGGTCCATAATGACCGCACTGCTACCGGCTTGCAAACGAACGAACGGCAACCTGTACATCGTCGTATGAGGAATCGCTATTTTTTGTCCAGTGATCTGATTCACTAGATTCTGAACGTCCACCATTCCATCCGAGAAGTTAACCACTTTGACGATAGTGCAGGTCTGAATTCTTGAGATAGCCTGCTGGATCATAAAGTCGAGATTGTTGAATACTCCCCACAGGCTGGAGGGTTGCATCATGCCTGCCGGATTGGTTACAGACCCCATAGCGTTCCCCTCTTAAGATGCTGCCGCAGCCGGAAGAACTGCGTTTACAGTGCTGGTCCACGGACCGTTCGGAGTTTGACTCGTAAGATGGTGCGATACCGAAGTAACTATCCATGTGCCGTTAGCCCTGGCGACTGCGCTTTGAATCGTTATCGGTCCAAGCATGAATATGCCTGGATTGAACAATGTCTCGAAGTTCACTCCAGTCTCATTGAAAAGAGGGTATCCCATCATTCCCGTTTGCGCTGAAACAAGAGGCGCTGCGAGGTTTCTTGCCGTCGCATAAGGAGCTATAACTAGAGTGTTAGGACTTGTTGGATCAATCGCCATCCAGAATTTATAGTCCCGCATCAGAGAACGCGCTTGCTCCATGAGAGTGTTGGCCTTGTATGTTCCTTGCGTCACCGCTGCGTTCACGCCTTCGTTCTTAAAGTTGTATCCCATCGCCGTCACTATCTGTTGCATAGCTGTCGCTACATCGGAATTGGCTGCGACGCTCAGCGGTCCTGCCGGTTGAACCAATGCGGTATACCCCACCATCGCCTGGATGTACAAGTAGACTTCCGGCATGGAAGTGTATACGCCCCAACTGTTCAATATGTCTCCATTGTAGACAAGCGTTTCCTGTGCGCCGTCGATTGCAAACACTTGAATTGCGTTGGGGGTGAACGATCCTCCGGTCGGCACGAAATAGTCGTGATCCCATTGGGGGCTAGTCAGCGTATTTATATCGCTGGAGTTGACTCCATATATCTGCGCCCTCAAGGTTCCCATCATGGCGCCGCCAGCGTTCTCGATATAAACCGAAGCGCGAAGTCCTTGCAGCGTGATGGTGTTTTCCTGCTGGCCTGAAACGAACGATGCGCTCTGAGTTCCAAGAGTTATAACGAAGCGCAAGTCCTTGATGTTTTGGAAGGAACTAGGAGACGACCCCATACGCCTCCAAGTCTGCCGAGTCGAGATACATCAATACCCAGCGCGTTCCAAGTCCTGTGTATACAGGATCGCTTTGACCTTGCGTGTCGAAAAGCACAAGCCATCCTGAAAAACCCAAATAGGAAGTGGGTACAAGAGACACAAGATTCTTACATTGCGCAGCGTAAACGATCTGAACTCCGTTTACGGAGAGATCGAAAAACATACATTGCGTTTTCACGTAAACGGATATTGCGCACGTCTGCCCGTCCAAGACGACTTGCGTCTGTTGAGAGGGAACGGGCTGGAGGAACACTTGCTGCACTATGGCACCCCCACAGCGCCTGTGGCGATCTGCGCAAGATAGGAAGTAGGAGGCGTTGAAGTCTTAGTTATGCCATTGTTCGCTGGGGAGCTTGCGCTCGGCGATTGAGGCGAAGGAAGAGCTACGTTGCTCAACGCAGAGGACACTTGAAGAACCTGCGTGAGCGACACTTCTACGATCAGCAATGTGGCGCCGCGCGTCGCTGTGCGTTGATAACTGTAGCGATCTACGGTGCAGGCTCCAGAAGATCCGCTATACGATGAGTCTGGAGTGTACACGTTGTAGAGACTGGTGGATTGGCAGGCGGAATCCAATGCAGCTAAAAAGGCTATCTTTTCGCCCTCGGTGCCGCTCAGCGAAAATGTAACCACTGGATTGGATGGACGATAACCTTTATTGTAGCTTGCAAACGCCGCTCCTTGACCCGATACGCTGGCCTCAACCGGGAAATTGCTGACGCTCATGCTGCGCGTGAATCCAAAAGACAGCACAGACAGCGTTCCGCCTTCCGTGGGGGTATAGATAGGTTGATTGGACGACGTGTATATTCCCCACGGGAGATTGCCTGTAGACTGGTTTACGCCTCCTTGCGGAGAAGCGATCTGCATGGCGATAGTGGACGATGCTGGACTATTGCGCGGTATCGCCGGAACGCCGGGATAGTTGGGCACATCAGGATATGGTATCGATGGCATTATGGCACCTGTCCGAAGTTTAGCTGAGGAGTAAGAGTAGTCCAATCCATCCCACGCGCCATCGATGGGGTCATGTTATGAACGTCTTTTTGTCCATGCACGTTGATCGTTCCAATGTTAGTTACCTTGCTGTTGTCAACAGTGCTGTTGCTCGTATTTTGAGCGTGAGTTATGGAAGATGGCAGTTGAGTCGCGCTTGAAATTCCATTGATGAGTCCGGTCGAGGAACCAGTTTGCCAGCGCGCGATTTTCTGATCCGTAGACAGGCCGGCATATCCTTTGCTCTGGAGAAGAGCGTACATGGCCATCCATCCCGATCTTTCGTCGGGAAAAGTGGCAATCTTCTTTCCTCCTTGGGCGATCACAAACCCATTGGCACCGTAGGACTTTGCAAAATCTCCGTATAGAATGTCCCCTGGATTGTTTGCCTTTTGCGGAATGTTGCTTTTGGCCTCTGTAGAAAAATGAGTCCCAACCCCATTCGCGTTTGGAACATACCCACTGCGGGAATCGTAAAACCCTTCTCGCCTAGCTATTTCCCGCGCCAATTTCTTTGTCGCATCGTCCGTTTCTGCTATATTGGCATTGGGATGTGCGCGATTGTAGGCTTCAATGGCTTTCTTTTCCGCCTGCTGTTGGAATTCTTCACTGGTATCGATACCGAGCCCATTGGCAGCGCGCTGATACCATTTTCCAACCCATTCAACAGCCCCTTTGATCGCGTTAGAAAGGTTGTCCCACGCATCGACGGCGGAGGAAATCATATTCGTCCATGCAGTCCAGTCGAAAAAGCTTTTGCCCCCAACTGACCACACCTTGTAATCCTGCCAAAGAAGCAGAATTGCGGCTCCCAGCGCAGCAACTATTCCCGCGATAGCCAGAACTGGCCATGCCGCTTCCAAAGCCCCCATGAGGCCCACCCAGGCCGTTGCAACGGCCCCTAGCGCCGTTCCAAGAGCGGCGACAGCAGCGAGGGCCGCCGCAATGCCGACGATGACAGCGACAATATTTTCGTGGCGTTGCGCCCAGGCCCCCACCTTAAGGAGCAAATCGAGGAATTTTTCCAGGTATGGAGTCACCTTGTAGAGCAGGTCGTATCCGATCTTGACAATGAGCAATTCGAGATCAGTGAAACGCCTCTTGAGTTCCGCGGCTGACGCTGCCTCTTTTTCCGTTGGGCCAAACCCTTTTGTGCGCGCGATTGCCCCCTGGACGGCTCCCGGACCCTGGAGGAGGAGGTTCATCACATCTTCGGGAATTCCACTTGCCAGGCCGAAGCTGAAAGCCATCTTGCGGTCCATGCCGGCAAACCTCTTCGACAGGTCAACCATGATCTGATCGAATGGCTCCCGAAACGATATGCCCAGACGCGCGAAGAGGGGAAGGAGTTGCGGCATTTTTCCAGTCAGCAATTCGCCGGGCATCGCCGCAATCTGGCGCATGAAGTTTTGAACCGTCCCCGCAGAGCCTCCTATTTCTTTCGCTGCCGCCCCCCACGCAAATATCTTTTGCGTGTTCATGTCGAGATTGCGAGAGAGGAAATACAGTTGCGTGTTCGTTTCGATGGTGTCTTTGATGAACGCGCTCACGGCGACTGTCGAGCCTATGACAGCAAGAAAAGACGTCAGTTTTGCAGAAAGGTTGGTTAATTCGGATGCTGTCCCTTTGGAAGCCTTGCCAATTCCATGTACGCCCGTTTCCGCCTTCGATGCTGTCTTTTCCAATTCGGAAAGTTTGGCGCGAACTCCGGGAGCCTTGCTGTCTACGTCCTTCGAGTCCAGCCCAAGAGTGACAATCAAACTGTCGATGATGGTTGGCATTGGTCACTCCCTTTCGTTTTCCGAATCGACGCCAATTATCTCGAGCAGATTATAGGCATCCTCCAAGCTGTACACCGTTTGCAATTCATGCAGCGTCGCTAAGCGCCTTCCGACGATGATTCCAATGACTCTGGAGACGTTTGCATACTCGACTTGATGCTTTCCGCCGCGTTCGCTTTCACTTTTTCTACGAATTCCGACAGCTTGGCGGCGAGAGAAAAATCCATGTGCAGCTTGAGCGCCTCCCACTTGATAGCGAAGAGAGTTCTTGCCTCTTCGATCTGATCCTCGTAAAGAGGGTACGACAACCTGACTTCGGTCTTTTGCGGATTGGGAACAAGTTCCGCGCACTCCATAAGTTCTTTCAAGAGCGGCCGAAGTCTTTCTGTCTCCACAGCGAACAGTTTCATCAATCCCATCTGGACGAGTGCGGCCGCACCATGATTGAGAGCGCCTTCTGGAATGTCCACATTGGATGCCCCCAAAGCCAACAGCGCCCGCATGGTCCAATCTTCAATATGGGCAGCGGATTGCTCCGTTATAAGAAAATGCTTTCCTTTGTCCCGTCCTTCGTCTTTAACGACGAACGTTTTTGTCTTTCTTGACATGACCCCTCCAGTTACATGACGCTCGGAACGATGTTTTGCCAGTTGATTGAAAACTCGCGGGGTGTCAACACTTTGCCCGCCGATGCCAGCGAGTTGTAATCTTCGAGAGTTCCTTTGTTGCACACATACGACTCGCCCGTCGCTGGAAGGTCGATGGTTGCCGAGAGATAATACAACTCCCTTGCCGCGATCTGAGCGGCATAGATCGACTCGAAAAACTGAACGCTGGGGGAATCAGCCTGGAAAGAAAAAGTCTGCTTGACTGCGTTGAATACAAGCCCAGCAGTTTTTCGGCTATCTACGCCAATCTGCGTTTCAGTAACGACCTGCGCCGCTATATCCCAGGCCTTGTCTGTAGAAAATCCTTGAAGACGCACTGGGCTGTTGTACAGCCCCTGCACCGTCACAGTAACGACCGCATTTGCGGAAGTTATTGTACTGGCGCCGCCCGTGATCGCATTGAAAAATCCGCTCATGATGCCTCCTACAGAATGTTAATGCTGGCCATGCTGAAGTATTGAACTCCAGAGCTATTGGTGTACCAGAAATTTATGATCGGCGATTGTTTGTTGACTCTCGCCACCGCGCCCGGATCGAGAATTTGCAGGTAGTACCCATTGGACTGAATCGTTCCTGCCACATTCACCCCCGCCGCCTGATTGACCAAAGCGGCTTGCGATGAAGACAACGTAACCCCTGTCTGAATCACGCCAGCGTTCAAAGCATTGTTGATAGGTCCGTTGAATGTAGAGTTTCCGCTTCCAGTGGGCTGGCCGACGAGCGAAGCCCTAATCAATCCGTAGCCAGAAGGATCGTATGGAATGTTATTGGCCGAGGTGTACAGGTTGAAAAGCGCAAGCTGAAATTGAGATTTCATCCAAATCTCGTCCACACATTGATCCGCCCACGGAAAGATGCCTGGAATTTGACCGTTCGAGAAGAATACGAACCCTTGATTGCTCGTGGCAAACGATCCGTAGCAGTTGTACCCATTTGCCAACAGGTTCTCATAGGTTTGCAGACTCGTGCACGTTGGCAACACTGCGGCGGACATGGATGATTTACCGGAAAAATTGATCTTCCCGTTCGTCGCTGAGTAATTGATGGATGCCACCATCCCTTGATAGAAAGCGGCAACGTTCATCACGAGAGGCGCGAGAGAGCCCAGGGCTGGATCGCCGCCGATGCACACAACCCCGTTGTAACTGTTTGCCTTCGCCACAACTCCGAAGGGTTCGGTGGCGTTTTGTACGCTGGCCTGAGTGTCGCTATCCCACATAGCCGCTTGGTATTGCCCGTTGGATGCGCTGAACCAGACGGCGAACAATTCTTTGTTGGCAAGCGATGGCTCGAAAATATAACTCATCGTCGCCCAGTTTTGCGACACCGCGATGACATTGTTCATCGCGGAAGACGGCGTGTCGGCGGCCGCGCCTTGCGATAGCGTCGCTCCGGTAACGGCAGTGAGAAACAGGTCGGCGGCCAGAGTTCCACTTGCATACGTGATGGTCTCAGTGGCGCCCGTCGCCGTGCTTGTGAATACAAAGGCGCTCTGCACAGCGTTCCAAGAAACCGAGAACGGAGGAGTCGTAAAGGCCGATTGAATCTCGCTTGCCATCTGGGATTGAGTCAATCCCGTCAGAGTGATCGAGCTCGAAGTCAATGGGGTTCCCGCAAACGTCACCGTGAGCGTTCCGCTGTACCCCTGGAGCGTCGCCAGCGGGACGCTGGACAGAGAGCCTGACTGAAGCCATCCGGCGCGCGCTGAGGCGTTGTATGGAGCGAAGAGAATAGACGTAGGAATCTGCGTCCCGTTCACCATGCCGGCGAAGTATATGGCGGCGTAGGAGTATTCGGTCGAGTAGGGACCGAAGAAGCTGGATACTGAAGCCGAGCTTGCAAAACTGAGAACCTGTCCAGCGGGCATGAGTGCGTTCTCCGTCAGCACAAGGCCATTCATCACAAGCCCGCTTCCGCCTGGACTGAGTACGCTTGGAACCCCCGAGACTATTGCGCTTGCCGGTATCGTCATCGCATCTCCTTATGAAACTACGTTGTCCACAATGTTCATGCTCAATTCGTCAGCCGATTGAAGAGGAACAATTACAACTGGATTGTACTGCACATAGCAAGTCATAGTCCATCGGCGCTCGTACTGCTCTTCTCCAGTTATCAGCGGCGCCTCGTGCGCATCGTCGCAATAAAGCGGGGCAATTCCTGGAGCGAACTGCGCTGTCGCGTAAGACGTTCGCCAAACTGTCTTGACCGCCGCGCACCAATCGGCCGCCGATACTCCATAGAAGTCCGCCTGAATCGCCAATTTCTTTGGACCGATAAAATCTTCCTGCGAATTCACCCCGTCGTACCATGAACGCGGAACCTCAATATCCACGTTCCCAATTTCCGTCAACTCTACAAATCCCGATGCCGGCATCGGAACTCGGTTGACTTGCGCGCGCACTACTTGCGCAGTCCCTACAAAGGGCTGAATGAAAGCCCCAACCGCATCGAAAATAGCGTCGATGGCGATGGAAGGAACGTACTGTGCCGGCGCTGTCACGACCCTGTGTCCTGTGTGTCTTGCAGTTGAATGGCCGCCCTCGTCCACAGCGGCCATTGCTCAAGAATCGCCACATTGAGCCATGTTTGTCCGCCAAACGTTACGAGATCGCCGCCTTGAGAATTTGTCCGCGAGACGACGTTCAAAGGTCCGCGCAAGATGATCGACTTGGTAGCCCCCTGGATATTCAACCCTTCAAGCTGTCGAATATCCCGCGCAGTAAGCGCCTGGACCTGTGCGAACCCCGTTACAGGATCGGCGTAGCTCGGAATCTGCTTGAGACCAGGTCCAATCGTATATCCGGTGGACGCGGAAACAGTTACCGAAATGTTCGTATTCACTGTGTCGGAGGCCGAGTTTGCAATCCCGCGCAAGTCCATTACTTCACCACCACAGTCAGCCACGCCTTCCACGTTTCCCGCACGTATTCCTTCATTAGCTCACCTTGTAGGACGTGCTGTTGAGCATTTGCCCAGTCCATACAAGCGGCTTCGCTTCAGTACCAGACGCAACCGGCTTTCCGTTGGCAACGTCTATTTGCGCCTGCACCACATCTCGCGCCCTGATGTTTTGAGGCTGATTCCTGAACTTGAGGCGCAACCGAAGCGTCGTTTTCGACAAGGGAGGAGCAACCAATTCGATGATGCTCTCCTTGAGTTGTCCTTCTATTTCATCCCCCATGAACGCCAAAGTTTTTTTGCCATCGAACTCGCTGCGTTTGAGTTCTCCGGCCATCATCGCCGGCCACTTCCCAGACTCTTGAGCTACCATAGTGCGGAAGAAAGGACGCGGCGGAGAAGGGAATCGGCCCTTGTGCCCAAACTCGTTCCACCATGCAATCGGGGCCTGATCGTTGTCGATGAACCCTACAATGACTTTTCCGCGCGCCTTCTTCGCCAAAGCATTCAGCTTGGCCGTGACAGCGTCCGACATTTTTATGCTTCGGGTAGCCACAGCGGAACATCCTCGATACAACCATTGCAAACGATGCGAATTGCCGACACACTGGGCAGTTCCATTTCCCCGGATTCGATGCTTTCAATGTCGCTCAAAAGCTCCGAACAGTCTACCGATACTTCAATCGCATCAATACCGTCCATACCGAGTTCCGGTGAATCCCTCGACTCGCGTTGGGTTCGGGAAGTATCTCGCTCCCCTGTAGGAAATCGTAGCCTGCCAGAAAGAGGCTCCGTATTGCGATTGCTGAAACCATTCTCCCGTCCCTGGGGTCGGCGGAACGCCTTCAAAAGATGCGCTCACTGCGCCTTCACTCGCTGCGCTCATGCGTCCGACGGGACGGACCTGATTGTCTGCCGAAAGCTGACCGTTGAGGAAGGCGATATGAGCCGTCAGCATATTCAAAAGCACAGTGCGAAGATTTACGTCCTGAACAATGCTGCAATCCGTGTTGTTCAGGTAGAGTCCCGCCTCGGCAAAGAAGTTCGGGAAAAGCCAGGGATTCGATACCGTTCCGAGAATTCCAGCGGTCGGATTGCTCACTGTGTTCCATCCCGCCACGCCCTGGTATATCTGAGTGAGGCTCCCTGCTGGGCAAGGAAGAGCGCCTGGAGACACATTGGCAAAGGTGGCCGACCATCCTCCATCCGATCCCAGCGTTACCGCGCCTTGAAGCGAGTAAATGAATCCAGACAGGTCGATTGCCAGAGAACCCGCTGGAACGTTTGTTCCTGGCGCGCCGCCGAGAATCGCTATTACGATGGTCTGGCTTCCGTAGGGCGCAATGGATTTGTTGTACGTCGCAGTGAATTCCGGGTAACGTCCCAGGAAAATTGCCGGATTGAAAACAGCGACGCTCATGGTTATCTCAAAGGTGAAATCTCTTGGCCGCCGATAACCATTTCTTTGGCTGTGCCTTCAAATCCGGTCTTTACATTTTCGGATTCTCTGGCCTTGATTCCAGCTTCCTGCTCAGAGCGCGCCTCGAATATCGCCCGCGTCTTTAGAGGCTCGAATCCGACATAAGCTGTTCTCCATTCCGCCCATAATTCAGAATCTACTGCGGTGAGGGTGAATTGCTTGGGAGCAAGGTACAGACCGTTGCTGCCGGCTTCGTTGGTGCCCGCCAGCTTCACGAACTGGTTGCGGTCTTTCGGATGATGCAACACAAAGCCGTTCGGCAAACGGCAGCCTACGAGAGTCGTTTCCTTTGCCATGTTCCCTCACTAGGAGCGGCTGTACGCCGCGCTGAGGCCGCTTGCTTGCGGCTCCTGTTGAACGTCTACACACCAAGCATTTGAGCGATGAGAAGAGGCCGTTTGATGATCGTCCCCCACGTCCCCTGGCTCATCTTTTGCTTGAAGCTGGACGACTCGTACACAATCCGATGAGCGCGCAATTTTTCCGTGAACGCAGTCGTCGCCGTCCGCACACCACTGATTTCATCGGCGATCAATTGCACCAGGTTACCTGATGAAGTTGCATATTGAACGGCGACTTCGATCTTGAGGTTCGGGAAGCTCTCTTTGAGAAGTTCGCGGACGCTTTTGTTGTACTTGTTGGTGGTGGTCATGTACATCTGCGAAACGTTGGACATGGCCAGCGTCATCGGAGAATTCATGTCCAACTCGACAATCCCGTTTGCCTGAGTCACAAGCTGTGTGTACAGACCAAATACAATGTCGTTGTAAATGGCTACTGCGCCGTTCTCCAGGTCCGTGGCCTTTTGCTTCCAGGTGACAAGCGAAGTGCCGGTTGAAGTATCCGCTATAGGAGCTATCGGAGCGGGAAGAGAGGGGTCGTTGAGCAAACCGTAGTTTGCAAGGCCGGCCACCCCGAAGAAATAGGTGAGATTCTGGAAGATGTTCAATGTCGAGTAAGCGGACTTGCGCTTTTGATTGGCCCAGTCAACCCTGGCGAGACCCATGCGGTCGAGTTCGCGCTCTCCCCACCCAGTGAAAATCTGGTACGTGTAGGATTGGCGCTGGACCCAGTTCACATTGGCATTGGACATTCCGGTCTCCGAATAGTCTCCGTAAGAGCTCACCATGCCAGTGTGTTCGACGACAGGGAACATAGCAGTCTCCGTCGTCCAGTCCCCCTTTTTCGTCTCCTCTCCGACAATCGTTGTCGCCTTTTGCGGAGCCACAAGAATATCGATAGCCGTGGGCTCGATATAGGTCGATAGGAACGCTGGAATGCCGCTGCTGGAGACGGTTACCAATTCCGGCTGCGCATCCTGAGCCAACAGACCGCCGCGCTCGGTTTCGGTGCGCTGCAATTGCGCATCCACCCCCTCGAAGACGATGCCGTATTTGTCCGATACTGCTTGAAGATGACGGTCCATTTTCTACGCTCCCCATGTAGTGATTTGTACAAGGTCGCCGACTGCGGTAGACACTCCACCTTGCAGGGGAATGGCCGTCCAGTTGGTGAGTTGAATGCCGGCTGTGGTTGTCAGAGTGTCGCCAGCCGCATACGCGATAGCGGGAAGAGACAGGGTGTAGATTCCGGTCTGGCCCGGTACTCCGCTGATCTGCGACTCTATAACGGAATTGGCGACGACATAAGTCGAGTGAGTCGTGTCGGCAACAGGCTGTCCGGGGCTGAATGTGCCGGATGCTACAGCGGTCACGGCAACTGTGTACCCGAAGGTAGTAACTCCAGAGGCGCTTGCTGTGTAGGCCGTTCCAGGGGCGCTGATCGTATATACGCCAGTGCTGCCGGTGGCCCCGCTGGTTTGGCTGACAATCGTCGCGCCGGACGGGAATCCCGATCCGCCGGAGATTGTGTCTCCAGGGCTGATATACGTGGACACCGCCGTTACCTTGACCGTGGAACCGAAGCACGTCACCGTTCCGCCTGTGCAAGTTTCAGGCTTGCTCAGGGTATACGTTCCCGCTCCGCCGGCTGTGCCAGACACCTGAGAAATGATGGTAGGAGAGTCGGAAATCCCCGAACCGCTCACGGTATCGCCGATGCTGATGAGACCCGTGACAGCCGTCACAACCAAAGTCGCCGAAGCGCTTGAAGCCGCTCCTGTGAACGTCGCCCCCAGGCTGGCCGTGTTGGTAGACCCAAGAGTGGCGGTGACGGATGCTCCAGTTCCCGCTGATGTCATCAACGCACCATTGATGTAGGAAGCGTAGATGTTGCCGCGCCGCGCCAGCGTGGACGGACCCGTGTTTATGTCCAGGAATTCTCCGGCGACCAACAGAGTCACCGGAAACCCCGGAGGGATCAGCGTACCGGCAGCTTGAAGATACTGCGTCAACAAACCCTGCTGTGCGCGGTGGACGAATCCATCGGGCTGAGCGGGATACTGGCCCTGATTCGTCACGGTTCGGCCATCCGCTGCGATCCAGGCGAACTGGCCGATGGTAACGCCGTTCGGCCCCGCAATGAGCGATCCACCATCGGGAGTAAGCGCGCTTGCGCGTGGGTTTTCGCTGGCAAAATCACCCTCCACTCCGTAGGGATTGTAAATGTTTACGCGCGTCTGAAAACTTCCAATAAGAGGGCTACCCATGATTCTCTCCTTACATCAATTTGATTTGACGGGCTGCTTTCGGAAACTTGTCTTCGATTTTGACGCTGTGGTCATACGCTAGGCGCGGTGCAGGCTTGGATGCCTGATGCGCGAGATTGAACATCGCCCTGAGAGCACGTGTCCCTTCTACTCCCTTGCGATCCACTTTCATTTGGTCAAGAGCAAATCCATAGATTTCCTCCGCCGAATCCTGCGCCAACACGTTTCCCACTATTGGAGCGACAGCGCGGCGCGCTTCTTCGGCCTCGCGCAGTTCGGAGCGAAATTCATCCATCGCCTTCTTGATACGCGAATCGCCAGCCTTCCGTAGGCTGGCCGGCATAGCGTCGTCTTCGGGATCGTCCGCGCTTCCGTCTTTGCGCATTTGCGCCCACATCGCCCGTTCCTCTGATGTCTGCGCATCATGGGTGATCCGATCCTTCGCCTTCCGCTTGTCTTTTGCCCCAAACGCGCAATCGCCGCTCTTTTCGGCGGCCACCTTGCCAGCTACTTTCGTCGCGTACTCGTGAGAATAGCCCTTGCCTTTCAGTTTCTCCACGAGATCGTCGAAGCCGCCGTCAGCGGCGTGCCGAGCGTCTTCCGCCTTCTTCTCATACTCACGGCGCTTTTCGCGGTCCTCATCGTCCTCTTCGGCATCGCGGGCCTTTTCATGGGAAGGCTCAGATTCTTCCTCTTTCGCCCACTCCTCGAAAGACAAGTCCTTTGCCCTTTTGCGATCCTTCGCACGTTTGTCTTTGGCAGGCTCCTCGCGCTTCTCTTTTTCGCTCTCCTCTTCCTCGGAGGCATCCTTGACGGCATCCATAGCTTTTCGCGCAGCTTCCATGCGAAGAGCAGAGTCCATCGCCAACAGCTTGGGCTCAAGCGAACGCAAATCGCATTGCTTGCGCGTCAGTCCCATCACAAGAGGCTTGAGAGCCGCATCCTGGGCGAGCTTGGGGGATGCCGCGCAAAGAATGGCGTATAAAGCTTTGCCGAATTTCGTTTCTGTCATTTTCGTCTCCAATTGGCTGTCTTCGCCGAACCCTTTTCCTGTTCCACGTTCGGCGCGGCTGTCTAGTTCCTTTTCGATGAGATTCTTAACTTTTTTCGACTCTTCAAACTCATCAAGCGCAAAAATTTCAATCGCCTTATCTGCTGCCCTTACATCTGATCCTGCACGTCCCGCCTTAACGAGCGCAACGTGATTTCCTTGAATGTCGCGCATCACTCCGTCGTAATGCTGCCCCTCGTACACTCCGGGTGTCATGTCGGCCCGAAAGCTGTACGAACATGAAAGTTCGCGCAGTGTGCCTGTTTGAATACCCGCGATGGCATCGGCATCCCATACGCTCAAATCCGCCATCAGGTACGGGGCCTCGAACGTGATGTTCGACCCGGTTGTGCCTGCTATATGTTCCTGCTGAGGGTTGTCTGCGCTGACTCCGATGTGTTTGAAGAGAAGCTCTTTGGTGCGAAAGGTAGGAGCCGCTTTTGCAAGTTCTCCCGGATCGCGCAGCATATAGTACACCAGGTCCGGCTTTAGCCCCAGTTCCTCGTATTTCGGGATTTCCTTGCCGTAATAGGGGTTGACAGTGGCTTTGGATATAGGCGATCGTTCGATCCGTAACTGACCATTCTCTGGATCGAAATGTCGATTTTGGAATGCCGAGTCGCAAACGATCTCCATAGCCATCTCTAACACATACTTGCACCCCAAATTTTTGATTGCAATAGAGGAGATATTTTTTCTTTGCATTTATACCGCAGAGTGCGGTATAATCGACGCATGGCACTACCTGAGCGTTTTTCCACATCGTTTCGGCTGACTAGGGCGGCCCAAGATTTGATCGTCCGGATAGCGTCCACGCTTGGAATTGGTCGAACTGCTGTGGTTGAATTGGCCGTCCGCGAATTGGCCCAGACGAAGAAAATCAAATTGGAGGCAAAACAATGAATATCTACGGATTTCATGTTGACGGCTATCTTATGGCTTTCTGCTTTGGATGCCTATTTGAGCGCGTAAGCCAGTGGGGTGCGAATATGTTGGATTTGTGGAGGCGTTCTCGGAAGGAGTCCACGGCAACACGGACCTCGAAGAGCACCGGCAGTTGATTTCTTCGCCTGGCAATATCCATTTCTTCACAGCTGAATCCCACATCCCTTTTGCCACATCGTATCTTTTTCTGTTCATGGCGACGTGCGTAGGCCGTGGATGCCTGCCAGCATGACTGTGAAGCCATATCGCCTGTGTAATTCCCAGTTCCGTTTGTCTCGCTTTTTGAACGACGGCATTGGCCTTGTTGCTCTGATCTCGCGCAATCAACCATGCTCGATCGCTTGCCACGGCATAGCGGCCCCGAAGCTCCTCAACCATCGACTTGAGATTGCGCCCGGCCGCGTAGTTCCGCATCACAATCCCTTCCACTTCTTGCAGGTATTGAACAGGTATCGAATTGATTAACCCCACATTCTGCGCGAGGGACGCTTCAAACGCCTCGCGCATAGCGGGAGTGAGCGTGAACTCGATAGACCATCCGGCCTCGCGTAAAGCCTGCCTGAAAGCTGAATCCGTTCCCTTGAATTGATTCTTGAGGAACGTTTCGGCGACTTTGGGGGCCATCGCTTCGAATCGAGACTGCCACTCTTGAGACAACCCCTTGAGCTTGCCGCGCATCGCTTCGACTGGAGATTCATCGTTTGCCGTCGCCGGAGGTTCTGCCTTGCGCTGCTCTGTGAGCAGCCTCTCCACCGCGACAGCCATTTCGCGGATCATCATCACAAGGTTGTGGCGATAGCGATTCCGTATCGCTGCGTTTGGCCAGACAGCACGGGCGACTTTGGGCTTAGGATGGATATTCATTGTTCACTTCGCAAATCGCACAACGGATAGCAAACCGCGTGTAGCGTGTTGATTCAGAAAACCCGCGCATATTACGCCGGAGTTCCTTCAATATCCTTCCCTTGCGTCGCTTGCGTTCAATCGGCATACTGCATTTTTGCAGGGCGTTAATCATGGCACTCACGCGCTGCGCGTCCTGTTCGGCTTGCTTTCTTTCGTCTTCAAGTCGGAAAATAATTCCAAAGAACTCATGCCAAGTTTCTTTGTCATTAAACTCTTTTTCTGTCACATGTCCAATCATGCGGTTGCCCTCCCAAGATTCGCGCTTTCTTCAGCCTCATCAGGCGGCACAATCTCCCGGTCAATGTCGATTCCGTTGTAGCCGCTATCTGGGTCTCGCGCCAGGCGATCCCGCTCTTCCTGTGCGTCGATCACTCCGCGGTCAATGAGGTTGCCGGCGCGAGTGCTGTCGTTGAGCCTGATTGTGGACATTTGCTCTTCGGTCATTTCGTAAAGAGGCTCGAAGTCAAAAGTGATTTCAGGATCGACTTCGCCGTACTTCGATACCTGCACAAGTTCCAACAGGATTTGAATAGGATTGCGGGTGTGTGCCTCTTGCTGCGAATGTACCCATTCGTGCCAAACGCGAATTTCCCCTTCCGCCACGTTGCCGAATCCCGAAGGCGCAACGCCGATCTGGATCACGCTGGGCTGCTTGCTGCTGGCGCACATTTGTTCCTGCGCCTGCGCTTGCAATTCGTGAAGGCCGCCCAGCGGAACCGCGATCTGGTCCATCTCTTCGCTGTCCTTGTCGAGAGCGAATACCCCTTTGTTGCTCCTCAAGCCCGAAAACATTCTGATGCGGTTGAACAACGACTCCGGGTCCGCTTGAGGGTCAGTCAGTATCTGGTTCATGGCGGTTTTGAGAATGACAATCGAGAAATTGTTGATAAGGTCAGACACGCTTTGCCGCGTTCGCAGCCAGTTGTTGACATATGGCTCAACCAACTGCGATAGGCTGATCCCAGAGAAGTTGAATGCCGGTTTGAATATGTCGGGAACCTCGCGGGTGATTATCGTCAGAATCCGCGTTGCGTCCCATTTCTGTCCCATTACCCACCATGCCGAGGGCATGTAAAAATCTTTGCGCGATGGGTCCAGAGCGTTATATGCCAGCGGCGTTGTCCAAATAGGGTCAACGTTTTTGATGCTGATGAAACTGTTCGGCTTGACAGTCTTTTTGTCGGCAATCAGAGGATATGCGTTATTGGCGCCATCTACGTTGATGAGTATTTGCCCCGTGCCATACAGCGCATCGCTTTCGATTGCGCGGCGAATGGTTTGCTGAACGTCGAGCCGAGTGAATTCCTGCTCGATCTCGGTTATTTTCTTTTTCGTCCTTTCGTTTTTCGTGTCGGTGCTGTTGAATTTAATCCACTTTCGCGTCATCTCGTTCGCAAGCGCAGTGGCCATATTGCGATATTCGACTCGCAAAGAAAGCGCCATGAGGTACGGATAGCCGGGGAATCCCTCTACATCCCGATACCCGTACAGCGATGCCCCAAACTCTCCCGCGCGTTCCATCCCATCGCACACCTGTCGTGCGCATTCATACGAAAGAGAGTCGCTTGCCACTTGCGGAACTTCGCCGGCAGGGACGACTCCAGGGGCGATGTAGGGATCACGGATCGGAAAGCGAGTGAGGGAGGGTTTCGTTTCTGCCCGGTTCGCAATCGATCTCAAATGGTCTGCGCCGCTTTTCGGTCTCGAAACCGGGGCGACGGTTTGCTTCTTCCTAAACAGCATCGTCACACTCCATTGCCATTATGCTCTCAAAACCTGCTCATTGCCATTGCGATTGCAGCGGGCGAGATGTTTAGAACTGCCGGCCGCCCGCCGGCGAACGCCATCACAAACGCATCTGCGAGGTTCGGCGACTTCACCGCGCCCCCAGGACGATTGGATTTTGCCAGGTCTTCTTTGCTCTCTACCTTGACCCTTCCGTTCCTATCGAAATCTCGCTTCGGAGTGGAGAGTTCGGTTTTGAGTTTTTCAAGGAACGGCATTTCTCTCGAAATGCTGATAAGTTCATCGTCCTTGAATTTTTCCCCCCGGTGGATTGCGTTGTAGGTATTGCGAAAGCGGTCAGCGATATTCCACCAGGTTTGCGCTTTCAGGTTGCAGAAATAGTCCTTGTTTTTGATGCGGTCCTGGCGATCACTCACATAGTATTCCTCCGGGCGCTCGACGGCGCCGCCAGCGTTGAACTTGGCATAATTGATACGCAATCGCCTGTCCCGAACTCCGTTGAGTTCGTCGAACTTCGCGCCTGCGGATGCGCCCACTCCGATGCAGTCATATCGGATTTGTGCCTGGCGCTCCGAAGCGTTGGCATAGGTGCGCATACAAGATTTGAGAAGTTCATCCTCGCGCGCCCGCCACTCTTCGCACCAGTACGCCACGCTTCCATGCGCGAACACGTTGGCGCAACCGTCCTCTCCATCATCGGCCACATCGAATCCTATCACCTTTGCTCCCGTCGCCTCAAAGCCGAGTTTAAGATGAGCGTCTACAGCGGCCTCAATCCAACTGCGCTTGATAACTGTTCCCTCAGAATCGCTTTTCGGCTCTCCAAGATAAATATGCCGGTAATCGTCTTCGGATTCGGCTTTGCATCGCGCGATCATGTCCTTTGCCGTCTGGGACAGGAAGGGATTTTCGTCGTAGTTTATTTTGCGCACAACGTAATCAGGAGGTGGGTTGACAACAAGCCGTTGATATACAAAATCAGTCGCGTACATCGGATTGAATATCGCCCAGATTTGCGCTCCTTCTTTGCGCAACACTGTCGGCTCGACAGTATCCCACTGCTCCTTCGTCAGAAAGTGCGCTTCCTCAATCCACCATATATCCACTCCCTCAAGTGAGCGAATTTCCTCGATGTTTCGGGCGAGGCCGTAAAAAATAAAACTGCTGCCAGTATGCCGATGAATGATCGAGCTATCGGTGATGTTGAACTGATCGGACAATCCGAACCGTTCGATTTGCACGTTCAAAAGCGTGTACACCGATTCTGCTATCTTGTTTTGAAATTGCCGAGTGCACAGGAAGCGAACTTTATGCCGGGATGCAAGAAAAATTGCGAATCCCGCTGCGTCCCAACTTTTGCTGCTGATGCGGCCACCATACAGGACTCGCCCGGTCGCCGGTACAGTCCAGAAATCTCGGAGGGCGGGGTTGAGCGTGGGAGCTACCAATTCCGCCTGCATCGCTCACATCTCCATCCTATTCCGATGTTTTCCCTTCACCCAGTAGCCGGCCGCCGTAGAAATCAGCCAGCGTGAGAGGAATGAACGGCGCGCCATCCTTGCCCGTGATCTCGTGCTTATCGCCGTATTTCTTGGGGTTGCGCTTGGACGCTAGCCATTTTTTGGCATCGATCCGCGTCCGTTGCCAATTGGCCCACCCCGGATCGATGCCAAATTTGCCGCGCTCCGGCGGCGCGCTGGTGAGCGCATCTATCTCATCTAAATCGAGATCGGCCCGAATTTGTAGCGCGCGCGCGTACCGTTTGCCGAATTCAGGATTACGGTCTGCGCGATCAACGATGCAGGATGCGCTGAAACCGTTTTCGAGCCCAATTTTACGCAACGTTGCGCCGGATTGGATCGCCTCTATTATAGAGGATTCGAGTTGAGCGGTCCACCGCAATTTAGCCACAATGTACTTATTATAGCGCATCCGCCGAACGTGCTACAATGACGAAAAAACGCACCTTGAAGACGGCTATAGGCCGCACACGGGCCGCGCGCGAGAGCAGCTAGGAGCCGGCAGCCTCGCCACCACGCGAGAGGGCGATGTCGAGATGAGAGGGACGGCGCAGTGTCCCAGCCCCCAACCAGGCGACGAATCGTCATCGGAGCGCGCTGACTGAGTGAACGGTTGATTATAAACGAGTTAGCGCAACAAAATCGCGCTGGCTCTTGGCTCGACCTATATCCAGTGCGGCATCGCTGGTGCCAGTGAGGGCGTTGCCGACTGGCCGGCCAGCCAAACATTATCTGCACATCACAGTGCAAATGTGCTACTATATATAGATGATGATGCCGACGAAAAAACGCACCTTGAATCCGCTTTGCGCGCATGGCCACAAACGAGAGTGGAGTAAGACCCAGCAGCGCATGAT
>Ga0181535_10002360_pt1 | contig 23146 bp, 10 predicted proteins | sample PEATcosm2014_Bin_44_FD_119774 | JGI IMG/M metagenome (GOLD analysis project Ga0181535, IMG submission 119774) | Peatland microbial communities from MTU Mesocosm Facility, Houghton, MI, USA - PEATcosm2014_Bin17_30_metaG | ecosystem: Environmental > Terrestrial > Soil > Wetlands > Peat | place...
AATTGGTAGTAGCCGATCGTCTTGGTGACGATATGGGCGAAGTCGCGGTAGCTCTTGTGCAGGATGTCGTTCTTGAGCCACGCGACGTCGGCGGTCGCTTCGACCACGTCGTGGGTCAGCGAAGCGCGGAAGCGCGCCGTCGTCCGATTGTAGAGCCGAACGTACTTGTGGCAGTGGGCGAACGGCGCCGGCGCGTCGCGCCGCGGATAGACGACCCGCACATGGACGCGGAAACAGCGCGTCGGCGGCAGCGGCGCGACGAAGAGCGCCGCCAGCTCGTCGCGCAGCGCGTCGCTCAACCACTCGTCGGCGTCGAGGCTGAGGATCCAGTCGCAGCTCGCCGCATCCTCGGCGAAGCGCCTCTGCGGCCCGAAGCCGCCCCACGGGTGATCGACCACGCGCGCGCCGAGCCGTTCGCACACCGCCGCCGTTTCGTCGGTCGAGCCGGAATCGACGACGAGCGTCTCATCCACGAGGCCAGCGACCGAACGGATGGCGCGTTCGATTCGGTCGGCCTCGTTGTACGCGACGATCACGCAGGCGACGCGGTTCGGCCGGCCGGCGAGCGAAGGCGCGCCGGCGGAGCGCGGCGAGGGCGACGGGCTCGCCATCACTCAGCTCCGCGGCAACGCGCGCGCGGACGCTGGCGGCGGCGCCGGACACAAAGCGCCGCCGCCTGCGGTGCCGCAAGGTTCGGACGCGGCGCCCTAAGTCGACCGTGAGTTTCGCAACGCAACCCGGTCGTCCTATCTTTGAATTTCGTCCCGTCGCCCAACACAGCCTTTAGCAGATGCGGGCCTCAGTTTAACGGGGCGCGACAAATGGACGCGTGCACGGCGTGGAATTTGTGACGCTACGTGTGACGCTTGGTCAGCGTCGAAGCGAGCCGTAACCTGATCGACGCGATGCGACGCGACGGCGCCGTCCGGTCGAGCGCCGCCTGGCGGGTTCCATCCGCTGGGAAGATCGCCAAGATCGCATGGCGCTTCTCGCGCTGCTCGACGTTTGGGTGACCGCAAATTTCAAAAAGACCAAACTCGTCGACATCAGGGGCGGTCGGCCGTCGATATCGAAATCGACTCCATCGCCCGAACCTATCCCGGACATGTGGACAGCATCCAAGCCGGAAGCGGGACGGCGTTCAGCTTGTCGCCGGCGGAGAACGCCACCGGCGACGATGTGAAAGTCGTCCAATGCATCCCCTACGAAAATCACATTCGACCACCAGCCGGACGTCGAAATAGGCCCCGGCATGTCTGGCGAACCCACCGTGAGGATGCGAAAATGATGTTCGCGGCGGCTTTGGGCTTGCAACTGGCGACGCGCAGATGGCCGTTTCCGAAGGCTAGGCGCCAAACCCCATCAGACGCGTGATGCTGGCCCCGGCGGTCTCTCTCGTACGTGAGGAACAACGCCGTTCTCAGCATGACATTGCGGTTCCCATCCGAATCAAGACACGCCCGCGCTCGACGCATCTGTCGCGGACAGAAGGGTTCACTCCGCCTGTCGCTTGATGATTTCGCTCAACCTTGCGGCGAGGCCGCGCACATGGCGGGCCTCCATCATTTCAACATGTCCGCCCGACGCGAGTTCGACGTCGACCGTCTCAGACGCGCACAATCTCCATCCCAGCGTCCGGTCGCCGCCGTACTCCGCTCGGCGATGAGCTTCGTAAAACAAGAGCAGCGGCAACGCGCTGGGCGGAGGGTTGTAGGCAAGCCAGGCTTCGACCAAAGTGCGGTCATTGTTCCGGAAGACGAAGGGCATCGGCCGATTCACGGCGAGAAAGGCCCTCCGAATCAGGCGACGCGTCCGCACGCCGGCGCGAGACGCGAAAAGCGCCAGAAAAGAGCTTGCGAACTGTCGGATGTCGCCGCTGGCCAAAAATCGCGAATATTTGCCAATTCGATTCGATAAATACGTCTTCTGAGTTTGCTTCGTCTCTGCGGAAGACTGTTGATGTCGGAACGCCGGATTTCCTGTGTCAATAAGGACGACGACGCGAACGTCTTCGCCATTGCGCTTCAGTCGACTCGCCACTTCATAGGCGACGACTGCGCCAAACGAATAGCCACAAAGATGATAAGGACCATGCGCCTGCGCAGCGCTGATCACCGAACAGCATAACTCTGCGAGCCGCTCGACCGTGAACTTACGATCGGCGGCAAAAAATCTCTGCATGTCAATTGCATAAACGGATTGATCGCCGTCCATCTGGGAAGCCAGTTCCTTGAATATTGAGACTTCCCCCCCGGCTCCTGGAAGACAAAATAACGGAGTTCGACCGCCAGCATCCCTCAGCGGCGCCAATTCAAGCTCCTTCTCTTCTTCGTTGGGCGTCCGCATTCTAGAATGATCCTGTCGCCGACATGTGCGCATTGACCCATCACGCCTACACATTGCGAACGATAGCACTTGGCGAACGAAATCACGTGCAGAAGGAGTCGGCGGGACGACGCCAACCGCGCCGAAGCGATGCGCGGGGAGGTCGGCCCCAGCAGACGGCGCAAGGCGGGGTTAGCGCGACCAACGGATGGGGGTGAGCCCAGGGTGGTCTGGTTTTTCCGGCCACTCGCGCGCAAGGAACCGAAGTGGACTCTCGGCGCGGACCGCGACCGCCAAGCGGAAGTCAGGTCGCGGCGCAAAAAGGCCAAAGCGCCAGTCGACGTGGATTGGCGCCCCTTCCGACTCCGCCCGGATCTCTGAGGCGCCGGGGAATTGAAATACAATTTCGTCGAGCGGTCGCCGCAGGCCGGCCCCTATCGCTTTGAGATAGGCCTCCTTTGAAGTCCACAATTCGGTGAAACGCGCGCTGCGGCGCGCGACTTCGCGGCGCGCCCTGAGGTCCGCCAGTTCGGTTGGCGCGAAGTATTTCTCCGAGATCGCATCGATGTCGCGCTCATTCGGGATCGACTCGACGTCGACGCCGATTGGGCCCGACAGCGAAAGCGCGCAGACGACGAGGCCTCGCGTGTGCGCAATATTGAATTGAAGTTCTGATTGGTCGGCCAGATATGGCTTTCCGCCGGCTTCCACGCCGAATGTCCAATCCCCCGGCGACAGCCGTCCGTGGCGACTCAGGGCGTCGCGCAGAAGCGCGTGCGCGGCGGCGAAGTCGCGTCTGTCGCGCTCGAACACCAATCTGTCGCAGCGCGCACGTTCATCCAACGACAGCGTCGAGCGGGCCTGATCGACTTCCTCAGCGGTCAGGGATTGCGTGACGCGAAACCAGATCGCCACCGGTTCAGCGAGTTTCCAAGCCGCGGCCTCCGATATTGGCGTAGCGCCATGCGTCTGGCCTTGGGCGCGAGAACCGGTCGAACCGGTCTCGCCAGACTCCGCGCGGGTCTGCGACAGAGAGTTCCCGACCGACGCGTTTTTGCACATGGTTAGGCCTGCTGCGTCAGCGAGCGACTGTCGTCCCGCGGCGGCGTCCGGCGAAGCGGCGCCTCAACCGGAAACCGGAAAATCTTGCGCACGCCATATTGCGGGAAGCGGTTGGACGCGACCCTCTACGACTCGAGCGACTTCGTCCAGTCATCATCTTGATTCCTGGCCACGCGACCGATCAATTGCGCAAGCGCGTGACCATGTTCCCGAACCATCGAGAAATGGTCGCCGGAAACGGACAACGCCTTCACCCCGCGGTTGAACAGCGTTTCCCATCCGAGATATTCGTCCTTCGCCCTCAGCGCGCTGTGGCGGTCCAAAAACTCCGACCGGATGACGATGCCGCGGCAATCGAGAGGCTCTAGTCGGTGATTGCGCTCAATCTCGATGTAAAGCCGCTCGATAAGCTTCCAGCGCAACGGGATCCCGTCTTGGTCCGAGAAAGACGTCAACATGTTCGGCCGGAGCCAAAGAGACGAGCCCAGCCGCTTTGCAAACATCTCGAGCGTCCACCATACGACCATGCCTGATCGAACGACGCGCCTTTCAAGCGATCGCATCTCCCCGTCGTTCCAATTCTCCGTCCAACACTCGCGCAGGTTTCTCCACGCCACGCCGATTGTCGATGGATACCGCAGCCACTTGTCGATGACGATGACGGCGTCGACCCCGCCTCCTTCAGCAAGAAAACGGCGCGCCACCTCGAACGCGAGCAGACCCGCGAACGAGTATCCCGCGACCACGCACGTTCCCGAGCCCAAGTGATTGCGCAGTTCGCCGACGAACAGGTCGACGATTTCGTCCAGTTTCGGAAACTTGGCCGTCTGATTTTGCGCGACGGCCTCTTTCCATTCGAGAGGCCACGGCACCTCGATGCCGAAAACCGGATGGTCTCCGCCTATCGAACGTGCGAGCGCGAGTTCCGCCGGACCTGCGTAGATAAAGTAAATCGGCACATCCATGCCGCCCTGCCGCAATTGAACGACCCCGGGCTTGCGGCGATCGCCTCGCCGCTGCTTCTCCACGATCGCCGCCAATTTCTCGACGGTCGGATTTTCAAAGATCTCCGGAACGCTAATCCGAAAGCCAAATGATGAATTCAATTCGTGAACAACCTGAACCACCATCAAAGAATGAGCGCCAAGATCAAAGAAGTCGTCGGAAATTCCAATTCCCGTTATCTTGAGAAATTTTCCCCATGTGTCCGCAATCGTCCGCTCCGTCTTGGTCCGCGGCGAGATGCTCGATTTGCGCATTGCGCCGGATGCCGGCGTCCTGTTTTCCAAGGCCTTGCGATCGATTTTGCCGCTCGGCGCGAGCGGAAAACGCTCGAGGAATTCAAAAACCGCCGGGACCATGTAGCTGGGCAATTTGCTCCTTGAAAACGCTCTCAGATCGTCGCCGTCGGGGCGGCCGCTCTCCGGCCCCGTGCAATACGCGACCAGGCTCTTCTCCGCCGACTCGCCGCCATGCACAACGACGACGACATCCGTGATGCCAGCATGCGAACGGAGAACGGTCGCGATTTCGTCGAGTTCGACCCGGAAGCCGCGAATCTTGATCTGACCGTCGAGACGCCCCAAGAACTGGATGTCGCCGTTCGGCAGACGGCGCACGCGGTCTCCGGTTTTATACATTCGGTCTTGGCCGCTGCGGCCGAACGGATTGGCGATGAACCTCTCGTCGGTCAAGTCGGGCCGACCGCGATAGCCGCGCGCCACCCCGGCGCCGCCGATATACAGCTCTCCGGGCATATCGGTCGGTTCGAGCTCGCGGTTGGGTCCCAAGACATAAAATTGCGTATTCGCGATCGGACCTCCAATGAGCACCTGGTCCCCTGGATTGATCCGCCTCACCGCAGACCAGATGGTGGTCTCCGTCGGTCCATACATGTTCCAGAGCGAGCCGCATCGCGCCAGCAACGCCTCGGCCAAGTCCTCCGTCCACGCCTCGCCGCCGCATAACGCCTTCAGTTTTGAGCTTCCCGCCCAGTTCGCGGCCAACAGCAGACGCCATGTCGTCGGCGTCGCCTGCATCAACGAAATCTTCTGCGTGCGAAGGAGTCGAATGAGTTCCGCGCCCGCGCCGACCTGCTCTCGGCTGGCGATCACCACCCGACCGCCGCAGAGCAGCGGCAAAAGCAATTCGAGCATCGCAATGTCGAACGAAATGGTCGTCACGGCCAGCACGGCGTCTTTGGACGTGACGCCAAATTGCCCACGCATGGCGTAGAGAAAGTTCATCAGCGATTGATGAGAAACCTCCACGCCCTTCGGGGCGCCTGTCGAGCCCGAGGTGTAAATGACGTACGCCAAGTCCGTGGGGCGCCTCGGTCTCGCCGAGTCGCTGGCGCGTTCGCCTTCGCGGGCCAGCCGCGGCAGGTCGTCCAAACAGATGCGCGGCGCAGCGGAAGGGGGAATCGCGTCCTCAGTGCGCCGTTGGGTCAAGATTGCCGCTGGACCAGCGTCGTTCAGCATGTACGCCAGCCGATCCTTCGGATAGTGCGGATCCAACGGCACGAAAGCGGCGCCCGATTTGAGAATCCCGAGCAAGCCGACGACAAGGTCCAGGGATCGCTCGACGCAAAGCCCCACGACGTCGTCCGGCCGAACGCCCAGAGCGCGCAGATGGGCGGCGACGTCTTCGGCGCGCTGGCAGAGCTGCTGATAAGTTAAAGTGTTCCGACCAAATCTGACCGCCTCGCTCTCCGGCTGGAGATTGGCCGTCTCGAAGATCAATCCGTCCACCGAACGGCTCAGATCGTATTCGACATCGGTGCGGTTCGAGTCAGCCGACGCGCGCTGCGCGTCCAGGGCGTCGATCAACGGCAAGTCGTCGACCCCCATTTCGGGCGCGCTCGTTATGCTCTCGAGAAGCCGCGTCAATCGCTCAAGGAGGTCAGCCACCCGGTCATGACGGAAGAGGTCCGTGCAATATTCGAGTTCGGCTTTCATCCCGTCGGAAAACTCGTCTACGGAGAGCGAGAGATCGAACTTTGCGCTTTCGCTGGAGATGATCTCGCTGCTCGCGTCGGCGAGCGCGCCGTCGCCGGCCCGACTCCGAAACGAGAAAAGCACCTGAAACAGCGGGTTGCGGCCGACTGCGCGCGGCGGCCGCAATTCCTTCACCAACGTTTCGAATGGGATGTCCTGATTTTCGTGCGCCTCCAGAACCATTTCCCGGACCCGCGAAAGCGCGCGCCGAAAGGGCGGGTTGCCGGAAAGGTCGATACGCAACGGCAGGGTGTTGACGAACAGGCCAACGACGCCTTCAAGCTCGGCGAATTTGCGCCCGGAGACTGGCGCGCCGACCACGACGTCCGATTGTCCGGAACATCGATAGAGCAAGACCTGAAAGGCGGTCAGCACAACCATGAAGAGGCTGGCCCCCTCGTTCTGGCCAAGCAATTTCAGGCGCGCCGTCAACCCTCCCGAGATCATGGCCGCCGCTATGGACCCCTTGGACGACTGCCCCGCCAGCCTGGGCCAATCGACCGGCAGCTCCAGGACCGGCGGCGCGCCCGCCATCCGACTCTTCCAGTACGTCAACTGGCGTTCGATCACTTCGCTGGAGATTTGATCCCTCTGCCATAGAGCGAAATCGGCGTACTGAAGGGCCGGCTCCGGCAAACGAGAGGGCGTTCCATTAGAAAAGGCCCGATAGATCGCCAGAAGTTCGTCCAAGATTATGTCAACGGACGACGCGTCGGCCACGATATGATGGACGATCAGCAACAACACATGCTGTTCCGGTCCCAGCCGCAACAAAGCGGCTCGCAACAAAAGATCCTGATCAATCCGGAACGCTTTGGCCGACTCTCGCGCGCACCACTGATCTGCTTTTTCCTGGCGGACCTCAGCCGCTTCGGTCGAAAGGTCAATAACGACGAACGGCGCCGAAGATGGCGGACCTATCACCTGAGTGGGCGCCCCGCGGACGGCGCGGAAACGCGTTCGCAAGACTTCGTGACGGCGTACAATCTCGTCCAGACTTCGCTGCAGAACGCCGCTGTCGACGCTCGCCGCGATGCTCCACTTCAGTGGAATATTGTATGCAGAATTTCCAGGGTTGAGTTGTTCTAGAAACCACAGACTTTCCTGCGAAAACGAAAGTGGGATTTCGGCGCCGTTGGATACATCTTGCACACGGCGCCTAACCACCTTCGAACTGTCTTGATCGCGTTCCTGTTCCAGGAACCTGATTATTTCCTCTTTGTTGCGCTCGACCTGTTCGATCAGTTCTGCTGTCATCGCTCCGCGCGGCGCGTCGCAGACGAGCCGCCTATTCTCCAATTTGAGCACAACGTCTCGCTGACGAAGAACCGATATCAAGCGCTCGATCATTCAAGGGTGACCTAGAAGCTATTTGCCGACATCGAAGATTGACCTCGGTGAGTTTGTCGATTCGAAGTCGCTCTTTACAATTGATCGCGGCGCAATCGCTGCCGACCGTCCCTCATACACAAAACTGCGCCGACAATCACCCCGTCAGCTTAAACGAAGGCGCCCGCTGATGTCTTATGGCGAAGGAGCCGAGCCCGTAACTCTGCTTGAAGTCCCATGACTGGTTGCCGGGATTGCAACTCAAGACCTGGAACGGCACAGCCGCCTCGACATAGTGATCGAAATCTGATTGCGCAATCGAAGTCGCGACATCCAAAACGTAGTCGCCGGACGCGAGCCAGAGCGGTTCAAACTCCAACACAGTCCTGTATATGCCCGGCTCCCTTGGCAACGTGATTCCGTGAAACGCCTGCAGAGAGCCTAAGGCCAGCCTCAGGCGATCGGCGTTCGCGAGAACGATCTCGACAGAACAGCCCGGCCCTCCGTCGGTCGACACGGTCAATTCGAGTCGGAGAGGTTCGCCCGCGATGTAGTCGGTCGTCGGGGCGCCATTTTCATCGATGAGATTCGCCATTCTGATCGCCGTGTGCGCCCCCTGTCCGAACGACTGCTCGGTCTGCCTGCCTCGGTCAAGGACCTCGGCGTACTTCCGTAACGCCTCCACTGGATTGCCGTCGTACGCCACCCTGCCGCCAGACATGACAAGACATCGGGACGTCAGGTTGCGGATCGCGGACATGTTATGGCTGACCACCAGAACCGTGCGGCCTCCCACGCTGACGTCACGTATTTTGCCGAGGCACTTCCTTTGAAACTCAGCGTCGCCCACCGCCAGGACTTCGTCGATAATCAAGATATCCGGCTCGAGGTGCGCCGCGACGGCAAAGGCGAGTCGCACATACATTCCGGATGAATATCGCTTGACGGGCGTGTCGATGAATCCGGAGATTTGGGCGAACTCGACGATTTCGTCGAATTTTCTGCGGATTTCGACGCGCGACATGCCAAGAATTGCGCCATTGAGAAATATGTTTTCGCGGCCAGTCAGCTCGGGATGAAATCCCGTTCCGATTTCCAATAGGCTTGCGACGCGCCCGTCGAGGATGACGCGCCCGCGACTCGGTTCGGTGATTCGGCTCAGAATCTTGAGCAGCGTGCTCTTGCCTGCGCCGTTCCGCCCAATGATTCCCAATATCTCGCCGCGCGCGACATCGAAACTGACGTCCTTGAGCGCCCAAAATTCCTCGATTTGGTCGCCTTGGATGAGCTGCTCGCCGCGAAGCAACCGGGCGGATCGGCGCACGAAGTTCCCAACCCCTCGTCGAATCGCCAAGCGGAGATTCGTCGCGTCCCAATGCGAAGAAAACTGCTTCATTCGATCGATCTGACGACCAATCAAATATTGCTTCGAAAGATTCTGTACGGAGACGATCGTTTCGGACATGGAGTTCCCGGTTCAATCTACAAGAGGTCCGCGAAGCGCTTTTCAACCTTTCTGAATTGATGGACGCCGAGCCACAAAAAGATGGCGGTGGCTGCGAGACTCCAACAGAACCCGGGGACATACAACCCTCCGTGGCCGCCGAGAATGCACCAGCGAAATCCGTCTATGATGCCTACGACCGGATTTAGCGAGTAGAGCCAGCGCCATTCGGCGGGAATCACGTTCGAGCTGAACCCAACCGGCGAGACGTACAGCCCGAGCTGGACAACGAACGGAATCATATATCGAACGTCCCGGTATCTGACGTTCAGCGCCGCGATCCACAGGCCCGGCCCAAGATTCGCCAAAAACGCTAACGCTAAGAACAACGGCAGCAATGCGATCTGCCAACCAGGCGCGAAGCGATACCAAATCATGAGTATCACGAGCACGGTGAAGCTGATCAGAAAATCGACGAAGTTCACGGCAATGGTCGCCGTCGGTACGATCAGTCTGGGGAAGTACACTTTGGTGATCAGGCTCGCGTCTCTAACGAGACTGCTTCCCGCCTCGGTCCAACTCGCGGAAAACAAACTCCATAGAATCATGCCGACAAGCACCATCAGCGGATAGGGAACGTTTCCGTCCGACGGAAACTTCGCCAGGCGTCCGAATATGGTGGTAAAGACCAGCATCGTCAGAAATGGGCGCACCAGCGCCCACAATACGCCAAAGACCGTTTCCTTGTAGCGCACCGACAGGTCGCGCCACGCCAATACGCCGAAGAGCTCGCGGTATCGCCATAAGTCACGCCAATAGAGAGCGTCTGCGCGATTGAATTCGATGATCAGGCGTTGCGGCATTTTTAGTCGAATCCCCAAACTCTGAGCGAAATCGATTGGATGGTTGAACCGAAGACTCGAACCGTCCTCGATTCGCCGCGTCGGGAGTTCCGAAGTCACTCGCGTCGGGTCGTCCGCGTCACAAACTCGACGTGCGGTATGAGTCCGCGCTGCGGCGCCCATGTTCTGCGATGGGTCGCCGATTGACCAGAGGGGGAATGCGGCTCGGCCCTGCTCAAAATATCAGTTCCTCGCGCCCTTCTTCGCCTTCGCCGACGTCGGGATCGGAACCACGCTGCGCCGAATCGATGCGCAGGGCGAGCGTCCTTACCGTCGGCGCGTCGAATACGGCGCGCAGTGAAACGCGCACGCCAAAAATATCATGGATCCGCGCCATCATTCGGGTGGCCAGCAGGGAATGACCGCCGAGTTCGAAGAAATTCGCATCCGGGTCGACTTCCGGAAGGCCGAGCAACTCCGACCAAATTTCAGCCAGCAAGACTTCCGTCGACGAGTCGATTCCCGGTTTCGAAGCGCCTTTCGGGGCGGCTTGGCGCACGCCTGCCTCGCCCGCAGCACGGTCCGCGGCGACGGCCGCGGTCCTGGCGAGTTGGGCGGCCGCGACCAGATCGTAGGGGACGACGACGACCCGTCGCGGCCCCGCCGCCAACACGCGCGTGAATATCTCGACCCCGGCGGGCGTCGGTATTCCTGACCTGACGTTTTCCCGCCCGCGGGCGCGCCGCGGCTCCGCGCCGACGAGATTGGCCGCCATGCCTACGTCCCGCCACGCCGACCAGTCGAAGGCGACGACGTTGCGCCATGATGCGGGGCGCTCGTCGCTTTCGGCGAAAGCGTCCAACACGGCGTTGGCGGCGGCGTAGTCGCAGAGGCCTGGCGCGCCAACGACGGCGTTGATCGAGCTCATCAGCGCAACAAAGTCCAAGGGGCGGGCGCCGAGCAGCCGAGTGAGCACAGCCAGTCCGCTCACCTTCGGGGAAAGCACGGCCTCCGCCTCGGCCGGCGATTTCAAGACCGCCAACCTTCCGTCTCCGGCGACGCCGGCCGCATGGATCACGCCGTCGATCTCGCCCCAGCGCGACCGGGCGAGTTCGATCGCCGCCTCCATCTGTTGGTTGTCGGCGACGTCGGCCTGGGCCGCAATGACGTCTGCGCCGGCGGCCTCGAGATCGCGAACGGCCGCGATCGCCTGACCGACGGCGCCGTCCGTGGCTTGCTCCGCGAGCGCGCGATCCCAGTCCGCTCGCTTCGGCAGCGCGGTTCGTCCGGTCAACAGCAATCGCACGGAACGCCATTGCGCCAGCCGCCTCGCCAGCGCCAGGCCGATGCCCCCCAGCCCCCCGGTGATGAGATAGACCCCGCCCGACTTGACGGGCAGGTCGTCCAGATCGGCGACCGGAAGCGCCAGTCGATCGTACCGACGCAACCAGCGCCGGCCGCCGCGCCACGCGACGACGTTCTCCGGGTCGCCTCTGTTGGCTTCGTCGAGCAGAGCTTCGACGACCGCACCCGGAGCGCCAGCGGCGCGTTCCGCTTCAAAATCGACAAGCCGCGCACTCAACCCGGGCGTCTCGGCAGGCAGCGTCAACACCGGGCCGAGCGCCAACGCGGCGGCGACGTCACGGACCGGTTCGTCGATGACGCTCTGCGTCCCGAAGGTCGCGACGATCAGAGAGGAGCCCCGCCCGTCGTTCGTCAGTTGAAGGCTCTCGGCGAGAGAGACCAGCGCGCTGTAACCCGTTCGATCGGGGGACCGGGTCCAAATGTAGATTGCGCCCCGCACCGTGCTGCGCCGCGCCTGCAATTGCCGCGTCATGGCGGCGAGGTCGTCGGATTCGCCGCGCCGAACTTTGAAGCGCCGGTCGTCCACGGCGGCGTAGGAATCGCCGATCTCGACAAAAATCGGCTCCATGCCGGCTTTCGCGAATTCATCGACCAGCGCCGTCGCCAGCGTCCCGGGTTGCGCCATGACAATCCAAGAGCCGGGCGGGACGCGGCGCTTGCGGCCGACCGATTCGTCCCGCATCCAGGTGGGCGCGAACAGCCAGTCGGCGGCGTCTTCGAGCCGGACGGGCGTTGCGATGGCTGACTGAGGACGCGGGTCGACTGAGTGCCGTTCGCGCTCGAACGGATAGGTCGGCAGGGGCACGCGGGCTGGCTTGGCGCCGGCATGCAGGCCCCGCCAATCCAAGGGAACACCCGACAGCCAGAGACGCCCGGCCGCCTCAAGGACCGATTCGTCGTCCGAGCGCTGATCTTTGGGATGGGAGAAAGACGACACGATCGGGTTCGAGCGACCGCTTCCCACGATCTGGCGCATTATCGCCGCGAGGGTCGCGCCGGGTCCCACTTCGAGCAGCAGGAGTGACGGATCCGCAACCAGGGCGCGGACGCCCGCCAGGAACTGAACGGGACGCCGCAACTGGGCGGCGTAGTAGTCCGGAGAGGTCGCCTCACGCGGCGTGATCCAGGCGCCAGTGAGATTCGAGATATACGGAACTGTCGGAGCCGAAAGCGAAATATTCTCGAAGGCGGCAATGAACCCGGGTAGCGCGGGCTCCATCATGGACGAATGAAACGCATGCGATGTTTTCAGAATCGCAAACTGAACGTCCCGCGCGGAAAGGGTCTTCAACCAAGCGTGAAGCCGCTCCGTCGGGCCGGAGACAGCACAGAGCGCCGGACCGTTCACGGCGGCGATTTCGATGTCCGCCGGCAGCATGCTGGTGAGTTCCGCCGCCGGAAGGTGGACCGCCGCCATGGCGCCGGGCTGGCAAGCCTGCATCAAACGGCCCCGCGTCGCCACGATGCGCAACGCATCGTCGAGGCTCATCACGCCGGCGAGATGTGCGGCGACGTATTCACCGATACTATGGCCGATCATGGCCTTCGGGGTGACGCCCCACTGGCGCCACAAGCAGGCTAGGGCATATTCGGTCACGAATAGTGCCGGCTGCGTGAACCGCGTCTCATGGATCTCGCCGCCATCGCCGAACAGAATGTCGCGCATGTCGCGCCCGATGGCGTGCGTCAGGGATTCGGCGCAGCGGTCGACGGCGTCACGATAGGTGGCCTCGCGGCGATAGAGCGCCTCGCCCACGCCAGGATACTGGCTTCCCTGTCCGCTGAACGCGAACGCGGCGGGACGCGCTCCGCCTTCATGCGCGGCGGAGAGACCGGAGGGAGCGCGCAGGCGCTCGGCGGCTTCCGCCGAAGTCCCGGCGGTGACGGCCCGGCGATAGGCGAACGATCGGCGGCCGACCTGCAATGTCCAGGCGACATCCGCGAGGTTGCGTCGGGGATTGCGATCCAGGTCGTCGGCGAGCCGGCTCGCGGCCTGCTCGAGCGCCGCACTGGTCTTGGCGGATACGACCAGCAGCTGCCGGGGTCGCGCCGCCGCCGTCGGCGTGAGTTCTGGGGCTTCCTCGAGAACGACGTGGGCGTTGGTGCCGCCAATCCCGAAGGAACTGACGCCAGCTCGGCGGGGCCCGCCATCGCTCGTCCAGGCAATCGCATTGGTGTTGATGGCGAACGGGCTCTCGTCGAGGTCGAGCTCGGGATTTGGCGCATGGAAATTCACCAGCGGAGGGATGCTCCGATGTTTGAGCGCAAGCACCGTCTTGATCAGGCCCGCAACCCCAGCCGCGGCGTCCAGGTGGCCGAGATTGGCCTTGAGCGAGCCGAGGCGGCAAAAACCGATATCGGGCGTCGACGCCCGGAAGGCCTGGGTCAGCGCGCTGATCTCAATCGGGTCGCCGAGCGGGGTTCCAGTGCCGTGCGCCTCAATATAGGAGATCGTGCGGGGATCTACTCCAGCCAGCGCCTGCGCCCTCGCAATGACTTCCATCTGGCCGTTGATGCTTGGCGCGGTATATCCGGCCTTGCCGGCGCCGTCATTGTTGATCGCCGCGCCCCGGATCACCGCGTGGATCGTATCGCCGTCCGCCAAGGCGTCCGCCAATCGCTTGAGCACGACGACTCCGGCGCCGGAGCCGCCCCGCGTGCCGCGCGCCGCGACGTCGAAAGGTCGACAGCGACCATCCGGAGACAGGATCATTCCCTCTTCGTAAAGGTAACCGGCTCTCTGAGGGAAAGTTATCGACACCCCGCCGGCGAGAGCGAGATCGCTCTCGCGCCGAATGAGCGCCTCGCAAGCCACCACGACCGCAACCAGGGACGTCGAGCACGCGGTCTGGATCGTCATACTGGGGCCGCGAAGATCGAGCTTGTACGAGACCCGCGTGCAGAGAAAATCCTTATCGCTCCCTAGCATCACTTGATAGGCGCCGGCCGCTTCCAGAACGGCCGGGTTCCGCAAAAGGCGCGTGAGGAAATACGTGTTCAAGCTGGCGCCCGCGTAAACGCCGACTGTCTTCTGATAACTATCGGCTCCGTAGCCGGCATGCTCCATGGCTTCCCATGCGCATTCGAGGAAGATGCGTTGCTGAGGGTCCAGAATCTGCGCCTCGCGTGGAGAGATCCCGAAGAACTCGGCGTCGAACAGATCAGCGTCTTCCAGCACGGTGCCCTTGCGGACGTAGTTATCATGCGACCTGAGCGCCTCGGCCACCCCGGCTGTTTCGAGATCGGACTCGCTGAAATTTTCCAACGATTCGACGCCGTCATGCATGTTGCGCCAGAAGTCGTCGAGACTGCGAGCGTCGGGGAATCGTCCCGCCAGACCGACGATCGCAATTGCGTGGGAAGGAAACGCCTGAGCCGATGCCTGATCAGCCATGCACTTGCCTCATCGCACGAACATGGGCCTGCTTCAACACCGCGTCGGCGCTTGAACCAACGGCCAGTCGCTCAGCCTGAAGCGCTACGGTGGTCCGTTGAAAAAGTTCAACCAGGGACATGTCTGTGTCAAATTCGCTCTTCAGTCGCGCATGCAATTTTGTCAGCAAAAGCGAATGCCCTCCGACGTCGAAGAAGTTGTTGTTTAGGCCGACTCGATCAACGCGCAGAACCTCCCGCCAAAGGTCGGCGACGCGACGCTGCAACGGGCTCATTACGACATCCGCCACGTCTTCGAGGGGCAATTCCGGTTTGGGAGCAGGCAGAGACTTGCGGTCGATTTTACCGTTCTGCGTCAGAGGCAGAGCCGGAAGGACTACGAACACGTCGGGAACCATGTACTCTGGCAGGGTCGCACGTAAATTGGCGCGCGCCTCCTGATGATCGAAATTGGCGCCGACCGCCTTGGCGACGTAGCCGACGAGCCGCTGATCACCGGGAGAGTACTCCCGCGCCTCGACGACGCATTCGGACACGCCAGGTTGGTTGGCGAGCGCGGCCTCCACTTCGCCCAGTTCGATGCGATGGCCGCGCACCTTCACTTGGCTATCGCGTCGCCCCATATATTCGAGCTGGCCATCGTTGCGAAAACGGGCCAGGTCGCCGGTTCGGTAGACGCGCGCGGGGCGGCCGTTCGGCAGGATGATCGTCGTGAATTTCTCAGCGGTCATTTCGGGCCGGTTCCGATAGCCCCGGGCTACGCCCTCGCCCGCAATGCAGAGCTCGCCGGTCACGCCGATCGGTGCGAGCAAGCTGTTTTGATCGAGCACGAAAACCTGGGTGTTGGCGATCGGGTGACCGATAGTGATCGCACCGGCCGGATCGCGCACGCGACTCACGGTGGACCATATGGTCGTCTCGGTTGGCCCGTACATGTTCCACAGTTCGCCCACTTTATCGACGAGCGTCGCGGCAAGATCGCGCGGCATGGACTCGCCGCCGCATAACGCCTTTAAATTGCGATTCCCAACCCACCCGCTGTCCAACAGCAGGCGCCAAACCGCAGGCGTGGCCTGAAGCACGGAAATTCGGCGGGCTTCAATCAACGCGGCCAACCGCTGGCCGTCCAGCACGTCGTCTCGAGTCGCAATAACGAGGTGGGCTCCGATGGACAGCGGCAGCCATAATTCCAGGCCGGCGATGTCGAACGACAACGTTGTCACCGCGAGGACGACATCGGTTGAAACCAGCCCCGGTTCGCGCCGCATCGCGTCGAGAAAGCTCGCCAGATTGCGATGCTCTACCTCGACCCCCTTCGGCTCCCCGGTGGAGCCGGAGGTGTAGATCACATAGGCCAGATCGTCCGGCTTCACCTGGACGTTCAGCGGTTCGGCGGATAGGCGGGTGAAATCCGACTGCAATTCGTCGAGCAGAACCGTCCTGACGCCGGCCTCCCGCATGAGGTGCGCATAACGATCGAGTGTAATCGCGCAAACAATTCCTGCATCCCTGATGAGATATTGGAGCCGCTTCCGGGGATGAGTCGGATCGAGCGGGACATATGCGGCTCCCGCCTTCCAAATCGCCGCCAAGGCGACGGGCATATCGACCGTCCGATCGAGACATACCGCCACGAGGTCGCCCGGCCCAACGCCCCGCTCTCGAAGCAAGCGCGCCAAGCGGTTCGCCCTGCCGTCGAATTCCCGATAGCTCAGGGCGCCTCCTTCCGCTGTGATTGCCGGCGCATCCGGCGTCGTCCGCGCCGCGGCCTCCAGCATCTCGTGGACACAACGCCCGCGATCGTGATCGACTTCAGTGGCGTTCCAATCGCCCAGAATCAATCGTTCGTCCTCGCGCGTTATCAATGACAGGTCGTCAATCCGGAAGAAGGGATCGGCGGCGACTGCGACGAGCAACCGCTTGAAGTGCTCGTGCATCCGCACAATCGTGATCTCGTCGAATAGGTCGGTGCTGTATTCGTATAACGCGCCGAGTTGATTTGCATGCTCGCCCGCCTCGACGAAACCAAGCTCTAGCGTGATATCAAATCGCGCGGCGTGAGTAGAGGGATGCGTATACGTATTGTTCAATTCGACGCTAAGCCCGGCCGGCGTCACCCAATGTATCGGATAAGAAAGGAGCGTGAAGAGCACCTGAAAGATCGGAGCATGGCTCGTGCTGCGGTCAGGATTGAGCTCTCTGACGAGAGTGTCGAAGGGCAGCAAACGATGCTCGAACGCCGACAACGTCGTTTGTTTAATTTGCTCGACGAGGTCGACGAAACGCGGGTTTCCACCCAGCGCGCCACGCACCACGATGTTATTGACCAGGCAGCCGACCACGCCCTCGAAGACCGGCAGATCACGGTTTGCGACCGGCGAGCCAAGCACTATGTCGTCCTGGCCGGAGTAGCGATGCAGTAGGACTTGCCATGCCGCGATCAACATCATGTACAAAGTCGCCGAGTGCTCGCGGGCGCGGGCCGTGAGGCCATCAGCGATTGACGCTTCAAAGTACTCCGTGAAGCGGCCGCCGCGGAACGACTGAACTGCGGGGCGAGGCCGATCCGTTGGCAATTGCAGAAGCGCGGGAGCGCCTTCGAGTTGCTTTCTCCAATAGCTCACGTGCCTGGCCAAACGTTCCAAGCGCAATTGCTCGTGTTCCCAGGCGGCGTAGTCAACGTACTGAACCGGCAGGTCCGCCAGTTTCGGGGGGCGTCCGCTGAGGCCCGCGTCGTAGAATTCGCAGATTTCCCTGAATGCGATCGCCACGGACCACCCGTCAGCCACGATGTGGTGAACGCTGAGCGCCAAGATGTGATTATCGGGCGCAAGGCTAATGACGAGGGTCCGCGCCAGCGGTCCACGAGCCAAGTCGAAGGGCTTACGCATCAATTCGACCGCGATGCGATTCGCCTCGGCCTCGCGTGTCTCGGGCGGCGTATCGGCGAGGTTCACGACTTCCAGAACCGCTTCCGATGGCTCCAATATTTCGACCCAAGGGCTTCCGCCGCGCTCGCCGATCCGCGTGCGAAACGATTCGTGCCGAGCGAACAATTGATTGATGGCGGTCTGCAGAATATCGAAGTTTATTGCGCCACGAATTCGAATTCCGTTGCCGATGTTATAGTCTGAGCGACCGGGCTCCAACTGATCCAGAAACCAAAACAGCCGCTGGGCCGCCGAAACGGGCAGAGGCCCCGTGCGGGAGACCGCACGAACGTCAACCGAGTTGGATTCGTCGTCGCGACTGGAGGACGAACGGAGATGTGCGATGATCTCATCTCGTCGCGCGGTCAGGATGGCCTTTAGGTCCTCGTCTATGGCTCCCTTCGGCGCATTGATGCGAAGCCGATCCCCATCAAGCGTCAACCGGATATCGGAACTTCGGAGCCGGTGAAGCAGCGCCGAAATGGGATGGCTGACGGCGGCCGCGTCGCTTCCGCCGAGTCGCGCCGACCCTATCGCGAGTTCCGGGTCGCCGGTCGCCGCGTCGACGACACCCGCGTAGTCGGCTGCGAATTTGCGAACCGTCGACTCATCAAACAGATCAGTGCTATACTTCAAGGTGGCGCGAAATGCGCCGGCGCGTTCCACGATCTGCAAGGTCAGATCGAATTGCCCTTCCTGCTGGTTGAACGGATATGGGCTGAGCTGCAATCCACCGAGTTCAACGACGCCTCCGCTCTCATCCGCATAGAGAAGTTGCTCGATTTCCCTATGCTTATGGAACCGCTGCAAGACAAAGAAGCAGTCGAATAGTGGCGAGCGGCTTGGATCGCGCTCAGGCTGGAGCCGCTGCATCATGAGAGAAAAAGGGAATTCTTGCGCAGTGATTCCCTCTCGCACGGTCTGGTGCAGGTTTCGAACCAGTTCACAGAACTTCATATCCGCCGCCAACGACGCATGCAGGGGCAGTGGATTAATGAAGTCGCCGAGCATACGTAGGAACTGCGATTTCTTACGGGCCAGTGCTGGAGTGCCGATGATAATGTCCTCGGCGGCCGTAAGTCTAAAGAGCAACGTATGAAAGCAGGCGAGAAGAATGACGAACGGCGTCGTCGCTTCTTGGCGAGCAAGCTCCTTGACCCGCTCGGTAATCGCCGGTTCGAGCAAAAAACGTACGGATGCGCCCTCGTACGTCTTTGTCGTGGGGCGGGGCCTGTCGGTCGGCAAATTGAGCGGAGTTCGTGGAGCGACAAGCGCCCGCCGCCAATAAGCCCACAGCCGTTCGCCCTCCGGCCCGGCGAGCATGGTCGACTGCCAATCGCAGTAATCGGAATAATTCAGCGAGGGCCAACTCAACTCGGCGGAACGGCCTCCAGCCGCCGCTTCGTACAATTTGAACAGTTCGTCGACAAGAGTTACGCCGGACCAGCCGTCGATGGCGATGTGGTGAGGGGTTACGAGCAGAACGTGATCCGTATCGTTTCGCGTGAGCAAGGAGACGCGAAACACGGCTCCGCGCGTGAGATCGAACGGCCGACGGTGCTCGGCGTTGACGATCGCATCCAGCTCTTCATCCGTTCGAGGGGAAATGCGTTTGACGTCGAAGACGCCCACGCCGGATCCGGCAATCTTCTGGCAAATCTCGCCGCCGATGTAGCCATAAGCCGTCCGCAATATCTCGTGCCTGTCAACCAACGCCTGAACCGCCGATTGAAAGGCCTCGACGTTCACCTTGCTATGAACGCGAACAACAAAGGAGACGTTGTGCACCGACGATTCTGGCGCTTGCTGATGAATGAACCAAATCGCCTGCTGGCCGTATGAGAGCAAGCATGTCTTCTCGCGCGCGGCCGCTCGCCCGCGGAGATATGCAAGAATGTCGGCTTTGTTGGCGGCAATTCTCGAAGCCTGCTCCTCGGAAACAGTCCCCGCTTCGGTCCGGAAGCGCAGTGCGTTCCCCTCGAACGACAATTTGACGCCTCGCTCCTCGAGGTCTCGCACGAGTTCAGCGATATCCATTGCACGTCCCCATATTCGGCATCGGAACGGACCTCGCGAGTTGAACGCAGCCGAAAGTCTGCGGATCCGCAATTGCCGGGATACAGCGACCGCTTCGAGCAAACGCCGAAAATCCATCGCCATGCGCTCGATCGCGGCCAGCTTGAAGAGGTCGGCGCCGTACGCCGACGAGACGCTCAGCTGTTGCGAACTCGCGGAGGCGAACACGGCGACGTCGCGCGACCTCACGGCGAACCCTTTCCGCGATGACGACGTGGCCACCGGGGAAAACCCGCAACGCAAAGGCGCCTTGGGTTTCCGATTTCCACTCTTCGAGATGCGTGACGGACGTCATCGGATCGGAGTCCCCGCCGAATGCAAAAATGGGTATTCGAATTGGCGGTCTCGATCCAGATCGAGATGTTTCGAGCGCGATCATGTCGGCGCGCAGGCCGGGCCGCAGCAGCGCGACAACGCCGGGGTCAACTGACGTTTCGCTTGCGATGCCCCCATGCCGCCGGTTGATTTCGGCAACGAAGGCGTCGTCCGCCAGACCTCCGATCGGCGCTCTTGGATCGGCAACTTGAAGAGGGCGCCATCCCGAAACGATCAGACGGCCGGAAAGCGAGAGGGAACGCGCCGCCACGCTGCGGGCGACTTCACTCGCCAGAACCGCGCCCGCGTCATGCCCAAAAAACGCAAACGGACGCTCGGGCGACCGCGCAACCGCTTCAGTAATCGCCTCTGCAAGCTTCGGAAAGGACGTCATCGCCGGCTCAACCAACCCGCCGCGTCCTTCCAGGACGATGAACCGCGCAAACGTCTGCCTCGGCTGGCAGGTCATTTGCCCGGCTTCGGAAAACAACCGCCCCCATTCCCGCCGGCGGAAAGCAGATCAATCTAGAATGTACAGGCCCCCCAACAATTGGGACGAATAACCGCTTGCTGTTGTCCTTCATCGCGTCCGGCTTTACCTGAGGCAAACGCCAACTCCCGCTTCAGACAGCAGAGATAGATCTCTTATCATGAAGCCGCCGATCCAAAACCATCTGCGCGCGCAATCGATTCGCAAATGGTTAAACTGAGCCGCGGCGGGTGTGATAGTGGAAAAAGGTACGGAAAAAACGCGCCGAAGACAATCCAGAAAATAGCTGTCGCCAGCCTTCGCCGGACGAAGCGCAAACCTGCCGGTCGTGACGTAGGGTTCGGCTATTGTTGCCAGGCTTTTAGCCATACGATGAAACCTCGATCCCGTCGCGGCCGTCGCGTCAATCAAAGAAGGACATTCTCAGGCCCGATTTTGATCGCCATGTGACGATGCAATTTCGAGGCCCGGTCGATCGCCTCTCGAGCGGCGCCCGGTCAATGCGCCGACGGCGCCGAAGCAATGGGCGTTCCGCGCCCCAGAATATGCGGCGCCGCACGACCGCACTGATCTTAATAAAGATCGGAGAGAACAAACGTCTCCGCCTTCCCCATTTGGCCGGGATTGGATGTCGGCGATCCGTCGACGGCCGGCCTCAGCCGCCTTGAGGACCTCACGTTTCCGCAGAGGTCACGGCGATCTGGCTCGCGCGATCGACCTTCGGCGTCGGCGCAGCCCGGAGAACGGGGAAGCCGTAGAGGCGCATGAGGAACGCCACGCGCCGCGACGCGCCGACGAAGACCGCCCTACGGCCGCTCAACCGCAAGGTCTTTTCCAACATCAAGAACATGCCGACGAAACGCGCATCCACGGCGCGCGCCTTGGAGAGATCGACCACCACCTCCGTGTCGTCGGAAACGGCGACCCGAAACGCCGCGACAGCCTTTTCGACGTTGCCGGAGGTCAACGACCCCGCCAACGAGATCACGCGATGACCGATGGCGTCCGTCTCGGTCACGGTCAATTTCGCGCGTCGCGCTTGGCCGCTCAGCCTAAGGTAGATGGACCAGGCGAGGAGCGGCGGAACTCTTGAAAATAGCAACGTCGCGAGATGGAAGCCGTCGTGGACGTAGCGCCGCCAGAGCGCAGGTTCTTCCTTGATCCGCCAAGCCCATTCGAGACCGCAACGCTGAAGGAATCGTGGCGCGCGCCGAACCGTTCCCGAGTAGAAATTCATGACGGCGCCGAGATGGGCTCGGACGGGGATCTCGAGGCGAGCGTGGTTTTGATGCAGCCACAACTGACCTTTCCTCGCGCCCAACGCCGCCACAAGGAAATCGGCGCGGCTGGCGTTGACGGCGGCGATCGTCTCGGCGCCGCTCATTTGCTCGACCTGGACGAAACCAGGATTGACGAACCCGACGCCCCGCAAGGCGTCCCCGCGAAGGTTGATCGCTTGGCTCGCTTTCTCAGCTGCCCCATCGGCGCCGCCGAACAGAAATAGGTTGAGCGGCCGATCCTTGGTTCGCCCGCGTTTCACCATTTCGAGAATGTCGGAGCCCGCGACCCGCTTCTTGACCGGGACGCCGACCAGCCGGCCCAGCCAGACGAGCGGCATGCCGTCAGGCACGCAGAGATCGCTGAAGACGAGAGTTTCCCTGAACGCTTCGTCAGATGCGCTCATGACCAAGAAATTGACGTTCGGGGTTGCGATCAGAAACGGATTCCGTAACGCTACGGCTGTTTCGACGCGTTCGACGGTCTCCCGCATCCCGACATTGTCGATCGGAATCCCGAAGAGGCAGTACACGTCCCGCGACAAATCGTCAGGGAGCGCATTCACGCACAGTGCATTCATGCATACAGTTGTACATTCCCTTAGGGCAAGCGTCACCAGCAAAATCTCTTGGACGGAATATTTCTGTATAATACGCTTCGAGCCGCCCGATTTCGCGGCTCGGCGAAACCCCCACAATAGCGACGCGTTTTGATCGTTGCGCGGCCGGATATTCTCGACGGGCGACGTAGCGTCGTGTCGTTCCGCGCCCTCTCTATCGTCGGCCAACGGATCATGCTTGTCGAAATTGCAAGAATGAGGCAGTCTTGCATCCAAGGCCGAGGTCATTCTTGCGATGTCGATCCGCGACCTTCGGGATTTCGCGCGCCTCTCCGTCGTTGACGAAGGTAGAGTATGGTTAATCCCGCGTTTTATGTGTTGGATCTACGCCCGAGTCCCCCGGGTCCGACGTTCGTAAGAACGTTCCGCGCTCAACCCAGAGAATAGGCCGCCCGATGGGTATAGCGCCGGTAGTAGATCGAAGCCGCTCCGAGCCGACCCGCGGACCGCCGGGCGCCGGCGCGCCGTCGGGCGGCGCGCCGGCGGCGGCGGTCGAGGAGCCTGACGAGGCGGCCGATCGCATCGGGGCTGCGCCGGGCCGGGTCGATTCCGGCCTCATCGCGTTGGCGATGATCGCCGGCTACTACCGCGTCGCCGCCGATCCGGCGCAGTTGCGTCACGAGCTGGCGCTCGGCCCGCGGGTCGCGGGGCCGGAGGATCTGGTGCGCGCCGCCAAGCGCCT
>Ga0181535_10002361_pt1 | contig 23143 bp, 26 predicted proteins | sample PEATcosm2014_Bin_44_FD_119774 | JGI IMG/M metagenome (GOLD analysis project Ga0181535, IMG submission 119774) | Peatland microbial communities from MTU Mesocosm Facility, Houghton, MI, USA - PEATcosm2014_Bin17_30_metaG | ecosystem: Environmental > Terrestrial > Soil > Wetlands > Peat | place...
GTCATCCCCAGCGGCGAGAACCTGTCCCAGCTGCTGGACCACCTCCAAGCCAGCGAACGCTACCACACCACAGGCATGAACCTGCCCCAGGGCGCCTACAACCCCTGAGGCAACGCCCCCTAGACCGGGACGACCCCGGCGCCATCCCAGCGCAGGGCGATCACCTTGACCCGTATACCGGCCCGCGCGAACCCGCTCCGCAGGACACCGAGGTTTTCCGCCCCCTTCCGGCGCACGGAACGGCAGGTGATCCCCGAGCGCCCTTCGGCCGCGGCACGTCTGCCGAAGGACTGGGCCGGGGCCCAATCCTCGGCATGATGCAGGGCCGGGAAACCCCTGCGCACATCCAGCGCCTCCCCCGCCAGCGTGAAGCGGGCGAGCAGGAAGCAGTGGATCCGGCCCTTGGCCGCGCCGGTCTCACCCAGGGCGCGTCCCAGGTGGTGCCTGACCTCCGCGAGGCAGGCTTCCGGCGCATCGCCCATGTACACGATGGGAAACGATCCATCGGAATACCGGCTGGGCCCGGTCCGGTCGGTGCGCGCCAGATGATCCCTGAGCTTGTCCATGGGGTCCGCGTCCTCGTCCCAAGCACGCCCGAGGGGCAGGTCCACCCCATAGCCCTTCAGGAAGGCACCCAGGGGGCGGCTCTCTTCCCGGGTCGCCAGGGCGCCGGTTGGGGACTGGTCGACCAGGGCCCGGAGGTTGAAGCGGAACGCCGCGCGGTACTCCAGCAGCGGAGCAGAACGCCGTCCGGCCACCTTGGCCGCCGGTTTGCGGACTGGCCCGAAGGCTGGAGGATCTCCGCAAACGATGGCGGACGGCACGGCGCCGCAGGATTCCCTGGCCATCGAGGCACCTCCCGCGGGGATCGATCCTTTGCGCCCGGACAGCGGCTTGGCTGCCTGAGGGTTCTTGGCCACGGCCCACCTCCTGACAGCCAGGATGGTCCGTTTCCGGACGCCAGCAACATTAACGGATAATTCTCGACGGGTAAAGCTTCAAGCTCGCCGGGCTTATTTTTTTTCCAGGGTGATCGCGACCTTGATGTCGCCGCCGTCCCGCCCGGCCCATTCCGGTTTGGCTGCGGTCTCGCTGCGGGCCCGGTCCGAGGCGGCGCGGATCTGGTCCAGCACGTCCACCACCTTCTGCCAGCGCTGCTCGCCGTCGACCTTGAGGAACACCCGGCGCATGCCGGCCGGCTGCAGCTGCACCACCGGCACCAGCGCGTCGGCCAGCCGGGACAGCTCGATCCGGTCGCTCTGCAGCCGCAGGCCGGCGTCGGCGTCCAGGGTCACCACCAGCGGCGGGTTGTGCGCCGGCGGCGGGGCGCCGGTCTGCACCACCCGGGGCACCGCCACCGGCAGCGCCTTGGTGAGGCCGGGCACCAGCACGATGAACACGATCAGCAGCACCAGCACGATATCGATCAGCGGCGTGACGTTGATCTCGGATTTGGCTTTGCCCCGCACCCCGCCGGCGTCCATTCAGTCGCCCCCCTGCCCGGACCCCTTGTCCTCGCGGGTCACCACCGACGCTTCATCGGCCCCGCCCTCCCGGCACACCTGGAACAGGTCGTTCACCTGCCTGAAGGGCAGGTCCAGATCGGCCTTGAGGTAGACCCGCCGGTCGCCGAGGTAGGCCACGGCGTTGCGGATGAAGCCCACCAGCCGGCCGCGCCCCGCCGGATCGGCCAGGTCGAAGCTCACCGGCCGGCCCTGGGCATCCTTGCCCGCCTGGCCTTCCACCAGCACCGTTCCGGGGCCGGACAGCGCGCCGGAGGCATCCCGGTGCGCCGCCAGGACCAGGGTCAGGTAGCTGGCATTGCGCTCCCGTTCCGGGATGAAGCTGTGCCTGGCCACCGGCAGCCGCACCGCGTTGTTCACCGCCGGGGTGATCACGATGAAGATGATCAGCAGCACCAGGACGATGTCCACCAGCGGGGTGACGTTGATGTCGGCCTTCACCCGCCGCCCTCCCGGCGGATGATCTCGTCCACCATCTGCGAGGCGGCGTTGCTGATCCGGGTGGCCATCTTGTCCTGCTGGGCGGTGAAGTAGTTGTAGATCCACACCGCGGGGATGGCCACCATCAGGCCCAGGGCGGTGGTGGCCAGGGCCTCGCCGATGGAGCCGGCCAGGGCGTTGATATCGCCCGCGCCCTTGCTCTTCAGGTCGGAAAACACGCGGATGATGCCGATCACCGTGCCCAGCAGGCCGATGAACGGCGCCAGGGCGCCGATGGTGGCCAGGGACAGCATGCCCTTCTTGAGCAGGTCGCCGGCCTCGGCGCTGCCCCGGGCGATGGCCCGCTCCACCGCCTGGATCACGTCATGATCCTCGCGCAGCGTCTTGAGCTGCTTCTCGTACAGAAAGATCACCAGCCCCTGCTTGAGCACCAGGGCCACGTGGCTCTTGCCGTGGGCGGAGGCGGCCTGCCGGGCCGCCTCGAAATCGCCGCGGCGCAGGGCCGCCACGAACAGCTTGAGGAAGGAGCGGGTGGCGGCGTTGCTCTGGGCGTAGACGAAGCTCCGCTCCACCGCGATATACAGCTGCAGCACCAGCAGGCCCAGCAGCAGGCAGATGATGCCCTTGTTCGGGAGCGAAGCGGCCTCCCAGATGGCCTTGGGACCGAACGCGTTGTCGGGCATTTCAGCCAGCGCCAGGCAGAACGGTGCGGCGGGCAGGATCATCGCGCCGCCTTCGCCCGGGACGGACGCAGGGAATGGAACATGCTTTTATCCATATGGTTAGTTTATCCTATAGGTGACTTTGATGGTGAACCGCCTGATCACGGGGGCCCCGTTCTCCTGGTAGGGGTTGAATCGGAAACCCAAGGCGTGGGCCACGGCGGCGGACCGGAGCATGAACGGGCCTTCCAGGGCGCGTCCGCTGGTGGGAACGCCATCGGCGCCCACGAGCAGCTGGACCACCACCGTGCCCTGGATCCCCGCGCTCCTGGCCATGGGCGGATAGTCCGGCCTGGGCGGGCGGGACAGCTCCTGGATCGTGGCGCCGTCCAGATCGATGATCCGGCCACCGGCGCCGCCTCCGGCCGCCCCCGTGCCCACGGCCCCGGCGCCGCCGCCGCCCGTACCCGTGCCGGTGCCCGAACCTTCACCGCCACCGCCGCCCTGCTGCCGCGAATGATCCTCCTTGGGCAGTTCCCGCGGCGTCGCGTCGGGAACGCCGTCCCCGGCGGCAACCGGCGGCGGCGCGGCAACAGGCGTGGGCTGAAGCGCAGCCGGAGCCGGAGCCGGGCTCTGCGGCCCCGGCGCCGCGGCCCGCGCCGGGGCCGGGGCCGGGGCGGCCGCATGGCCCGGCGCGTCCGGCGTTTCCTGGAGCACCACGTCGACCGTCCGCGGCTCCCGCTTCCCTTCGGCGCGCCGGCCCAGCAGGAAGGCCGTGGCCGCCAGCAGCACCGCCGCGGCCAGGGTCACCGGCACCGTCAGCCAGGGGCTTGGGCGGCGGATCGCCGCTTCGCCCGGGCCGGGCCGGTAGATCAGCTCCTCCAGCGCCGCCCGGGTGGGCCCGCCATCGGGCTGATTGTCCTCGGGGCCTGTGTCCATGCCGCTCCCAAGCGGAAGGTTGGATGATCCTGGTAAGATGACAAATCGCCGAAGGCCCGTCAAGCACTGGACAGGAGCATCACCATAGCCACGCCATCCCCCTTCTCCCCCTTCGTCCAGGACTCGTCCCTCGATCCCGAAACCCCAGCCAGGGCCGGCCACTTCACCACCGGGCACGGCCCGGTGCAGACCCCGGCGTTCATGCCGGTGGGCACCCAGGGCACGGTCAAGGGCCTCAGCCCGCAGCAGTTGGCCGAGATCGGCCCGCAGGTGATCCTGGGCAACACCTACCACCTGGGCCTGCGCCCGGGGGACGAGCTGGTGCGGGACCTGGGCGGGCTGCATGCCTTCATGGCCTGGCCGGGCCCCATCCTCACCGATTCCGGGGGCTTCCAGGTGTTCTCCCTGGCGTCCCTGCGCAAGATCAAGGAGGAGGGGGTGACCTTCCAGAGCCACCACGACGGCTCCACCCATTTCCTGTCGCCGGAACGGAGCATGGAGATCCAGCGCAACCTGGGCTCGGACATCGTCATGGCCCTGGACGAGTGCCCCCACGGCCAGCTGGAGCGGCCCAAGCTGGAGATCTCCATGGCCCGCACCACCCGCTGGCTGGCGCGCTGCCGGGCCTATCCGCTGGCGGAGCACCAGGGCCTGTTCGCCATCAACCAGGGCGGCGTGCACCTGGATCTGCGCCTCCGGCACCTGGAGGAGATCCTGGAGATCGACCGGAAGACCCCGTTCCAGGGCTTCGCCGTGGGCGGCCTCAGCGTGGGCGAGGCCAAGGAGGAGATGAACGAGCTGCTGGCCGCCTTCGTCCGGCTGATGCCCGCCGACCGGCCCCGCTACCTGATGGGGGTGGGCACGCCCGAGGACCTGCTGTTCGGCATGGCCCACGGGGTGGACCTGTTCGATTGCGTCCTGCCCACCCGGGAAGCCCGGCACGGCACCCTGCTCACCTCCCGGGGCCGGATCAAGATCAAGAATGCCCGGCACCGGACTTCCGCCGAACCTTTGGACCCTGAATGCAACTGTTATACTTGCAGGACCTTCACCCGCGCCTACCTGCACCACCTGTTCCGCTGCGGGGAGATGTTAGGATCTACACTAAACAGTATCCACAACCTGAGCTACACTGTTGGGCTCACCCGCGCCGCGCGGCAGGCGATGCTGGCGAAAACTTTCTCCGCCTTCGCAAGCCGCACGAGAGAAAATTGGAAAACAGAGGAGTCATAAATGAACCTTGCCTTGTTCATGCAATCCGGCCAAAACAGCCCCCTGCCTACCCTGCTTCTCTTCGGCGGCATGGCGGCGCTCTTCTATTTCCTGCTCATCCGCCCCCAGAACAAAGCCCGCAAGCAGATGGAAGAGCGGCTCAGCAAGCTGAAGGCAGGGGATGAAGTACTCCTGTCCGGCGGCCTGTACGCCACCATCGACCGGGTCGAGGACAAGAACATCTACCTGAAGCTGGGGAGCATCGTCGTCAAGGCCCGCCGCAACGCGGTGGTGGCCATGGCCAACGAAGCCGCTCCCGAGCAGAACTGATTGATTTTTCAATTCTCATGGTGAGGGCGGGGGTCAGCTTCCCCGCTCTCCTTGCGTAGGAGTCTTTTTGTGACCAAGCGGAGCCTATGGCGCCTCACGGTGACCCTCCTGATCTGCGGTGCGTGCGCATATTTCTTCATTCCCCTCTCCCAGGTGCGGCTGGGCCTCGACCTGAAGGGGGGCGTCCACTTCGAACTTGAAGTCCAGGGCCAGGAGGCCCTGGAGGCCGATCTGCGCGACACCCGCGACCGGCTCCAGGACCGGCTCAAGGAAAAGGGCTTCCCCGACGCCGTGCTGAAATTGGACGGCAGCGTCCTGCGCGCCGAGGGCGTGCCCGCCGACCAGCGGCCGGCCGCGGAGAAGGTCCTGCAGGCCTTCTACGGCTACGACGCGGTCTTCACCGCCACCGGCTTCAGCCTGACCCAGAAGGCCGCCTACCAGAAATCCCTCAAGGATGACGCCAACAAGCGCGCCCTGCAGATCATCGAGAACCGGATCAACCAGTTCGGCGTGGCGGAACCGGAAATCACCGCCACCGGGGCCGAAGGCAACCGGATCGTGGTGGAGCTGCCCGGCGTGGGCGATGCCGAGCGGGAACGCATCAAGGGCCTGCTCACCACCCCGGGCCGGCTGGAACAGCGCCTGGTGGCCAAGGCCGATCCCACCTCGGGGCGCGGCTTCCCCACCCGGGAGGCGGCCCTGGCCTTCTTCAAGGGCACCCTGCCCAACAACACCGAACTCCTGCCTGAACCGGTGAGCGAGCATGACCTGCGGCTGCAGGGCAAGGACCCCTCCGTGCACAAGCCGGGCGAGGAACTGCCGGTGCGCGCCTGGGTCCTGGTGGAGGAGAAGGTCTACGTGGACGGCGCCGATATCAACAAGGCCGACCCCAGCGTCGACCCCACCACCGACGCCCCGCAGATCAACTACACGCTCAACAAGAAGGGCGCCGACGACTTCGCCGTCCTGTCCGGCATCGCCGCCGACGAGCAGCGCCTGATCGCCATCGTGCTCGACCGCAAGATCGTCAGCACCCTGTCCTGCCGGGAGAAGATCATCGGCGGTTCGGTGCGCATCACCGGCCACTTCACCAAGGCCGACACCGAGGACTTCGCGCTCAAGCTCAAGAGCGGCGCCATGCGCGCCAGCATGAAGTTCCTCGAGGAGCGGGCCATGGGCCCCAGCCTCGGAGCCGACTCCATCCACTCCGGGGTGCGCGCCGCGCTGATCGGCTTCATCACCATCATCGGCTTCATGGTGTTCTACTACCGGTGGTCGGGGGTGAACGCCATCGTCGCCCTCACGGTGAACATCATCGTGATGCTGGGCCTCATGGGCTCCTTCCACGCCGTGATCACCCTGCCCGGCATCGCCGGCTTCGCCCTCACCATCGGCATGGCGGTGGACGCCAACATCCTCATCTTCGAGCGCATCCGCGAGGAGCTGGGCAACGGCAAATCCATACCGGGAGCCATCCAGATGGGCTTTGACAAGGTGTTCTGGACCATCGTCGACAGCCACGTCACCCAGCTGTTCGCGGCCATGCTGCTGTTCATCTTCGGCACCGGGCCGGTGAAGGGCTTCGCCGTGACCCTCACGGTGGGCGTCTGCGCCTCGCTGTTCACCAGCATCTACATCAGCCGCTTCATCTACGACTGGATCCTGGAACGCCATCCCGGCATCAAGACCCTCTCCATCTAGAAGGACTGATCCGATGAAAGTATTCGAGCACCTTCCCCATATCGATTTCATGAAATACAAGGGCATCGCCCTGGCCATCTCCTGGAGCATCATCCTGGCCTGCTTCCTGTGGATCCACCCCTGGAAGGGGGCCGACGCGCACGTCAAGCTGGGCATGCAGTTCACCGGCGGCATCGACATGATGGTGGCGTTCAAGGGCGACGTGCACCAGGATGACCTGCGGGCGGCCCTCTACAACGGCGGCGTGCGCGACGCCGGCGTGGTGGCCTACAGGGACAAGCCCGGCACCAGCGTCTTCTCCATCAAGGTCAAGGCCAAGAAGGGCCAGGACGAAAAGGATTCCAGCGCCCAGATCAAGCAGATCACCGACGCCCTCAAGCACCTGGACGCCAGCGCCGCCAGCGATCACCGCGCCGACCTCAACACCGAGAGCGTGGGCCTGATCGCGGACAGCTGGGTCAAGACCAACCCGCTGGCCCTGCCGGGCGACGAGACCGCGCTGCGCATGGCCTACGAGCCCTGGGTCAACAAGGTCACCAAGGCCCGGGAGCAGTACAGCCCCATGTCCGACTACAACCAGCTGCCCCAGGACCTGCCCGCCTCTCTGCGCAGCAGCATCGAGAAGGAATACCGGCTGGGCACCCTGTCCATCCTGAAGAACGAAAGCTTCTCGCCCTCCATCTCCGGCGAGTGGACCTGGAAGACCCTCAAGGCCGTGTTCTGGGCCATGGGCGCCATCCTGGTCTACGTGATCTTCCGTTTCACGGTCAGCTTCTCGGTGGGCGGCATCGTCGCCCTCATCCACGACATCCTCATGGCGCTCGGCCTGTTCGTGCTGTTCGGCTTCGAATTCTCGGTGCCGGTGGTGGCCAGCTTCCTGATCCTCATCGGCTATTCCATGGCGGACACCATCGTGGTGTTCGACCGGATCCGCGAGAACAGCCACAAGCCCGAGTACCGGAGGGTCGACATCACCAAGCTGGTGAACGACTCCATCAACCAGACGCTGAGCCGGACCATCCTCACCAGCCTGTCCGTGCTGTTCGTGGCGTTCTGCCTGCTGGTCTGGGGCGGCCACGCCCTGCGCGACCTGAGCTTCCCGATCTTCATCGGGGTCATCACCGGCACCTACAGCTCCATCTTCATCGCTTCGCCGGTGGTGGTGTACTGGGACCACTGGTTCGGCGGCGCGGAAAAGATCAAGCAGCACGCCCACCCGCGAACCTAGAAAAGCAACGCCGGCTTTGCCTTTCTCTGCGGTTTGGACTTTTCGTCCGGTCCAATCATTCCCTGCCGGTGGCTCCGGAATCGTTCGTTCCGGTCCCGCGGGTTCGTGCCGACCCATTTCGGGTCCCCCGGCCAGGCGCCGACCCACGCTTACGCTTCGGACTTTCCTTCCTCGCAAGCTGCGGGCGGAAAGTCCGAAGCGTAAGCCGTCCTCCAAACGGCTGAACATTCCGTGATACGGCCTGTTCAAAGCGGTGCTATTCCTACCGGCGCATGAATCGCTGGGTTTCCACTTTTTTTGCACGGATGATTGACCTACCTTCATGTTCGGCCTGGCCGGGCGCTGGAGCGCTGATTTCCGCGCCTTCTCCCGCGGCGACTGGGATGCCCGGACCTGCTTCCGTGGCGTGCTCCACCATGCCGCCCGGTATCTGGGCGACCAGCGCCAGATCGTCATGAGCCTGGACGACACCGGCCTTCCCAAGCGGAGCCGGATGCTATTTGGCGCCCCAGTCCACGCGAATCCGCAGATGGGGCCCTCCCCATCCTCGGAAAACTTTCACCGCCGCCCAATGCTGTTGGAAAGCGGCCCAGAGGATGGTAGCGGATTGCCGGGCAGGACCCGTGGCGATGCCGCGGACCCGAGTTGAGCCGTTTGGAGCACGGCAGACGCTTCGGACTTTCCGCCCGCAGCTTGCGAGGACGGAAAGTCCGAAGCGTAAGTGTGGGTCGGCGCCTGGCCGGGGCACCCGCGTTGAGGCGGCGCCAAGCCGAGGGACCCGGACGGACCCCTCCAGAGCCACCGGCAGGTCATGATGCCATGGGACGGAATGTCCAAACTGCAGGCAACGCCGGCTTTACTTTTCTAATCCTCCTCCACCCGCTTCACCAGCTTGGCGGCCGGCGTGCTGCGGGCCTGGTGGGTGGTGCCTTTCCAGACGTAGCGGGTGCCCCGCTTCTGGCCCTGCTTGACGATGACGCCCTCGTCCTCCAGTTCGGAAAAGAACCGGCGCAGCGTGGCCGGGGCCCAATCGCAGGTCTTCAGGCCCAGTTCCTCCTGGGCCTGGAAGCTGGAAAGGGCGCCCTGGAGCTGCAGGGTCTTCACCAGCTGGGCCTTGAGGTCGGACAGCTCGCCCTTGGAGCGGCGCGGCTTGTTCTTGAAATCCGCAACAGGCTCCGGCTGCGCCACCGGCAAGGAGAGCGGCACGGGCGCCGGCGGGGGCTCCGGCGGCGGAGCCTCCACCGGCGTGGCATCCACCTCGAACAGCAGACCGCCATCCAGCAGCAGGTCCGCTTCTTCCCTTTCAAAGAAAACCACCACCGAGCCGGAGGCGAATCCCGCACTATGCAGGGCCGAAATCACTCGATCGCCGATGCGCTTTTTCTGGTCCGAGGAGAGCCTGGGCGATTTAATGTGCACTGACGGCATAGACACTCCTTTAACAAGGGGGTAATTCAATCTAATCTGTCTTATGAGAGAGGGAAACTCTTTTTGAGCCTCTCGGATACCTTTTCCCAGGGAGTTCGCATGTGTCCCATCCCTAGCACCCCGGCCAAGGCGCATTCGGCGGAAGCTCACCGGTTTGAAGCTTATCTTCGGAGCAAGAAACTTAAGCTAACGGGCGAGCGAATGGAAATCCTTGCCTCCATCTTCCAGAAGAATGCACACTTCGACGCGGAAGAGTTGCATGCGGAATTAAAGCAACAGGGCCGTGACATCAGCCGGGCCACGGTCTACCGCACGCTGGATCTGCTGGTGCAGTGCGGCCTGGTGCGCAAGAGCAGCCTGGGCTCCAGCCACGCCAACTACGAGGCCGCCCACGAGGACGAGCATCACGATCACTTGATTTGTCTCAATTGCAATAAAGTAATGGAATTCTATCGGCCCGACCTGGAAAAGCTCCAGGACGACATCTGCCAGGAGCGCCAGTTCAAGCCGCTGCACCACAGCCTGCAGATTTTCGGCCTGTGCTCCAACTGCGTCGGCAAGGCGGACGATACGATCATCCAGCACCGGATGGCCCAGATCCATACCTAGGGTAGAATCGGGCATGGAAAAACTCACCCTCGAAGACCTGCAGCGGCTTCCCAAGACCGACCTGCATGTGCACCTGGACGGCAGCCTGCGCATCCAGACCATCCTCGACCTGGCCCGGGAACAGGGAGTCGTCCTGCCCGCGGACACGGTGGCGGGCCTGCGCCCGTACGTGGAGATGGGCGACGATTGCAAGTCCCTGGTGGAGTACCTGAAGGCGTTCGACGTGGCCCTTTCGGTGATGCAGACCTACGGCGCGCTGGTGCGGACCGCGTTCGAGCTGGCCGAGGACGCGGCCCGGGAGAACGTCCGCTACATGGAGGTCCGCTACAGCCCGATCCTGCACCAGCAGAAGGGGATGACCCTCTACAGCATCGTCCAGGCGGTGCTGGAGGGGCTGGCCGAAGCGGAAAAGCGCTACCCCATCAAGACCGGGGTCATCCTGTGCGGCATCCGGCACATCGGCCCCGACCTTTCCAACAAGCTGGCCGACCTGACCGTCGCCTTCAAGAACAAGGGCGTGGTGGGCTTCGACCTGGCCGGCGCCGAGGAGGACTTCCCGGCCAAGAAGCACCGGGAGGCCTTCGAGCGGGTACTGGCCAACAACATCAACTGCACCCTGCACGCCGGCGAAGCCTACGGCCCCGAGAGCATCCACCAGGCCATCCACCTCTGCGGCGCGCACCGGATCGGCCACGGGGTGCGCCTGATCGAGGACGGCGACCTGCTCAACTACGTGAACGACCATCGCATCCCCCTGGAGTGCTGCCCTTCGTCCAACGTCCAGACCAAGGCCGTGCGCAAGATGCAGGACCACCCCATCCGGCTGTTCTACGACCTGGGGCTGCGGGTGACGGTGAACACCGACAACCGGATGGTGACCCGGACCACGGTCAGCGAGGAATACCAGGTGCTGCACGACCAGCTCGGCTTCACCCTGGAGGAGATCAAGGAGCTCATCATCATGGGTTTCAAGAGCGCCTTCCTGCCCTACGCCATCAAGCGCGCGATGCTGTCCGAGGTGGTGAACGAATTGAAATCCTTCACGCCCAGCAGCCTGGACAGCAAGAAAGAACAGCTTTAGCTGGCCGGATAGCGGTAATCTTGATCCAAGAGGTCGGAATAGTGTCCATGCTGAATCGGTTCCAGGCATTTCTCGAAGGGCAGGACCGTATCCTGCTCACCACCCATGAAAACCCGGACGGCGACGGCACCGGGGCGATGCTGGGGCTGGCCCACTACCTGCGCGGCCTGGGCAAGCAGGTGCGGATCGTGGTCAGCCCGTCCCTGCCGGCTTTCCTCAAGTTCCTCGATCCCGGCGGCTGGGTGGAGGCCTTCGATCCCCAGGGCGCCCACCGGGACCTGGCGGCCTGGCCCAGCGCCTGGGTGCTGGTGGACGCCTCCGAACCGCACCGCCTGGGCCCGCTGCATCCCCTGTTCCTGGCCACGAAGGCCGTCAAGGCCTGCCTCGACCATCACCTCAAGGAGGCGCCGGCGGGCTTCGACCAGGAATTCACCGATCCCTCCGCCAGCGCCAGCGCGGAACTGGTGTTCGACCTGGCCCAGGGCCGGATGGCGCGGCCCCTGCCCCTGGCCATGGCCGAAGCGCTCTATGCCGGGGTGGTGGACGACACCGGCAATTTCCGCTTCTCCAACGCCAGCGCCAAAGTGCACCGGCTGGCCGCGGAGCTCATCGAGCAGGGGGTGGCCCCGGCCCGGATCTACCAGAACCTCTACCACCAGGGCCGGCCGGAAAAGCTGCGCATCCTGGGCCGGGCCGCGACCGGCATGGCCCTCCTGGACGGCGGGCGCTATGCCCGGCTGAGCCTTACCCGGGCCGACTTCGAGGCCTGCGGCGCCGACCACGACGACCTGGAGGGGCTGGTGAACCGCCCCCTGGAACTGGCCGGGGTGGAAGTGGCCTGCCTGCTCCACGAGCTGGGCGACGGCCGGATCAAGGCCAGCCTGAGATCGCGCGAGCGGGCCGATGTGAACGCCATCTGCAAGCGCTTCGGCGGCGGCGGGCACCGGCTCGCCTCGGGCGCCAAGCTGGACGGCCCGATGGCAAAAGCGCAGACTGACATGGACGCGGCCGTCCTGAGCCAGCTCTCGGTCGATTTCCCGGCCCGATGAGCGCCGATGGATCGCCCGCCTTCTGTTCCTGACACCCCAAGCCTGGGGTGAATTCACCCATCCACGCTTGATTTCTCCTGGTCCGATGAGCCATGTCCCCCAAAGACAGCAGTAGTGCACCCCACCTCAAGTCGATTCCGGATTCCCCGCTGGAAGTGGTCACCCGGCTGGAGACCGAATCCGTGCCGTTCGTGGCCAAGGCCCACGTGCCGTCCATCTTCGGCAAGTTCGTGGTCTACGGCTTCCTGGAAAAGCTCACCGGCAAGGAGCACATGGCCATCGTGGCCGGCGAGATCGACGCCCGCAAGCGGGTGAACGTGCGCATCCACAGCGAGTGCTGGACCGGCGACGTGATGGGCAGCCTCAAGTGCGACTGCCGGGCCCAGCTGGAAGCCGCGCTGCGCACCATCGGCGAGCGGGGCGGAATTGTGCTGTACCTCCGGCAGGAGGGCCGCGGCATCGGCCTGCTCAACAAGCTGAAGGCCTATGCCTTGCAGGAGCAGGGGTTCGACACGGTGGAGGCCAACCACGAGCTGGGCTTCGCCGACGACCTGCGCACCTACGAATCGGCCGTGGAGATGCTGCGCTTCTTCGGCATCCACAAGGTCCGCCTGCTCACCAACAACCCCAAGAAGATCCAGGCCCTGGAGGATTCCGGCATCCACGTGCAGCGGGAGGCGCACCAGCTGGCCGCCAATCCGTACAACCTGCGCTACCTGAAGACCAAGGCCAACAAGTCGGGACACATGCTGGACTTCACCGAGGATCCGTCGCTCTGATTCAGGCCAGCTGGCCGATGAAGTTCTTGATGGCCACCACCTCGGCCAGCGCCTCCTGGTACCAATGCAGGAGGGAAACCGCCTTGACGTCCAGCTGGGCGGTCATGGCGGCCCCCAGGATCTCGCATTGGCTGTCGACGATCGGCACCAGGAGGCTGCGCAGCTTGGCCACCAGGTCCTGGTCGGCGCGGGTTTCCATGCCCCGCTCCAGGGTGACGGTTCCCCGGGTGAAGGAACAGAAGTGCAGGAGCGTCGAAAGCCCGGTGAAGGCGCCGGTGAAGCTGATCAAGGCCGAGGGGTCGTTCTGCAGGGAACCGCCCACGCCCGCCAGGGCGTGCTGCAGCCGCTCCCCGAGCAGGGCCTGCATCCGCCCGATGTGGCCATCCAGCCGCTGGAGGTGCCGCTCCACCGGGTTGCCAGCGATGCTGTAGGTTCCCGGGTTGATGAAGATGGGCTCGGGTTTCATGGAAGCTCCCGCCAGGCTGCAGATGAATAGTTTATTCATGAGCCGCCGGCTGTCAAGCTTCCGGTGCGTTATTCGTCCCGCCTGGGCAGCAGCAGGCTGCGCTGCACCCGTTCCAGGCTGCCCTGCAGCCGCACCTGCTTCCAGGCCAGGATCATGGCGTAGCCAAGCCAGACCCAGAGCAGCCGGGGGTCGCAGGGGGTGCGCTTGAGCGGTTCCAGGCCGATGTCCACCAGCAGCCCGTTGAGGAACCACACCACCACGCCGAAGGCGATGAGCAGATGACCCCAGCGGATCCAGTAGGGCCGCAGGCCCTCCTTGGTCTTCCAGCGCAGCAAAAGCCAACGTTCCATGATGGAACTCTTGGCTTCGGCAAAGTTCAGGGCCACCAGCTGGTCCACCAGCGGGGCGTAGCGGTGCGCCTTGAGTTCGTTCAGTTCCTCCTCGCCGTTCAGCTTCCTCAGGTAGGCCGAACGGATCTTGCCGATGCACTCCTCCCAGGGCGCCTCCTCCCGCTGCAGGGCCAGGTGCAGGCGCACCAGCCCGACCCAGAGCAGGGCCTGGAACACCAGCACCCCCCACAGGGAAAGGCCTTGCCAGCCATGGGAACGGGCCAGTTCCAGAAACCGCGCGAAATCCATGTCTTAACCCCGCTGCAGTTTTTCCATCCATTGCATGAGTTCGGGATCGATCTCCTGGCCCAGGCGGATGGCTTCGTTGAGATCCTTCATCCCCTGGGCCATCTCGCCACGCTTGAAGTGGACGAAGGCGCGGTCGCGGTACGGCAGGCTGTCGTCCGGGGAGAGCAGCACCAGGTGGGTGGAGGTCCAGAGCGCCTCGGTCCAGGCGTGCGCACGCAGGAAGCGCAGGTGCAGGTTGCGCACCAGGCGGACCAGGATGGCGCGGTTGGAGACCGGCAGCAGCATGGCGGGGTCGAAGGTGGCCCGGCCGCCGGTGGCCTGCTCCACCAGCCGGGCAGCGCCCGCCTCGCCCAGGGCGCGGCCGCCGTTGAAGGGATCGAAATGCAGGATGCCCAGGTCCAGCCGGAGCCCGGTGATGAAGTGGCCCGGCAGGGCCACCCCGACGGCGTTGAAGCCCAGCCGGCGGGCCACGTCCATCCACAGGATGGAGAGGGTGATGGGCATGCCGCGCTTGCGGGCGATCACCCGGGGGATGGCGGCGTTGGCCGGGTCGTCGTAGGTCTCCTGGTCCCCCTGCAGCCCCACCTCCTGGAACAGGTACTGGTTGAGCGCGTCGATGGCGCTGTGCAGGTTCCAGGGCAGCGGCATCCGGCCGGCCAGTTCGTGCACCCAGTCCTCCACCGTGGCCAGGGTCGGTGCCGGATCCGGGTCCTCCAGCATGGGGCCCACGGCCAGCACCGCCCCGGTCAGCAGCTCATTGCACTGGGGATCCGCCATGAGAAATTCGTGAAGCGACACGTCAGCCCCTCCTTCGAAGCACGGCCCGGGCCAGCAGCGCCACGGCCGCGGCGGAGAGGCCCACCCAGAGCCACGGCTTCCAGGCGTCGGCCGCCTTTTCCTGGGCGGCCTTGGCTTCGGCCTTGTCGATGTTCGCCTGGATCGACAGCTTCTCCTGGGCCTCATGGGCCTTGGCGATGGCGTCCTGCTCGGATTGGCGGACCGAGTCCAGGTCCTTCTTGAGCGCCGGATCGCCCTCCTCGGCCGGGGCCTTGGCCGGATCCTGGGCCTGGAGGTAGGCGCTCCGGACCGGAGCCCGGCCCTGGTGGTGCCGGGCCCAGCGGGCCGGATGCGGCTGCGGGTCGGCCTGGTCGTCGTCCCAGTCCTGGTCCAGGCTGTCCGCCAGGGCCTGGACGTCCTCGCGCAGGGCCTGGATGTCATCGTGCTGGCGCTGGAGCAGGCTGCCGTGGGTCCAGAGCAGGGCCACCTGGACGGCCAGGAGGGACACGACGCTGCGGCTGAGCCACTTGGGGATGACGGGGTCGGGTTGGGGCTCGCTCATGGGGGGTCTCGGGAAAGGATGAAGAGGGTGCGGTCGTCCCGGTTCTGTTCTTCGTAGTCGGTCACATCGCGGAATACAGCCTCGCAGGCGGCCTTGGCCGAACCGGCTGGCCAGAGACCCTGAATCTGCTGGATGAAACGGGGCAATCCGTAGAGCGCTCCGTCCTTGTTCATGGCCTCGGTCAAACCGTCACTGTACATCACCAGCCACTGCCCCGGGTACAACTGGCCTTCCACCACCTGCCAATTTCCCTCGGAGGCCGGCCGCAAACCGAGGCCCCGTCCGCGCGAAGGGATTTCCCGGGCATCCTCCGGGGCGGCGCCGGCGATCAGCAGGATCGGCGGATGGCCGGCCCGGGCCACCCGGTAGCTGCCCGAAGCGTCCCATTCGAGCAGGGACAGCGTCAGGAAATCCTTTGGCCCCAGTAACTTCCTTAGGGTCTGATCGAGCGATTGGAGGATCCGGTCGAACCCCAGGCCCTCCTGCTGGGCGGCGAAGGTCAGCAGGGCCATGGCCTGGCTCATGTAGAGGGCGGCCGGGAGGCCCTTGCCGCTCACATCGCCCACGGCGGCGATATACCGCCCGGTCGGCCGGCGGGCCACCCACAGCAGATCGCCGCCGGTCTCCAGGGCCGGGGAAAGCCGGAGGGCCACCTGGAAGCCTTCCAGTTCGGGCGCCTTGGAGGTGATCAGGCTTTGCTGGATCAGCCGGGCGGTGTGCAGCTCCTGCTCGATGCGGCCCTGGTCCAGCAGCCGGCCATGCAGCAGCGCCGTCTCCAGCAGCATGCCGGTGGCGATGGCCACCTCCCGGAGCAGCTCCCGGTCCTCCCGGCCGTAGTTCAGTTCGGAGTACTTGCCGCCCAGGATCAGGGCCGCGTAGGGCGCCTCGTTGACCATGATGAGCGCCAGCACCTGCGCCTCCAGGGCATCCACGTGGGCCCGGAGCGCCGGGCCCTGCTCGCGGATCCAGTCGGCTTCATCGCTCTGCAGGCCCAGGACCAACTCCCGGCTTTCCCTGGCGTGGCGCAGCAGGGCCTGGGGCAGGCGCAGGGTCATGGCCGGCCCGGGGTTGCCGCCGCTATCGGGGTCCGAAGGCACCGGCGGCAGGCGGAAGCCGTCTTCGGCCGCGGGCAGCAGCAGGAGCAGCTGGGGCCGGAAGGCCGAATGCAGGGATTCGGCCAGGCGGTCCAGGATGGCCTCTTCGGAAAAGCGCTGCCGGGTGTCGCGCAGATCGCCCAGGATGGCTTCCCGGGCCGTGTTCAGGTCGCGGCGGAACTTCTTGCGCAGGGCCAGGAGGATGGTGCGCAACAGCCAGCTGATCGGCAGGGCGGAAAGCCCGACCAGGACCCCCACCCACCCGGCCGGGATCACCTGCACGCCTGCGGCGAACAGGAAGGCCACGCCGCCCAGGTAGCCCGCCAGGATCAGGCCCAGCACGATGAAGTAGGTGACCCAGCGGAGGATGGTTCGGCGCACGTCGAAAAAGCCGTGGCGGAAGATGGCGAAGGCGAACGACAGGGGCAGCAGGGGCAGCAGCGCGTAGTAGACCCAGCTGCCCCGGGCGAACACCAGGCTCTGCCCGCCGGCGTGCAGCAGGAAGAACCGGTAGGCCATGAGGATCGCGATGCAGGCGGAGCTGAGCAGCAGCGCCGGCAGCAGGGCCTTGCGCTTGCGCGAACGCTGCTTGCGGGTGCCGGCCCAGAACAGGGCGAGGCCGGCCAGGGCGAGCAGCGCGACGAAGCCGGAGAAGCAGCCGCGCACCGGGCCCGACGCCATGAAGCGCTGGAACCCCCCGGTGAGCGCCGGGCGCCCCCAGGCGCGGACCGCCAGCCCCGCCATGACCAGCGCCGTGCCGCCCAGGGAGCAGCCGTACAGCAACGCCAGGAACCGGCGGTTGGTGCGCAGGGCGAACGGGTGTGGAAAGCGCAGGAAGAAGTGCAGCCACAGGGGCGGCCCCAGCCCCGCGCCGAGCCCGCCGAAGCAGAGGGTGAGCGCCAGGAACGGGGCGGGCAGGCTGTCCACCCCCAGCGGGAAGCACAGGCTCACCAGCAGGCTCGCCAGTCCCATGTAATAAAAATGCCGCGCGCTCTTCCGGGACGGGGATGAAATCACCACCAGCAGCCCCGCGGCCCAGGCCACCAGCCCGGTCAGCAACACGATGAGCGAGGTGATGTTGAACGGTTTCACCAACTTCACCGGAAGGCGCAGGGTCCGCCCTTCCCGCTTGACGGTATAGACCAGCACCCGCCCTTCCGGTTGGCCGTTGATGAAACGCTCAGCCTGGTCCAAGGTCTGGGGGGTTACCCTGCGGTACTGGATCAGGACGAGCTCATCGCCTTCCAGCAACCCGGCATTCTCCGCCGCGCCGTTGGGCAGGATCTCCTGGATGAGCACCTGGCGGCCCTGCACCTTCCAGGTGCACTGGTCATCCGAGGAGGCGTAGACCCACTGGTTCAAATAGAACGACCCCAGAGCCAGGACCAGGGCGAAGAGGCTGGTCAGGATCAATCGCCAACGGATGGCTCGAAGGGAGGGAGACAAGAGTAGCCTTAGGACATGGAAAAAGTGAGCGGGGGAAACAGAAAGCCCTGGTGGATCCTGGTGGGTGGCCGGCGCCGCCTGGGCCGCGCGCTGGCGGAGACGCTCGCGCCTGATCACAACCTGGTGTTGACCAGTTCCCTTTCCTGGAAAACCGAGGCCCCCTGGATCACAGAACTTTCCAAACAAACTCAGGTGCGGTGCCTGCGCTGGGGTGCGGAAAACCCGGACATCGTTCCAACGATGATGGCAGATTTGACGGCCTTGGGGGCCGCGGGGATCAGCCTCAATTGCGCCGTGCTGGTCAGCGGCACGTTCCCGGAAAACCTCCTGGGCCAGTGGACTCCCGAGAACCTGGAGGCCACCTGGCGGCTCAACCTCACCTTCACACTGCTGGTGGCCCAGGCGGTGGCGCCCCGGCTGGCCGACGGCGGCTGCATCCAGCTGCTGCTGGATATCGCCATCCACCGGCCGTTCCTGAAGCGGTTGCCCTACTCGGTGGCCAAGTCGGGCCTGGCCGCCCTGGTGCCGGGCCTGGCCCGCCTCCTGGCCCCGCGGGTGCGGGTGGTCGGCCACGCTCTGGGCACGGTGCTGCCCTCCCCGGGCGAAGACCCGGACTGGCTGGCCTCGCGCAGCCTGCTGCAGCGCACCGGCACCCCCGAGGACCTGGCCCGCGCCTTGCGCTACGCCGCCGAGAGCCCGTATCTCACCGGCGAGATCCTGACCCTGGACGGCGGCACCCGGCTGGCCTGAACCCGGCCGGTTATGATGAAGACTAGAGGTTCCGGTGCCATTCAAGGTCAATGAAATTTTTTTTTCAATCCAAGGCGAAGGCTCCCGGGCCGGCCGCCCATGCCTGTTCATCCGCCTCACCGGGTGCCCGCTGCGCTGTGTCTATTGCGATACCACCTACGCCTATCATGAAGGCGGAATGATGGAGCTGGAGGCCATCCTGGCCCGGACCCGGGCGCTGCTCGGCCCGCCCAAGGCCGGCCCCAACGCACCGTTCGTGGAACTCACCGGCGGCGAGCCGCTGGCCCACGCGGACACCCCCGCCCTGCTGGCCGCCCTGCAGGCCGAGGGCTACCAGGTGGCGCTGGAGACCGCCGGCAGCCATGACCTCGGCGTGGTGCCCGCCGGCGTGGTGAAGATCGTCGACCGCAAGACCCCGGGGAGCGGCGAGGAACGGCACTGGCTGGAGAGCAACCTGGGGTTCATGGTGTCCGGACAGGACGAGTTGAAGCTCGTGCTCTGCGACCAGGATGACTACGCCTGGGCCAGGGACTGGTGCCTGGCCAGGGATGTGCTGGGACGGCTGGACGTGCTGTTCAGCCCGGTGTGGGGCGGCCTGGACGCCACCTGGCTGGCCGAGCAGATCGTGCGTGACCACCTGCCGGTGCGCTTCCAGCTGCAACTGCACAAGCTGTTGTGGGGGCCGGACCGGCGCGGGGTTTAGCGGGCGTCATGGACCAGGCCGGGTGGGCGGGAACATCGAACCCACGTGTCAAGAAATTGCGGTCGAGTCTCACTCACATTGAGAAAAATTTCTCAATTTGAAAATAAATGTTTAAACACTAATTTGTTAATTATTGTAATAAATGATGTTCAAATTTTGGCCTTCAAATTGCTTATATAGAGCCAACCGACCGAGACAGAAGGCCGGCCGCAAAAGAGAAAGCCGGGAGCCGCAGACAGGTCTCCTCATCGGCCAGGAATGGTTCCTGGTTGAAGCGCAAACTCCGACATTTGACAGGAGCACCAAAATGCACAGCAACCGAATGAATTTCATGGGCGGACTTCTTCTCCCGCTGGTCTTCTCCTTGGCAGCCCCGGCCTCCACGCAGAGCCTGGCCGCGAACCACACCGACTTCCTCGGTGAATCGGCCTCCGCCCAGCGCCCCCAGCTGGCCGCGAACCACACCGACTTCCTCGGTGAATCGGCCTCCGCCCAGCGCCTCCAGCTGGCCGCGAACCACACCGACTTCCTCGGTGAATCGGCCTCCGCCCAGCGCTTCCAGCTGGCCGCGAACCACACCGACTTCCTCGGTGAATCGGCCTCCGCCCAGCGCTTCCAGCTGGCCGCGAACCACACCGACGCCATCGGCGAAAGGATCGCACCGAACGACCGGCAGCTGGTCATCTCCGATCCTTCCAAGCAGTTCGCCCAGATGCGCTTGATCTGAGGCAATCGGCTCCGCACCGGAAGCGTTCCATGTGCCAGAGCCATGGTCGCAATCAGTCGGTTCAAGGGACAGACGCCCATTGATATAATGTCCATGGTCATCTTGATGGCTTGATTGAACTCTTGAGCGAGGTCTGACCATGGATCCTTCCGACCTGGACCTTAGGGAACTGCTCCAGGTCGATTCTGAGGCAGGCATGATCCGCTTTGCCGGACAGCGGGCGATCCTGTTGGATGCGGTCGCCCTTGGCATCCTGCGCAAGGAGCTGATCCATACCCTCGGCATGGCCGGCGCGCGGGGCGTCCTGACCCGCTTCGGCTATGCCCATGGCTGGCGCACGGCGGAGAGTTTCCGCAATCTCTTCCCGAGGGGGGATGCTGGGGACTTGCACCAGGTGGGAGCCAGGCTGCATTCGCTCCAGGGCGTGGTGAAGGTGGACATCCCTTCCCCTGAAAGCTACGCCGCCCGTTCCATCATCGAGGACGTGTGGCATGACTCCTACGAAGCCGAACAGCATCTCCTGCACCTGGGGCAGGCGGAGGAATCCGTCTGCTGGACCCTCTGCGGCTTCGCCAGCGGCTATCTTTCCTGCTGCCATGGCCAGGAGATCCTCTGCATGGAGGATCGCTGCCAGGGCAAGGGCGACGCCGTCTGCCACGTGATCGGGCGCACCCGCGAGGAATGGGGGGAGGCGGCCACCGAACAGCTTTCCTACTATCATTCCTCCTGCTTGAACGAGGCGCTGGTCGAGGTGACCACGGAACTGAAGCGCGTGGAGCAGCAGCTTGTGGCGCGGCGCCAGACCCTGCGGAGCACCGCGGCAAGCGGGATCGGCGCCTATGGTGACGAGGCCCAAAGCAGGTCCATGGTGAAGGTCCTGGAGATGGCCCGCCGGGTCGCCAAGGTCGATGCCACCATCCTCATCACCGGCGAAAGCGGGGTGGGCAAGGAGCGCATCGCGCGGCTGATCCACGACGAGTCGCCGCGCCTGGGAGGCCCGTTCCTGGCCATCAATTGCGGAGCGGTCCCGGAGAGCCTGCTGGAATCGGAACTTTTCGGCCACGTCAAGGGCGCCTTCACGGGAGCCACCCAGGACCGGCTGGGACTGTTCGAGGCGGCCCAGGGCGGCACCCTGCTGCTGGACGAGATCGGAGAGATCCCGCCGCCGATGCAGGTCAAGCTTCTGAGGGCCCTGCAGGAGAAGGAGGTCCGCCGGGTGGGCGAAAACCGGAGCCGGCCCTTCGAGGCCAGGGTGCTGGCGGCCACCAACCGTGACCTCGCCGCTGACGTGCACGCCGGGAAGTTCCGGCAGGATCTGTACTACCGCCTGCACGTGATCGAGCTGAAAGTGCCGGCCCTGAGGCAGCGTCGCGAGGATATCCTCGCCCTCGCCAGGCATTTCCTGGGCGAGGCCGCGGCCAGGGACGGAAGGCGGCTGACCGGGTTCAGCCCCAGGGCCGCCCACCAGCTCCTGCGCTACGGCTGGCCGGGGAATGTGCGCGAACTGGAGAACGCCATGGAGCGCGCCGCGGTCCTTGCCAGGGGCAGCCGGATCGACCTGGAGGATCTTCCCGATGAGATCGCCCAGATGCTCCCGGACACCTACGTGCGCGACGAGGTCCGCCCGCTCGAGCATGTGGAGCGCGACTACATCCTGGCCGCCGTGAAGGCCAACAAGGGCAACAAGGTCAAGGCGGCGGGCCAACTCCGGATCGGCGCCGCCACGCTCTACCGCAAGCTCGCCCAGTACGAGGCCCAGGGCCTGGAGGAGGCAAACCCGCTCGCCTCCGGCGCCGAAGCGTAGCGCACGGACGTCTATGCCAGAGCGGATCGCCTGAGGATGCGTTCCGAACGAAGGACAAAGAGAATCCATGCCTTGCGTCCCTCCACCCGGTAGATCACCCGGCAGGGCGGAACAACCAGCTCACGCTGGGGCAGGCTCGGAAATGCTGGAATCCTGCGCCCGTTCCTGGGGAAAGCCGCCAGCCGGTCCGTGCTGGCCAGCACCCGTATGGCAACCAGCCGTGCGGCTTCCGGGTTTTCCAAGACGATATAGCCGGCGCTGGGCTCTCCATTTAACCGGAGCTGGAAATTTTGCGCCACGGCCGATCCAATGCAGGCCGATCCAAGCTGGGAGGATGCCCACGTTTTACCGGCGGCGTAGGCGGCACCTCCCTGGGGCACTGTGTGGCGATGAGGTCCTTGTACCGGACAGGTACATGGACAACCGCAAGTTCCAGGACACGGTAGAACCGTATCCCTCGGCTGCGGGAGCGCCGACGGTTGAACCGGAATACAAATTCGTTGAGGTAGCTGGGCAAATGGGCTGCATCCACGGCTCCCTGATGGGTGCCGAGTATCCAGCGCTTGGCCAGAGAGGCGATCCGGTGCACAGCAGGCAGCAGTTCACCGGGCTCTGCTCCACGATCCCTGGCGGCATTCTGGCAAAGATGGTGCCCGCCGTCACCGAAGTGCGGGCGCCGCATCCTGTGCACATGAACCTGCCATCGCCGATCCGCCACCCCGCAGGATTGCCACAGGGAGGATCTGGGAGTGCAGTTGCTGCGGCGGGTCCTGATCGGGCCCTGTAAATAAAGACTGGCACGACATGGAGGTGGAACGAATATTTTAGCTATCTGGTGGGGCGTTTCCATGGATACCTATCAGTGGGATGGCCCATTGCTGGTGGGGGTCGCTCAGCTTGACGAGCAGCATCGCTTGTTGCACCGGCTGATCATGAGCCTGATCCGGGCGCTTGAAAAAAACCTGGAAGATTCTGGTTCCGAGGATAGTTTCACTGAAATCTTCAAGAACCTGGTTGAGCATTTCAAGGCAGAGGAGGAGTATCTCGAAAATCAGGGATACCCGGATCTCCTTCCGGTCCGTCGCTATTTCGTGTGGGTAACCGGCGGTATAGGCCGGCCGGGATTCCAGCGCAGGGCTGAGGAGTTTGGGGCCAGTGAATCCCTTTCGGCCTGACTGGGTTTCCTGGAAAGAA
>Ga0181535_10002369_pt1 | contig 23111 bp, 27 predicted proteins | sample PEATcosm2014_Bin_44_FD_119774 | JGI IMG/M metagenome (GOLD analysis project Ga0181535, IMG submission 119774) | Peatland microbial communities from MTU Mesocosm Facility, Houghton, MI, USA - PEATcosm2014_Bin17_30_metaG | ecosystem: Environmental > Terrestrial > Soil > Wetlands > Peat | place...
CGGTTTTTCGCCATCTCGCGCGCACGGCAGACGGGAAGAATTCCTTCGCGACCGTGCGGTTGATCCGGCTTGGCGGCGAAACAGTTTTGCGCGGCGATGTGGAAACTTTCCGGCGGCAATGCCCGGACCACTGCCGCTTCATGCAATCGTTGAGTTCCACCGAAACGGGGATCATCAGCACATTCACGATGGACAGGCAAACCGCGTTGCAAAATCCGCGCGTGCCGGTCGGCCGCGCCGTTCGCGGCGTGGAAATTTTTTTGGTGGATGAAAAAAATCAGCCGGTCAAAAACGGCGGTGAAGGAAGGATCGCCGTCCGCAGCGCGCGTTTGCGGCAGGGCTACTGGCGGGAACCGGAAAAAACGGCGGAAAAATTTCGGGCCGACGGGCGCGATCCTGGTTTTCGAGTTTTCATCTCGAACGACCTCGGAAAATTTTTGCCGGATGGTTTGCTCGACCATCTGGGCCGCGTGGATCAACTGGTAAAAATTGACGGGCAGCGGGTGGATTTGAGCGAGGTGGAAGCGGCCCTGCTGGCGACGGGACTCGCGCAGGAAGCCGTCGTGATCGCGCGTGAAGATGAAGCGGGCGAAAAGCGCCTGTCGGCCTGCCTCGTGCCGCGCGCGGGCGCGGATGTGTCGCCGCAAAATCTCCGGCGCGAACTGCGCCGGCAATTGCCGGCGCGCATGATCCCGAATGATTTTGTGGTGCTGGAAAAACTGCCGCAGAACGCGGCGGGCAAGATTGACCGGCGCGCGCTGCCATTGCCGCCCGCGCCTGAAAACAGGAAAGGTTTGAGCCGGAGTCAAAGGCCGCGGGACATGGTTGAAAAACGGCTGACGCGGATTTGGGAATCGGCCTTGCGCATTTCGCCGATCGCCCGCTGCGATGATTTTTTTGAACTGGGCGGATCGTCTTTGCAATCGGTGGAGGTGCTGCTGCACATTGAGGAACTTTTCGGCGTTGCGTTGCCGCCGGCGACGCTGGCAGAACACTGCACCATTGAAAAACTGGCGCCGTTGTTGCTGGATTACGCGGTGATTCCATCGCCAAGCCCGCTGGTGAAACTGCGCGATGGCGGTGGCGGACGCCCGCTGTTTCTGATCCACAACGGACAAGGCGACGTCGCGACGTATGGCCTGCTGACCCGGCGCTTGCCGGACCGCGCGATTTACGGATTGCAATCCACCGGGCTTCAGGGGGAAAGCTGGCCGCTCATGAGCGTGCCCGCGATGGCCCGGCGCTATTTGCCGGAAATCATCGCAACTGATCCAACCGGGCCTTACCTGCTGGCCGGATCGTGCATGGGCGGATTGGTCGCCCTTGAACTGGCACAACTGCTGATCCAACAGAACCGGCAGGTCGGTTTGCTCGCATTGATTGAGACCTCCCATCCGTTGCAAAGATGGCGGCAGCCCGGATGGAAGGAAAAAATATATTGTCCGGCCCGCGACAGCGTGCGCGACGCGCTCCGCATACTGCGCTGGTCAGTCATCCGCGCCAGCGGCCTTGGGCGCGGCGCGCGCTGGCGGCTTGGATACCGGCGTTTTGTGGCGAACATGAATTTTCTCGCCAACCGTTTCTACAAACCAAAATCTTATCCGGGAACGATTCTGTTTTTCATCAGCGCCGAAAATAAATTTTCTGGAGAAGATCGGCGACTTTTGCTGCGCCGCTACGCGAAAGACTCGGTTCTCTTCACCATTCCCACCAACCACGTCGGGCTTTTTGTGAAACCCGCGGTGGACGAACTGGCGCGGCAATTGCAAACCGGTCTGGAATCCGCCGAAAAGATCAAAGCGCCCTGATTGGCGGCATTCCGCCCGCAATTGCCTGTCCAGCGAACGATACTGAATCGCCCCGGAAACATGGTCGTTTGAAACCTTTTCGGGCGCGGCCAGATGCGCAATCGTCCGCGCAACTTTCAAAATCCGGGCGTGCTGCCGATGGCGGCCGGTGCAACGCTTCAGGCGAGCCGGGCATTTTCTTAATTTAATTTGTGCCCTGGTCGCCTTTGATATTAGTCTGGGACATGACTTGGTATTATGCGTTGGGCGGACAGCAACTCGGGCCGGTCGCTGAAACGGAACTTCGGGAGATGTTCCGAAACGGGAGAATCAACCGCGATACTCTCGTCTGGCGGGAGGGGATGGCGGATTGGCAGACCTTCGCGGCGGCGCGTCCCGATGTTGCGCCGGCGGCGGCCGCAAATCCGGTCAGCGCGCCATGCGTGGAATGTGGCCGGGTCTTTCCCACTGACGATTTGGTGAACCTGAACAAGTCCTGGGTTTGCGCGCAGTGCAAACCGATTTTTTTGCAGCGCATGGCCGAAGGTGTTCCGACGTCTGGCGGGCTGGGACTCTGGCGGCAAGGCAAGCGGCTGGTCACGCGGTCGGAAACTCCTTTTCCCGACCGCTGTGTGAAATGCAACGCGCCCGCCAACGGTTTCCGGCTCAAGCGCGTCCTTTACTGGCAACATCCGGCGTATTACTTCCTGCTGCTTTGCAACCTGCTCATCCTGCTGATTGTCGTTTTGATCGTGCGCAAAAAAGCGGTCCTGCGCATCGGCCTTTGTGAAGCCCATCGCAAACAGCGGCAGCTCGCCATCACTGCCTGCTCGGTCGGAATCTTGGGCGGACTGGCCATGCTCATTGGCAGTGCGTTCGCCGAATCCGGCTGGCTGGCGCTGGCGGGCTTGGTGATTTTTTTGACGGGAGCGGTCTGGGGCATCGCCAAAGGCAGAACCATTGCCGCCACTAAAATTGACAAGGAGAACGTCTGGGTCAGCGGCATCTGCCGAGATTTTCTCGATCAACTGCCCGAACGGCCCGGCTAAGCAGCGCGGCATCGGAGCGATTTATTTTGCCATTTTTGCCCCCGGTCTGGCAGTGTTATGCGCGCACCAGATTTTGGCAGAGTCGGTCAGACAAAATGCAATTCAACCAATCAACATGAACTGGCACTATGTCGAGCAAGGCCGGCAAACCGGCCCCGTGACCGATGAGCAGCTTTCAAAACTTGTCCAGGCGGGCAAAATCAACGCGGACACCCTCGTGTGGCGCGACGGACTGCCGGATTGGATTCCGTTCCGCGACGCCGGGCTGGAGGCAAACCCGCCGCCAACCGGTCTGCCGCCGTCGCTCGCAGCTGGAAATTCCCCGAACGCGGACGAAGTCGTTTGCGCCGAGTGCGGGAAAATTTTTCCCGCCGGCGAAACCATCCGCCACGGCAACGCCAACGTCTGCGCGGGTTGCAAACCGGTGTTCCTCCAGAAACTGGCGGAAGGCGCGCGGATCAACACCGGGGAAATGAATTACGCCGGTTTTGGAATCCGGTTCGCGGCCAAGCTGGTGGATGGATTGATTCTGGGCATCCCTTCCGTGGTCGTCTTCGTTGTCGTGATGATACCGCTAATGGGCAACAGTTCCGCGAACAATTCGCCCGGCCCAGTTCAATTTCTCCCCCTGTTGTTGCAGTTCGGCCTCATCTTTGTCCAACTGGCGTATCAAATTTTCTTCCTGGGAAAATACGGCGCCACGCCGGGAAAAATGATTTGCAAAATCAAGGTGGTGACGGCGGAAGGCGGACGGTTTGGCTATGGCCGCGCCGCCGGACGCTGTCTGGCTGAAATGCTGAGCGGCATGATTTGCTACATCGGATACTTCCTCGTCCTGTTCGACAACCCGCAGAGACGCGCCTTGCACGATCACATTTGCAACACGCGGGTGATTTACAAGTGATCCATGAGTCCGCTGATTCAATGCCCCAAGTGCCGGGCTTGGCTGTTGGGAGGCGTTTTCAACCGGCCAGACGTGGCCCCGTGCCAGTCCTGCGGCACGCCGCTGCAAGTCGAAGTTTTCCCCGCGCTGTTTCGTAAAATCCTTCCCGGCCCGACCGCGCAGGCCGTGCTGGTCGAGGGCGAGTCCAGTTGCTTTTTTCATCCGCAAAAAAAAGCCGTCGTCCCTTGCGCCGGCTGCGGACGGTTTCTCTGCGCGCTTTGCGATTGCGAACTCAACGGACAACATTTCTGCCCCGCCTGCCTGGAAACCGGCAAGTCCAAGGGCAAAATCAAAACTCTCGAAAACCAGCGCACGCGCTACGACACCATCGCACTGGGCCTCGCGATCTTGCCGGTCTTGATTTTTTATCTCACCATCATCACCGCGCCCATGACACTGTTTGTTGCCATCCGTTATTGGAACGCGCCGCAAAGCATCGTGCGCCGCACCCGGTTCCGGTTCATTCTCGCCATCATCATCGCGCTGTTGCAAATCGGCGGCTGGACGGCTTTTTTCATCGTCATCGCCACCAGCAAATGATTTCGACTCATGGCTGAACCAAAATACCAACGACTGACCCGCGAGCGAACGCCCATGCGGTTTGCCGTTGCTTCCGTCTCGCGCTCAAGCCTCTGGCTGGGCGACGACCACCTGCTCTTCGTCGAATGCGCCGGCTACACGGAAACTTACAAGCGATTTTATTACCGCGACATCCAGGCCTTCATCATCCGCAAGACAACAACCCGCGCCGTCTGGAACTGGATTACCGGGTCGCTCGCCGCCGTGTGCGCGCTCGCTGTTTTCGGATCGTGGCGCGCCGACGGGCTTGACAGCGGAATGGTGATTTTTTTCAGCATTGTCTTTTTATTTTTTGCAGTCCTGCTGGCGCTCAACAATCTTTCCGGCGCCACCTGCGCCTGCCAGATTCGCACGGCCGTTCAAACCGAGGAATTGCCGTCGCTCTGCCGCCTGCGCCAGACGCGCCGGGTGCTCGACAAAATCCGCCCGCTGATTGTCGCGGCGCAGGGACAACTCACCGCCGAGGAAGTTTCCGCGCGAATGCTGGAAACCATCCAGGCCGAAAACCCGGCCGAGCCACCGGAACCGGCTTCGCCCGGTTCCGCTCCGCCGGTGATTTCCTGAAATCATTTCCGCCATGCAAAACCTCCTCCACCAGCGCTGCTTCAACCACGCCATGCGCGAGGCCGTGGCGCGCTGCCCGGAGTGCGGCCGGTTTTTCTGCCGCGAGTGCGTCACCGAACACGACGACCGCGTCGTCTGCTCCGCCTGCCTGAAAAAACTCGCGCGGGGACCGCTTGCCCGGCGTCCGGCGTTGGTGAGGGTTTTCCGGTTCGCCCAGTGCGTGGCGGGCCTCATCATCGCATGGTTTTTCTTTTTTTTGATCGGTGAAGGCCTGTTGAAAATTCCCGCGTCGGTTCACGAGGGAACGCTCTGGCAGGTGAACTGGATGGACCAGAAATGAAGCGCACGCAGCGACGACAGTTGGGCCGGAATGCCTTCGACCTCATCGAGGAGGCCACGCAACTGCTGCGCACCGCTCCCGCCGCCACGCTGGCGGTTTATTATCTCGGCGCGATTCCGTTTGTTCTCGGCCTGCTTTTTTTCTGGGCCGACATGAGCCGCAGCCCGTTTGCGCCGCAGCATCTCGCCGGGGCGTCGCTGGGCATGGCCGTGCTTTTTTTCTGGATGAAATTCTCCCAGGCCATTTTTGCGCGCCGCATCCGCGCGCAAGCCGCCGGTGAAAAATTCTTGCCCCCGGACTTTCGCCGTTGCGCGCGGATTTTTTTCATGCAGGCCGCCAGCCAGCCCTGCGGATTGTTCCTGCTGCCGCTCGCCGCGCTTCCCATTTTGCCGTTCGCCTGGGTTTACGCATTTTATCAAAATGCCGCTGCGCTCGACGACGGCGGCGAGGCTGGAACCGCCGCGTTGATGAAAAAATCGTGGCGGCAGGCGGCTCTCTGGCCGAGGCAAAACCACATCGCCCTCGCCGTCATGTCCGCTTTCGCTTTTTGTGTTTTTCTCAACTGGACGACCGTCTGCCTGACTTTGCCGCAGCTTTGCAAAATGCTTTTCGGCGTCGAGTCCGACTTTACCAAAAGCCCGTTCGCGATGTTGAACACAACTTTCTTCGCCGCGATGTTCGGGCTGACCTATCTGTGCGTTGATCCGATCGTGAAAACGATTTTTGCGCTGCGTTGTTTCTACGGCGAATCGCTGCAATCCGGCGAGGACTTGAAGGCGGAATTGAAACCGTTCATCAATTCAGCGGTCAAAACCGCCGCCGCGATTTTCATTTTGCTCGCGGCTTTTTCCGCAACTCCGGCTTCGGCGGGATCAACCAACACCGCCACCACGCCGGTCATCGGTCGGAATATTTCGCCGCCCGACCTTGACCGCGCCATCAACCAGACCATTCACGAGCGCAAATACGTCTGGCGGATGCCGCGCGAACAGGTTGTGCAGCCGGATGCCGATCAGGGAATCATCGCCAGATTTTTCAACAAGGCCGGCGAAATGATCCGCGGCTGGGCGCGCGCCGTCCTCGACTGGCTGGAAGAATTGCTGCGGAGACTTTTCCGCCACACGCCACACGTCCAGCGGCCGTCTTCCGGCTACGGCTGGATCATGGCGCTGCAAATCCTGCTTTACGGTCTGGCGGCCGCCGCCATCGCCGCGCTGGTGATTTTTCTTTTACGTGTCTGGCGCAACCGCCGGCGGTCGTCCGCCGCCATTGCCAGCGAACCCATTCAACCGGCGCCCGACCTCGCCGACGAAAATGTCCGCGCCGACCAGTTGCCGGAGGATGGCTGGACCAAGCTCGCGCGCGAACTGCTCGCGCGCGGCGAATTCCGCCTGGCCATGCGCGCGTTTTATCTCGCCAGCCTCGCGCATCTCGCGGAGCGCAATCTCATCAGCATCGCCCGCTGCAAGTCCAACCGCGAATACGAGCGCGAACTGCGCCGCCGCGCGCATTCGTTTCCAAACCTGCTCGCCGTTTTTGGCGATAACATTTCCGTCTTCGAACGCATCTGGTATGGCACGCACGAAGCCAGCGGCGAATTGGTTCACCAATTTGCGGCCAGCGTGGAAAAAATGAAGGCCGGCGGATGAAAAAATATTTTCCCATAATCCTGCTGCTGGGTTGCACGGCGGTTTTTGCGTTCGGCATCGTGCAGTTGTTCGAACTGCGCTTCGCGGCGGGCGACGTTTATCCGCCGTATTCGTCGTTGCGCGCCGATCCGCTCGGCGCGATGGCGTTTTACGAAAGCTTGGGAAAAATGCCCGGCATTGGTGTCCGCCGCGATTTCAGCACGTCGAACCGCCTGCCCGAAGAACCGGACGCGGCCTATTTACACCTCGCCGCCGAGGCGGGCGAATGGGACGAGCTGCCCGACGATGTGTTTCGGGAAATCAAAAATTTTCTCGCGCGCGGCGGACGGCTGGTCATCACCTATTATCCGCAAACCAGGCCCGGATTTCTTTTCGGGCCGGATGAGGAAGCCCTGATAAATTTCGTCAAATCCGCGCGCTTGAAATCAAAAGGAACAAACGCGCCGCCGGCCAAACCCGCAAAAATAAAAACCAACGAGGAAAAAACATGGGTGAACCTGGAGGACGAGTGGAAATTCCACGAAGGATTTGAAAAGCTTGAACCGGACGGCGACAATTACGCGCCGGTGTCCGTGGCGAACAAGACCGCCCTGGCGCTGCCGCAGGTGCTGGACTGGCACAGCGGCATGATTTTTACAAATTGCGACGCCACATGGCGGATGATTTACGCGCGCGGCACGAATGCCGTGGTCATCGAGCGGAAATTTGGCAAAGGTTCGGTCGTCATCGCCAGCGATTCGTTTTTTGTCAGCAACGAGGCCATGCTCAAGGATCGGCACGCGGATTTGCTTGCCTGGCTCGTCGGCGCCAGCCGTCAAGTCGTTTTTGACGAGGCGCACCTCGGCATTTCCGAATCTCCCGGCGTGGCGGCGCTGATGCGCAAATACCGGCTGCAAGGCCTGGCCGCGGGACTGCTGCTGCTGGCCGGGCTGTTTATCTGGAAAAATTCCACGAGCCTCGTGCCGCCGCAGGCGGCTGGGCAGAGCGAAGATTTCGTAGCCGGGAAAGACGCCGCTTCGGGCTTCGTCAGTTTGCTCCGGCGCAACATTCCGACGCGCGACATCTTTGCGGCCTGTTTCGCCGAATGGAAAAAATCCGCCGCGCCTTCGGGCAAATTTTCCAACGCGCGACTGCGGCAGGCCGAGGCGGTTTTTGAGTCGGAAAATTCCCTGCCCTCGAAAGACCGCCATCCCATCGCCACCTATAAAAAAATTTCCGAAACCCTCGGCAAACAAAAAACACATTTATGAACACAGAACGACTCAAGGAAGTCCTCGCCCAGGCGCGGCACGAAACCGGCAAGGTCATCATCGGCCAGCACGACGTCATCGAAAAGGCGCTCATCGCCATTTTCACCGGCAGCCACGCGCTCATCGAAGGCGTGCCGGGCGTGGCCAAGACGCTGCTCGTCCGCACGCTCGCCCACGTCCTCGGCGCGGATTTCGCGCGCATCCAGTTCACGCCCGACCTCATGCCGGCGGACATCACCGGCACGAATGTTTTCAATTTGCAGCGCAACGAATTTCATCTCATCAAAGGCCCGATCTTCACCTCGTTTCTGCTCGCGGACGAAATCAACCGCGCGCCCGCCAAGACGCAATCCGCCTTGTTGCAGGCGATGCAGGAGCGCCTGGTGACGATTGACCGCGAGACGCATGTGCTGCCGCCGAACTTCACGGTGTTTGCCACGCAAAATCCGATTGAATACGAAGGCACCTATCCGCTGCCCGAGGCGCAGAAGGACCGGTTCATGTTGAAAATCACCATGGCCGCGCCCGACCGCGCCGGCGAACTTTCGCTCGCGCAGCGCACCATGACCAAAGATGCGCCGGAAACATTGCTCGCGCAAAACGTCGTGCAACCGGTGATCAAGGCGGAAGACCTGGGGGCGCTGCGCGAAATTCTCGGAACGATTGTCATCCGCGATGAACTCGTCGCGTATCTCGTGGACATCGTGCGCGCGACGCGCTCGCACGAAAGGGTGCTGGTCGGCGCCGGCCCGCGCGCCACGCAATCGCTCATCATGGCATCGCGCGCTTACGCCGCGATTTCCGGGCGTGACTTTGTGACGCCCGACGACATCAAAGCGATGGCGCCGCCGGTGTTGGAACACCGCCTGATCTTGCGGCCCGAATTTGAGATCGAGGGACTGGCCGTGGCCGAAGTCATCCAGCAAATTTTGCAGCAAATCGCCGTGCCGCGATGAAATGAACGCTCATTCCAAAGTAGCGCAGGCGTCTCGCCTGCGCAGCGAGCGCGAAAGCGTGAGCGCTGAAAAATCGCCCATGGCTTGCACAAGACTGCGCAGGCGAGACGCCTGCGCTACTTTATGATAGTTCCGCGTTCCAGACTTTTGTTTTGGGTGGCGGCCATCGTCCTGCCGTTCGCGCTCATTGCCGCCGTCGCGCCGGCTTCGGCGGCGGTGGCGCTGCTGCTCATCGGCGGATTTTTTCTGGTGGCCATGGTTGACGCCGTCGGCGGCGGAAAAAGTCTGGCCGGCATCGGCGTGGAGCTGCCCGCGATTGTGCGCATGTCCAAAGGCCGCGAAGCCAAAGTCGAATTGCGGATTCGCAATGAACGGCAACAAAAAAAAATCTGCGGCTGGCGCTGGCGTGGCCGCGTGAAATCCAGCCGTCGGAAGAGGAAATTGACGCGTTGTTGCCGGCGGACAGCGAGTGGTCGCGGATTGCGCTGGCCTGCACGCCGCTCCAGCGCGGCAGCTACAAATTAAATTCGGCGTTTGTCGAAAGCGCCTCGCCGCTGGGTTTGTGGGCCGCGCGAAAATCGGTTCCGGTGCAGTCGGAAATTCGCATTTATCCGAATCTGCTGACCGAGCGGAAAAATCTGGCCGCGCTGTTTCTGAATCGCGGCGCATTCGGCATTCACGCCCAGCGGCAGGTTGGCAAGGGGCGCGACTTTGAAAAACTGCGCGAATACGTTCCCGGCGACGGATACGACGAAATCCACTGGAAGGCGACGGCGCGGCGCGGCAAACCGATCACCAAAGTTTTTCAGATTGAAAAAACGCAGGAGGTTTATGTCATTGTGGACGCCTCGCGGTTGAGCGCCCGCCAGCCGGAGCAAAATTCGCAAACCGGAACTTCCGTGATGGAACGATTCGTAACTGCCGCGCTTGTGCTCGGGCTGGCGGCGGAGCAGCAGGGAGATTTGTTCGGGCTGCTGACATTCTCGGACAAGGTGGAAAAATTCGTCCGCGCGAAAAATGGCCACGCGCATTACAGCGCCTGCCGCGACGCGCTTTACACCTTGCAGCCGAAAATCGTGACGCCGGATTTCGACGAATTGTGCGCGTTCATCCGGCTGCGATTGCGCCGCCGGGCGCTGCTGGTTTTTCTGACGGCGCTGGACGACCCGGCGCTCGCGGAAAGTTTCGTGCGCAACATCGAATTGATCCGCCGCCAGCACATCGTGCTCGTCAACATGGTGCAACCGCCGGGCGTGAAACCGCTGTTCGCCAGCCCGGACGTGGCGGAGACTGACGATCTATATCGGCATCTCGGCGGGCATTTGCAGTGGCAGAGCCTGCGCGAACTGCAAAAAGTTTTGCGGCGGCGCGCGGTGCGGTTTTCGCTGCTGGACAACGAACGTTTGAGCGCCGAGATCGTGGCGCAATACATGGACGTGAAACAAAGGCAGCTTTTGTGATCATTGATCTGCAAAAATTCATCACGAACGAGCGGCCGGTTTGGGCCGAACTCGAAACGATGCTGAATCGGCTGGAGGCCGAGCCGGATGGGCGGCTTACGCTCGCGCAGGTGCAACGGTTTCACCAACTTTACGAGCGCACCGCCGCCGACCTGGCCCGGATCACCACCTATTCTTCGGAGCCGGAAACCCGGCGCTTTCTGGAAAACCTCGTCGCGCGCGCCTATGGAGAAATTCACGAGACGCGCGAAAAACGGCGCCGTTTGCAGCCGCTGCGATGGTTCTTCCAAACCTGGCCGCAGACATTTCGCAAACATATCCGCGCGTTTTATTTTTCATTGGCGATCACCATCGCCGGCTGCGTGTTCGGCGGGCTGGCCATTGCGTTTGATCCCGACGCGAAGCCGGTGCTGATGCCGTTTTCGCATTTGCTTGACGACCCGGCCAAGCGCGTGGCTGATGAGGAAAATTCAACCAATGACCGGCTCGAAGGACACAAGACCAGTTTTTCCGCGGAGCTGATGACGCACAACACGCAGGTTTCCATTTTCACGCTGGCGCTCGGCATGACGTGGGGCGTCGGCACCATCATCATGCTGTTTTACAACGGCGTCATCCTCGGCGCGGTCGCGGTGGATTACATCCGCGCGGGGCAAACGAAATTTCTGCTTGGCTGGTTGATGCCGCATGGCGTGATTGAAATCCCCGCGATTCTGATTGCCGGCCAGGCGGGACTGCTGCTGGCGTTTGCGCTCATCGGGCATGGGCGGCGAACGCCGTTTCGGACGCGGCTGCGCGAAATTTCCGGCGATATCGCCACGCTCATTTTTGGCGTCGGCCTGATGCTCATGTGGGCGGGTTTCATCGAGGCGTTTCTTTCGCAATATCACGAGCCGGTGATTCCTTACAGCGCGAAGATCGCGTTCGGCTGCGTCGAACTTGTTTTATTTTTCCTGTTTCTGGCGAAGTCGGGGAAGAACAAAAATTCCGGCGCATGAAAACCAGCACGCTCAACATTCGCACGCCGGAGGGGATTGTTTTCTCGCAAGTGCTGGCCGGGCCAATCGCGCGGTTTATGGCCTGTTTCATTGACCAGCTCTGCATTCAGGTGGTGCTGACATTGCTGGGCTTGGTCATCAGCCTGCTCGCGTTGGTCAGCTTCAATTTCGCCGTGGCGTTTTACGTTATCGGCTATTTTATCGTGAGCATCGGCTACGGAATTTTGTTTGAATGGTCGTGGCGCGGCCAGACCGTCGGCAAGCGGCTGTTGCGCCTGCGCGTGATGGATGTGGAAGGGATGCGGCTTCAGTTCAATCAAATCGTCGTGCGGAATTTGCTGCGTTTCGTGGACGCGCTGCCGGCGTTCTATTTTGTCGGCGGCGTGACGTGCTGGCTTAACTCGAAGTGCCAGCGGCTGGGCGACATCGCGGCCAACACGGTGGTCGTCCGCCATCCGCGCATCGCCGAACCGGACCTCGACCAGGTGCTCGCGGGAAAATTCAATTCGCTCCGGCAGTTTCCGCACCTGGTCGCGCGACTGCGGCAGAACGTCACGCCGGTGGAGGCGGACCTCGCGTTGCAATCGCTCCTGCGCCGGGAGGAATTTGATCCGGTGGCGCGCGTGGAACTGTTCGGCGAACTCGCCGGGCATTTTCGCGCGAAGGTGGAATTTCCCGCCGAAGCGAACGATGGCGTGGCCGATGAACAATTCCTGCGCAATGTCGTGGACGTGATCTATCGCACCAAAACCTGAACGATATGCCAGCGAAGTTTCAATTCCACAACTGCCGATCCAGGGAACGATATTGAGTCACCGTGGAAATCTTATATGACGGTGAGATAGAATTGGGCATTGTCACCGGGATAAAATCCTCCCAATGGATTACCGTGCCGGAACCCGCAGCGATGCTATCAGTGGCGTCCGGGATGGTGAATCGCCCGAGCGGCTCCGGTTTGAACCGGCCTCCGTTGGCACCCGTGTCATCGCACTGCCGCTGCGGACAACCACGATAAGGTTGATTAGCACCGGGCGAGTTTGCGGGCCGCTCGCGATGAACACAGACGCAAAGCACCGTCCCAATCACGGCCGCAGTGTGTCGCAATTCATCCCCTCGCGCCCAAACTTCAACTCCCTGCCGGCCAGCCAACGGCATGCAGGGAATCCGGAGCACGTCCGCAATTTTGGATGCTCCCGCGGACTCGGCGCGCAGTGGTTACTTCGTGCCGTTTTGAATTCCCTGGCCGGCGGCTGAAACGTCCTTGCCGAAGCCGTTGGCCGTGTTGCAGCCAATGTTGACGATGGCGAGGAGCATGGTGACGAATAATACAATGACGATGCGCTTGGATATTGAGTTCATAATTTTTTGATTTGTGGTTGCCGGGTGTGTTCAAGGCGCGATTTTGTCGCTGACCCACTGGCGCGCCTGATTGAAACCGTCCTTGGTTGCGTTGTAGGCCTTCGAGAATCCGGCTTTGACGCTGTCCCAGGTGGAATCGGTGGCATTTTTGGCGTCAGCCAGTTGTTTGTCCAGCTGGGCCGTCTGGTCGCGCAACGCCTGGAGTTTGGGTTTGGCCTCGGCCTTGACCGCGTCGCTGGAGCTGTCAATTTTGGCGGAAAGCTGGTCCAAATCCTTGTCAAGCGCGTCCAACTGGACCTGCATGGCTTTGACGAATTCATCCTTCTGCGCGAAGGTGTAATCCTTCATGTCCGCCGCCGCGGCTTTGGTTTCGGTCTGGACCTTCTCAATCTGTTCCGTGGGGGTTTGCTGCTTGTCACATCCCACCGCAAATGCGGCGATGGAAAGAACTGTGATGACCAAGGTTTTGTTTTTCATAATTTTGATTTTCTTTGCGTGTTCAGTTTACTGTCGCGACCGTTAATTTGCCCAAACTACGCCGTCATGTGGTTCTTCGCCATGGGGTGTAACCCTACTGCGGTTCCAGGTCTGGTTCAGCCCGGAAAGATCAAACTGGCGGAGGTTCCCGCCTGCGCCCAGATTGCCCGGCGCCTCCTCGATCAGGTCGCAGACGTAGCGCAAATCTGCCCCGCTGACGCGATTGTCCCGGTGTCTTGCGAGGGCATGGCGACCGTCTTGCCCAGGCGGGACTCCAGCAATCTCCTCACGATCTGACGGCATTCCTCCCGTCGCCGGTCCAGCTTCATGCGATAGACCATTCCCAGACCCGCAAAAGCCAGGATGCAAATCAGGCAGCTTGAGACGAGGACACAATAAGTGTTGATGATGAATTGCGGAAGGTTGTAGGGAAAGTTACGCACCAAAACCACTCCATAGCCGAAACCAAACGCAGCCAGCGCAATCAAGATGGCCATCAGCCACATCGCGCGGCGCACACAGCGCGCGTCACGCTGAAGCCGGACGATCTCTTCCATCAGTTCCTGCCGCCGGGCGCTTTCGTCATAGCGAATGCACTCCCTTAAAAACTCCGTATGTTTTTGGTGGTCACTCATCATCGTCGAAGCAGCACCGGGCGCGCCCGGCCTGCCCATTTGTCCGTTTGTTCACCCGTATGCTTACGCGATGGAACCGCCTTTTGCCATAAGGTGTTCACCCCATATACAAATCGAAACAATTATCCGATGCTTGTATTGGATTCTAGGAATGCCGTTGAGCGATCAAGCGTTCCGATGCGTCCGCCAAAGCCAGCATGACAACATGAAACAAAAACTGATCCGGCTGTCACAACGCTATGTGACGGCGTTGCGAAAACACCTGAAGGCAGGGCCGCGCGCGAGCCTGCAGCCGGCGCTGGGATTGGGACGCCGGGCGGTCGTCCTGGGGCTGGAGACGCTGGAGCTGGCCCGGATTCACGAGCGGGCGCTCGTCACCTTGGAAGCCGACGGCGGCAAAGATGGATTTCACAAGCGTGCGGAGTATTTTTTTACCGAGGCTCTCACTCCGATTGTCGAGACGCACCGCGCGGCGCAGCAGAGCAAAATGCAACTGCACCGGCTGAACGAGACGCTGGGCCGGCGCACGGCGGAGCTGGCCGTCACCCACCGCCAGTTGCAGCGCGGCATCGTCCGGCGCAAGAGCGTGGAGGCCGCCCTCAAGATAAGTGGTGAACACTATACCAAGCTGTTGAAAGATTCCCTGCAACTTCAGGAAGGCTTGCGGCAACTGACGCACCAAGTGCTGGCGGCGCAGGAGGATGAACGCAGGAAGATCAGCCGTGAACTTCAGAATGAAATCGCCCAGACCTTGCTGGGCATCAATGTCCGGCTGCTCACTTTGAAACAGGAGGCGCGGACCAATACGAAGGGTCTTAAGAATGAAATCGCCAGCACGCAGCGGCTGGTGCTAAAATCGGCCAAGTCCGTGCGGCAGGTCGCCCGTAAATACCGGAACGCATGAAACGCGAACTTTTCAATTTGTCGCGACGCTACCAGGAAGCGTTGCGGACGCACTTGAAACAGGGCCGGCAGGCCAGCCCGGAGTCGGCGCGCGGCGTGGGCAGCAAGGCCCTGGCCGCCGGACTGGAGACGCTGGATCTGGCCAAGCTCCACGAGCAAACCCTCGTCACGGAAGTGTTGCCGGGCTGTCCGGCCGGCAAACGTGCCGCGCTCATCAAACAGGCGGGGGCTTTCTTTGCCGTGGCCATCGCTCCCATCCTGAAAACGCATCACAGCGCGCAGGAGGCCGAAGTCCACCTTAAAAAATTCATCGAAGCGTTGAGCCAGCGCACGGTGGAACTGGCCGCCTCGAACCTGGAGTTGAAACAGGAAGTCCTCCAGCGCAAAACGGCGGAGGAGGCGCTCAAAAAAAGCGAGCGCCATTATTCGAAGTTGCTGGAACAGTCGAACCGCCTGCAGGGGCAATTGCGGCGGTTGTCCCGCCAGATTCTCTCGGCACAGGAGGATGAGCGGAAAAACATCAGCCGCGAACTGCATGATGTCATCGCCCAGACCCTGACCGGCATCAACGTCCGGTTGTCGGCCCTGGCCAAGGAAGCAGCAATCAACACCAAGGGCCTCGACCGCAACATCGCCCGCACGCAGCGGCTGGTGGAAAAATCGGTGGACATCGTGCATCAGTTCGCCCGCGAACTGCGCCCGGCGGTGCTGGATGATCTGGGCCTGATTCCCGCCCTGCATTCGTTCGTGAAAATCTTTTCCAAGCGGACGCGTATTCTCGTCCACTTGAAGGCCTTCGCGGAAGTGGAACAACTGCCCATCGCCAAGCGGACGGTGCTATTTCGCGTCGCGCAGGAGGCGCTCACCAATGTCGCCCGCCATGCGCAGGCCAGCCGCGTGGAAGTGAGCATCCAGAAACTGCCGGATTCCGTCTGCATGAAAATTAAAGACGACGGTAAATCCTTCCAGGTGGACCGCGTATTGCATGGGAAGGGCAGCAAACGCCTGGGACTGCTCGGCATGAGGGAACGGCTGGAAATGGTCGGCGGCCATTTTGCTGTCGAGTCCGCAGAAGGCAAAGGCACCACCGTCATTGCCCAAATCCCGAACGGCAAGAACGCGGGGGGGGGGAATCGCTGATGGCGTCCGTTGAAACCAAGCCTTGAATTTTTATGAAACGAATTACTGTTCTGCTGGCGCTGCTCGCCGTCGGTTGGGGCGGCGCGCACGCAGCTCCGGCTTTGACCAACTCTGCCGCGGCCAATCGTGTTCTTATGATTGATCCCAGTTCCATGCCGGTTGCCGCGGGCAAGGCCACGCTGACCATTGGCCCGCTCCGATGCACGAACGGCATTTACGCGGGCGATTACAAGATCAAGGTGTTTCCCTACTTCTTCAAAAATGAAAAGGGCACGCTGGCCGTCTTCGTTCCGGATGCGACGCTGGCCGAGATTGACCAGGGAAAAGTTGCGGCCATTACCGGGACCGCCACCACGAGTGGCAAAGGCGGCCGGACCCGGCCCATTGAAGTCACGGCCACACCGGCGGACACCAATCACGGAAAGCTCAAGCTGTGCTTCACCACGGCGGCAAACCGGGAAATGATCTTCGAGCCGGCCTATCACTTTGCCGGGAATACAACGACCTTGGTTTTGGCGCGGGCGGCGGCAATCACACCTTGAATTTATATGAAACGAATCACTGTTCTATTGGCGGAAGACCACATGATTGTGCGCGAGGGCTTTCGCAAGATGCTCGAACTGGAAGGCGACTTTGAAATTGTCGGTGAAGCGCCGGACGGGCGTCAGGCCGTCGCGCTGGCCAAAAAATTCCGCCCCGACGTGGTGTTGATGGACATTGCCATGCCGCTGCTCAATGGCCTGGAGGCCACCCGGCAAGTGCTCAAAGCCGTCCCCGCCACCAAGGTGCTCATGCTGTCCGCGCACAATGATGACGTGTATGTGAAGAGCGCGACCGAATCCGGCGCGGTGGGATTTCTGCTCAAACAAACCTCCGCTCATGACGTGTGCCGGGCCATCCGGGAAGTCCAGAAGGGGAAAACATTTTTCAGCCCCTCCATTTCCCGTCGGCAGGATCGCATCCAACCGCTGTCGCCCGACCGCGCGGGCGGGTTCACCAAGAAAAACGTCCCGCTGACTTCGCGCGAAATGGAAGTGCTCCAGCTCATCGCCGAGGGCAAGGCCAACAAGGAAACCGCCTCGGAACTTAACATCGGCATCAAGACCGTCGAGAAGCATCGCGAGCATCTCATGCAGAAGCTCGACATCCACGACACCGCCGGCCTTACCCGCTACGCCATCGGCGCGGGCATCATCGAGAGCAGCGTCCAGTTGACCATTGTTTAGGAATTAGTCATTTGGAGAGCGGCATGGTTTGGGGTTCGGTTTTTATTTCACTCCGGCGTTTCTTGAGCTGCGGCACTATTGATTATGATTGAAAACAGCCTCGCCTTCTGGATGACCCTGACCGGCACCGTTTGCTGGGGCGTCTGCTTTTGGTGGATGCGCCGGCTCTCCATCAAACAGAACGCCCTTTTGGACCAGCTCCGCGAACAGGGCAAGCGCATCGAAAAGCTGTCCCGGATCGAACACGACCTCATCAAGGAAGTGCATCCCCAGGTCAACGAAATCAAGGAAGGGATGGAGGAAATGATCGCCGTGGTGAAGGAAAATGCGGAAAGCAAACCTCCACCTGCCTCCAAAAGGATGGTGCATTAGTTGGCGGGCAGGGTCATCGTGCTGCGATGACCTTGTTGGCCGACTGCAACAACCGGCGCAGCGCACCGTCCCGGCTCACTTCGACCAGCGGGCAAAAAGGTGAAAAATTCATTGCCAGAATGTCGTCTTGCGCGATGGCTTGGCGTTGCAGCGCAAGCTGAAAGCGAAGCGAAACAAACAGCACTTAGAAGTTTATTTCTCAAAATTCACGGTGGGGTAACACCCCATGGTGGTCAAACGGTTCCCCGCCTATTTTGAATGCGGCAAACAACTATTATTTAGAGAAATACAAAATATGAAACGAAAACTGCAAATCATCGCCTGCGCGTCCGTCGCATCGTTCCTGGCGTTCTCGGCCCCGGCCCAGGATGCATCCAATTCCAAAACAAATGGACAGAACGACGCCTCTTTTTTCATGGCCAACGCGAAGTTTCAGGACGGGCAAAAGGATACGGCCGAAGTCAGTGCCATCATCGGGATGACGGTTAGAAACCACCAAAACGAACAGCTCGGCAAAGTGGTTGATTTCGCCGTGGATGTGGAATCCGGCCGGATTGTCGAAGTGATTCTGTCCGGCGGTGGCTTTCCCGGCATAAACAATTCGTTCACCGCAGTGCCGCCGGAGGTATTGCAGCAAGATGCCGGCGGCAAGGTTTTGCTCATGGACGCCAGCGTGGCACAAATCAATATCGCGTCCAGGTTTGACTTCGCGAAATGGAACCTATGCACGCAGTCCAGCCGGGTGATCGAAGTTTATGGTTATTATGGCCTGCGGCCTTACTTTGTTCCAGAACATGGCGAATACCGAACCACCAGCGTGGACGGGATTTTCGCCAGTTCATTGCCTCGCAATTCGGATGGGACAATCAACACGGCCGGAGGACGCACCGTGGAAACAGCGCATAACGAGGAAATCGCCCGCGAATTGGAAGAAACCAACAACCCAGTTTTGACCCAATACCCGGAAGGAACCTGGACCACAAATCAGTTGACGCATCGCAATGGAACAATATCCACGTGGTCAAACTTCGTTTATGTTCAGCAGGCCAGCAAGCTGCTGGGCAAGCCGGTAGCGAATCCAAAGGGGGAAAAACTCGGCACGGTGAAAAATATCATGGTGGATCTGTCGGCTGGCCGCATTGCGGCGGTCATCATTTCGTCCGGCGGTTTCCCCGGCATGGCCGACAAGTTGAGTGCCATTTCGCCCACCGAATTGCGATACAATGCGGAACATCAGACCCTTCAGCTTGACAGCTCAAAAGAAATGCTGGCCAGCTCACCGCGCTTCAAGGCCAATGAATAGCCTGACACATTATCGCGACAAATGGTTTTAATCAGTGCCTGCCCTAGCGAGTTCCCTCATTGAAACGTTTGTTGTCTCCATTGCGGTAAAAATGGAGAGGCCTTCAATTTGCCTTGTTCCAAGCTCGTTGAGCCGGTGCAAAATATCCAGTCTTTCCTGCAAAACATCCCAAAGGGCAATCGAGTTGCCCGGTTCGTTTAGCAGGACATGCCATCGTGCCAAAAGTTCTTTGTTTTCCACTCAATGACGGTAAGCGGGAGGCGGCGCCCACACAATGGGGTGAACACCCCATGGCAAAGGCCTGTCCGATGGTGTAATCATGCCCCATGAAGATGCTTCAACGTATTTGCCTTACAATCAGTGAGCTGGTTAAACAGGTCTGGTTTCTTCCCCGGTCTTTCATAAATGCCGTCAGGCAAAGGCGACAGCGGGCGGTTCGTAACGAACTTGAAGTCGAGCGGCTGGACCGGATACGCAACCCGTCGAAGTATCTTGGGAGGTAGGCAAGCCGTGGTTGAAGTTTCCCATCTTTGCGTTGAAATAGCTCCGCGTGTTTCGTTGGGTTCGGGTGGATATTATTTTGCGGCCGCCAAAAGAACTGGAAGTGTCTGATAGCTGCAAATTTGTTCCGGCTGACAATGCGGAAACGTGCGGAAAGTGAAGTCAGAACCAACCGCTGATGTTCGCTGATGTTGCAGCGTCCAGCCTGTGGCTCGATTCCGGGCGGACGGTGGCGACGAAAATCGGGAATGCCCTTTCCGAGAGGAAAAGAGCATTCCCGCCCACGTCCCTGGCGAAAATAAAAACCGTCAGCAACCCAATCGAGGCGACGCGAAAGGCGCCGTCCCGATGTTGGATGGGAGATTGAAAGCGAGATTAAGTTCCCGTCCCGCGCTTTTTGCCAGGTCGAAAGCCTCCCGGACGGCCTTTGGAAGATCAGGCTCCGAGACCGCCACTTGCAGGCTCAACGTTTTGATCGGCGCGCTCTTCTTGATGGCGTCATAAGGTTCATTCGATTGTTTTTTTGTTCTCATGGCATTTGAGTTTTAGTTGTGCGAGCAGCGATAATCCACGAAACAAGCTCCTTTTGTATATGGGGTGAACACCCCATATGACCGCAAGGTTGCCGGGGATGTTTTTTCGCCAGACGCGCCGCCCTGTCGCGTCGAATCCCGCTGCGCGGGAGAAGACGGACGGCGTGCTGCAATAATCCCGCCCGCGCCGGTTATGAGTTTCTCGGCCGGAATCCGCCCACGAGATAGACGACAAGGCAAATCAGCAGAACCAGACCAAGCCCGCCGCCGCCGATGACGGGACCGCCAAAGTAAAACCCGCCGCCGCCGAACAAGAGAAGCAGAACAACCATGAGTAATAATAGATTCATGCCGGCACGATAACACAGTGCCACATGGTCGCCATGGGGTGTTCACCCCATGCGCGGTGGCAATAATCATTTCAGGCCTGAACCGCGCGCTTATTTGACAGGCGGAACATGATCAACGGGATTCGAACAAAACAATCTAAAAATCTGTCAATTGGCGCGTTCGCTCCCGCTTACCCGGTCCTGCGGGTCTTTGCCGCCGGCAAATTCCTTTCGTCATTTCTCCAACCGGCTCAAGCCTGAAGTCAAAAACCCGCGTCATCCGCGGTTTCGATGAATGACGGAAGGCTTCGGGTTATACCCCATGGCGGCGGCGCGTTTCCCGGATTACTCTCATCCCATGAATAGCAAAAAGCACTTCTCTAAAACTAACATTACTAACAAGGTTGGATTCGTGCTGGGTGCCGTGCTGCTGGCGACGCTGACCAATGGCGTGGGTTCCGCTGATGCACAGAGCGTCGGGATAACTGTGACGCCTCCGGTGGTGGTGACAGCTCCCGTGGTGGTGGCGCCAGCAGTCGTGGTGCAAGACGACTACGTTTATTATCCCACCTATGGCATCTATTACAACAGCGGCCGGCAACAATACGCCTATTTTGAAAACGGCGCGTGGGTTTTGGCGCCGGCGCCGCAGGGTGTCTCGGTTGAAGTGCTGCGGGCTTCGCCGTCAGTGAACATGGACTGGCACGACTCTCCGGAAAAACATCACGCGGAGATGGTTCAGCGGTATCCAAAAAATTGGAAGGCTTCCGATGAGCATCACGACCAGAAGGATAACGTGAGGACGGGTCCGCCGGATGGCGACAAAAAACAGTAACCGACAAAAAAATGATGGCGAATAAATCGCCATCCAACAAAGAAAGATAAATTATGCATCTCTTAATATTCACGCCGGTTTTGGCCAGCGCACTTTATATTGGCGGAGGCGGCCTTGGCCTCGTTCTCCTGATTGTTATTTTGGTTCTTATATTCCGTTGACCGTTGAGCCGTTGGGCGGTTGCGCCGATGCTGACAGCAGGCGGCGCGCCCGGATGTCCAATACACGATCATGAAAACCTTGTTCACAGCGGAAGCAGTTTCCAAGGGCGGCCGTTCGGGAACCATCCGGTCACCCGACGGGCTGCTGGATGTCACGCTGGGAAATCCGCTGGAGAAAGGCGCGGAGAAACGCGGCCCCAATCCCGAGTTGTTGTTTGCGGGCGCGTATTCCGCCTGTTACCACGGCGCCCTGGGCAATGCGGCCAAAAAGTTCGGCACGCCGGTCAAGGATTCCACGGTGCGGGCGCTGGTGAGCCTGATCGAGGATGACCAGGGCGGTTACCGGTTGGCGGTGGAGCTGCATGCGCAACTCCCCGGAACCGATCGCGCCCAGGCCCAACGCATCATGGAAGAAGCGCACAAAACCTGCCCGTATTCCAAAGCCTTGCGCGGCGACACTTCCGTCAAGCTGATGGTGGATTAAACAGCGGAGCCGGCACGAGGGCCGCGAAAACACTTTTGCCGTCATGTTGGCGGCGACTAAATGCAATTAACCAAACGAATAAATATATGAAAAGCAAAAATATGCGGATTCTATTGTCTCTGACGGTCATGAGTATGATCGTCGTTTTGAATACTTGGGGACAGCCTTCCATACGACCGATTCAACCTGTCCCATCACATCCATTGCCGATAGGACCGGAGCCTCAACCGAATCAACCTGTTGTGCCACCTCCGGCTATTGTGCCGCCCCCGGCTGTTGTGCCACCTCCGGCTGTTGTGCCGCCCGAATCATTGCCGATAGGACCGGAGCCACAGCCGATTCAACCTGTTCTGCCGACCCAGCCTGTTTTGCCAGCTCAACCCATACCGATTCAGCCCGTCGTGCCCCCCCCGACTGTCGTGCCGCCGGAACCATTGCCAATAGGCCCGGAGCCACAGCCGCCCCATACACCGCCGGCGCTAATTCATCCTCCGGCTTGATTCTTAATCGTTTTTTCCGATACCGAACCAACCGAATATGAAAGATCCGGTCTATAAACTCATCGAACTAACCGGCACATCCACCACGTCCATCGAGGACGCGGTGGACAAGGCCATCAAACGCGCGCACAAAACCATCAAGAACCTGAGCTGGTTTCAGGTGGTTGAAACGCGAGGCAACATCGAAAAGGGAAAGGTGCATCACTGGCAGGTGACCCTCAAAGTCGGTTTTGTGATAAATAACTGAACACCATCAAAAGTGAAATCTGCGGATAGATTTTAACAGCCTTATGACCAAAGAACCCACATTGAACATCACCCGCGAACAGATGATTGAGTTGTTGAACGAGGACCTGGCCGGAGAGTATCAGGCGATCATTGCCTACACGGTGTATAGCCAGGTGCTGAAGGGCGCCGCCTATACGGACATAGCGCGGGAGTTGGAACTGCATGCCGGAGAGGAACTGGCGCACGCCATAAAAATTGCCAGACAGATTGATTATCTTGGCGGCATGCCGGGCGTGACGCCCAAGCCGGTCAAGACTTCAAGTGACCCGGTCGCCATGCTGCGCGCGGATTTGGAGAACGAACGCACCACGGTGGGACGTTATCGCGAGCGCATCCAGCAGGCTGAAGCGATGGGTGAATTTGCGTTAGAGTCAGTCTGAAAATTCATGAACGATGCGGAATCAAGCCAGACGGCGGAGTTGAATGCGGATCATGGCGATATAGATCCAAGCTTCGGCGCTGGTCTCCGTGGTTTCATAATCGCGTACCA
>Ga0181535_10002372_pt1 | contig 23080 bp, 19 predicted proteins | sample PEATcosm2014_Bin_44_FD_119774 | JGI IMG/M metagenome (GOLD analysis project Ga0181535, IMG submission 119774) | Peatland microbial communities from MTU Mesocosm Facility, Houghton, MI, USA - PEATcosm2014_Bin17_30_metaG | ecosystem: Environmental > Terrestrial > Soil > Wetlands > Peat | place...
AACCTTTCTCTCGCAATTGCCCCTTGTGCATCACCAGGATCGTCTCCGCCCGCTGCACCGTTGAAAGCCGATGCGCAATCAGAACACTCGTGCGGCCCTCGACCATCCGCTCCAGCGCGCCGCGAATGCGCAGCTCCGTATCAGTGTCCACGCTCGATGTCGCTTCGTCCAGAATCAGAATCCGAGGATTGTAGGCCAGCGCCCGCGCAAAGTTGATCAGTTGCTTCTGCCCCGTCGAAAGCGAGTTGCCCCGCTCCCGCACCGGCTCGTTGAATCCACCCGGCAGGCTCTCGATAAAGTCCAGCACGTTCACGTCGCGCGCCGCCTGCCGCAGTTGCTCATCCTTGATCGCGTCGTTGCCGAACCGGATATTGTCGGCCACCGTGCCCGCGAACAGGAATGGATCTTGCAGCACCACCGCGAAGTGCTGCCTGAGTGCCGTCAAATCCTGCGCGCGCAGATCCACGCCATCCAGCAGAATCTCGCCCGCCGTCACCTCGTAGAAGCGCATCATCAGGCTGGTCAGCGTCGTCTTGCCCGACCCCGTATGGCCCACGATCGCCACCGTCTGTCCCGGCTCAACCGTGAAGCTCACGTCCTTCAGAATCCACTCGATCCCCGCAATACCGTTGAAAGCCGGCCCGCGCGCCGCCGCATCCAATGCCGCCGCCGCGGCCACTGCGGCCTTCTGTTCCTCGCTCAGATGCTGATAGGTAAACCAGACGTGCCTGAACTCGATCCTGTTTGACCCATCGCCCGCCACCGGATGCGCTGGGCTCACAATCTCCGGCTCCGTGTCGAGCAGTTTGAAGATCCGCTCGCAAGCCGCCATCGCCGCCTGCAAAATGTTGTACTTGTCGCTCAAGTCCTGAATCGGCCGCCAGAACCGCTGCGAATACTGGATAAACATCGCCAGCATGCCGATCGTTACTGTTCCGTGGGCCAGCACGCTGAATCCGCCGAACCAAACCACCAGCGCAATCGCAATTGAAGAAAGCAGTTCCACCGCCGGGTAGTAAAGCGCGTAGGCAAAAATCGTGTCCTTGAAGGCGATCATGTGCAGGCGGTTGACCGATTCGAAATCCTGAAAGGCGCGCTCTTCGCGATTGAAGAGCTGCACCACGCTCATGCCCGAAATATGTTCCTGCGTGAAACTGTTGATACGCGCAATCGCGGCCCGCACCCGCCGGTAGCTCTCCCGCACGCTGTCGCGGAAAAGCCGCGTCACAACCAGAATCAGCGGCAGCACGGCAAAGGCCAGCAGCGCCAGCCACCAGTTGATGCTCAGCATCACCGCGGCCATCACCACCAGCATGAAGAAGTCGTTCACAATGGCAAGAATGCCGTCCGTGAACATGTCGTTGATCGCGTCCACGTCCGAGGTCAGCCGCGTCACCAGCCGCCCCACCGAGTTCACGTCGAAGAACCCAATGTGCATCCGCTGCATGTGCCGGAAGATGTTGCGCCTCAGGTCGAACATCACCCGCTGCCCCATCCACTGCATCAGGTAGGTCTGCACAAACGCGAACAAATACGAGGCCAGCAGCGTCGCCAGATACAAACCCGCCAGCATGGTGATGCCGCGGTAGGCATCGGCCGGCAGCGCCCGCGCCAGCGGACTGCTTGTCGCCAGCCAGTGCGCCAGTCTGCCGTTCGCATCTTCGGTTTTCAGGTTTGGCGACAGATAGCGATCGATGGCCATCATCACCATGATGGGTCCCATCACATCGCATACGGATTTCAGCGTGACCGCTACAGACGAGACCGTCGCCTGCACCCAGTACGGACGCACGTAGCCGGCCAGCCGCCGCATCAGCCGCGCGTCGTAGACCTTGCCGACAGGGTCGTCGTCACGCTTCCGGGCTGGCTCCGGCGCGCCGGATTTGCCGGGCTTTGTTTTCTCAGTTTCCGCCATCGGTTGGGTGCGTAGGCCTTCCTTACTCATTGTACGGGGAAGACTCGGCCGCTCCCCAACCCGCGCTCTACGAGCCGGAATTCGCTCCCGAATCCGGCTTGGCCGCGGGCTTCGGCGCCGGCTTCTTCGGCGCGGGACTGGACACGCCCATACTCATCAGCACATAGCCAAACCCCTTGCGCAGCACATCGAGAACGCTCATCTTTGCCTTTCCTTGCGCAACTTCGCGGATGATTCTACGGCTTCACCGGTGGAACCACCGGAGCCCTAGCCGTCTGCCCACGCAATATCTCCAGCGCCGCCGGAGGCAGCGGCTTATCGGCATTGGCCAGCAGCAGCGTCACCTGCCACATCTCCGTATCGGTGAGCACATTCTTGTACGCCGGCATTCCCGTCAGCCGAATCCCATTCGCCACCCGCCAATAGGTCTCCCCCGGCGGGTCGTCGCTCACTCCCACCACATTGCCGTTGTGGTGCTTTTCCCAGAGAGGCGGCGCCTCGGGAAACATGTGCGCCGCAAACGAAGAAGGCTTGCCGTGAACCCCATGGCAGGCCGCGCACTGATCGCGGTAAACCTCGGCGCCCAGCACCAGGTTCCCCTCATCGGCCTGGATCGGCGGCGTCTTCACCATCTCGCTGTTGATCCGGGCATGAAGCGGAACACCCGTGATCTGTTTCTCCATCGGCAACGGCGTATCCGCCACCGCCACCGGCGGATGACCGAAACGGAACCAGCCCATCACCGCAACCGGCACCAGCAACACTCCCAGGATGATCCCCAATACAATCCGACCCATCTCTTCTACAGCCTCCGCTGCCCTTCATCCTAGAGCATTTCCCCGCGCTCTCCCCCTGACAATTTGTTCATCTTCCCGGCAGATTCCGCCTTCGGGAACCAGGCCTCTTGCAGAGACAATTCCCGCTCCCGCGCGTCCAACACCACAACCCAGCCCCCAAGGTGTTTTAATACCTAATGGGGGAAGCACTGTATCCTGCGGTTGTGTGCTTCCGTACTCCCGTGGAGGAATCCCGATACCGATGCATTCTTTTCGTCGTCTTGCCCTTCTGCTGGCGCTTGCGTCTCCAGCCATGACAGCCGTTCTGGCCCAAAGCTCGAGCAGCAATCCTCCAACCTCTGCGCCAACCGAGGCGCAAGACCAGGCGCCGCCGCCAGCCTCGGCACAGACCCCCCAGCAGCTCAGCGTCCAGGCCCGCATCCGCGCCCGCCGCGAACAGCGCCGCGCCGCCGCCATTCACGATGCCTACTCCCATCTTTATGAGTCGTATGCCAACATAGGCTACCTGCGCTTCAAGCCAGGCCCCACCACGCAGCGCCTCACTTTCTACGCGTGGGATACCGGCCTCACCCGCTACTTCGGCGAGCGGCTCGGCGTCACCGTCGACGGCCGCGGCTACTACGGCACGGCGTTTGTCGGGCTCAACCAGTACGGTTTGACCCGCCCCGCCATCAGCCAGTACGACGCCCTGGCCGGACCTACCTACCGCTTCTACCTCCAGCCCCGCTATTCCGTGGCCGGCCGTGTCCTGGCGGGCTACTCCTACGGCAACTTCTCCGCCGACACCAACGGCTTAGGCGGAAAAACACTCGGTCTCTACCCGGATGGAAACACCTTTGCCGCCAGCGCCAGCGTCATCGGCGAGGTCAACCTGACGCCCAACATCGGTTTCCGCCTGGCGCCCGAGTACTTCCTTACCGGCTACGGCTCCAGCACGCAAAACAGCCTCGGCTTCACCGGCGGCATCGTCTACCGCTTCGGCAAACAGTAAACATGAAGCGTACGGGCTTCACAGGCTGCTGAAAACTCCTCATGGTTTATGTACGGGCTTTAGCCCATACATAAACCATGCCGAATAAACGTGGGCCTTAGCCCCCGAAGGATGTTTTTCACGATTTCACGCGGAATCAGCCTTTTTTTCGCAGCCTGTCCAGCCTGTACACAACCCACCCGCCTATTCCCTCCGGCAAATCCCTCCAGAACAAATTCCTTCCAGGCCCAGCTCGCGATCAAGTGCGCCTGTGACCCACACACGCCGCGCCCGGGCGATATAATTGGACGGCCAAAAAATAGGCCCGAACGCCGTCGCTCTATGCCACAAACTGAAACCATGCAGCCCGGCCATCGGTCCCAACTCATACAGTGAACCGACCCGTCACACCGGAGAAAAAGAGGAGTCTCCCGCTATGAAAACCACATTGTCCCGCCGTAACTTCGTTCAATCCGGCGCACTCATGGCCGCTGCTTGTGTCGCCTCCAGCGCAAAGCCGTCCTTTGCCGAGGCGCTGCCTGTCTCCGGCAAGCCCACACCCATCAAGCTCGGTGTCTGCAGCTACACCTTCCGCGACTTCACCCGCGCCCAGATGCTCGGCTACCTCAAGGAACTCAATCTCACCGACCTCAACGTCAAGGACGTCAAAGACCATCTCCCCATGGATCCCACGCTTGAGGCCCAGGCTGTAGCCGACTACGCCGCAGCGGGCATCAAGCTCCACGCCGCCGGCGCCATCTACTTCCCCAAGGACGACGAGACCGACATCCGCAGCAAGTTCGACTACTGCAAGCGCGCCGGCATCACGACCATCGTCGCCGGCGACCCCACCCCCGAGTCTCTCAAGTGGATCGAGCGCTTCGTCAAGGAATACGACATCAAGATCGCCATCCACAACCACGGCCCCGAGGACAAGTTCTTCCCGTCCCCCTTCGACGTGCTCAAGGCCATCAAGGGTCTCGATCCACGTATCGGCTTCTGCATCGACGTAGGCCACGCCGCCCGCGCCAACGCCAATCTGGTCGACGCCATCCACGCCACCGGCCCCCGCCTCTACGATATGCACATCAAGGATCTCGCCAACTTCACTGACAAGGCGAGCCAGGTCGCCGTCGGCGAAGGCATCCTGCCCATCCGCGACATCTTCCAGGCCCTCATCGACATCAAGTATCCCGGCTTCGTCGATCTCGAATACGAAATCCACGGCGACAACCCCATGCCCGGCGTCATCGAGAGCTTCGGCTACATGCGCGGCGTCCTCGCCGGCATGGGCTACCTCACCCACGCATAAAACCCGTCTTCACGGCCGAGCCTTGAAAAGCTGTAATAGCAATAAAAGCTGTGCCCCGTTCATCGCGGCTTCATCGCGATGAGCGGGTCTTCGGGTCTGATTGCGGTCCCGACTATGATTGAACCATGCCGTACGATCTGAAGCGGTTCCAGAAAGCGGAAGCTCTCCACTTCATCACTTTCAGTTGCTTTCACCGTCTCCCTTTCCTCGATGCGCCGGACCCCAGGAACACTGTCGAGGCCGTGCTGGAACTGACACGTGCACGGCATCAGGCGAGGGTTTACGCCTACGTCCTGATGCCCGATCACGTCCATTTACTCATCAACGAGCCGCCACGAATCCTCGTGGCCCAGTTTCTCAAGGCCCTCAAGCAGATCACTTCCCGTAAGCTGAGAGGCCAGCACGAGAAGTTCTGGCAGGAACGCTACTTCGACCGCAACATCCGTGGTGAAGCTGCTCGCTCCGAAGTGATCCGCTACATTCATCGCAACCCAGGAAAGCGCGGCTTGGTTGCATCTCCCGGCGACTACCAATGGAGCAGCTTCAACCACTACGCGACCGGCATTCGAGGAGTCGTTGAAATCGAATCAGAATGGACGGCAAGACTTCGCAACCCACTCATCGCGATAGGGCCGCGATGAATGGGGCACAGCCTTCAATCTCGGCTAAAAATCGAAGGAGGCAGAATCAATGCCTGTGCCACCTGCCGCCCAGGGTGGGATCGCAAGACACTCCACCAGAGTGCTTCCCTATTCCCTATTCCCTAGTTCCTAGTTCCTGCTCCCTGCCTTCACGATCTTCTCTCCGCGCACTACCGGAAAATACCCAGTCCTCGTGCGCACCGTCAGCTTGCTCTTCCCCTTGGCCTCGGCCGTCACCTGCACATGCCGGAAGCCCGGCTCCGTCGTCGGCTTGGTCGAGTGATACCCGATCGTGTACTGGCTGCGGATATCCCGCGCCACCTCGGCCGCAATCTGATCCACATCCTCCATCGTCTTCGGGAAGAACGCCAGTCCTCCGGTCTCGGTCGACAGCATCTCCAGCGCACGCCGTGCATGGCGCACCTCCGCGCGGCTCATCTCGTCGCCAAACAGCAATCCAATCGAGTAGATCACCGGACCCGACAGCTCCTGCACCCGCCGAATCGTCTGCTCCAGGTTCAGCGTCGAGGCGTTGTCCTCTCCATCGGTAATCAGAACGATCACCTGCTTGGGCCGCTTGGCATCGGCCACCAGTTTGTCCGCCGACGCAACCACTGCATCGTAAAGTGCCGTCCCCCCCCTGGAATCGATATGCGAAAGCCCATCGCGCAGCTTGTTCAGGTCAGCCGTAAATTCCTGGTCGATAAACGCCTCGTCGGAAAAATTCACAACGAACGCCTCGTCCTGCGGATTCGACGCCGCAATCAGATCCAGCGCGCTCTTGTTCACCGAAGGCCGCTTCTTGTACATCGACCCCGAGTTATCAATCACCAGCGCTATCGACACCGGCAGATCGGTGTGCTGGAAGCTGATGATGTTCTGCTTGACCCCGTCCTCGACAACCTGAAAGTTTTCGCCCTTCAAATCCTGCACAATGCGGTTGCCCTCCAGCACCGTACAGTTCAGCACCACCTCTTCCACATCCGTGCGCAGCACGTAGCCTTCGCCCTGCTTGCGCATCGGCCCGGCCCCGGTCTCCGGCGCCGTCACGTCCGGCGAACGCACTGGGTCGCGATCCTCGCCCAGCGACGGCGCCTGCCCACCCGCAGCCTGTCCAGCCGCAGCCTGCGCCGCGGAAGGCTTCGCCGAAGCCGGAGTAGTTCGTGTTGTAGGTTTTTGTTGTCCCGGCAGCGTCAGCGCCGCACCGGCCAAAATGACCGCGACAACCGCGTTAGTGCAAAGGCGCATAGTAGCCCGTACGAGCATAAATTGTCAGCGGTGGCAGCCCCGGAGGAGGATTCACCTTCACCTTCACTTTACGCCACTTGCCGTCCCTGGTCAGGTCCCCAGGCCGATACCCGATCACATACTGGTTCCTGAGCTCGGTCGAAATCTTCTCCGCTATGTCGCTCATCTCGTCGACGTCGTCCACCCGGAACAACCGCCCCCCCGTCATTTCGCTCAAGTCCTGCAGCAGTTGCGGCCCGGTGCGCTCCTCTGGAGTGGGCGCATACGGGTCGAAGACGCCGATCGAATAAATCTCCACATCGGCCTCCCGCACCTGCGCTCTCACCTCGCCCTCGGTATACCGCGAGCGGTTATCGCCGCCGTCGGAGACAACCAGCAGCGCCTTGCGCTCGTGGCGCGCATCCCGCATCTTCGCCACGCCGTAGTAAATCGCGTCCAGCAGCGCCGTCCTGTGCCCGCTGCGCACCGTCGCCAGCCGCGCCTGTATGTCTTCCATCGAGTTCGTGAAGTCCTCGATCAACTCCGGCCGATCATTGAACCCGATCACAAAAAACTCGTCCTGCGGATTGGCCGTCTTGATGAACTGCAAAATCGACTCGCGCGCCCGAATCAACTTGGACGTCATGGAACCGGAAAGGTCAAAGATGATCCCGATCGATACCGGCGCATCCTCGCTGGCGAACGTCCGGATCTTTTCCTGTTTGTTGTTCTCAAAAACCTGAAAGTCTTCCTGCTCCAGCCCTGTAACCAGCCGGTTCATCGGATCGGTCACCGTCACCGGAATCAGAACCATATCCACATTCAGCCGGATAAACGAGCCGGGATGAATCTTCAGCGCGCCGGGCCCCGTCTCGGCCGGCTTCTCCGCCCCCGCCGGCGCACCTGACGCCGGTGTCGAGCTGGCCGGCGGCTTCACCTGCACCTTATTGAGCTGGTCCTCCTGCGCCCCTGCCCGTGCGGCAATCAAAATAGCCGCCACGCCAAGAACGCACAGCCGACCCATCCACTCTCCTGGGCGGCATGCGCCCGGCTTGCCAAAACTCCGTTTGTGAACAAGCATCGTCATGATCAGGCAACACGAATTGGAGCCGATGTTAACACGATCCATCCATGCCTTGCGTCTCCGGGCTTTAGGTGAAGGGTACGGGCTTCAGTGAAGGGTACGGGCTTTAGCCCGTACATCATGAATCCACCAGAATCATCGTGGGCTTTAGCCCCTGAGGTCTTGCTTTTCCCGCACCACCCCAACCAACTAAAGCCACGCAAGCCTCTCCGACCACTGGGATACAATCGATACTAGGCGCGCGAAAATCCCGTACTGCAAACCCCGGTATTCCAACGCGCAAATTCCAAGCTTAATTCGGGAGCAAGACCTTCCTCATGGCTCGCATCTATCCTTTTCGTGCCTGGCGGTACAACCCCTCCGTCGTCCGCATCGAAGACGCTGTCACCCAGCCCTACGATAAGATCTCCCCGGCCATGCAGCAGGCTTACTACCAGCGCAGCCCCTACAACCTGGTCCGCATCACCCTCGGCCTCCCCGAACTCTTCGATGCCGAGCGCGGTGAAAGCGTCTATACCCGCGCCGCCCGCGATTTCAAGGCCTGGCGCGAACAGGGCGTTCTCACCCAGGAAAAAGACCCCTGCGTCTTCGCCTATTCGCAGCAGTTCAAGGTCCCCGGCACGGAGATCGTGAAGGAGCGCCGCGGCTTCATCGCCCTGGGCAAGCTCCACGACTACGCCGAGCGGGTCGTCTTCCGCCATGAGCAGACCCTCTCCAAGCCCAAGAGTGACCGCCTCAACCTGCTCAAGGCCACCCACGCCCACTTCGGCCAGATCTTCATGCTCTACTCCGATCCCGCCGGCAGCGTCGAAAAAATCCTCTACGACGGCAACGGCCCCGCCGACGCCGAAGTCACCGACGAGTACGGCGTCCTGCACCGCCTCTGGCGCGTCAGCGACCCGGCCGCCATCCGCCAGCTCTCCGCGGCCATGGACGACAAAAAGCTCATCATCGCCGACGGCCACCATCGCTACGAGACCGCCCTCAACTACTCCAGGGAGCACGCCCCCACCGCGCCCGCCAAAGCCGAGTACGGCGCTACCGGCCTCCCGCAGCCGCCCTATCCGGAAGCCGCCGTCATGATGACCTTCGTCAACATGGACTCCGACGGTCTGGTCATTCTCCCCACGCACCGCGTCGTGCACTCGCTCGAAGCCTTTGACCCAGCCGCCTTCGCCCGCGCCGCCGAGCAGTTCTTTACCGTTAAAGCCCTGCCGACAGCCGACGCCACCAGCTACATGCAGACCCTCGGCGCCCAGCAAGGCACCGCGTTCGTCGCCGTAACCCGCGCCGGGGCCTTCCTGCTCTGCTCCAAGACCGATGCCATCAACGCCGCGCTCGCAAATCTGCCCGAGCGCCAGCGCCAGCTCGACCTCAGCCATCTTCACTCCATCGTCCTCGACCGCCTCCTCGGCCTCGACGCCGAAAAGGTCCGCGAGCAAACCAATATCCGTTACCTCCGCGACGCCTCTGAAGCCGTCGACCAGGTCCGCCGCGGCGAAGCCGACGTCACCTTCCTCACCAACCCCGTCTCCATGGAGCAGCTCCGCGAAGTCGCCTTCGCCGGCGACGTCATGCCTCAGAAGTCCACCGACTTCTTCCCGAAACTGCTCAGCGGCCTGACCATCTATGCCTTCGACTGACAGCACTGAGCAATACACCGGGTACCCTGTTCCTCAGAAGAAGACCGGGTGCCCCACCCTCGCGGCGTCTTTGTTTTTGCCGCCAGGGTGGGATAGCAAAAACTCCCCCCACACCCGCGGTTCCCTTATCCTCACCTCCATCATCTCGTCTCTGAAACGCCTGACCCCGCTTTTCGCCTCAATCCTTCTCCTCTCCCTCACCCTCCCCGCCCAGGCCCCGCTCGCACCCGCCGCCCGGTTCATTGTAGTTCTCGACGCGGCCCATGGCGGCGACGACCCCGGCGGCCCCCTCAAAGACTCCTCCGGCTCGACGCGCGCCGAGAAAACCTACACCCTCGCCCTCAGCGTCCGCCTCCGTTCCCTGCTCGCCGCTCGCGGCATCTCCGTCGTCACCACCCGCGAGTCCGACTCGACCGTCGACCCTGCCCGCCGCGCCGAGATCGCCAACCACGCCAACGCTGCCGCCTGCCTCAGCCTTCACGCCTCTGAAAGCGGCTCCAGCGGCATTCATCTCTACGCCTCCTCGCTCGCCCCGGCCGAACCCGCCCGCCTGGTCCCCTGGAAGACCGCTCAAGCCGCCGCCGTCACCCGCAGCCTCGCCTTCGCCGGAGTCCTCAACTCGGCTCTCCAGCATGCCGGCATGACCGTCACCCTCGGCCGTACCGCGCTGCCCGCCATCGACAGCATGACCTGCCCCGCCGTCGCCATTGAAGTCGCCCCTGAACTCGTCGCCGGCCAACCCCAACCCACCGCCCTCGACGACTCCGGCTACCAGACCCGCGTCGCCCAGGCGCTGGCTGCCGCTATCCTTGAATGGCGAACCGTCGCCAGCCACACCGGCGCCTCGCCCGCGGAGGCCGCCCAGCCGTGATCCCCCGTTACCAGACCGTCCTCTTCTTCGTCCTGCTCGTGGCCTCCATCATCATGGGCACGGTCCTGTGGCAGTTGCGCGCCCACGCCCACCAGCGCCTCCTCGCCGGACAGGACTCAACGCCAACCCAAGCCCCCCTGGTCGCCCCGTCCGAACAGGCCACGCTCTACTTCGCCAACGACACCGAAAACTCGGTTCAGGCAGAAATCCTCTCGCTTCCCCTGCCCCAGAGCCCCAGCGCCCGCGCCCGTGCCATCCTTGGCAAGCTGCTCGATCTCTACGCCGCACCCAACGCAGCCCACCCCGTCCCCGGCGGCGCAACCTCCGTCGCCCAAGTCTTCCTGTTGCCCGCCCCCGTTGAAGACACCGGCGTCCCCACGCCCAACTCGCCCGCAAAAGACCCGCAATCCGGCCCCCAACTCGCCGTCGTCAACCTCACCGGAGCCTTCGCCGCCAGCCATCCCTCCGGCCTGGAAACCGAAACTCTCACCCTGCTCTCCATCTGCGCCACCCTGCGCGCCAACCTGCCCCGCGTCACCGAGGTTCGTTTCCTGGTCGACGGCCAGACGCGCCCCACCCTCGCCGGCCACGCCGACCTAACCCGCATCTACCTCACCGCAGACGCCATCCCCACAGAAGGAAACCACCCATAATGAACCCTGGGACCAGCTCTGCAACCCCCACCATCGGCGTCTTCGATTCCGGCTTCGGCGGACTCACCGTCCTCCGCGCTCTCATCAACCGTCTCCCGCAGGCCCGCTTTGCCTTCCTCGGCGACACGGCCCGCCTCCCCTACGGCTCCAAGTCCCGCCGCACCATCGCCCGCTACGCCGCCCAGAGCGCCCAATTCCTCGTCCGCGAACAAGGAGCCCAGTACCTCGTCATCGCCTGCAACACGGCCAGCGCTCTGGCCCTGGACGCCATTCAGGACGCCGTCTCCGTCCCCGTCCTCGGCGTCATCGAGCCCGGCGCCTCAGCCGCTCGCGCCGCCTCCAAAACCGGCGACGTCCTCGTCGTCGCCACGGACGCCACCGTCCACAGCCACGCCTACCTCGCCGCCTGCCATGCCCGTGGCCTCCGCGCCATTGAGAAGGCCTGCCCGCTGCTCGTCCCCCTCGTTGAAGAGGGCTGGACCAACCACCCTGTCACGGCAGAAGTCATCGAAATCTATCTCAACGAGCTGCGCGCCGAAGCCGGCGAACGCGGCTTCAACCCCGACGCGCTGGTCCTCGGCTGCACCCATTACCCTCTGTTGCGGAGCCTCTTCGAGCAAGCCGTCCGCCCCGGCGCCAGCGTCATTGACTCGGCCGAATCCACCGCCGAGGCCGCCGTCCAGCTCATCAACGGCCATGCCGCCACGCCCGCCCCAGGCGCAGCCGCGGAGACTGAAGTCCGCTGTTTCGCCACCGACTCAGTAGAAAAGTTCGAGCGCCTCGGCTCCCGCTTCCTGGGCCGCCCCACCGGAAACGTCGAACTGGTCGACCTCGGCGGCTGAAAATCCGGCTACTGTTCTCTGTTCACTGTTCACTGCGCGCGGCTGATATTCTATAAGTCGGCCCGTCCTCCCCATACCAAGCACGGGTCTCAGAGGAACAAGAACAGCATGATCGATTTGGCAGGTAAGACGGCCGTGGTCTTCGGGCTGGCCAACAAGCGTTCCATCGCCTGGGGAATCGCCCAAAAACTCCACGAGGCCGGTGCAACCCTGGCCATCTGTTACCAGAACGAGCGCATGAGGCTCGAAGCCGAAGGCCTCATCGACGAGCTTCCCGGAGCGACCGGCTTCCAGTGCGACGTCTCCAACGACTCCGAGATCGACTCCGTTTTCGCAGCCATCAAGGCGAAGTACGGCAAGATCGACACCCTGGTCCACGCCGTAGCCTTTGCCCCGGCCGCCGACCTGCGCGGAGACTTTCTCAATACCAGCCGCGAAGGCTTCCGCATCGCCATGGACGTCAGCGTCTACTCGCTCATCGCCGTCACCCGCGCCGCCGCGCCGCTCATGACCGAAGGCGGCAGCATCCTCACCCTCAGCTTCTACGCCGCTGAAAAAGTCGTCCCCCACTACAACGTCATGGCCCTGGCCAAGTCCGCCCTCGAGTCCGCCGTCCGCTATCTGGCCTCCTCGCTCGGCCCCCGCAACATCCGCGTCAACGCCATCTCCGCCGGCCCCATCAAGACCCTGGCCGCACGCGGCGTCGGCGACCTCAGCGACATGCTCAAGTCCCACGCCGAGCGCGCCCCCCTCCAGCGCAACGTAGACCAGCTTGAAGTAGGCGGCGCGGCGTTATTCCTGGCCAGCCCCCTCTCCAGCGCCATCACCGGCGAAATCATGTACGTAGACTGCGGCTACAACATCATGGGGTTTTGAGCGTCGAGTTTCAAAACCTTGTTCATGAGAGAGTTCGGGTGCCCCAGGTCTCGCTTCTGAGACCTGGGATGTAAGGAGTTCGCGTCACGAAGGTCCGACTCCTTCGCACCTCGCACACTCTCTCAACCTAGCGGCATCTATCCGCCGCCCGCTCACATCGCCAAAATCTGCGCCCACACTGCCTCTTCCACCGGCAGTCCGAGCTTCTCGTTCTCGGTTCGCACCCGCAGCGTCTGCTCTCCCGGATACCGCACCCTGCCGCCCTCTTTCACAGGCTTCGACGCATGGAGTGAAGCCACAATCTCGTCGGCAATCTGCGCCGCGCGTGGCGAAGGTCCAAACGCCTCAGGATTCAGCGTCAGAAACATCTGCGAAATCCCCGCCTCAAACAGCGCATCGGAAGAAAGCTCATGCGTCGCGCGGCCCAGCGACATCATGGCCGCAATCATGTCCAGCACCACAGAGAGCCCCGACCCCTTCCAGTACCCCACCGGCAGCGGCCGCCACGACTTCTCAATCGCCCCCGGATCGCGCGTCAGGTTACCCGCTTCGTCGAACCCTCCATCCACCGGCAGCATCTCGCCCTTCTTGCGGTAGCTCTCCAGCGACCCATACGAAAACTGCGACATCGCCATGTCCAGCACCACCGGCCCCTGCGCGCGCGGCACGGCAAACACCATCGGGTTGTTGCCGATCACCGGATCCAATCCACCCCACGGCGGCAGATTCGGCATCGTATTCGTCCAGCAGATTCCGATCATTCCCGCCTCGGCCGCCTGCCATCCATACGTACCCGCGCGCATCCAGTGGTTGGTATTGCCCATCGTCACGCAGCCCACGCCATGCAGCCGCCCTAGAGCGATGGCTCGCTCCATGCCGGCAAGCGCATTCAGATTGCCCGGCCCGCGCTGTCCGTCCCAGCGTTCGAGCGCGCCAAACCCAGCCACCTTCCGCGCTTCCGCTGTCACGTCCACACTGCCGTTACGGATCGTCGCCACAAACCGCGGAAACCGGTTGATCCCGTGCGTATAAACCCCGTCTCGCGTCGTCTCCGCAAACAGCTGCGCACACATGTCCGCCCGCTCCGCATCCATGCCGAGCCTAACAAGAACGCCCGCCAGCGTCTCCTGCACTTCTCTAAATGGAATTCGATTCATACGGCCCTTCGATCAGGTGCGACAGCACCGGTCCCTGCACAATCGCGCCAAGTCCGGCTAACTACGCGAACTCCGCCAACACGCGCGCAGCGCGGCTAACTCCGCTAGTCTTTCAGCGTCACCGTAATCTTCCGCGCATCGCCGCCCGTCGACACAATCGCAATCTCGCCTGTGGCCCGCTTGCGAATGCTCTTGAACTTGTCGCCCCACTCCACCAGCATCAGCGCATCCAACGTCAGCAACTCGTCCAGACCGAGCGTCTCCAACTGCCGCTCCCCTTCCAGTCGGTACACATCCAGGTGATAAAGCTTCACCGGCCTGCCGTCCTGCGTGCCATCGTACTCGTGCAGCAGCGTAAACGTCGGGCTGGTCACCTCGTCGGCCTCGGCCGCGTCCAGCGCCTCGGCAATGCCCTTCACCAGCGTCGTCTTCCCTGTGCCCAGGTCGCCGCGCAGCAGCAGCAGTTGCGGCGGCTTCAGCAGGCGCGCCAGCTTGCGACCCACCTCGATCGTGTCCGCGCCGCTCTCGGTCGTGAACTCGTAAATCCTGCCCGCAAATGGTGGAGCGGCGTTGATCATTCGTGTGCCTCGCGCGAGGCCGCCGGCGCGTTTGCCGCCAACCCCTGTATGCAAACATATCCGTTCGCACCGCCCTTGCGAAAGGGCGAAGCGCACAAGTGAAACGCTCGCGCAAGCTGACCAAGGCTGTCGGTCGCAAGCAGCGTATGTTCATCTCCCTCACGCACGGCGAGATCCGCCGCCAGCCCGTGCAGATAAACCGCCGCTTCCACCGCCCTCGCCGCATCACCAGGAAACTGCGCCAGCAGCCCCGCAATCAATCCGGTCAGCAGATCGCCGCTGCCGCCCTTCGCCATCGCGGGATTCCCGGTCGTATTCACCGCAACCTGTCCATCGGGATGCGCAATCAGCGTCCGCGCGCCCTTCAGCACCAGCGTCACGCCCAGCCGCTCGGCAAATCCGCGCGCTGTCTCCAGCCGTTTCGCCTGCACCTCCGCCACCGTCATCCCCGTGAGCCGCGCCATCTCGCCCGGATGCGGCGTCAACACCAGCGTCCGCCCTTTAGCCAACTTCGCCAGCAGCACTGGCTTCGCCGCAAGAATATTCAAGGCATCCGCGTCAATCACCGCAGGAATCTTCGTCGCCGCCAGCAACCCGGTCACAAACTTCACCGTCTCCGGCAACTGCCCCAGCCCCGGCCCAATCGCCAACACCGTCTTGCCGGCCATCAGCGCCGCCACCCGATCCGGCGCAAGATTCGCGTCCGAGATCGCGCCCGACGAGATCGCTTCCAGCGCCCACGTCATCAGCTCCGGCGCAACTGCGGCCACCACCGCCATTGCCGGCGCTGGAACCGCCGCCGTCACCAGGCCTGCACCCGTGCGCAACGCGGCCAAGGCCGCCATCGCCGGCGCTCCCGCCTTGCCGCCTGCCGTGCCAAATGTTCCGCCCACCACCAGCACATGCCCGAACTGGCCCTTATTGGCCGCAGCGGCTCTTGGCGCCTGCACCAGCGCCATCGCCGACCCGGCCCAATGCAACTTCAGCGCCGACACAATCGCTGCATCCGGCGACCCGATCGGCACCACCACCACCGGCTGATTCCAACGCCGCGTCAACTGCCCAAACACATGCGCCGGCTTGGGCGCCGTAAAAGTAATCACCGCGTCCGATGGAAAAACCGGAGCCCCAGCGGACGGCCCTTTGTCCGCCGGCTGGAGCATCAGCGCATGGGCGCCGGCTGTCATCGCATCCGCCGCCCAGCCCGAAGGCAAATCCACAGACAGCACCGGCGCTGCGCTCGCCTTCACCCACTTCAACGCCGCCAGCGCCAGCCCCTTCAGTGGCGGCTTGAAGCCCGTGCCCACCACCGCATCCACAATCAAATCGGTATCGAGAACCGCCTTCAGCCGCGCCAATTCCTCTGCCGACGTCACCACGTGAATTTTTCCGCGCGCGGGATTGGTCAGTTCGGCCCAGGCCTCGGCCGCATCGCCTTTCAAGCCCCCCGGCTCACCCAGCAGCAGCGTCGTCACATCGAGCCCGGCATTGGCCAGCAGCCACGCCGTCATCATGCCGTCTCCGCCGTTATTGCCCCGGCCGCACAGCACCGTCACCCGCCGCGCCTGCTTGAACTCGTCCCGCGCAAACGCCGCCACGGCCGCAGCCGCAGCCCGCATCAGGTCAATCGAAGCCACCCCGTACCGCTCCGTCGTCGCGCGGTCGCAGCCCTGCATCTCGATTGCGGAAAGAACTTGCATCGCATCCATACTAGCGGATGCGGCAACACTTTCTCTGTTGGAATGTGGACGAATTACTTCAGAAAGTCCATCGCAGTCTGAACCAGCAGCCATCCATTCAGCCCGGCAATCAGCACCGCCACCGACCACGCCAGCCCTTGCAGCCCGCGCCCGTTCACAAACTCGCCCATCCGTTTTCTGCTGCCGGTAAACACCACCAGCGGCACCACGGCAAAGCTCAACTGCAGCGACAAAATCACCTGGCTCAGGATTAGCAGCTTCTCCGTGCCCTGCTCGCCCATCAGCGCCACCACAATGACCGTGGGCACAATCGCCAGCCCGCGCGTAATCATTCGCCGCAGCCACGGCGAAACCTTCAGGTGGATGAAGCCCTCCATCACCACCTGCCCGGCCAGCGTGCCGGTGATCGACGAGTTCTGCCCGCTTGCCAACAGCGCCACAGCGAACAGCGTGCTCGCCCCCGCCGCGCCCAGCAGCGGGCTCAGCAGCTTGTACGCATCCTGGATCGCCTCGACGTGATACATCCCCCGGCTATGAAACACCGCGGCCGCCACAATCAGAATCGCCGCATTCACAAACAACGCCACCGTCAGCGCCAGCACCGAATCCACGTTCGCCATGAAGATGGCCTCGCGCTTACCCTTCGGCGTCCGCTCGTAATTCCGGCTCTGCACAATCGACGAATGCAGATAAAGATTGTGCGGCATCACTGTCGCGCCCAGAATCCCGATGGCGATGTACAGCATGCCCGGATTCGTAACAATCGATGCAGAAGGAATGAACAGATTGTGCACAATCGGCCAAAACTCCGGCCGCGACAAAAACATCTGCACTCCGAACATCGCAATAATGGTCCCGATCAGCGCAATCACCAGCGCCTCAATGTACCGGAATCCCCAGCGCTGCAGCAGCAGAATGATCAGCACATCGAGACCCGTGATCAGCACGCCGTAGAGCAGCGGAATGTGAAACAGCAGATTCAGTGCAATCGCCGACCCGATCACCTCGGCCATATCGCAGGCGGCAATCGCAATCTCGGCAAAGAACCAGAATACAAAGCTGACTTTGGGCCCGAAGCTCTGTTCGCACAACTGCGCCAGATCCCGCTCCGTCGCCACCCCCAGCTTCAGGCTGAGGCTCTGCAACAGAATCGCCACCAGGTTCGACGCCATGATCACAAACAGCAGCGTGTATCCGTACCGCGACCCGCCCGCAATATCCGTAGCCCAGTTGCCGGGGTCCATATACCCCACTGAGATCAGAAACCCCGGCCCCAGAAAACCCAGCAGCCGCCGCCAGAAAATCGGCGACCGCGATACGCGCACACTCGAATGCACCTCCGGCAGGGAGGGCTCGATAGGCGCGGTAGCAATGCTGAATTCAGGAGCCATAGGTATAAGGGAAAGCCGAAAGGACTCTTCTACTCCAAGTATGCCACAACTAGTTAACTATGGTTAATAAATTATCTTATGTTTAATTACAATCGCGCATGGGAAGTAGCGTTTGGATTTTATTCTGTAACAATTCTTGATATGGACGTATCTCTTATCCGGAACTTACGCCCTTGAAAGTCCCGAGACTACCAAGCAAATGGGCGAGGTTGTCTCTATCGTTCGCCTAACCTAAATGGACCCACTTTTCCACAGATTGCACAAATTTGATTAAGCACAACATATCAGCGTATCAAATATTTTGCTACTATCTTAAATGAATGGCCCGACCGCCGAGAAGTAAAGTCCCCTCTGCTTCAATAGTTAATGGGGCTCAAATCGCACCGGCTTCGCCAACTTGCAAAGCTTTAGGGAAGTGCATGTAAGCATGTCAACTCATACGGAGGTTAAGCAGTAAAGCGAAGATCATGACAAGCAACCAAACACACCTCCAAAGCGCAACAATCGATCTACTGAAGCACTTGAAGTCGCGGAAAGAGACAGTGCAAGCGCGGCAAATCGCCGAACTGGCCGAAATCGATCGGGAAATTGAGGCAGTGTCGATCACACTCCGATTGTTGCGAGAGACGGCCGAAGGTTCTGATTTCGTCGAAACAGTAAAGCCGTCCGTGATTCCTGATGGCCTTGCAGGAAAAAGTGCGCGCGAAGCATGCATTGAGATCGCTAAAAGGAATAACGGGTTTGTCAGAATAGCAGATGCGAGAAATGCTTTGGTGTCAGCGGGAATCCTAAAATCGAGCAAAAACACATGGGCGATTGTTTATACCACTCTCCAGCGTAGTAAGGAGTTTGAAAAAGCAGGTTCTACCGGGGTATTTCGACTCATCGGTGCTCCGGGGTCACCTGAGTCACAAGCAACTCTCTTGTAGTAGGATTTTGGCCTAACGACTTTTCCATGATTTGAGGCTGTTATCAGGAGCACAGTGTGGGCGTGAAAAATTTGCCCCTAGATTCGGGGAAGAAAATCAATAAAGTGTTTGAAGCCTGCGGATGGATTTCCCATTACGGCAAGAATCACTTTGTGCTGACGCACCCAGATAAACCGCCAACACTGATAATCGCAATCCCTGATCATAAACAAGTAAGCCGTACCCTGCTAAAAACAGAGCTGCGAAAGGCTGGTATCCCAATTGAAGTATTCTGCCAGTTCTACGATAGGCTCTAGACCGATGTAAGCTCTGGGCCTTTTACGCGAAATGACTCTTCACCTTCGTATTCGCCTGGGCAGCATACGCTAGAAGATGGCTCCTGCCAAAACTGCCCCATCCGCACAGCAAGCACTGACTCTATTGCATCCACAATATTGTGCGCTGCCTCTTCTTTGGTTCTACCTTGAGACATGCAGCCCGGTAGTTGCGGACATTCTGCAATGATAAAACCGTCCTCGCCTTGGCAAAACACGACCTTCAAAATGGAGCGTGGATCTGCCTGGCAAGTCTCAGTTCTGCGACCTATTAGACCGTTCCAGATTCTTGTCCAGCTCATGACACCCTCACACACTGTGGAAAACCAGGATACTACACCCTTATCGGCTTACACATTCCTATTTTAGACGCAGAATATACACAGTTCGTTGCAATTGAGCAATTACAAAAAATGATTTCCCATTAATATACCCCCTTTTCAGTTAGCACTGATCAGTCTCTGTTTTGTACCTAAAATAGTTTGATCTGCGTCGAGAGCCAGACTCTATCGCCTTAGACACCCTTCTCCGCCCGCAGCCAAACCGCCTCCGCCGCCGGCCTCCCCAGTACGCACTCACCCGTAGTCAACTCAATCGAAACGGTTTGATCGTAGTTCAGCTTCTTCACCCGTAGGCTCTTCCCCGGCCCGATCCCCGCCTCGTGCAAAAACAGAAGCAGCTTCGGATCGCGCTCCTGCAGGCTCGTCACCGTGTACTGTTTGTCTGCAACCGCCTCTGAAAGCCGCGTCTCGCCCCGCCGCCTGCGTTCCACCGGGTTCACCGGCAGCACCGCGTTCCCGTGCGGACAAGCCCCGCCCTCGCCCAGTTTCTCTTTCAGCTTGGCCTCGAAGATCGGCGAAACCGCGTGCTCCAGCCGCTCGGCTTCTTCGTGAATTTCGTGCCACTCCATCCCGAAGATCTCGCTCAGCATCCGCTCAATCAGGTGATGCCGCAGCGCGGTGCGATACGCCGTTTCGCGTCCGGCCGCCGTCAGCCGCACAATGCCGTCCGCGCCCACCTCTACCAGACCATCCCGCTTCAGCCGTTTCAGCGCCATCGTCACCGCGGGCGCAGACACCTCAAGCCAGTGCGCCAGCATCGCCGGAATCACTTGGTGGCCCTCGGCCTCGGCCTCCAGAACGGCCTTCAGGTAGTTCTCTTTCGAAACGTATATTGAGTCTTTCATCGTTGTGCTTCATTCACTCTAAATTGTTTTCCACTCCCTGGCCTCAACTCCCTCGCCCCAACCACCGTCCCACCAGCCGCCTCATTGCGCATCGCCAACTCCGGCTGTCACAATGCTCTTACCGAAGTGCGCGCCAGACGCACACTCTCCCAGCCGAACCAGGGCAGCACAATGAAGATTTGCCCGCAATGCGAGTGCGGATACCCCGACAGCCAAACCACATGCCCCGTCCACGGCGGCGTGTTGAGCGAGATCCGCGATCTCCGCCCCGGCATGTTGATCCGCGGCACCTACCGCATCGTTGAAAAGCTCGGCAAAGGCGGCATGGGCACCGTCTATCTCGCCCGCCAAACCCTGCTCAACGAGCCGCGCGCCCTCAAGTTTCTCGCCCCCGACCTCAGTGAAGACGAGGAGTTCACCCGCCGTTTTCTTCGCGAAGTACGCACTCTCCGCAAGGTTCGCAACCGCCACGTCGTCGACTGCGGCGATCCGGAACGCGCCGAAGACGGCTCGCTCTTCTTTTCGATGGAATATGTCGACGGCCCCAATCTCGGCAGCTTTCTCAAAAACGCTCCCCGCCCCTTCGATGTGCCCCTGGCTCTGGAGATCACGCGCGGCATCGCCGAAGGTCTCGGCGCCGCGCATGCCAAAGGCATGGTCCATCGCGACATCAAGCCCGAAAACATCCTCCTCGCCCACGAGGGAGACCACTGGATCGCCAAGATTGCCGACTTCGGCATCGTCGCCACCAAAGACAGCCGCCACCACACCCGTACCGGCAACATGCTGCTCACCATGGCCTATGCCTCACCCGAGCAGTGGACCGGAACCCGCGCCGCCGACCTCGACGGCCGAACCGATCTCTACGCTCTCGGCTGCCTGCTCTTCGACATGCTCACTGGCCGCCCCGTCTTCGATGCGGAAAACTATCATGAGTGGGCGCAGAGCCACCTCAACACGCCGCCGCACCCGCCGAGCTCTCTCCGCCCTGAACTCGCACGGTGGAAGGGCCTCGACGCCCTCGTCCTCCGCCTGCTCGCCAAAGACCGCAACCACCGCCCTCAGGACGTACCCGAGCTGCTCGAGTTGATCGACACCATCGTCTACGACCCATCCGCCGCGATTCAGGATGAGCCCGCCCAGCCATCCAGCCTGCAAGCTGAATCCGCCCGCCCAGCCATCCAAACCTCTCTGCCTCTGTCGACACAAGAGCCATCCGCCAGGAACTCGCCGTCCGTTCCCATACCCTTCCCAACCGCCCACCCCTCCGGCGCCTACAGGAGCGCCAACAAAAAAGCCGCCCGCAAATACCTCGCCTCCAGCGACAGCTACCCTGTCGCCAAACGCTCCGGCGCCAGTTCCGGGTGGTTCTGGGTGCTTCTCCTCGTCGCCGTAGCCGGCCTCGGATTCGCCGCCCAGCGCTTCTACGCGCCCAAAGCCAAGTTTGTTTCGCTCACCAGCCAGTCGCAGCCCATTCTCTCCGTCGCCTTCAGCGCCAACGGAGAAATCCTCGCCTCGGCCAGCCACGACAACACCATTCAGTTGTGGAACACGGCCACCGGCAAGGCTCTCAACGCCCTGCCCGACCACGTCGATGCCCTCGCCTTCAGCCCGCACGGCAACACTCTCGCCACAGCTGAGTGGGATGGAACCATCAAGCAATGGGACATGACCAACGCCCAGGTGCTGGCCACGCTCGACGGCCACTCCGGCAAAGTCAACTGCGTCGCCTTCTCACCCGACAGCCACATCCTCGCCTCAGGCGGCAGCGACAGAACCGTCCGCCTCTGGGATCTGGCCGCCGAAAAACTGGTGCGCACCCTTCCCGGTCACAAAGCCGATGTCACCTCAGTAGCCTTCTCCCCCGACGGCCGCACCCTCGCCTCCGCCAGCCTCGACTCTACGATCAGGCTCTGGGATGCATCCTCCGGCGCTCTGCTGCGCACCCTGAGCGGCCACGCGCGCCCCGTCAACTCGGTAGCCTTCTCGCCTGACGGCCGCACCCTCGCCTCCGCCAGCGACGACTCGACCATCCTGCTCTGGGATCTCTCCACCGGCAAAGTCACCCGCGCCCTCACCGGGCACACCGGCCCCGTCCGCACTGTCGCCTTCTCGCCCGATGGCCACACTCTCGCCTCCGGCGGCGACGACTCGACCGTCAAGCTCTGGCACGTCAGCGGCGCAACAGGCGCCTACGCCACCCTCCAGGGCCAGGCCGCCACCATTAACTCCGTAGCCTTCAGCCACGATGGCAACCTCCTCGCCTCAGGCAGCGCCGACAACAGCGTCCGCATCTGGTACATGGGCACCATCCGCAATTAGATCGGTTCGCGGTAGTGGATCAGTTTGAAGGGTACGTGCTTAAGCCCGTACATAAACCCAGCAAAATGATTTGGGCTTTAGCCCCGAGGGAATGCTCTTTCAAGCTGACTCACTTCCCGTTTCGCAATTCGCTTCAACCGTACCGATAACTGGTATATTCTGAAAGCTGTGGAGACCTTCGTGGACTACTCGAAGATCATTACCATCGACCCCGGGAAGCGTAGCGGCAAGGCCTGCATCCGCGGCCTGCGCATCACCGTCTATGACATCCTCGACTACCTGGCCGCCGGAATGAGCCAGCAGGAGATTCTCGCCGACTTCCCCGACCTCACCGAGGACGACATCCGCGCCTGCCTGGCTTTCGCCGCCGACACCGAACGCAGATTTGAGATTGTCTCGTTGTGAAACTCCTGCTCGATGAAAACCTCCCGCCGCGCCTGTCGCTGAGCCAATAAGTTAGTTACCACCAATCGATTTCTTTGCACTCATGGAATGAGCGCCACCTCCCAAAAACCAAAGCCCCCAGCCTTCGCAAGAAGGCCGGGGGCTTTTAGAGCAGTTTCGCTTTTACTGTAGACCGGATTTGAAAGGGCATGGCTTTAGCCGTGCCGCAAAACGCCAATAAAATCAATGGGCTTTAGCCCCTGAGGGAAAGCCCTATGGTCTACACCA
>Ga0181535_10002374_pt1 | contig 23066 bp, 27 predicted proteins | sample PEATcosm2014_Bin_44_FD_119774 | JGI IMG/M metagenome (GOLD analysis project Ga0181535, IMG submission 119774) | Peatland microbial communities from MTU Mesocosm Facility, Houghton, MI, USA - PEATcosm2014_Bin17_30_metaG | ecosystem: Environmental > Terrestrial > Soil > Wetlands > Peat | place...
ACGCAGTTCCTCGCGCGGCAGAATCAGTTGCGGCACATTGGTGCCCAAGTCCACCGGGTTTTCGATAATGACGGTGTTGTCGCCCCACGACACGCCGCCTTCCAAGTCCGCTTTATGCGGCATCTCAAACGGGGCGCCTGCCGAGGCGACGACCTCGCCGTTGGTATTGAGCAGTTCGACGGAAAGCAGTTCGTTGGTATCGACCAATTCATTCAGGGCGGCCTCAAGCCGTTCCCGGGAAACGACGCCGAAATAATAACTGTGCGACCGCATGAGCAGCCCGCAGGTCGTGGTGATGGACCGGCCCCGGTCCACGACCTTGTTTTGATAGGCCTGGCGGGAGACCGCATGTTCAGCGGCCTGCCAAACAATCAGGATGGCCCAAAAGGCCGCCAGCATCCCGTAAACCACCCAGCTTCGTTTGGTTATCATGCGTCAATAATAATTGTTAACGAACATGCGGCCCGACGCCGGCGGGCGCGGGTGACGCCGGCTGCGGCGCGATATAATCATGCATTTCCTTGGCGGGAAATGATTTGGGCGACAAGACCAGGCGCGACTTTTCGTCCGTGGTCATGCGCACCAAGTCGTCCGTGGTGCGGATGACGTAGGGGGTCAGGAAAATGATCAATTCCGTTTTGGTGACCGTTGCGATCTTGTGATGGAAGAGCAGCCCAAGGCCGGGAATATCGCCGAGCAGCGGGATTTTGCTGTCGGTGGTTCCTTTATTGTCCTGCATCAAACCGCCAATGGCCACGGTCTGGCCGTTGGGGGTGATGACCACGGTGTTGGCGGACTCGATGTTGATGTAAGGCGTGCTGAAATTGCCGTTGGTGCCGCTGGAAATGAGGGTGGACTGGCTGGCCACGCTCGAAATTTGGGGGGCGAGAATCATTTCCACCCGGTCATCGCTGGTGATGAACGGAGTAACCTGCAAGATGACGCCGACGCTCTGGTAGCTGATGGAACTGTGTTCGTTGCCAAAGGTGTCGTAGCTGACGCCGTTGATGATCGGCACCTGTTGCCCGACGGTCACGGTGGCCTGCTGGTTGTTGCGGGTCATGATGGTGGGGCGGGAAAGCACCTCCACTTTGCCCACTTCCTGGATGGCGCGAATGGTGGCGGACCAGTCATTTCCGGCCAGCGTGTAAAGGCCGGCGCCGGGGAGGGTGTTGACCCCGGAGGTGGGGGTGGTTCCTTGTTGCGCGAGTCCGAAGAGGTTCGAGGCGCTGAGCGAGGTGGTGGTATTGACGTTCTTCGTCACACCGCCCTCAATGCCAACGTCGTAACCGTTGTTATAAGTCACCTGGAGGAAAACGACTTTAATCAAGACTTGCGGTTTGGGCCGGTCCAGATTGGCGATGACGTTGCTCACATAACCGGCGGTTTGCTCGTCGGCGGTGAAGAAGAGGCGGTGGGTGTCGGGGTCAACATAGAAGTTGGCCGTGCCGATCTCGCCGTTGGCGGGACGATCAACCGAGCCGCTGGCGCCGCTGGCGCTGCTGGCACTGGAAGACCGGGTCGATCCTCCGCCGGTGGAGGAGGATCGCTGCTGGGCATAAAGTGGAAGAACCAGGCCGCAACAGAGGGAAAACACCAGCCACGGGATGATGCGGGATTTTGGCGTTTGCATAATCATAATAAATAGAGTTGACCTAATGTTTTCAGATTAATGAAGGGCCGACGTGCCGCCTGAGCCGGAGGTGCCGAGGGTGGAGGTTTGCGTTTGTTGCTGCTGGGCGGCTGTATTGGCCCGCTGTTCAAGCGCGCTGGTGTTGTTGTTCTGCGGGGTGCGCGTGTTCTGGCCGGCAAAGAGCGCCGTCATGGTCGCCTGGACGGTGAGCGGGTCGGCGCTGTCAATGTCAAATGAATAGACGTGTTTGATCATGGACGGGTCGTGGTCCAGTTCCTCAATCACCCCGGCGATTTGTTCCATCAAATCCTTGGAGGCGGTGACGATGACGGAAGCGGTGCGAAGGTCCGGCACGGCGCGGACGCTGGTTTGTTTTTTCATCCGGTCACTCGTGCTGGCGCTGGCCGACGAGGACTGCTGCATCCACGGCGGGGTGAAAAATCTCATGCCGGGGGCGCGCGAAGACTGGTCGCTGGAGCTGGTGGCGTCGGGGAACAGATTGGCCAGTTCGTCTGCGGTTTCCTGGGCATCGGCATTCTTGAGCTTGAACGTCTTTACGATGGTGACGTCCTGGCTGGGTTGATCCAACTCGGAGATGACATTGGTGATCATCGGGAAATAGTCTGGAGGCGCGCTGGCCACCACGGCATTCATCTGGTCGTCAGAGACGAAGACAGCTTTGTTGGCCGCGTTTTTCGAATCCTCCGAACTGGAGGAGCTGCTGGAACCGCCACCGCCGCCAAACATGCTGGCAAAACCGCCGCCACCGCCGCGATACCTCTGGCGCGCGTCGGAACGGGCCACGCTCGAATCGGGGCTTTGAAAGATTTCCTTCAGCTCGGAAGCGACTGATTTGGCGTCCCCGTACTTCATGATAAAGACTCCCACTTCGGAAACGCTTGAACTGTCCAAGGCGGTGATAATTTGGAAAAAGTGGTGAATGTCCTTTTGCCGGGCAGTCATGATGACGGCGTTGCCGGCTTCATTGGCGGCCACTTTTGCGCTGCTCGGGATCAACTGATCCAGGTCCTTGATGAGTTGGGTGGGATTGAGGGTGTGGACAGGCAGAATGACGGTGGCGATTTGGTCGTTGACCGGAATGTCGGCGAGAGAGACAGCCTGTTTGACGGGTGTTTCCGCGCCGCTGATCGCGCTATCCGCCGAGGTGATGGTCAGAATGTGGCCATTGGTGGAAACGCTGTAATTGTTCTTGGCCAGCGCGGCGCAGAGCAGATCAATCACTTCGCTGGTCTTGACCGGTTGTTCGCTGATGATGGTGGCATTGCCATGCACTTCGACGTCCTGTGTGATGACAATTCCCATCCTCTTGCTCAAATACTTCAAGACGACGCTCAAGGGGGCGTCGTGGAAATTCATGCGCAACGCGTTGGTGACGGGCAGATCGACGGTGTCGTCAATGGCGTCCGAATTCGTCGCCGGCGCGTTGCTGATCGCAAGCGTCTGGCCGGGCGTGACGTTGGTCGATGTCTCCGGCGCGCCGGCCACCAGGTTGGACGCGGCATTGGCAGGCGCCGGATTGGTGGAAGCAACGCTGGCGGGGGCAGGGTTGGCGGGAACGGTGTTGGACTGGGCGGGCGCCGGCGCCGGTTGGGCGACGGCTGATCCGGCGGCGGCCAAGCCTGTCAATATTATAAAGGCTAGATGGATGGGTTTCATTTTTCCTCCTGTTCGCGTTTGAGTCTGAGTTTTTTTAAAATATCGCTTTCATTGGCCGGACCGGCAGATGGACTGGACGACGATCCGATGGCGGTCGCATCGCCCGACGCGGATGCGCTTGGCGTGATGACCAGGGGCGCCGGTTGGTCTGTTCTGGCCCACGGACCTTCATCTTCCCGCTGCATGCTGTCATCTGTGTTCAATTTCACCAGATTCCCGTTCGGCTCGGCCAGTTCCACGTAGTCGGTGGTGATTTTCATGACCTTGAAGCCATTGATCATCCCGCCCGTCTTGACGTAACCCCGGGACGGACTCCCTTCGCCGGTGAAGATGGCGGCATCGTCCATCGTGCCGCGAAAGGTAAAACGGAGAATCACCACTTCCCTCGGCCGGCTTCTGCCGCTGCCGCTGCGGCCGGAACGCGAGGGGTCGAATATGTTTTTTTGCGCGATGGCTTCGAACGCGCTCCAGTTCAGCACCGGGGTGGAATCAGGTTCCTGCGCCCAGCCGGTCCAGCCGGTTCCGAAGGCCAGCGAGAGAATTGCGATGGCAGTGTTTCGGTTCATGAGTTGGGTGGGGGAAGGAGCAGCCCGCTCAGTTCGAGGCCGAGGGATATTTGCCGGCCGGCGTCATCGCGCGAAGTCAGGTCAATCTCCTGCACCTGCACGCCCATGGGGTCGCTTTCCAAGTTGTAAAGGAAGCGGATGACGGTGCTGTATTCGCCCGTGACCTCGGCATGACATTCCATAACCGAGTAATTATCGTCCGTCTGGCGCAACTGGGGTTTGAAGGAACTTTCGGTCACATGACTTTCCCGCACCCAGCGGTCAAAGGCGTCGAAGAGCTGGCGTTCGGCCACGGTGGGAGTGGAGGAAAGGGCGTTCGTGCTCATGTGATCCCAGCGGCTCCGGATCGAGGATTCCCGGCGCAGCAGCACGCTCCCGTCGTCCAGTTGTTTGTGCAAGGCGACGATGCGGTTGGCGCGGCTGTGCCAACCGGCGATCAATGGCGAGATGATGAGCCAGTTGAGGATCAGCAGCGCGACGCATCCGCCGGTCAGTATGAGCAAAAGTTTTTCGCGATTTTTAGTTTCCATTGGCTTCTCCTCCTGCGCCCCACTGGAAATTCAAGGTGAAATCCATTGGTTTCTGGCCATGCACTTCGGCGTGCAAGGCGCTGATATCGTTGGTGTCGTCGCCCAATTTGGCGTGCAATTTTAAGAAAGACTCATTATCGCGCGCAACGCCGGTGCAAGTCACCCCGGAAATGTCGTGAATCTCGACTTTCTTGGCCGAGACCGAGCCGTCATCGGGAAAGGCGTCCTTGATTTTGCGCAGGATTTGCAGGTCCCGGAACGAGGTGTCGTACCAAGGCCGGAATTTTTTGATGAAATCCTGGTCGGCGGTCAGCTCGTTGACCTTCGGTTCGATGGCGCGCCATTTGGATTCCAAGGTCGAAATTTGCCATTGCTGATAGCCGAAAGCGCCGGCCACGCATAAAATCAGGAACGCCGCCGCGCCGCCGATGTAGGCCATCTTGCGCGGCGACAGGCGGGTGCTGATCAATTGGCGCCACGGCTGCGTTTTGGGCGGAAGAAAATCCGGGGTGGTATCAATGCTTTTGACGTAATTGGCTGCCAGGGCGAGGGTGGCGGTGGTGGCGATTTCCGGCGGCAGGGGCCGGTCGAAATTGAAGTTGGCCGCCTTGTCCGGCACTTCCAGTTTCAGTCCCAAGGGAGTAAGGCGGGGCGTGATGTCCTGGATAAATTGGCGGGCCGATTCGCCTTGGCCGAAGATTTTGATTTTGCCGGGCGATCCGGCCAGCCCGCCGGGTAATTGCCCCAGAGTGATGCGGATTTCCCGGGCGATGAGATCGGACGGAATATTCTTTTGCGCGCCTTGCGTTTCCAAGGCGCCATCCAGAGCGCGCAAGGCCACAATGCCGCCGCCGGCGGTGATCTGCAAATCCACCGTGTCACGGCGCAGCGCGATCATCACCACGCGGTTTGGGTCGGTGTTGGCGGGTTGCAGGGCGGTCACGCCCAAGGCAAAGGTCAGCGGCTTGAGTTTGGCGGCGCGCAGCACCCGTTGCAGGGCTTCCAGATGATCGCGCGGCACGGCCATCAAAGTGGCGTACTGCCCGCCGTCCGGCGTCTTGAAGATGGAATATTGGATGAAATGCGAGTCCGTTCCGGCATGAAAACTGCGCTCGCCTTCCAGTTGCAGGAAGCTGGCCCGGTCCGCTTCCGACATTTCCGGCAATGGCGTTTGCAGGGTCAGCGCCCAGCTCAAGGGCAGGCACACCGCGCAATGGCGTTCGCGGATTCCGGCCTTGTCCAGGTGATTGCGGATTTCCTGGCCGACCAGTTCGGCGGCATCGGTCAACGGCGACAACGCCAGGGAGACGACCAGGGTCTGCCGGATATGCACGGTGCCGTTGTTGCGCCGCAGCGAGACGACTTCAAGCCGGTTGCCATCCAGGGACAGGCCCAGGATGGAAGCGGCGCGTGATCGTTTGAATAATGTCATCATTTGATATTTTGGGCCAGCAGGTCATCGTGCAGTTTTTTGCCCAAGGCCCAGCCCAGATGGGTCAAATCCTGCCGATAAACAATGAGCGGCGTGCCGCTGTTGCAGTCAAATACAAATCGCACCCGCCGGTATCCCCGGCCGTTATGCCCCACCGCCGCCACGTCGGCTGTGTATTGATAGGAATAGGCGGTCACGTACGGCCCGACTTGGGCGGCGAGGGTGGAATCTCCCCCCAAGGCGGTTTTGAGCCAGCTAATCGAAGGGGTCAGCGGCGGATTGGACTGGCGGTAAGTCAGCACCTGCGGCGCCATGTTCACCCCGATGCCCGGGATGCAGGACAACGCGGTGGCGGTGGCGGTGTTGACGTTGATCAGGCCTTTGGTGGAAGGGTTCATCAAATAAGGCTCAAGCGTCTGAAAATCAATTTCCGACAATCCCGACTGGACATAGAATTGGAGGACACTGGTGTAGGTTGTAGCGCCGCCAGCCGTCGTGGTGGTGCTGCGGCCTGGCACGATGCCGGCCCCGTTTCTGCCGGTCGTGCTGGTTACGCCAGTTCTGCGCCCGCCGCTGCCGGAAAGTTGGGTGTAGATGGATGGAAAATTGGACCGGATAAACGGCATCAACGCCGAACTATTGACCGCAACACGGGAGATGCCGTTGGAGACAGTGGTTCCTTCCCCCTTGGTAAAGACGGTCACATATTCCAGCAGGCCGGGGTCCAGGATGCCATCCTTGTTGTCATTGGGCGGCGAAACCGTGCCGTCGTTTTCGTTGGGGTCCAGAATGCCGTTGAGGTTGGCGTCTTCCCCAAAGAGGTAATCCATGTTCATGCCATAGACCAGGTTCAGTTCGTCCACCGTCTCGAAGGGGGAGCTTTTGCAAAGATAGGGAGGGGTGAGAGTGGAATAAGTGTCCGACTTGGCGCCGCCGACGCTGGGGGTGAGATTGGTGTTTTGCCAGTCATACATGGCTGCGGCCAGGTTGGCGGTCATTTGCGGCAGGTTTTGCAGCATGTTGGTGCCGGCATAGTTCAGGTTCACTTTCGAGGCCTCGTCCACCAAACCCCAAATGGGGTGATCTCCCTGCGCGGAGGTTTGCAAATCATTCGTGTCCCGCCCAATCAACCAGAAAGTCGCGTTGCCCACCTTGACGTTGTCCGCCCGGAAACAACTCGGCGACGGCATGTTGTTGCTGATTTGCAGATTGACCAGGACATTGCTCACATAGAGGGCCGCCCCTTCAATGGCCTGTTCAGCTTCCACGCCCGCCACCTGATTGTCCGCCGCCCGCAATTCGAGTGTCATGGAATGCGCGAAATAGAGCGCGATGCTGCACAAGCCAAACGCTACCCAAAGCACAATGATCAGGATCGACCCGATGGGGCCGTTCCGTCTGGCGTTGGAGGGGCGGGCTTTCATTGTTGCACGGCGGTGATCGGATTCGTATTAAGCATCATGTCCACTGGCACAACCAATTCCAAAGGCGGATCCAGCGTCATCGCGCCCGGGGCGCGCGCGGCCATTTGTATCCGCACCTTGATGGCCAGCGGCAGGTTGGTCTGCTGGGTAGTGTCCCAAGCATTGTCCCATTGCGTCCCATCGTAGTAAAGGAAAGTCAAACTGGCCACACCGCTTAAAAGAGTTCGCTTTTCCTCCGGCAGCGGCTGCTGGGTGACGGGAAGGAGGTTGTGGGTGACGGCGCGAATCAAATCCTGGCCGGGACCGGTTGCGCCGTTGGTTGGCGTGGTCAATAAATAGTCAATCTTTTCCACGTTGCCCCATGGCGCCATCCCGTCCAATTCGCCGCCCGTGGTGTAAAAGTCGGGTCCAATCTGCCCCGGCAGGGTGTTGGTCTGATTGATGGTCTGCAACGGACCGAGAAACACCCCGTTGGTGGCGGTGATCAGATCGGCCAAATCACGCTGAATGGTTTGCAGGGCCTCTTCCATTGGCATGCTGGCCTCCATGGATTCGATGGTTCGTTCCCGCAGGCGCAGCGCTCCGAAAAAAGCCGACTCGATGCAGTAGAGCAGCATGGCCATGATGGATGCCGCAATGATTATTTCCACCAGCGTGAATCCGCCAGACCCGGGCATTTTATGCTGGAGCGGAATTTTCATCGGTTGGTTTGCGCCAGAAGCGTGCTGAGCCGGACGTCGTACTCTTTTCCCTGCGCCGTGTAAACCACCGTCATGGTGGCCATGGTCATCGGCGTCGTTGTGTCTTCCGTCCACTGCTGGCTTTTAATCGACCATTTGTAATCCATGCCGGCTTCCTTGGCCACGCCCCTTTGGCTGGTGTTTTGCAACTGGCCCGTCACCTTGAGTTCGTTCAGGATTTTATTGCCGAGGCGGGCGGCAACGACTTTGCGCTGCCCTACCTCACCCGCCAGACTGGCGATGCGCAATCCCTGCATCGCCACCGGGACGACGAGGGCCATGAACAACATGGCCGCCAAAACCTCGGCCAGAGTGAAGGCGCGCCGCGCCCGCTCAATTGCCTGATTTTTGGGATGGACTGCTTTCAATTTCATACTTCATGTGCGACGGATTTTTCGAAATCCACACTTCGCTCCCCAATTCCGGCTGCCGGAAATAAATATTTTCCGGGCTGTTGTCGCTGATAAAACCGTCGGGCTGAAACCGGATTTTTGTCATCGTGCCGACGCGCGGCGTTGTTTGCGTCCAATAATTGGACCGGGTCAAAAGGGAAGGGGGCGCGGATACGGTCACTTGCACGGATTCGTCCAGTTGATAAACCATGGGATTGGTCTGGGTTTCGGTGTAACCCGAAACTCCCTGCAATCCGTAGGAGGACCGGGCGGGGTTGATCCACAAATCCACCGGCAGTCCCTCGGCTATGGCGCGGCTCCGGCCATAACGCGTCAACGACAGAAATTGCCGTGCCTCGTTGTCGAGGTTGCGGCCATGGAAGAAGCCCCGCAACGACGGGGCCACTATGCCGATGACCACCACCATCAACGTCATCACCACGATGAGTTCGACGAGGCTGAATGCGGCGCTCCTATTTCTGTATGGTCCAGTTGCAAACATCGTCATCGCCTCCAATCCGCCCGTCCGGCCCCATGGACATGATGTCAAAGCTGGTGGGATTGTGTTTGCCCGGGCATTCGTAAACGTAGGGATTTCCCCACGGATCAGGCGGGACGGTCGTCTTGTCCGCCAGGTACGGGCCGTGCCAGTTTTGGGCGTTGCCTGGCTTTTGCACCAGGGCAAACAGACCGTTGCGGCCCTTGGGGAAGAATCCGTTGTCCACTTCGAACGCATTCAACGCCGTGGAAAAGGTGGCGATTTCCGTCTGGGCCCGCGTCACCCGCGCTTGCTGGCCGCGTCCCACCATGCTGGGCAGCACGACTCCGGCCAGAATGGCCAGAATGGTCAGCACCAGCAATAGTTCCACCAGGGTGAACGCGTCGCGCCCCATCCGGCTTGTTTGATTCCTTTTTGAATTTATCAGTTTCATAAATATTTTTTTCGTCTGTCTATTTGATAAGGTCTTGCACTTTGAATATGGGGATGATCATCCCGATAAAAATAAGTCCGACAAAAGCGGCGATGCAAAAAAGCAGCACCGGCTCCAGGATCGCCACCCCTGTTTTCAGGTTGCGGTCCAGATCGCTTTCCGTCACTCCCGCAATGCGGATCAATTCCTGGTCCAGTTTGCCGCTTTCCTCCGCCACCGCGATCATTTCCAGGACCGAACTGGGGAAAAGATTGCGGCAATCCGCCATGCTCGCCCCCAATTGCGCCCCTTCTTTGACCCGGTCGATGGACTTGGAAACCGCATCGACCAGGATTTGGTTGCCGATGGATTTGCGGGCCACATTGAGCGCCTCCACCAGCGGCACGCCGGCGTTCAGCAGGGTGCCCAGCATCCGGCAAAAGCGCGCCATGGCGAATTGGCTCAACAAGGGTCCAAGGATCGGCACACGCAAAACAAGTCCTTCCCAGACGCGCCGCCCTTTTTCCGATGCCACCCATTTGCGAACCAAAAAACCGGCGACGATCAGCCCCAGCCCGATGAAAATGCCGTAGGAACGCATCCAGTGGCTGATCCCGATGATGATCCGGGTCAATAACGGCAATTGCCCGCCCATGTCTGAGAACATTTTTTGCAATTGCGGAACGAAGAACATGAGCAGGACTGAAAGCACGATGACAGCCAGAATGAGCAAAATGACCGGGTAAAGCAGGGCCGCTGTCACCTTGGAGCGCAGGTCTTTTTCCCGCACTTGGAAATCGGCAATCTGGGCCAGCACCAGGTCCAGAAATCCGCCGGTCTCTCCCGCTTGCACCATGGCCACATAGACGCGCGGAAAGGTCTCCGGTATCCGGGCCATCGCGTCCGCCAGCGCCACCCCGTCCACCACCGAATCATAAATCCGCTTCCAACTATCCGCCGCCACCGGGTTGGTCGCTTCCTTGCACAAAATCACCAGCGCCCGGCTTAACGGCACGCCCGCCGCCAGCAAACTGCTCAGGAGCCGGGTGAAGTTTTCCAACATGCGCGGCGTGACCTTCTTGGATTTGAAACTGAAACTTTTGCCCGCCATGGATAAGGGGGTCGCGCTTTTGGCCGCGCCGGCGGTTTTTTCCGACAACGAGATCAATCTCAGCCCGCGCTGTTCCATTTGATGGAAGGCTTCCTGCCGTCCGCCCGCTTCCAGCACGCCTTCGGCGGTGACGCCGTCGGCTTGAATGACTTTGTATTGAAATTGCGGCATGGTAGCTAGATTTGCTTTTTCCCGCCCAATGCCGGCGCCGGCACCGGCGGTGGCGTCGGCGCGCTGTGCTTCTGATGGCCGTTGCCCAGCGTCTGGTCCTTGGTCACGCGCATGACTTCTTCCACAGTGGTGATGCCTTCGCCGATCAAGCGCCAGCCGTCGTCGCTCAGGCTGCGCAAGCCATTGCGTATCGCCGCCTCGCGAATTTCTCCGCTGGACGCGTTTTTCAAAACCATTTGCCGGATTTCATTGTTCAAATTCATCCACTCAAAAATGCCGTGCCGCCCGTGATACCCCGTGCCGCGACATTCCCCGCATCCCACCGCCCGGTAAATTTTCAGTTCGGATGGAAATCCAATCTGTTCCTTGAGCGAAAGCGTGGTGGGCGAAGTGTCCTCGACCTTGCAGGCCGGGCAAAGCACGCGCACCAGCCGCTGGGCCAGGACCGCTTCCAGGGAAGACGCCACCAGGTAGGGTTCCACATTCATGTCCACCAATCGCGTCAGCGCTCCGGGCGCGTCGTTGGTGTGCAAGGTGGAAAAGACGAGGTGACCGGTGAGCGACGCCTGCACGGCGATCTGCGCCGTTTCCTGGTCGCGAATTTCCCCGATCAGAACCACGTCCGGATCGTGGCGCAAAATGGAACGCAGTCCGCGCGCAAAGGTCAGCCCCGATTTTTCCGAAACCTGAATCTGGTTGACACCGCGCAATTGATATTCAATCGGGTCCTCAATGGTGATGATCTTGCGTATCGTGTCATTGATCGCGCTCAAGGCCGTGTAGAGGGTCGAAGTCTTGCCGCTGCCGGTCGGTCCTGTGACGAGTATGATTCCATGCGGCAGGGCCAGCACCTTGTTGAACATGTCCAATTCCCGCTTGTCCATCCCCAACTGGTTTATGCCCAGCAAGGTCGCCTTCTGCCGCAGCAAACGCATGACCACCGCCTCGCCGTGCAGCATGGGAATGATGGATACCCGGATGTCCACCTCGTTGTCGGCCAGCCGGATTTTGATGCGACCGTCCTGCGGCAGCCTTTTTTCCGCGATGTTCAAATGGCTTAAAATCTTGACGCGCGAAACAATCGCCGGCTGATACCGCTTGATCTGCGCCGGCACCGGCACTTCCTGCAAAACACCGTCTATGCGGTAGCGGATGCGCAACTCGTTTTCAAACGGTTCCAGGTGAATGTCCGAAGCCCGAAGCTCAATGGCGTCTGTCAATACTTGATTTACAAATTTGATGATGGACGCGTCTTCGGCCGCGCTTTCCAGGTTCGCGTCTTCCTCCCCCGATTCATCCACCACTTGCAGCGGGGCGTCCTCGGCCAGTGTGTCGATGGTGTCGGCCCCCACGCCCAAATGCTTTTTCATCTCCCGCCGGATGGCTTCGCCGGGCGCCAGCACTGGTTTGAGTTTAAGGCCGGTCAGGCTTTTGAGCGTGTCCAGACCGCGCGTGGCGAAGAGACGGCTCGTGGCCACTTCCACCGTGCCGTTGACTCGTTGCAGGGGGAGCAGTTCCGCTTTCAGCAACACACGCGCCGGGAAAAGGGACAGCAGTTCCCGATCCGGGTCCACGTTGTCCAAGGTGGTGAAGGCGAGGTCGTACTCCTTTGCCAGCCAGCTCAGGACCTCCTCCTCAGTTTGCAGGATGGGCTGCTTGCCCAAATGAGTCTGCTGTTTCAAAATCGCGGCGTCGGTGGATGAAAGTTGTTTTGCTTCCACCATCCGCTCCAGCAACCCTGCCTCCGGAACCTCCGCTGTTTTTGTCTCGCTCATATAAACTCCCGTTCCGACGCGGCGGACGTTTCCCCTTCCCGGGGGAACCGCCGCCGCTGTGCGGAACTAACAGACTTTGCCCAAGCGGATTTATCTCAAAAGACCGCCGACGACCGCGTTTGCTTCCTGTTTGGTGCTCAATACGCCGCGCAAATCTTCCTCGGCCGCTTCCAGTTTCGCTTCCTTTTCCTTCGTTTCCGCGCGGACGGCGGCGATTTTGGTCTTCAGTTCCGCGACGGGCGCATTTGCTTCAATGGCTTTTTGCAGGGCGGCTACGGCTGCGCTCTGTTCGCCAAGGAAACTCGGACGCGGCGGACGCGCTTCGCCATTGGGTTGATCTTGGCCGCCACTCTGCGGCGGGCGGTTGGTGTCCACGCTATTGCCGCGGTTGTGTCGCTGCCCGCGGCCCATGCCGCCGGCTCTCGCCCGCATCACATCCGATTGGGCATCAACAACTTTTCCGACCAAAGGCTCAATGGCTTTCCAATCTTCATCTTTGATTTCCATTTGTTCCTTGGCGCGGTCAACGCGCATTTGCCGAAACGCCGCCGGATCAAAATTACGGCCTTGAGCCATGGCTTGCTGGCCGGTAAACAGGGTCATCGCTGCCACACAACCACCAACGAGGATGCTTTTCTTCAATAAGTTCATAATATTATGTTCTGTTTTTAAACAATTGCCCGCTCAGGAAACGTACCACGCGTCCCCCGATTCTTAATCGTCCTCTCCCTTGGGCAATTCCCGTGCCAATGCTGGAAACACTTTTTAACGTTGCAAACGAAGATGTTACAGAACTAGCCGCAGCGTCCAGGTGCGCAATAGTTACACCTGACCGCGCAATAATTGCGCAGTGCAGGCTTATGTGAAGAAACAGTAAAACAAACCGAAAACTGGGAGAAGGCTGGGGAAAGGGGAGGCGAATCTTGTCATCCGTCTCGCTTATGCGACCGACTGCGATCTGCGAAATTGCTTAAAACTCGGTGTAATGCCCCTCGGCAAACGCACCAAAATCCATGGATGAATAATCCTTGGGCGGGAAAAGATTCGGCAATCGGACGGACTTCTTGTCAACGGCGCTTTCTTTCAATGCGGTAATATTTACAATGGAAGCTGTTACGGTGCTTTTGACCGGCACGGCTTGGTCGGAACCGACCTGAATTTTCGGAATGGTCGAAGCGCTTATTGTCATATTCATAAAATTATACGGGCGGCCTTTTAACTGGGTCTGCCTCTCTATCGGAAGAATGGGGCCTAAGGTTTAGGAAATAATTTGAAAATATTTGACTCTGCCCATGATAGAGGGAACCCTTTCAGCCAATCCGCAAGAATCAATGGCCAAAATTGTCATTAAAGTCCCGAATGTGCCGCCTCGCGAAGTGGAACTCGATTCCGGCTCCTACATAATCGGCCGTTCCAGCGGCGCGGATTTGCAAATCGGACATTCATCCGTCTCCTCTTCGCATTGCCAGATAATGATCCGCGACGGTACGGCGACCGTTCAGGACCTCGGATCGACCAACGGCACGTTGCTCGACGGCCAGCCCGTCGGGGAAAGCACGATCGCGCCCGGCCAAACGTTGCGCCTCGGCGAGGTGGAACTGTGTTACGAACCCCAACCAGCCCGGCCATCAGCCGTCAAATTAACTTTGCCGCCAAAAAAAATTGAGGCGGCCCCTTTGCCTGCGCCCCGAATCCGGTCCCGCCAAAAATCATTTTACGGGAGCATTCCCGGCACATTCATCTATCCTTTCAAACGCCATGGCATGGTTCTGCTGTTGAGCGGGACGCTTATTTTCGGCTTCTTTGATTTCATTCTCGGCCTTCGCTTCAAGGGGTATCTTTTTGTTGGCGGCGCGGTTGCCGGATTGTTCGGCGCCTGCATCACCGGCTATCTCTTTCTGTATATGCAAACCATTATCACGGCCAGCGCGCTGGGCGACAATCACATGCCGGCCTGGCCGGAGTACGACAGCTTGTGGGAAAGCGCGGTCCTGCCTTATTTTCGCCTTCTCGGTATCGGGGCTGCCTGCGTCGCGCCCGCCATGCTGGGCGCCATGTTTGCCGGTCAGATTGGCCGCTGGTTGATTATTCCCCTGCTGCTTGCGGGATGTTGTTATGCGCCGATGGCCACGCTTGCCGTGGCGATGGATGATTCGCTGACGGGCCTGAACCCGCTGCTGGTATTCCCGGCCATTGGCCGGGTGCTGGTGGAATATCTTGTCTGCTGTGTGCTCGTCGGCGCTTTGTTCTTTTCCCTGTTCTGCCTCCGTCTGTGGGTTGGCAACGCCCTCCCGCCCTTCGTCAGCCAGCTTGCGGGCATGTTTTTGGCCCTCTACTGCCTGGTGGTGCAGATGCGCCTGCTTGGCTTGCTTTATCGCACCAAGAAAGCCCGTTTCGGCTGGCAGACAACAAACGAGGATGATCCGGCGTCCTAACGCGGACGAAGTGCCACCGGCTCGTCATAATGCTGCACCGTTGGCGCCGGATTATAAAAATGGTGCAGCAAGCCCCGCCATTTCTGGAAATCGGGCGAGTTCCTGAATCCGACCATGTGGGCATCCAACGACTCCCACTTGACCATCAAAAGGTACTGGGTTGGTTTCTCCAGGCAGCGGCGCAATTCATGCGAAATGTAACCGCGGGCCGACGCAATGATCGGCGACGCCTTGCGCATGGCGGCCTCGAAATCCTCGCAGGTGCCATTGCCAACATTCAACGAAACAACTTCCGTTATCATAAAAATATATTTTGCGAATTGGAGACACGCCCCCCGTCGAAAGTCAACCGCGAATCCCTTTCCGTCCAGACACGAAGTGACGGAACCGTCCGCCGACTCCACGCATTTGAAACCTTTTTTTGGCGGCGTGACATTTGCCGCGGGGCGTTGTCTAATGGGGGTGGAGATTCTCATGAATGAAGTTGGCGTGCTGCCGCAGGATTCGGATTCGGCGGGACATCATGTTCTGCCGGACGAGTTTGAGGATTTTTACAATCGGCATAGCCGCGCCATATACTATCTTGCCTTGCGTTTTCTGGGAGACTCGCAAAAGGCCGAGGACGCCACCCACGATGTTTTTCTCAAGGCCGCGCGCCATCTGGATCAATTTCGCGGGGAAGCTTCCGCCCGCACCTGGCTCTACAAAATCGCCATCAATCATTGCCGCAATCTTCAGCAATCCTGGCATAACCGGCACATGTTCCCGAGCAGCGACAGCCCGGTATGGGAAACCACGGCCGGGAATGAATCCCCTTTGCGCATCCTTGAGACCAAGGAACTGGGTTGCCGCATTCAAACGGCCCTGGACGCCATTCCCCCGGAATACCGGCTGTTGCTCCTGCTCGTGAGCGATGAGGAGTTGAGCTACGAGCAAGTCGGGACATTGACCGACCAGTCCGTGGACGCCGTGCGGGGGAAACTGCATCGCGCCCGCAAGGCTTTCGTTGCCGCCTTCGCCAAAACGGAGTGAATCAAGATGAAACAACAAAGTAAATTTTCGACCCATCAACAGCATGAGCAGGACGCCGAATTGCACGCCGCCAAGAAAGCGGGGTTGGAATTCGACAGCGTTGAGCAATTGCTTCGCCACGACGCCGCCCAAACGGCGGTTCCTCAAGGCATCGCCCGGCGCTTGGGCGAATCAATCGAAAAACCCGGTGTCCCGACCCGCTCGTGGTGGCGCCGGTTGCTGGAATAAAGCTTATGCAAGGTTTTTGGCAACGGTTTGTGTCTTCGCTTACGCCGGGTGTCCGGTGGGTTTTGTCCATTTGGACAGTTCTTTTCCTGTCCGCCTACGCGCTGGATTTCTTCCACATCGCGAACGTCAGCGGCTGGCTGTTCATGTCCAGTCCCGCTGTTTTGCACGGCCAAGTCTGGCGGCTGGCCAGTTATGCGCTGTTGCCGGTGAGCCTGCTGGATTTGCTGATAAACGGCTTTTGCGTGGTGGTGTTTGGAGGCATGCTGGAACGGATCTGGCCGCGCCGGGATTTCTTTCTGTATTGCCTGATTGCCGCCGTTGGCGCCGGACTGGCGAATCTGGCGTTGCGCACGTTCTCCTCCTCGCCGCTGCTCGGTCCCGGCCCGGTTGCCCTTGCCCTGATGGTGGCCACCGGGCGTGTCCTTGCCCATGAAAAAATCATGGTGCCGCCGTCCTTTGAATTGACCTTGCGCCAGGCTGTCATTCTGCTGACCGCCGTGAGTTTCATCCTCCTCCTGTCAAGGGCCGGCTGGGTCGGCGCGGTCATCCAAGTGTCGGGCGGCGCGGCCGGGCTGCTTTATCTGTGGCTGCGCAGCAGAATCGGGCAGTCGCGGCGGGCGCGATCCGTCACGTCGCAACGCATCAACCGGCTGGAGTTATGATCGCATCCATGACAAATCGTCCGGCCCGGGCGCGAACCAACGCCGCGCTTGCCCGGTCGATGCTCGCGGAATGTCGCTTCTGCGCGCACGATTGCGCCGTCAACCGGCTGGCCGGGCCGGGCGGACGATGCCATGCCGGCGCGGACACGCGCTGTTTCTGCGCCCAGGTGGAGGTGACGGATGAGTTGGAGTTGATTCCCACCTACGCGGTTGCCTTCAGCGGCTGCGATTTGCGCTGCGCCTTCTGCATCACGGGGGCGGAAAGCTGGGACGCCCGCGCCGGGGAGCCGTTTGACGCGGCAAAAACGGCCGCGCGGGTTGTGGCGGCGCTCGAACGCGGGGCGCGCACGGTCATGGTGCTTGGGGGCGAACCCACCGTGCATTTGCACGCCGCGCTGGAATTGGTTTCCCTCCTGCCGTCCGACGCCCGTCTGGTGTGGAAAACCAACGCCCACGGGAGCGGTCAGGCTCGCTCCCTGCTCGACGGCATGTTCGACGTGTGGCTGGCGGATTACAAATTTGGCAACGACCACTGCGCGCGGAACCTCGCCCAAATACCGGACTACACAGCAGTGACGCGCGAGAATCTTTGCTGGGCCGCCAGCCATGGCGAACTGATCGTCCGCCACCTTCTCATGCCTGGTCACCTCGAGTGTTGTTGGAAACCGGTGGCGAACTGGCTGGCGGCCGAGTTGCCAGGAGTCAAGATGAACCTTCGCGCCGGTTTCTGGCCCGCATGGCAGGCGCGGCGTCACGAGGAATTGCGCGTCCCGATCCGCCCTGATGAAAGTGAGGCCGCCTTTGACTTGGCGCGAAAACTGGGCTTGAATCTGATCCCATGACCACCGCCGACCATCCTGACATCCCGCCGCCGCTGGTGACGGAGCTTCTGCTCCTGCCCGACGGCCGGATACTGGCGCAGAACCTGACCCCGGTTATGGCGGCCATCCTGCTCGAATTAAATCCCAACGAGGAGGCCATCCGCCGCCGCGTTATCAAACCTTCAAACCCGCCTAAAACACCATGAGCTTTGACGCAGAACTGGAATTACTTATCCGGGCACGCTACCCGATCCTCTACATCATTTCCAGCGAGGAGATGCGGGCGCAGAATGTGGTGCTGGAAGTTGCCAACAAACGCCGGAAAAAAGTCTTTGAATGGAGTTACAGCACCGGCATTGTCCCGGCCGGCACATCCATCCAATCCCAGAAGCATCGCAACGCCGCCACCAAGGATCCTTTGACCGCGCTCGACCAGGTGATCGAGCAGGTCGAACCCGCCATTTTCATTTTCAAGGATTTTCACCCTTTCCTGACCCGCAACAATTTCGCCATCGTGCGGAAGCTCAAAGAAATAGCGCTTCACCTAAAGGACAGTCTCAAGACGATTGTTCTTATCTCGCCGGTCCTGGAAATCCCCGCCGAACTGGAAAAGGAAATCACCGTGCTCAACTATCCTCTGCCTTCGCGCGAGGATTTAAGCGCGTTGCTCGACCGGATCATTGCCGACGTCAAGGAATTCAAACAGGTGAAGATTGAGTTGGAAGAATCCGGCCGCCACCGGCTGTTGCAGGCGGCGCTGGGGCTGACTTTGGGCGAGGCGGAAAATGTTTTCGCCAAGATCATTGTCAAAGACGAACGCCTGAGCGGCGACGACGTCAATGAGGTTTTCGCCGAAAAGCAGCAGATCATCCGCAAGAGCGGCTTGCTGGAATATTACGCGACCACGGAAGGGTTCTCCAACGTCGGCGGGTTGGCCATGCTCAAAGAATGGTTGAACAAACGCGCCGCCGCGTTCACCGACGAAGCCCGGGCCTACGGTCTTCCCGCCCCCAAGGGCATTCTCATGCTGGGTGTGCAAGGTTGCGGCAAAAGTTTGTGCGCCAAAGCGGTCTCAACCCAGTGGCAACTGCCGCTGCTGCGTTTCGACATGGGCCGGATGTTTGGCAGTCTCGTCGGGTCTTCGGAGGAAAACGTGCGGCGGGCCATTGCGGTGGCGGAATCGGTTGCCCCGGCGATTTTGTGGGTGGACGAAATAGACAAGGCGTTTGCCGGTTCGCAAGGATCCGGGGCGACGGACGGCGGGACCACGGCGCGGGTGTTTGGAACTTTTCTCACCTGGCTTTCCGAGAAGACGGCGCCGGTGTTTGTCGTGGCCACGGCCAATGACATCTCCCAATTGCCTCCAGAATTGCTGCGCAAAGGCCGGTTGGATGAGATTTTCTTTGTTGACCTTCCGGTTGACGCGGAGCGCGAGGAAATTTTCCGCATCCATATCGCCAAGCGCCACCGGGACGTGGCGGCATTCGATATTGCCGCCTGCGCCAAGGCCAGCCCGGATTTCAGCGGGGCGGAAATCGAGGAAGCCATCAACAGCGCGCTCTACGACTCGTTTTACGCCCAGACGGAAGTCACCACCGCCCACATTTTGCATGCCTTGTCCGAAACCGTGCCTCTGGCGAAGACGATGGATGAACAAATCGGACGCCTGCGCAATTGGGCGGAAGGCCGCGCCCGCAACGCCAGCGTCGCGCGCGACAGCCAGAAGGCCGCCACCAGCCGGCGGATGGAGTTATAAATGGCGATAAATTGTCGCGTGAGGAAATGCGGGCGGCCCGGTCTAAGTTGTTAAGGAATTAACCGCCGGGGAAATTATGAGCGCAGTTTGCATATTGACACCTTTGGTTGTTGCGGCGTGGCCGGCTTTCAGCGCGGCCGTGGTCGCGGCGGCCAGCTCGCTGGGTTATCAGGTCGTGGCCGGCGAAACGGTGGAGACGCACACGACCACCACTCAAACCAACGTCGTCCAACTCGAAATCGCCCGCAGCGAGGTCGTGACCAGTCAATTGGGCCGCGACCAGCGGATCATTGTGACACGCAACGGGGTCACCGTGACCTTTTCCCGCGACGTCCGCGGCAAAGCCTCCCTGTGCGTGACCGGCGAAGGCCAGAGCAAACAAGAGTTGAAGGCGTTGGGGGAGGAGTTGAGCCAGACTGTCGTGCAGCAATATGTCTTCCAAAAACTAACGGACGAAATGCGCAACCGCGGCTTCGTCGTGGTGGATCAGGAGGTCAACGAGGATCGTTCCATCCGAATGAAGGTTCGCCACTGGGAGAATTGACCATGCCACAACGCGAATTTGACATCACGATCAACAAGGATGGCAGCGTGGAACTGCACATCAAAGGCTACAAAGGCCGCGCCTGCCTGGAGGCGGCAAAATTGTTCGAGAAAATCGTCGGTGAAACCCAATCCGAAAGCCACACCAGCGAATTTTACGAACCGGAAGAGGAGGTGCGGCGCCATTTGGATCAGAGTCACGGACTATGACGCATCACGACAGCTCATATTACCCGAGACGCGCCAGCATCTTCAGCCCGATTCTGAGTTACGCTGACGGATGCGGCCGGGCGCTGAGGAAATTGACGTTCATGGTGCCAAAGGAGGTCACGCTCTTTGGTCTCATAAGCGGATTGTTGGTGCCGGGCCTGGCGGTTTACTTTCGCAGTCCGGATCGCTCGGGGAAGGCCGCCCTGGCAGTATGCGGCGCTTTGCTCCTTGTCTTCATTGTCTTCCTTGGATTTCCGGCCGCGAACGTGGCTTTCACTATCTTGTTATCAATCCATCTCGTCGGCCTGACCGCTTATTGCAAACCGCTTTTTGCCGGCATGGAGTGGCCGGCCCGCCTGCTCGGCGGACTGCTTCTGGCGGTGATGACAATTGTCGTCATTTACCTGCCGCTGCAATACCTGTTCGAGCAACGCTTGTTCCTTCCGATGCGCCGGCACGATCACGTTGTGGTGGTACGTTGCTTGAAATCTCCCGAGGCAATCGGACGCGGCGAGTGGATCGCTTATCGCATCTCCAATTCCAGAAATTACTTCAACGAAGGCGGACGTCACGGCAATGTCATTGTCAGGGGCGGCGTCAACATGGCCCCGATGCTGGCCCTGGCGGGCGATAAGGTTGAATTTTCCACAAATTCTTTTTCGGTCAATGGCGTCGCTCAACCTTTGCTTGTCCACATGCCCCAATCCGGCCGGTTCATCGTGCCGGGAAACTGCTGGTTCGCGTGGCCTGAAATGGATATATTAACTGAGAGAAACATGCCTGCCGCGAACATAACCGGGGCCATGATGGAGATGAGCATCGTGCATACAGATCAGCTCGTCGGCAGGGCATTCAAACATTGGTTCTGGCGGCGGCAAATATTTTCATGAGCAGGTTTGTCAATCTTGAGTTTGGCGACGAATCCGGGGAGCAATCGCTCGGCGGAGAGCAGGGCGTCACTCTGGACGAGCACTATTACATGGTCGAGGCGCAGGCCGCGTTCGAGAGCGCGGATTTTGAAAAGGCGCTCCGTTACTTCGCCAAAGTCCTGGAATTCAACCCGCAAAATGCCGCGGCCTGGACGGCCCAGGTGCGGATGCTGGTCGAACTGGGCGAATATCGCGAAGCCAAACTCTGGGCCGACAAGGCTCTCGAACGTTTTCCGCAGGAGCCGGAGTTGCTGGCCGCCAAGGCCGTCGCCCTGGGCCGAAGCGGCGACCTCGATACCGCCCTGGCCCTTTCCGACGCCGCCATCGAGGAACACGGCGACACGCCCTATGTCTGGCTGGCGCGCGGCGACGTCCTGCTCGCGCGCAAGGAATCACTGTCGGATTATTGTTTTGACAAAGCTATGATGCTGGCCAACGGCGACTGGTTCATTGCCTGGCTGGCCGCCCGCATCCGTTCGTTCTACAAGCAATTTGTCCTCGCCCTGAACCTGCTGCAACAGGCGACGGCGGCCAACGCCGAAAATTATTTCCTCTGGCTGGAATTGGGTCGCTGCCAGGAAGCCCTCGGTTTTATCGGGCCCGCGGAAACTTCCTTCCTCCAAGCCAAACAACTCAACCACAAGTCTGTTGAAGTCGATAATGCGCTCCTGCGCTTGCAACGCCGCGGCCTGGGCCATCGATTCCTCGGCTGGTTCCGCCGCCTTAAAAAATGAACTCTGGAGAAATTACATCAGCGAGCCTGGACCGGCTGTTGTCCGCCGTGTCCAAATTTGACGCGTCCGACCTTCATCTTATTGCCGGCGTTCCGCCCGCCTTCCGCGTTAACGGCGAAATCATCCTGGCCGAGGAAGACGCCCTGACGTCCGAGGACGTGACCGCGATGGTCGACAGTCTGCTCAACGAGCAGCAGAAACAGAAATTCGAGCAGGAGTGGGAGCTTTGCATCTCTATGCACCACCACGCCGCCGGAAGGCTCCGCATCACCATTTACCAGCGCAACGGCCACCCGGAAATGAGCCTGCGCTTTTGCGGCCACCAGATTGCCTCCCGCGAAGAACTCGGCCTGCCCGAGAAAATCGACGAATTGGCGCGCAAGCCAAACGGCCTCGTTCTCATCACCGGCCCGACCGGCGCCGGCAAAACCACCACGCTCAATTATTTGGTCGATATCATCAACACCGAGCGCCGGTGCAAAATCGTCACCATCGAGGACCCGATTGAATTTGTGCATGAGAACAAGCGCGCCATCGTCGTCCAACAGGAAGTGTTGACCGATGTCCGCTCGTTTAACCGCGCCCTTGTCCATGTGTTGCGGCAGGATCCCGATGTCATTGTCGTCGGCGAAATGCGGGATCACGAAACCATCGCCACCGCCCTGACCGCTGCGGAAACCGGCCATCTCGTGCTGGCCACGATGCACTCGCCCAACGTGTCGCACGCCATGGAGCGCATCGTCGGCGTTTTCGAGGGCAACGCCCAGCGCCAGATTGTTCTTCAGTTGGCCAATTCGTTGCAGGCGATCATCGCCCAGGACCTTCTTCCTGCAACCGACCGCAGCCGTCGCGTGCTGGCTTACGAACTGCTCATTACCAACAACGGGGTGCGGAGCGTGATCCGCGAAAACCAGTTCCATCAACTGGAAAACATGATCCAAACCGGTCGCAAGGAAGGCATGGTGTTGATGGATAATTGTCTTTACGACCTCTACTGCAAGTGCCTGATTTCTTACGACACCGCGCTCAGCCGCGCCCGTTTCCCCGAACACATTCTCCGCGAAAAAAAATAACCGCCCCGCCGCGACGTTTTCCCTACCGCTCCAAATTGCGCGAACTGGAGGGGTTGATGAGGATAATCCCCTAATATTCATGTCGCCTATCGTCTGCATGTTTTAAAAGAAAAAAATTTCTCCCCCCCCCCCCCGAAAATCCCGAAAATCCCGAAAAAGCACGGGGACGAGGGTATGGGCGAAAAAGCAGAAATCGACAAAAACTGAAACGCTGAAACGCTGAGACGCTGAAATCGGATGGGACGGGGGACAAGAATTCAACGCCAAGGCGCTAGAAAAAC
>Ga0181535_10002375_pt1 | contig 23062 bp, 23 predicted proteins | sample PEATcosm2014_Bin_44_FD_119774 | JGI IMG/M metagenome (GOLD analysis project Ga0181535, IMG submission 119774) | Peatland microbial communities from MTU Mesocosm Facility, Houghton, MI, USA - PEATcosm2014_Bin17_30_metaG | ecosystem: Environmental > Terrestrial > Soil > Wetlands > Peat | place...
GCTCGGCGACTACCTGGCCAAGAATCCCCAATTCGCCGCCGCGTGGAAGGCCCTGCAGACGAGCGACCTGAAGGCCGAGCCGTCCTTCCTCGGCTACGAGCAGGTGCGGGACGCCATCAGCGCGGCCTACAACGCCGTCCTCGACGGAGCGGACCTGGACTCGACGCTCGCCGATCTCGACGCCCGGGCGAACAGGATATTCCGGCAGGCAAAGCCCTGAAAGGACCTTATGAAATGAGAAGCTTTCTGGCCACCGTCATGGCTTTGGCCGCCCTCGCCGCCGCCGGAGGCGAAGAAGCCATAGCCACTGTCGATTACGCCGAGGGTCCGGTGCGCGTCACGCGCGACGGCGCGGCCTTGTCGAATCCCGGAATCGGAGACGCGATCGATGACGGCGACCTCATCGCCACCGGCGCCGGGGCCACGCTCAACCTCAAACTCGAGAAGGCTACGGGCATGAGCGGAAGCGTCAAAGTGTCGCCCAATACCTCATTCTACTTCAGCGTCGACAGCGTCAAGGGCGAAAGGCAGAGCCTGGCCGAGCTCATAACGGGGCAGGTAGGCCTCAAGGTGAAAAAAATCAGCGGCGCCCCGGGCTTCAGCGTGAGCGCGGGGAGCGCTGTCTGCGCCGTCCGAGGCACCGAGTTCGACGTGGTCAGTTCGCCGAGCGGCTCCCTCCTGGTCGACTGCTCCGAGGGGGAGGTCGAATGCAGTTCCGAAGGCGCATCGGCCTCGGCTGTGCCTGGCCAGGCTGTCGAGAAGCTCGAGGACGCCAAGCTAGCCCGCAGAGCTGTGGCCCTCGCCGACTACGAGAATTTCAAGGCGAGATGGATCGCCGGCGAGGCGGAGGCCTTCAAGAAGAACGCGCCCAGGGCCGCGAGGCGCATCGCCCTTCGCTATTTCGATCTCGCGGAAAGGCTCGCCGCGAACCACGAGCGCATCGCCGCGAGCGGCGCGCTCAGGGCCTGGCTCCAGGAGGAGAGGAGCGGCTCGCCCCCGGCGATGAGCGACGAGGAGCTGGATCGACGCCTCGCGGAGCTTGGGCCCCTCCTCGCGGACTCGCGCGCCACCATGGAGAGGGAGAGGAGTAAGGGCGGGGAGCAGGGCGACACAGCCGGTTAGTCGGGACTGCGCCAGGAGCTTGGCGAATTATCGGGAGTTTTGCGCTTCCCCGCTTGGCGCCCATGCGAGCGCGGGGATTTCCAGCTTACTTGAGACGGCGAAAGCCAATGGCTGTCCATTAATTAACTTTCCTCCTTTTTCAAAGTCCCGCAGAAGTCCGGGCAGGCAGACCCTCGAAGAAGCTCCATACTACCCGGGGTGTGTCGAGGTCGTGGGTGGAAAAACCAAGTATGCGCGAGGCAGCATAGCGGGGATTGGGAATGACATGGCCGCCGTTAATGACCGTATACAATTCGACTGGTGCGTAGCCCTCTTGCCGGTACCGGGTTATGAAAACCGAACTGTCGCCGGATTCGGCACGATAGGGAAGGTACGCAACGGTAGGGCTTGTGGTGATACCGTTCATTTTCGCAAAGTACCCTGCCGTGTCCGGTACGGAGAGAGCACTTCCGCGTGGACTGAAACCCCAGAGACTGATAATGCCACCGTTATAGGGTACGATGGGATCGTGGGTACCCGCGACGAGTAGCATAGGAACAGTCCCTATGGAGGCATTGACGGCAAAGTTGTCGACCGTAGGCTGGGTGGCCTCGATAGCTGCCAGCCCGGCAAAGGTTTCGGGCATGGTAGCGGCGATGCGGATGATCATCTGGCCTCCGTTGGAGAATCCGGCGGCAAACACACGGGAACGATCAATACTATTGCCCCGGCGGAAGTAGCCGATGAGCTCGCGCCAGGCGCCTTTATAGGCGTTGGGGTAAACCACGATGAAACCCCTCTCCACGGCCAATACGTCGAAACCGTAGCCAGAGGCCTTGCGGATGCTGCGGGCATCCTGCCCGGTACCATGGAACATAATCAGTAGCGCCGGGTTAGCTGGCAAGTTTATCGGGATCACAGCTTGGTAGCTTCGATCGTGGCCATCGATGTTCATCGTACCGCTAGTGACGGAGGCTTTTAGCTCGGGCTGCGCCAGAAAGGGCGTGTAGACGAAGTGGAGAAACCAGGCCGCTCCAGCTATGACGAGGAGGACGGCAATAATGGCAAAAACAAACATGAGGTCATGGCCTCATTTATTCCGAGATTTCCCAGAGGACCGCGAGGTCATTCTCGGACTCTTATCCGACGACCCTTCGGGTTTTCAGAGTCTTCGCCGTGGTCACAAGCTCGCTGAGGAACTGACCCACACGGTCACCGAACATACCTTCTTTCATCGGTTTGAAAAACTCCGGGTTTACCGGTGCTTTCTCGTTCATAGCGGCCATGTAGATTTCAATGGGCAAATGAAGGGCCGGCCGGATCGGCACCATTTTCAGCTCCACGACGACTTGACGCAACTGTTCAATGCTGCGGGCTCCACCGACGCTACCGTATCCGATAAAGCCGACGGACTTGTCGTTCCACTCGGGGAAAATCGAGTCCAAGGCGTTTTTCAGAACCGCGGGGTATCCGTGGTTATATTCGGGGGCGATGATGATGAAAGCGTCGCCGTCGCCGACCTTGGCGGCCCATTTTCTGACCGTTTCGTTGGAGTAGTTACCATTGAGCCTCGATGGGGAGACGGACTCTTCGAAGAACGGCATAGGGTAGTCTCGTAAGTCCAGGATTTCGGCCCTAAGCCCCGCTTCCTTTTTAATTTCCTCAAATATCCAGTGGGCGGGTTTGTCGGCGAAACGATTCTCCCTCGTGCTTCCTATAATGACTTTGATCTTCAGCTCTGAGTTGTCGGACATGGTATGCCCTCCTCTTGTTTGTGACTTCAAGACCGTCCGGTTCAACTGTTGCCGACAGCCTTTCATTAGGAAGCTAAGTCGATAATTCTTTTTAGTCAAGAATATTTACTAAGAATTTGTACCAAGAATAAAGTATCATATATCCATGAGCACGCAGAACACGGGCGAACACTGCTCACCGGACGTGTTGAGAATCCTCGGCGACTTCACGACTCTTCGTATCATCGACTGTCTCGCGATGTCCGGCATGCGCTTTACCGAGCTTAGAATCGCTTTGGTAGATACCAACTCAGTTACGTTGACCAGCAGGCTAAAGCGGCTATCCGATGCCGGGCTGCTAAAACGTGCGGAGGCCACACTCAACAGACAATCGGTAACCTATGAACTCAGTGACGTAGGTAAAGCGTTGCTGCCGGTGCTTCGACAAATCAAAGAATTCGCGGCGATATATCATTCCACGGCGTAGTTGGGCGTCTTCGATGCTTAGCCGGTTATCCACTCGATCAAGGCGCGATTAACGGACTCAGGCTGTTCGAGTGTTGACCCATGACCGCATTCCGGCACTACCACGAGTCGAGCATTCGGAATGGCTGCCGCCATCTCTTCGGCCCGATCTGGCGGTGTAAGAGGATCGCGGTCCCCGACAAGAACGAGAGTAGGCACGATTATGGCCGGAAGGCTAGGGCGACTATCGATCCGTACGATAACGGCCTCCGTCTGCCGCGCCAATCCATCGACGCCAACCGTAAGACCCATCCGCACATTCACTTCGCGAAGGGCCGGATCGTTCTGGTGCGCCGGATGCAGTATCGCGCTCAAAGCCTGTGCCAGCAACGCCTCGAAATCACCGGTCCGAGCCTGGGCGACCAAAGCCCGGCGCCGCGTGATCTGTTCGGGGGTATCCGGGCGGGCCGAGGTGTCGAGCAGCGCCAGTTTAATCACACGCCCAGGCGCCTGCCGTATGATCTCGCGGAGCGGCGGCGAGGATTGAGGCGGCCATCTCCGGGATTGTTTTACCCTCCAGCGTGGATGCGGTGGTGACCGGCCCGTAAGGCCACAAGGCTGCAACTTGAGGCGCAAATACTTCTGCCGAGCAAAGTAATCCGGGAACAAGAACGATAGGGGTCATGGTTGCCACCTATACTTTGATTGCTTACACGCTCATGGCCCCAATTTACCGTATTCACCGTGAAGTGTGAAGCCTCGTAAAGGAATCGGTGATCTCGATATGCATCTTCATAGAGTGCTCTTGAAAAAGGATTTCAAAAGCTACTGTGCTCGAACAGTCATGTTCCTCGGTGAGAAGGACAGCATGGTTTTCGCTCGGACTTTGGAGAAGATCTGCAGCTTCATCGAATGGGGAGCGAATTGTCGACGAATCGGCAGTCGTGCTCAAGGGGCAGTACATTCAGTCCTTGGGGGGAGGAGCACCAACAGGAGCGACCGTCGTTGATGCGCGCGGAGCGACCAGGGACAGAATGTATCCTCGGGACAGGATATGGATAGTAACTATCGTTCCATTCCTTGTCTTGACTCTTCACTGACATTGTGACATCGGGGCCCAAGACCCGCTTTTTATACGTCATCCCCTGGCGCAAAAATATACAGCGTCGGGCCCCTGGTTTAGTCGTATTGTTTCTCCGCGAAACAGGTCAATTTTGTACGAATGGGCCAAGGGTTTCTTGGCTGAAATATTAGTTAATAAATCATGGTACTATAATTAATTATTTGCTCTCTCTTTGTCGTTGGGTTGGCATGCTTCTTGATATAATGGTGCTAGAACCTTGTGGTTCATCGCGAATCGTTCCGATCCGCGAACCTCAGCTCAAGGGGGATTGTTATGGATCTCGTAAAATGGGACAACCCCGCGCCGAAGGACCTCTGGGATGCCTTCGATGGCTTGCGCGGGGAATTGGATCGAGCACTCGATCCATTCAGGATTCCTTCGGCAGCGGGTCTCCTCGATCGAGCGACAGCGCCGGCTGTCGATGTCCTCGAGACCGAAGACGAATACCTCGTCATGGCCGACCTTCCTGGAGTCGACAAGCACGACCTCGAGGTAAGCGTCACCGGTTCCCTACTTTCAATCAAGGGAGACAAGAAGGGAGAGCGTGACTCCGAAAAGCGCAAGATCTTCAGGAAGGAAACCTGGGTCGGTTCATTCAGCCGCACGATCGACCTGCCCGCTCAGATCGACGCGGGTAAAATAACGGCCGAGCTCAAGGATGGCGTCTTGACAGTGCGCATCGCTAAACGCGAAGAAGCCAAGACGAAGCTCATCGCAATCGCCGCGGAGTAGGAGGTGCGCCATGGAAACGAGGGAGAGGAGCGCAAACCTGAGGCTTGCCAATCCCGCCTGCTCCATCGCGGAGGACGCTGGTTTGGTGACGGTGAAGGTCGAGATGCCTGGGGTTTCCAAGGAAGCCCTAGAGATAAAGATTGAAGGCAACGAACTGTCGGTGTCGGGGAATCGGAGTCTGAACGCGCCGCGCGGGCACTATATCCTTAAAGAGAGACGCGCCGAGGCCTTCAAGAAATTTTTCACTATGGACGATTCGATATCGCGTGACGATGTCGACGCCGTTCTCGCGGATGGCATTCTCACGCTCAAACTAAAAATCAAGGAGGCGGCAAAGCCTCGGCGTATCGAGATCGCCTGATGGCGAGGAGAGTGCGTGGAAGGCGGCTGCGATGCGGTGCCGTCCACGCACTTTTCCAGCCTCACTCGGACCGAGGAAGCCGAAACGGGAATGCCGGATGAAGCTGGGATCGACATGGACCCGAGCAACGCCGAGATCGCCAGACTGCTCGATCAGGCGGTGGTACGCTTTCAAAACTTGCGCGTCGAGGCAGATATTAATCCAAATCCTCGCATGGTCCACTCGCTCGCGAATATCATATCGATCATCGATGCATTGACCAACATCAATAGCAAGTGCACGCAATACTCATACAAGGCGCTTGTGTCGGAGATGGCCGGCCTCGTCGACCAAGTTGCACGACTCAACAACTCTGTCGTCGATTCTATCAGCGACGACATCGTGAGCGTCGAAGATCTCCATAGAAAATTGCGCCTTTCGCGTGCTCCTTGGCTGTTTTTAATTCCCGTCAGTAGCCAAGGGAGCATGCACTTATGAATGGAGGTGGAGCGACCGTTGGTCGTTGAGCAAATCTCCACTGATAATCGGCGGACATGCACGTTGGTAGCGATGATTCACCAAGTTGGTCATGGTAATTCGCCAACTTGGTCAAGACAATTCAGCAAGGTGGTAACATGGGTTAACCAAGTTGGTCACAGCGCCGATCCAACTTGGTGACGGCGCACATCCAACTTGTTCGCGACAGAATGGTGAGTGTTTTTGTTTGCAGACGGTTCAAATAATTTTTCCAACAACACTTAAAATAATAATGTTGACTATAAAATAATAGTATACTATAATTACCCACCGGAGTTCCCATGCCTAAGCAAGATACGCTTGCTCCGTTCGCGGCGCTTGGCCTCCGCGAGCGAAAAACCGCCCGTGCCAAGCTCGCCCTCCTCGACGCCGTCGTGAAGCGCTTGGGGGAGGGTAGCCTCGAATCGATACCGGTAAAGGAGCTCTGCGCGGCGGCCGAGGTCTCGGAGCCGAGCTTCTTCAATTACTTCCCCAAGAAGACGGACCTCCTCGTGTATTTCATCCAGCTCTGGTCGGTCGACATGGGTTGGCGCCTTTCCCTGAGAAAACCGGGCTCGACGGCCCGTTCGGCTATCGAGGACATTTTCGCCGAGACGGCGCGGCAGCTGGATTCGGGCCCCGGGATCATGGCGGAGATCCTCGCCTTCCAGGCGAAAAAGGGGCAGTGCCCCTACGTTCAAGCCCTCGGTCCCGCGGAGAAGCTCCTCCGATTCCCGGATCGGCCGGGGATCGAGCGAATACCCGAGGCGATGATAACCGAGCTGTTCGCCCCCTTGATCGAGGAGGCTATGCGCAATGGGGAACTGCCGGCCAACCTCGATCCGGTTTCAGTCCTATTCGGTCTCGGGGCGATTTTCTTCGGCATTCCCGCTATCGCCGGCGCCTTCGGGCAGGGCGGCTTGGGCCGTGCCTACCTCGCCCAGGTCGATCTTCTTTGGAGGGGATTGGAGGGGACGCATGAACTACGCGCGCTCTAGGGGATGGATATTGCTCGCCGCGGGGATTTTTCTCACGTCGCTCACGGGGCTTCGTTGGGCGGCCCCTCCCTTCGCGTGGATCTCGCCGATACCCTTCCTTATATATGCTCGTCGCGACAGGACGCTCGGAAAGACCCTCGGCCTCGTCGGGTCCATTGTAATTGCCTACACGCTCAGCACGGCCAAGATAGCGACCCCGCCGATATCTCCGTTCATGGTACCCATGTTCAGCCTCCCTATCGGCCTCGTCCTATCCTTCTGCATACTCGTCTCCGATGGGATCCGGCGCAGGGCGGGCGAGGCTTGGGGCGCGGCAGTCTTCGCGGCCCTCGTAGCCCTCACGGACTGGGTCTGGCTCACGTTCACTCCCTTCGGCGACATGATGACCATGGGCGGCACTCTGTACGCCGACCTGGTATTCTGCCAGTTCGCCTCGATCGTGGGCTTGCCTGGAATGGGCCTGGTATTGGCCTTCTTCCAGGCTTCCGCCGCTTCGATGCTCGCGGCGCCGGGAGCGCGGGTTTCCCGGACTCTTCTCGCCGCATCGCTCGCTGTCTGCGGCGCGATCTTCGCCTTCGGCGCCATCCGTCTCGACACGCGCGGCGCCGGAAACGGCACGGTCAGAGTCGCCGCGATCGCTACCACGGTGGGGCCCGGCGCCGAGGGCATGCCTCAGGCGGAGATCCTCGCGGCGAACGACGAAGATCTTTTCGCCAAGACCGAGCGGGCGGCCGTCCTCGGCGCGAAGCTCGTGGCGTGGAACGAATGCGCCACTATCGTGGAGCCCGCGCAAGAAAGCGCCTTCGTCGAGCGGGGCCGAGCCCTCGCTTCGCGGCTCGGCATCGATCTCGTCCTGGCCTATGGCGCCTATCCCGAGCGCGACTCTCTCATCGACAACAAGTTCGTCTTCCTCACTAGCGAGGGGAAGGTCGCGCAGGTATACCGCAAGCACCATCCCGTGCCAGGCGAGCCATCGATCGCGGGCACGGAGCCGATAGAGGCGGTCGACAGGCCCTACGGTCGAGTCGCCGGCGCCATCTGCTACGACTACGACTTCCCCGCGCTCGCCGCCCGGCAGGGTCGGCTCGGGACCGGCATAGCCGTCCTTCCCTCGTCGGACTGGGAGGGAGTGGATCCTTCCCATGGACTGGTAAATCGCCTGCGGGGAATCGAGAACGGCTTCTCGCTGTTGAGGCCCGCTCGCTGGGCCGCCTCGGCGGTCTTCGATCCGAAGGGCAGTACTCGGGGCTGGATGAGCGCGCCGGAATCCGCGCAGGGAATTCTCGTGGCGGATATTCCGACCGGAAGGATCGATACGCCCTACTTGGTCCTGGGCGATTGGCCTGTCCTCGTACTATCGATACTCTCCCTCGCCGGCGCGGCCGTGACGAGGATTTCTTCACGGGGAGTAAGAGAAATGCCGATGCAGCGGAGTGATTGCCGCGGCCCGAAGGGATCTTGAGAAGCGGGGAATGGACTCCTTCTTTACTTGACACCATTTTCTCATCGTTTTATTATCTATTTACGAGCTAATAGCTCGAAATATCGCAAAAAGAAGGCGGAAATGCTGATTCAGCTCACCCTGACCAACTTCCTCTCTTACCGCGAAGAGCGCTGCTTTTCCCTAGTCGCCTCCGCTGAGCGGGGCCACGAGGAGAACCTGATATCAGCTCAGGAGAATGGTTATAAAGGACTTCACAAGGCCGCCTTGCTCTATGGCGCCAACGCCTCGGGCAAGTCGAACCTCATCAAAGCCCTCGCCTTCCTTCAGGGCATGGTCGGAATCGGCCACGCTATGCAACCAGGCCAAAAACTCGCACGATCCGCCTTCAAGCTAGATGCCTCAAGCTCCCTCGAGCCTACATCATTCGAGATAATCTTTTTAGAGGAAGGCACACGCTATGCCTACGGCATCTCCTTCACCGAGAGCGCCATAGTCTCCGAATACCTCTACACGTGGCCCGAGGGCAGGAAGGCCATCGTTTTCGAGCGCTTCGGCCAGGACTTCAAGTTTACCAAGAAGGTCGAGGAGCAGAAGGCGCTCGCAGGCAGGACACATGCGACCGCCCCGTATCTGTCAGTGGCCACAAACTGGAACCTCGATCTCACTGCCTCTGCATTCCGCTGGATAACCCGGCGCCTCGTGCTCTCGGTCGGCTCTCCGACGAACGGCAGTCAGGGCTACCTCAATCCGGCCTGGCGAGCCTATACTGCTTCCATACTCCAGAAATCCGGGAATGAGATTCTCGGTCTTCTCCGCGCGGCCGATTTCAGTATCGCGAACCTCAGCGCCGCGTCACGCCAGATGAGCGAGGCAGAGATTCCCCCCGTCTTCGTCGCGGAAATACGAAAGAGCTTGAAGACAAGCACGATCTGGGATATACGAACTAGCCACCAGTGTCTAGGCGGCGCCGGCGAATTAATGCAGGTACCCTTCGACCTGAATGAAGAGTCTCTCGGCACACAGCGCTTCTTCGAGATGCTGGGTCCTTGGCTCGATGTGCTCTCCAACGAAAAGGTCTTCTTCATGGACGAGTTCGACACGGGTCTTCACCCCGTCCTCTCCGAGTATCTCCTCTCCCGCTTTTTAAAAGCATCGAAGCGCTCACAGTTCGTCTTCACCACGCACAACACTAACTTCCTCGCTTCGGGCCTTCTTAGGCGCGATCAAGTCTGGCTTACCGAGATGGACCCGAAGACCCGCGGCACCGACCTCTACTCGCTCGCCGAGCTAGGACTTAGAAATGACCACAACCTCGAGAAGGGCTACCTCTCCGGCAAGTACGGCGGCATACCCCTACCGGGAGTCCGTTCGTGAACAAGGGCGAGGTCAGACAGCGCAGCAGAAATGGACGCGAGAAGCGGCGAGTCTTTCTCATCGTCTGCGAGGGAGAGAAGACGGAGCCCATATACTTTAGCCACTTCCGCGAAATGCTACGCGGGAAGGCAAGCATTATGCTCAAGGACAGCAATGTCAAAGATGCGGTGGGCCTCGCCCGCTTTGCGCAAACTCAGAAGGAACGCCTCGACCTGGATACGAGGGGAGAGGATAGGTTCTGGATTGTCTTCGATGCCGATGAGAACGGCCAAGCCGATATCGACAGAGCTGCGAAGATTAGTCGCCGCGCCGGCGCGGACATCGCCTTGTCCAACCCCTGTTTCGAGCTCTGGTACCTCCTCCACTTCGAGGATCACCGCGAAAGAGTGGACCGCCGAGATACCATCGCTCGTCTTCGGAATTATCTTCCCGACTACGATAAAAACATCGACTGCTGTGAGCAGCTCGATGCGGGGCAAGCTGTCGCGATCGATAGGGCAAAGGCGCTCGAAGAGAGAGCGGGCAATCAGCTGTCGATCGGGGCAAATCCATCGACAGGGGTGTGGCGGGTGGTGGGGGAATTGAAAGGGCTGATGACCGGAATCCGCACCGAGCACTCGTAGCCGATACTTATAATGCTTTCCCCTCCTTGATCCTTCCCAGCAATCTCAGGAGGCCATCGAGTATCGTGAGCGGATGGGGCGGGCAGCCGGGGACGTAGAGGTCCACCTTGAGCGAGGAATCCGCGCCGTTCAGTACTTCCTCGTGATCGATGTAGGGGCCGCCCGAGATCGCGCAGGAGCCGACAGCGATCACTATTTTGGGCTCGGGGATGGCGTCGTAGGTCTTCCTGAGCGCCAGTTCCATGTTCCTGGTGATCGGGCCCGTAACGAGGAGGCCGTCGGCGTGGCGCGGGGAGGCGACGAACTGGATGCCGAATCTTCCCAGATCCCAGCCTATCGTGTTCAGCACGTTCACGTCGGCCTCGCAGGCGTTGCAGCCGCCGGCGCTTACCTGGCGAAGCTTGAGCGAGCGCCCGAAGAGCCTCTTCAGCTTTTTATCCAGGGCGCGGGCGAGCTCGAATGTCTCCGCCCCCTCTGTGACGATCAGATCCTGGCGGCGGCGTACCGCCATGCGGTAGTCCCGCGAGAAGGCGATGGCTCCCCGAGAGCATGCGCTCGCGCAGTCCGCGCAGAAGAGACACTTGCCCAGGTCTAACCGCGTTCCGCCGTCGACCTCGAGGGCGCCGGTCGGGCATGTCGACGCGCAGGCGCCGCAGTCCTCGGGGCAGGGAGCGCCGGTCAGCTCGGGGCGGCCGCGGTAGCGGTCCGGCATCTTCGGCGGCGGTCCTGCGGGGAATTCCATCGTCCGATGCCCTTGCTTTATCCGGGCCAGCAGTTCCCTAAGCATCGCGCGCACCTTCTTCACGCATCATAGGTCGTGTCCGCAGTAGGACAGGTTGAAGCTCTTGTTGCATATGGGAAAGTCCGATATATCCTGGCCGCGCATCGCGTAGGCCAGGGCGGCCCAATTGTGGAACGAGGGGTCGACTACTTTGTATCGCGCGAATCGGCCTCTCTCGTCGGTGATGGCCGCGTGGCAGATCTCGCCCCGCCAGCCCTCGACGAGCGAAACGGCGAGGCTGTCCGGAGGTAGGGGCTCGAGAGGAGACGCGATCTCGCCCGAGGGGAGGGCGCCGAGCAGGTCCCGGACGAAGACGATGGACTGCTGGATCTCGAGCCATCTGACGAAGGCCCGGGCGAAGACGTCGCCCGAGTCGTAGGTCGATACGGGAATCTGGGCGAATCGGAATATGCCCGAGGGCTGATCGAAGCGGACGTCGCGCGCGAGGCCCGAGGCGCGGGCGGCCGGGCCGACCAGGCCCAGCTCGACCGCGACGCTCCTGGAGAGCGGCCCGGTATCCTCGAGCCGGGCCATCACCGATTGGTTGTCCCAGAGGAGATTCACGGCGACTGCCGTCTCCCTCTCCGCCGTCCGTAGCCGGCGAAGGAGCTCATCCGCGCGATCGGGCTCGACGTCGTAGCCGACGCCGCCGGGCACGACCATGCCGCGCCCGAAGCGATTGCCGCAGACGAGGCCCGTCATATTGAGGAAATCGCCGCGGATGCGGCCGCAGAAGCTCGCGCTGGGCTGGTAGCCGACGTCCCCGGCGAGCGCGCCGAGGTCGCCGACGTGGTTGGCGATGCGCTCGAGCTCGAGCGCTACGCCGCGGAGCGCCTGCGCGCGGGCGGGCTCCTGGCGGCCCGCCAGGCTTTCGCAGACCTGGGCGTATGCCGTCGCGTGGCCGACGCTCGCGTCGCCGGCCATCGTCTCGGCGTAGTGGATCGATCGCCTGTCCGGGCCGCCTGCCATCGCGGACTCTACTCCTCGATGCTGATAGCCCAGGGCGATCTCGAGGTGGAAGACTTTCTCGCCGTGGCACTGGAAGCGGAAATGTCCCGGCTCGATGATGCCCGCATGTACGGGGCCGACGGCCACTTCGTGCACCTGATCGCCCTCGACGCGGAAGAAGTCCCCGACCCCTGGCAGGATCGGCGCCCCGGCTTCCCTTCCCCAGGCGTCTCGGCCCGTCCACGATGCATGATAGCGCAGGGGCTTGAGCCAGGGGTGACCTTCGGGCATGAGCCCGTACTGCTCGGCGATTTCGCGCTCGAAGGCCTGGGCCTGCGGGCACCGGGAAGCGAGGCTCGGGAAGCCATTGCCCTCGATCGAAGCGCGCGCGACGGAGAGGAGGTTCCGCGCGTCGTCGGCCAGCACTGCGAAGATCTGCGGCCCCTCGATCCCCTTCGTCCTCGCGCCGAACATCGATGCGATGCGCCCGCCCGCGCCCACAGCTTCCAGCACGATACCGGTGAAATCGCCGAAGGACAGGAGGGGAATCATTCCGAGGGGGAGGGGACTGCCGCCCGCCAAGTCCCTGGGGCCGGAGCCGCCCCCATTCATAGAGGAGCCTCGAGGTAGCGTATCGCATCCGAGATCAGGCCGCCGAGGGGCGTCGGAACGTAGACGCCGAGGAGGAGGACCAGGGCCATCAGGGCCGCGACGGGAGCGGCCGTGAGGAAGCCGTCGCGATAGCCCGCGTCCTCGGCGGGGGCCGCCGCGCGGCCCATCGTAACTTTGAGAACCGTCCTGCCCATCCCGACGAACACGACCAGGAGGAAGAACAGGAAAAGCCCCGCGACGAGGAATCGACCCGCCGCGAAGGCGCCGTTGAGTATCGAGAATTCGCTGATGAAGGGCCCGAAGGGAGGCGAGCCCGTTATCGCCAGGAAGCCTGCCAGGAAGAGGGAGCCCGAGATGGGGAGGCGCCGTATCGCTCCGCTCACCTGGTCGGTGCTCTTGCTCGCGTAGGCTCGATGGATATTGCCGGCCGACAGGAAGAGGAGGCCCTTGGTCGCCGCGCTGGTCGCCACGTGGAGCAGGGTACCGTACAGGGCGGGCTCCCCGATGCCGAGGCCGAGCATGAGGATGCCCATGTGCTCCACGCTGGAGTAGGCGAGCATGCGCTTGAAGTCCCGCTGCCCCGCCATGAAGAGTCCGGCGACCGCCATCGAGAACAGACCCATGAATAGGAGGAGTCGCGAGGCGAAGGCGCCTTCCCCCGCGGCGAGGCATATCTGGTAGACCCTCAGGAAGGCGAGGAAGGCGCAGCTAGTGACGCCGCCGGCGAAGACGGCTCCTATGACGCCGGGAGACTCGCCGTAGGCGTCGGGCTTCCAGGTATGCATCGGGGCGAGGCCCATCTTCGTGCCGTAGCCGACGAGGAGGAGGATGAAGGCCGCGTGGAGCCAGGGCTTGGAGAGCGCGGGCGCTCCGGCGAGGAGTTCCCCGAGCATGAGACTCGGCTGGCGTCCCTCTCCCATCGCCGAATAGGCCAGGAAGAAGGTCCCGAGGAGGGCGAGCGCGATGCCGACCGAGCCGACGAGGAGGTATTTCCAGGTCGCCTCGATGCTCAGCCTCGTTCGATTGAAGTAGATGAGCGGCGCGGTGACGAGGGTGGTCGCTTCGATCGCGACCCAGAGCAGGCCGAGGTGCTGGGACCAGGCTACGAGGCCCATGAGGCCCAGGAAGGTGAGGAGGCAGGCGCAGAAGACGCGATTCGAGCGCTCCTGTCGGTACTTGAGGTAGCCCGCGGCGTAGATCGAGCAGAAGAGGAAGAGACCGCTGACGACGAGAAGTATGATCTTGCCGAGGGGATCGAGGACGAGCCAGGAGGAGAAGCGCTGAAGATCGGGTCTCATCAGGACGAAGACGGTCATCCCGGAATGAACCATCGCCGCCAGCGGGAGGAGCCAGGGCCGGGCGCGGTTGGAGGGGACGGCCATGGCGAGGCCGGCGAGGAGGACGGGCAGGAAGACGAAGGCGAGGGCCATCGGGCGCTACTCCTTGAGAGAGGCCAGCCGGCGCGTGTCCATCGAGGAGAAGGCCCGGTTGATGTGGTTCGCGATGATCGCGATGACGAAGACGCCGACGAGGAGGTCCAGGAGCATGCCCATCTCGACGACGAGGGGTATGGCCTCGACGAGGAGCATGCCGAAGATGAATATCCCGTTCTCCAGCACGAGGTAGCCCACGGCCTGGTTGATCGCCGTGTACCGCGTCGTGAGCAGGAGGAATCCTACCACGGCCGTCGAGATGGAGGCGGGGACGATCAGCGCGCTCGTCCGCGAGTCCGAGAGCTGCAATTGCCCCGAGAAGAGGAGCGCCAAGGCGGTCGCCAGCGCGCCGAGGACGATGGAGGGCAGGAGACCGATCAATGGCTCCACTTCGCGCTTGATCTGGGCGTCCCGGAGGGCGCGCATCATGATGGAAGGCACGGCGAAGCCCTTGAGCGCGACGGCGGCGAGGGCCGCCGCGGCGACGGAGAGACTAGGCCGATCGTGAATGAGGAGGGGGAGGGCGCCCAGGAGGGCTCCCTGGACCGCGACTATGCGGATGACGGCGAGGAGCCTGCTCGTGCCTAGCGCGAAGAGATTCAATACGAGCACGACGACGAGGACGGCGTTCAACAGATCGGGCATCACCATTCACCTCACCAGAAGTATGAAGGCGGATCCGCAGAAGAGGATCGCGCTCACGAGCAGGTAGGGCACCCGGCGCATCTTGAGCCGGGCCATCGCCGATTCCAGGAAGCCGATGACGATCGCCAGGGCCAGGGTCTCGCCTACGAAGATCGGCCAATCGAGCCAGGCCTTCCCCGTGCGGAAGGGGACGATGACATTCGCCAGCACCGCCACGAGGACAAAGAGCTTCAGGGAGGACGCGTAGAGGATCGTCCCGAGCCAGGGGCCTCCGTGATCGAGGATCATGGCCTCGTGGATCATGGTGAGCTCGAGGTGGGTGTTCGGATCGTCCACCGGAATCCGGCAAGTCTCGGCCAGGAGGATGACGAAGAGCCCGAGGCTGATCAGGATCAGGGGAGCCGCCGCGCCCGAGGCGAAGGACTCGGGCGAGACCATGAGCATCTTGCCCAGCGACAGCGAGCCCGACAGTTTCGCGAGGACCAGGAAGGCGAAGAAGAGCGCGGGCTCCGAAAGGCAGGAGAAGGCGGCTTCCCGCGACGCGCCCATGCCCTCGAACGAAGAGCCGGTGTCGAGGGCGGCCGTCATCGTGAAGAAGCGCGCCATGCCGAAAAGGTAGGCGAAAAGGATCAGGTCGCCGGCGAAGGCGATCGGCGCGTCGAAGCGACCGAAGGGAATGAGGAGACCGGCCGCCGCCACGGCGGACAGCGCGACGGCAGGCCCCGCCCGGAACACCCAGGTCGCGGTCCCGCTCAGGACGAAGCCCTTCCGCGCCAGCTTGGCTATGTCGAAATAGGCTTGGAGCAGGGGAGCTCCGACGCGACCCGCAAGTTTGGCCTTGGTCTTGTTGATCACGCCGAGGAGGAAGGGAGGGAGGAGGAAGAGAAGCGCGACGTGGATGACGGTATCGACCATGGCTTGCCCTTCAGCGCCCGAAGAGGCGAGAGATCAGGTCCCCGAAGGGGATGAGGGTGCATAGCAGAAGCGCCAAGGCTACGAGGACGTAAAGGATGTATTGCTGCGTGAGCCCCTGCTGGAACCTGCGGAACCAGCCGAATAGCCGTCGGGTACCGCGGGCCGCCGGAACGATGAGGCGATCCAGCACGGCGTCGTCGACGTGGCTCTCCAAGCTCGCGTTTCGCGGGAAGGGACCCTCGATCCTGGGCGCCCGCTCGCGGGGGCGCAGCGCCCATGCGAACATGGACTCGATCGTCCGGGCGAAGGAGGAGGCGCTGTACTGCATCCTCGGGCCGGGGGAGGCATAGCCGCAATCCCAGGTAGGCGCGCGGCGTATGCGTCGCGCGCGCAGGTATTGGAACGCCGCAATGCAGGCTATGACGGCGATCGCCATCCTCGAAGCGAGGCCTACCGCGCCCAGGGGAGCCAAGGCCAGGACCGGTGGGAGAGCGTCAAACTGCGCAAGCGCGGGGGCGGCTACTGCGGCGTCGAGAACGGGGCCGAGCAGGGCGGGAACGCCTCCGATCAGCACGCAGCACAGAGCGAGCGGCAACATAGGCGCCAGCATGCCGACAGGCGACTCGCGGGCCGGCGCCGAATCGGGGCGGCGAGGGGTTCCGAGGAATACCATGCCGTAGACCTTCACGAAGCATGCCAGGGCCAGGGCGCCGATCATCGCGAGCACCGGCGCCGCCGCTACGGCGGCCGAGACCTTCGCGCCCGGGATTACCGCGGTTCCGAACAGGCCCAAGTATACCAGGAACTCGCTGACGAAGCCGTTGAGAGGAGGGAGGCCGCAAATCGCGACCGCGCCGACGAGAAACATCGCCGCCGTCCAGGGCATGGATCCGGCGAGGCCGCCCATGAGATCGATCCGTCTCTCTCGCGCGCCATGGACGACGGAGCCTGCGCCCAGGAACAGGAGCGATTTAAAAAGGCTGTGGTTCCAGACGTGGAGGAGGCAGCCGGCCAAGCCGAGGACCAGCCAGTCGGCTCGGTGGGCCGATCGGCCGAGCATCGCGAGGCCCAGCCCCATGAGGATGATGCCGACGTTCTCGATGCTGTGGTAGGCGAGGAGGCGCTTGATGTCGTGCTGGCCGATGGCGAAGACGACGCCGAGGAGCCCGCTGGAGGCTCCGAGGACGAGGACGAGGCCTCCCCACGCGGCGGGCGGATCGGGCAGGAGGAAGAGGAAGCGGACGAGGCCGTATATCCCCATTTTCAGCATGACGCCCGACAGCATGGCCGAAACGTGGCTCGGCGCGTTGGCGTGAGCCCCGGGGAGCCAGAAATGCAGGGGCATGACGCCGGCCTTGAGCCCGAACCCTATCAGGGCGAGGAAGAAGAGGGCATTCATGACGCCGACCCCGGCGGCTCCGGTGGCGATGGGCTCGAGCGCGAAGGAGCCCGTCGCCCATCGCCACAGAGCGAACATGCCGAAGAGGGTCAGGGTGCCGAGGTGGGTGGCGATGAGGTAGATGAAACCGGCTCGACGGCTCTCGGCCTCCCGATCCTCGGCGGTGATGAGGAAGAAGGCAGAGAGCGCCATGATTTCCCAGCCGAGCATGAAGGCCAGGGCATGCCTGGCGACGAGGAGGAGCCCCATGCCCGCGACAGCGAGCCCCCAGAAGGTCTGGAGCCTGCGCGCGCTGCCGGGATGCCTCGCCTGCGGCCAATATCCGAGGCCGTAGATGGAGCCTAGGCCGCCGAAGAGGAATATGGGAACGAGGAAAAAAGCGCTGAGGGCGTCGAGCCCGATTGCCGCGTTACCGGCCGCGGGCCAAGGGAAGCCGTAGACGGCCGCGGGGCCCGGGCGCAGGCCCATGCAGGCTCCGGATAGGCCGGCGAGGGCCGCGGCGCACATCAGGACGCAGGCGGCGCGCTGACCGCCTGCGGAGGCGCGCCCCATGAAGATGCCGGGCAGCCCGCTGGCCGTAGATAGAGCAATGGCTATCAGGATCAGGGTTAGAGCCAAGGACTACTCCAGGGACGAAATGACTTTCTCGGCGCTCGTCAGGCATTCCATGAGCTCATCGCGGGAGGCTTCCCGCTTCAGCGCATTCTTGAAGGCCGGATTCCTGAGCACGAAGCCCAGTTTCGATAACAGGTGGAGGTGCGCCCGCACGGAGGGGCTGATGAGCGTGAAGAGGATATTGACCGGCTTGCCGTCCATCGCCTGGAAATCTATGGCCTCCTCCAGGAAGCAGAGGGTGACCGTGGGCTTCAGGACGTGCAGGACAACGGGATTGCGCACGTGCGGGATCGCGATGCCGTCCCCGATGCCCGTCGAGCCCAAGGTCTCCCGCGCGAGCAGGACTTTATAGAGGAATTCGCGGTCCACTTCGTCCGGAAGCTGAAGAAGCTCGACGACCGACCGCAGCACCGAATCCTGGTCCCGGCCCCCGACGCGATATGCCACGCCGCCGGCTTTCAAGGCCTCCGAGAGGCTGGGCAGGGGAGCCGAGCTGGCCTGGCCTTCAGAGAAAATATCGGGGGACACCTGGATCCGGCGCGAAGTCGCCCATTCGAGCAGCTCGGTCCTATTGAAGCGATACTGCTCGTTTATGCGGTAGGAAGGAATGACGGCCTGTTTGATCCATCGGTAAATAGTCTTTTCCGAAACGTTCAAGATGCCCGCGGCATCCCTGACTGAGAGCTGCATCTGGGATTTCCTCTGGATGTTTCTGCCCGAGACTGGACAAATACGGAGGATATAGCGGCATGTCCTATAATGTCAATCGGTGGAAGGAGGACTATCGCCCGTATCGGCGCTGAAGAGTTTCCCTTTCATTTCATCGGCCACCGACGCGGCGAAATCGATCACGTCCGCGAGGTCCTTGTCCCTCAGGTAGCCGGGTATCTTTATCGAGAAATAGGCCAGGTAGGTGCCGTCGTCCGCGGCCTCAAGGCTCCAGGCGCCGATCTTCTCGGTGGCATTGTCGTCGAGCAGCTGCTTCATCTGATCGGCGGTAGGCTCCGCGTCGAAGTTTCCGGCGTTGGACCAGACTTCGCGGATCTCGAGACCGCCGTAGGTCTCCGTCTTGGACATGATGTAGACCGTCTGCTTGCGTCCTCCATCCAAGTCTCTGTCGATCGAGAAGTTCTTCGAGTCGGTAGTCGTATACTCGATGCCGAGCCTGTCGAGTTGCTTGGCGACTCGCGCATCGGCGCTGCCGTCGGCCGTCAGGGAGGCTCCCGCGAGGATGAGGGCCGCGGATAGGCTCAGGATTTTGCCGATCATCTTTGGACTCCTTGGCTACCAGTCTAGACGAAGGCTCCGAGTCCCGCAATGTCGCGGAAAGGCTATTTCCCCGTCCCTCGGCCCAGTCCGTATTTCTTTATTTTGTTGAGAATCGTCCGGCGGCTGATCCCGAGCTCTTCAGCCGCCTTCGTACGGTTGCCGTCCCGGTTCGCCAAGGCCCTCTCGATGGCCGCGCGTTCCATCGAATCGAGCGAGGACGCAGGCGAGGGCGCGGTACGCGCGGCCGGCGGGGGCATGGGTCCGCGCCCGCCTTCGGCGAAATCGAGGTCGGCGGCGAGTATCTCTTCGCCGTCGGCGTAGATGAGGGCGCGCTCCAGGATATTCTCGAGCTCGCGGACGTTGCCGGGGAAGGAATACAGCGCCAGGGCGTCCACGGCGTCGGTTCCGAGCCGCGAGGCGCCCTTGCCCATGCGCGCGCTCAGCTTCTCGAGGAGGAAACCGGCGATGAGGGGCAGGTCCTCCCTGCGATCGCGGAGCGGCGGCACCGAGACGCGCGCGACGTTGAGCCTGTAATAGAGGTCCTCGCGGAATCGACCTTCCCCGACCAGTCTCTCGATGTCCCTGTTGGTCGCCGAGAGGATCCGGGCGCCGATAGGTATGTCCCTTGTGCCGCCCAGGCGCCGGATCCTGCGCTCCTGGAGGACCCGCAGGAGCTTTACTTGAAGAGGCGGGGACATTTCCCCGATCTCGTCCAGGAAGAGCGAGCCCGCGCCCGCGAGCTCGAAGAGCCCGATCTTGCGCGCGTCGGCGCCGGTGAAGGCGCCCTTCTCATGGCCGAAGAGCTCGCTCTCCATCAGGCTCTCGTGGACGCCACCGACATTCACCGCGACGAAGGGTTCCTCCGAGCGAGGCGATCCCGAGTGTATCTCCCTCGCGATCACCTCCTTGCCCGAGCCGCTCTCGCCCGTGATCAGCACCGTCGTATCGGTGGCGGCTATCTTCTCGATCAGCCGCCTGAGCGAGCGCGCGGCTTCGCCCTCGCCCATGAAGCGCGAGGCGGATGCCGAGGTCCTGGCGCCCGCCTCTATCTGGTTCTCCCGGCGCCTGTTCGAGACGGCGGCCTTGACTTTGTGGATCAGCTCGTCGGGATCGAAAGGCTTGATGATATAGTCGACGGCGCCCGTCTTCAGCGCCTTGACCGCGTCGTTGATCTCCCCGAGGGCGGAGATGATTATCACCGGGCTCCTGTACCCTTCGTCCCTGATGCGCTCGAGGAGTTCCTGTCCGCCCATCACGGGCATCTTGAGGTCGGCGACGATAGCGTCGAAGGTCTCGGACCTCACGAGCCCGACGGCTTCGCGCCCGTCGGCAGCGGAGGCCGTGTCGATGCCCTCGAGCTCGAGGAGCCGCTGCAGGGACTCGCGTATGTTCCGCTCATCGTCCACGACGAGCACCCTCACGCCGAGGCCTCGGTCCCGGGTATAAGCAAGCGGGCCCTGCATCCGCCGCCGGAGCGGGGCTCGAGGGCTATCGATCCTCCGGCGGCTTCCGCGAAGCGCCGGCATACCGAGAGGCCGATGCCCGTTCCCCTGCTCTTCGTCGTGAAGAAGGGATCGAACAGGCTGGCGCGGGCCTCGGGCGAGAGCCCGGCGCCGCGATCCAGGACGTCGACGCGCGCGGCTCCGCCCTCCCTTCCGGCCTCGATGGACAGGGCTGCCTCGGGGCCTCCGGCCTCGATGGCGTTGCGCACGAGGTTCTCGAGCACCGAGCGGAGGCGTTCGGGGTCCATTCTGACTTTGGGCGGCGGCGGATCCGCTATATGCAGGATGTTGCGCCCGCAGAGCCTCATGCCTACTTCTAAGGCGATGTCCGCGGGATCGACGGGCCGGGGGTTGCCCGCGGGATCGCGGAGGTAATCGCCCACGCGATGGCTCAGGGCCGACAGCCTCTCGACCTCGTCCTTGATGATGCCTATCTCGCGTTTAGCGCCCTCCGGGCAGGTCTTCTCGAGTATCCGCGCCTGCAGCCTGATCGACAACAGCGGATTCTTGATCTCGTGGGCCAGGGTGCTCGCCGCGGTACCGAGCACGACGAGGTTCTTCTGCTCCTCGATGCGCCGCCGATATTCGCCGTTGCGGAGGAGCAAGGCGCGGACGAACGCGATCAGGGCCGCCAGCGCCGCCTCGATGATCGGGAACAGGACGGCCTCGGCGCGCCGGCTCCTCCAGTACTCGGGCTCCCGCACTTCGAGGTACATCAGATCGGCCCGCCTCAGCGTGGTGAAGAGGAAACCCGAGGGAGGGCGCCCCTCGCGCGGAGGGAGCCCTCCGGACTGCCTGCCCGCCGGCGGAGGCGGACCTCCGCGGAACGGACGGAAGAGCATCGCTATGGAATCGTTCGCGGGCATATCCTGATATATCGGCAGGTCGGAATCCGACCGGTCGCCTCGATGCTGCGGCAGGGTCAAGGCCTCGGGCGTCGGGCCCCAGGCGTAGAGCCTCTCGCCGCTCTCAGCGTACGCGGCGACTCCGACGACCCTTTCCTTGAGCTGCTCGATGCTCACTACGGCCGAGCCGAAGTCGGCATGGTCGCGAAGGCCCGCCAGGAGGAGGTTGACGGTGCTTTCGGCGTCGTTGCGGCTCTCGAGTATGTCCCCCTTCCCGATCTCGCGGAAGATCAGGATATCGAGCGCCGTGAAGGTCGAGAAGGCCAGGAAGGCCAGGCCGATCGACGCGAGTCTCTTCGCTTTCCCGGCGCCGCCCATCTCCGCCTCCCGTCACCGCACCAGCGCCGTGAGCTCGGCCGCGTCCTCGAGCCCCGCGAGGCCGCCGAGGATCGAGAGATCCGAGAGGAACCCGTAGCGCGCGGCGATCAGGGCGGTCTCGTCGGCGCTCACCAGGGCTTCGGCGGTCGACAGGTCGGAAGTCGTCGCGCTCGAGAGCTTGAACCGCTCGAGGACGCTCTCGTAGTTGCTCCGGGCATATTCGAGCGCTTTGGCCGTCGAGCTGATCGAGCCTGCGGAGGAGATCCATTCGTAAAGAGCCTGGACCAGATTAAGCTCGAGATCGGTCTCGCCCTGGCTGGCTCCCATGATCGCCTGCGCCGAGGCGACCGAGGCCGAATCGACGGCGTTCTTCGCGCTCCATAGATCGAGGCTCATGGATGCGGTGAGGGAGACGCTGCCCGGAAAGGAGGGACTCGACGCGCTTCCGTAGACGAGGCCCTGGGAAAAGCCCGCCGCGACGGTCGGCACATAGGCCTTGCTGGCGACCGCCTCCGCCAGCTTCGCCTGCCGGCTGGAGAGCGCGTAGCCCGCGAGCGCGGGGCTGTTGGCCTTCGCGAGCGCTATGACATCGGTCGCGAGAGTGTCGATTGCTGCCTCGTCGAGTTCGGAAAGCCTGGCGAGGAGTCCGGCATAGCTCGTGAAATCGATTTGCGCGAGGTCCGTCGCCGGGGGCAGCCCGGTCAGGGAGGCCATCCTGGCCTTGGCCGAGGCGAGGGTCTTCCTGGCCAGGACGAGAGTCGTCTCGTAGCCGGCCGTGTCCGCCTCGGTCTGAAGATAGGCGGACTTGGATAGGCTGCCGGCCTCTATCTTCGCCTGGGCGATGGTCTGGCGCGATTCGGCCGCTTCGAGATCGCTCGCGGCGGCATCGACCGATGCCTGGGCCTCGAGGACGGCGAAGAAGGCGGCATCGGCCTGGCCTATGAGGGATACGCGGGCCGAGCGGAGGCTCTCCCGCGCGGACTCCGTCGCGAAGCCGTATTTTTCCACCAGGGCGGAGGTCTTCCCGCCGTCGAAGACGGTCATAGAGGCGGCGATCTCCGCGGAGGCGGCCAGGTAATTCCCCGGCCGGGCCGAGGAGGCGCTCGGCGGGTAGTCAAAGGAGACTCCCGCGGACGCCGTAAGGCTAGCCTGCTTTTCTCACGACAGATACGGCGGCCGTGATTTCAAAGCAAAAAGTAGACAAGAAGGACCGGGGATCGACTTTTCGTGAAGGAATCGACTGACGCATGAAGCTACGAAGGTCACGGAGA
>Ga0181535_10002376_pt1 | contig 23056 bp, 21 predicted proteins | sample PEATcosm2014_Bin_44_FD_119774 | JGI IMG/M metagenome (GOLD analysis project Ga0181535, IMG submission 119774) | Peatland microbial communities from MTU Mesocosm Facility, Houghton, MI, USA - PEATcosm2014_Bin17_30_metaG | ecosystem: Environmental > Terrestrial > Soil > Wetlands > Peat | place...
CCATGACGTAACGCGGCTTGTCTTTGGGGAGCAGGGGCAGGACCTCGGCGATCATTTCGAGGGTGAGCTCGCGGGGTTCGCCAACGCTGAGGCCGCCGATGGCGTAGCCGTCGAAGTCCATTTCGACGAGACGCTCGGCGCACTGACGGCGGAGGTCGGTGTACATGCCGCCCTGGACGATGCCGAATAGATTCTGATTGCGGGCTCCCGCGGATCGGTCCTCTGTACACATCCCAGGTCCCAAAATCGGGACCTGGGGCACCCAGAGTTTTTCTTGCATCCGCGATTCCTCGCTCACCTGGAGTTCATCGTGCCAGGGAACTTCGTGGCGATGGGCGCGGAAGTGGTCGAGGGAGCGGCGGGCCCAGGCCATGGTGAGGCGCAGGCTTTCTTCGGCGCGGGAGCGGGTGGCGGGGTACTCGGTGCACTCGTCGAAGGCCATGGCGATGTCCGCGCCAAGGGCGATCTGCACGTCCATGGAGTGCTCGGGAGTGAAGAAGTGGCTGCTGCCGTCGAGATGCGAGCGGAAGCGGACGCCATCGTCCGTAACTTTGCGGAGGGCGCTGAGGGAGAAGACCTGGAAGCCGCCTGAGTCGGTGAGCATGGCGCGGGGCCAACTGATGAAACGATGAAGGCCGCCGAGACGGCGGATGAGCTCGTGTCCGGGACGCAGATAGAGGTGATAGGTGTTGCCGAGGATGATTTCCGCGCCCAGGGATTCGAGCGTGTCCTGAGGGACGGCTTTGACTGTGCCGGCGGTGCCGACGGGCATGAAGACAGGGGTCTGGATGGTGCGATGGGGGAGATGGAGCTGGGCGCGGCGGCCGCCGGCGGTTGTTTCCGCGAGGATTTCTAGAGGGGAACTCACTGAATGATTCTAGCGGGATGGGGTGGGGCCGGAGCCGGTATCCGCGGAATCTACGCTGGTGCGCCAGAGATCGCTTTCGAAAGGGAGGACGGCGCTGGTGTCGTTGCCGGGGGTGGGGACAAGGGCTTTGAGCAGCTGGGACACGGTGTTTCCGGTGCGGGGATCGACGGCGTGGGGAGCGATCTGGTTGAGGGGGACGAGGACGAAGGCGCGTTCGGCGAGGCGGGCGTGGGGGAGGATGAGGTTGGAGCCGCCGATGACGAAATTGGCGTAGAGAAGAATGTCGAGGTCGAGGGTGCGGGGGCCGTTGAGGGGGCTGTAGGTGCGGTTGCGGCCGAAGTCCTGCTCGATGAGGAGCAGAGCGCCGAGCAGTTCGAAGGGGGTGAGGTTGGTTTCAAGAGCGGCGGCGGCGTTGAGGAAGCGGGGCTGCTCGGCGAAGCCGACCGGTGTGGTGGAGTAGAGCGAGGAGCGGGCGGCGATGCGGCCCAGGGATTCAAGACGCGCGGCAGCGGCGGCAAGCGTGGCCTCGGGGGGACCGGCGGGGCTGGGGAGGTTGGCTCCGAGGCCGATGTAGGCGGTACGCATACTGCTTCAGGGTATCGCGAAAGAGGCTGTATCGAAACCCACGCTAATCACAAAAACGGTGTCCCGAGAAGGCACCTGGGATTTGTGACTCGATCCCAGGTGCCCAAAAGCGAGGCACCTCCACCCCAAGGACGAAGACCAGTCCTTGGGGACCCCGGACCTGGGACACCCATCTTCAGTGGTTGTGCTCGCTTCTCCCGGCACCTGGGGCACCCGCCGGCAAACCTCAATCTGCTAGCATCTTTGTTGGAGATTGATCAGGATGGATGCATTGAACAGCGCTGGGTTAGGATTCCGGCGGAATGAAGATATTGCACTGGATCTGCTGAAGTTTGTGGCAGCTACGGCGGGGGTGGGCAAGCCTGCCGCGCCTTCAACAGGGTTTACGGGAACAGCCGCGCCCAAGCCGGAAGAACATGTGACGCAACTGCTGGAACTCTATAGCCGCTGCCTGAAGGCCGTGGAAGGCAAAGGGCCGGGGGCCGAGGTAGCACGATAGCAAGCGGAGACATTTTGCGGGTTGCCGTGGCGGGGGCTGGTGCGTTCGGACGCAACCACCTGCGCGTGTATCGCGATTTGGAAACCGCTGGGCAGGACGTGGCTCTGGTGGCGGCCCTGGAGCCGGATGCGGCACGCGCTGCCGAGACGGCGGCGAAGTATGGGATTCCTGTATTTGCGACCGTGGATGAATTGCTGCGGGCCGATCTGAAGCTGGATGCGGCGACGGTGGCGGTGCCGACAGTGCACCATCACGCGGTGGCTGCGGCGCTGCTGGATGCGGGACTGGATCTGCTGGTGGAAAAGCCGCTGGCGGCGACGCTCAAAGAAGCCGACGATCTGATTGAACGGGCGGACAGGGGCGCAAGCGGGAAGGATCGGCTCATTGTCCAGCCGGGGCATTTGGAGCGGTTCAATCCTGCAGTGCTGGCTGTAGAGCCGAAGCTGAGGCGGCCGATGTTTTTCGAGTCGCACCGGTTGTCGATTTTTACTCCGCGGGCGCTGGATGTGGATGTGGTGCTGGATCTGATGATCCACGATCTGGACATCGTGCTGACCTTTGCGCGTTCAGAGGTGCGCGAGGTGCGCGCGGTGGGGCTGCCGATCCTGTCACCGAAGGTGGACATTGCGAATGTGAGGGTGGAGTTCGAATCGGGGTGCGTGGCGAACTTTACGGCTTCGCGGGTTTCGACCGAGAGGGTGAGGAAGCTGCGTTTCTTTGAGCCGCGCCAGTATGTGTCGATCGACTATGCACGCCAGGACTTGCTGGTGATTCGCATGGACGGGGATGCGGGAGGCGCGCAACCTGCCGGAATCGCCTCGCTTGTTCAAAAGGCGATGGCCGCGGGACTGAGTCCCGGCAAGCTGGCTGCGCTGGCAGCCGCGCTTCCCAAGGACGTTGTCGCGGCCATCACAGCGGGAAAGATTGACGCGGAGGTGATCGCGAAGGTCACCGCTACGGGCTTGGTCGATCCGGCGATTCTGGCCAAACTCGGCTTTTCCGCTGCAGGACCTGCGCCGGGACTGTCTTTCGTGAAGCCGGAGGTTACGCCGGGCGAGCCGCTGAAGCTGGAGATACAGTCGTTTCTGGATTCGGTGCGGACGCGGCGCGAGCCAAGAGTGACGGCGCGGCAGGGACGGAATGCGCTGGCGCTGGCGCTGGAGATCCAATCCACAATGGCGGCGCACGCACATCGCGCCGGACTTGACGATTTCTACGAGACGGGCAAGTAGGGGTAAGAACAGCTTTTAGCTAGCAGCTAGAAGCTGGCTCTTTACGCGATGCCCAGCACGCGATTTGCGAAGCTCACGATGTACTTCCAGACAAGGTAATAGCCTGCGACAGCGGCCAGGAAAACTACGCCTATAAGGGCGTAGGGGATGTGGCAGGCCTGGAACCAGGTGATGCCGCCGGCGCCGAGTTGCAACATGCCGAGTGAACTGGCCCCCAGGGCTCCGATGGGCGCGCCGAGAAAAGGCAGGATGGCGCCATGAATGCCGATGGGCAGATGAGTGCGCGGGTGCGACCAGAGATAGAGCATGTTCCAAAGGCCGAAGATCGAGGGCACAACCGCCATGGGAAAGATGATGACGCGCTCGATGGGGATGGGAAGCGCGAGGATGATGCGCACGGTAATGAAACCGACGAGGATCAACGGCAGCACCAACGTGGGGACGAAGATTCCTGCGAGATAAGCGCGAAGGTAGGGATGCGGGTTCATGGGGTTCTCCTGTTCGAGTTCGCTGTTCATGGTTCGTTGCTCACAAGTAGTAGAGAAGCAGTGGGATCGACACGGGGAATGCGGCGATCATGACGGCGAGGGCGGCGAGCAGAGCGCCGTCGAACCAGACCCACTTCGATTGCGGTTGCGCTGCCGGCTGCTGGTCGAGACGGCGGAGTACGGCGGGCCAGAGGTCGTGATTTGGCTCGGGTTGAGCTGCGACGGGCGGTAGGGCCTGGCGAAGCAGATGTTGGATGCGATCTTCATGGTGGGCACTCATGGTGTAATTCCCTGCCTTTCAAGATCTTTTCTGAGCAAGCGAAGGGCGCGAAAGACGCGCAGCTTTACGGCTGTCACTGAAATTCCTAGCGCCTCTGCCACCTCTTTGTGCGGCTGCTGCTCGACTACGGCGAGGATTGCGGCGATGCGCAGCCCAGGCGGCAGGCGCGCAAAGGCCTGCGCGGTTTTTGCACGGATCTCGGCCGTGACGCCGGGATCGGTGGACGATGTAGCCTGCGCTGCGAGCACGTCGTCGGTTAGCTCGCCGTCGGAGCGCCGGGTGCGGAGCCAATCCAATGCGGCGCGCGTGGCGATGCGACGGGCCCAGGGCTCGAACAAGCGCGACGCATCAAAACGGGCGCGAGCCTGATAGATGCGCCAGAAGGTTTCTACGGTGAGGTCTTCGGCTGCTGAAGGGTTGCGGACGATGCGCAGAATCCAGCCGTAAACGGCGCGCTGGTGGAGGCGGTAGAGCGCTTCGAAGGCATCGAGATCGCCTTGGCGAAATTGATCGAGAAGATCGAATTCGCTAGCCAGGACGCCGCTCGATCCGTTGCTCATCCGCTTGCCCCTTCTATCCAGACTTACGAGAGAGGACGTAGAAAGGTTACACGGAAATGAGCGCTAAGAGGCGAGAAAGCAGGAACCCGCTTGCGGACGCGCCGGAGACGAGCACGAAATGTCCGCATAAAGCGATTTTCCAGAAGATCCTGAGCTTGACATGGGTTTCCTGAGCGCATTAGAGTTGGCGCGGCGGGTGGGCTGCATTTTTCTGGGCGAGAAGTGCCTTGGAGCAAGCCGAATCGCCTGCGAGGGAAACGATGAAAAGTTTTGGAATGCGGATAGTGGCTGTGGGATTGCTGTGCTGCGGTGCGGCGTGGATGGCAGGAGCGCAGGACGCGCAGAAACCGACATACCTGAACCCCAGTTTGCCGGCGGAACAGCGGGCGGCGGACCTGGTGCACAGGATGACGCTGGAGGAGAAGGCGACGCAACTGGTGAACCAGGCGCGCGCGATTCCACGGCTGGGCGTTCCGGCGTATGACTGGTGGAGCGAGTCGCTGCACGGTGTGGCCGTGGACGGGACTACGGAGTTCCCAGAGCCGGTAGGATTGGCGGCTACGTTTGACGCACCGGCAATCCACACGATGGCTGTTGCGATCAGCACGGAAGGGCGCATCAAGCATGCACAGGATGTGCGCGCAGGGCATAGCGATATTTTTGAAGGGCTGGATTTCTGGGCGCCGAACATTAATATCTTTCGCGATCCGCGCTGGGGCCGCGGGCAGGAGACGTATGGCGAAGATCCGTTTCTGACGGCGCGGATGGGCGTGAATTTTGTAACCGGCATGCAGGGCGACGATCCGAAATACTATCGCGTGATTTCGACGCCGAAGCACTTTGCGGTACACAGTGGGCCGGAGACGACGCGGCACAAGGCCGATGTAACGGTGAGCAAACACGACGAGATGGATACTTATCTGCCGGCGTTTCGCGCCACGGTGACTGAAGCCAAGGCGGATTCGGTGATGTGCGCTTACAACAGCATCAACGGGCAGCCGGCGTGCGCAAATGAGTTTCTACTACAGGATCAGTTGCGCGGCAAGTGGGGCTTCCAGGGATACGTGGTGTCGGATTGCGGTGCGGTGCGGAACATTGTGGACGGCCACCACTACAAGCCAACACAGCCGGAGGGCTCGGCAATCAGTTTGCAGCGCGGCATGGACAACGAGTGCATCGACTTCAGAGCCAAGGTGCACGACGATCACGATTACAAGCCATATATCGACGCGGTGAAGCAGGGATCGCTGAAGGAAAGCGAGATCGACGTAGCGCTGGTGCGGCTGTTTACAGCGCAGATGAAGCTGGGCATGTTCGATCCGCCGGAGATGGTGCCGTACACGAAGATTGACGAGAAGCTGCTGAATAGCGCCGAGCATCGGGCACTGGCGTTGAAGCTGGCCAACGAGTCGATGGTGCTGCTGAAGAACGACGGCGTGTTGCCGCTGAAGAAGCAGGGCGTGAAGATTGCGGTGGTGGGGCCATTGGCGGATCAGACGCACGTTCTGCTGGGCAACTACAACGGAATTCCTACGCACACGGTTTCGATTCTGGAAGGACTGAAGAAGGAGTTTCCGGGCGCGACGATCAACTACGTGCCGGGCACGGGATTCCTGAGCAAGCAGACATGGGCGGTGCCGGCTGAGTTGCTGACGACCGGAGGCAAGCCGGGCGTGAAGGCTACGTATCTGAAGCAGGACATCGTGTCAGAAGAAATCGCCAAGAGCAACCAGGCAGCCGCTGCTCCGCTTGCCACACGCATCGAACCTGGGGTCGATATTGCCGCGCAGCCATTGCCTGGCGGCATTGCCAACGTGCAGCCGCTCACGGTGAAGTGGGAAGCGACGCTCACGCCAAAGGAGACGGGCGACTACAACCTTGGAATTGAAACCGACGGCTTCATTCACTTGTTGCTGGACGGCAAGCGCGTGACCAGCGCGAACTATCCGCACGGACTGGAAGCGCTGACTGGCCGCGTGCATCTGGAAGCCGGCAAACCCTACCAAATGGTCGTGGAGTACGGCCGCACCAGCAACGCTGCTCCGCATCTGAAGCTGGTGTGGGCCAAGATTGATCGCAGCATCAGTCCGGCAGCGGTGGCGGCGGCGAAGAATGCCGATGTTGTTGTGGCGGTGGTGGGCATCACGAGCGAACTGGAAGGCGAGGAGATGACGGTGAACGAGGCTGGCTTCCTGGGCGGCGACCGTACAAGTCTCGATTTGCCCAAGCCTGAAGAGGATTTGCTGAAGGCCGTGGCGGAAGCGGGCAAGCCGGTGGTGGTGGTGCTGACCAACGGCAGCGCGCTGGCGGTGAACTGGGCCAAGGAACATGCGAACGCGATTCTCGATGCATGGTATCCGGGCGAAGAGGGTGGAACCGCGGTGGCGCAGACGCTCTCTGGCACGAACAATCCGGCGGGAAGGTTGCCGGTAACTTTCTATACCGGCGTGGATCAGTTACCGCCCTTCGAGGATTACGCGATGAAGGGACGGACTTACCGGTACTTTGAAGGGACTCCGCTCTATCCGTTCGGGTATGGGTTGAGTTATACAACCTTCAGTTATGGCGGACTTAGCGTCCCGACGTTGATAGAGGCAGGAAAGCCGTTGACCGCGGAAGTTACTGTGACTAACACGGGCAGCAAGGCGGGCGACGAGGTTGCACAGCTTTATCTGAGTTTCCCGAAGGTTGCGGGGGCACCGCTGAAGGCGTTGCGTGGTTTCCAGCGCGTGCATCTGGAAGCTGGGGCGTCAGAGAAAGTGCGTTTTGAGTTGACGTCGCGCGACCTGAGCATGGTGACAGAAGCCGGAGATCCGATTGTGGCCGAGGGCGCTTATACCGTGTCTGTGGGCGGCGGGCAACCGAATACAGGAGCGCCGGTGGTGACGGGGAGTTTTACTGTAAAGGGCACGGTGACGCTGCCGGAGTAAGTTACAAGTTAGTTCAACAGGAGCGGGGCGCTTTCAGCAGGTGAAAGCGCCCCCGTTGCGTTTTTGGCATACAGCGGATGACGGCGGCTTGCCCGCTGGCGTAGATGAGCTTGCTCAGCTCGCCAGCAACGCTGCAAGCAGCGCAGTCCGGGGGGCCAGATGCTCGACCACAATGGACTCGTGGCGGGCATGGGCTCCTTCGCCGACCGCGCCCAAGCCGTCGAGCGTCGGCACTCCGAGGGCGGCGGTGAAATTTCCGTCCGAGGCTCCGCCGGTTGAGGCCTCTTCCAGAACAAAACCCAGATCGGCGGCCAGTGCTCTGGCTCGCTGGTAGAGGTGGACAGTTCCGCGCAGGCGCTCCATGGGAGGGCGGTTGATGCCGCCTGTGACGGTGAGGGTACAGCGCTTGTCGGACACCTTGAGCTTGGCAAACTTGCGCTCGATGCGCGGGCCGTCCGCCTTACGGGCGATGCGCACGTCGACTTCGGCCCAGGCTTCGGCGGGGATCACGTTCGTTTTGCTGCCGCCGCCTGCGACACCCACGCTCACCGTGAGGCCGCGCTTCAAGTCGGTCCAGCCGCTTACCGTCTCGATCACATGCGCCAGCTCGCGCAGCGCACTTGCGCCTTTTTCGAAATCCACGCCGGTGTGCGCGGCAACTCCCGCGATGTCGATTCGCCAATCGCCGGTGCCCTTGCGGGCGGTCTTGCAGGCAAGCCCCTGCGCGGGTTCCATCACGTAGACTGCGCCGCACTCGGCCGCCAGCCGCTCCGTGATGGGACGCGACACGGGGCTGCCCACCTCCTCGTCGCTATTGAGCAGCAAGACGATTTCCTGCTCCAGCGAGCCGGTCTCCACAAGCATCTCTAGAGCCGTCAACGCCATGGCAACGCCGGCCTTCATGTCGAGAGTGCCGGGACCCGACAGCCGCCCGCCACTCAAGCGGCAGGGCATCGTCTTCAGCGTTCCCAGCGGCCAGACAGTGTCGAGATGGCCTAGCAAAAGAACCGGCTGCTTCAAGCCACCGCGGAATTTTGGCCCGAAGCGTGCTTCGAGCAGATCGCCGAATGCGCGCTGGCGATGGAGCTTGACGCGGCCACCCAAGGCCTTAGCGTGGGCCGCAACGAGCGCAACGCATACGTCCACGGCAGCCTTGCCGTCGGAAGGCGATTCGGCCGCCACCAATTGCTGCGCGAGGTGGAGCAGCGCACTCTGTTTGCGCCGCGCGCCAGCCAGCAGGGCGCGCATGGGAACAGCAGAATCGGGTTGTGTCTGCATAAAGTGAACCTTTCTTTTAACCTGGTGGACCAGGCCGCAATCGCAAGGTGCAAAACCGAAGAAACCCTGATTCTACGGCACTTGGAGAGGTGATCCGCTCTGGATTTTAACGCAAGCGGTTGCCTATTGTCCGCAGAATGTGGCAAAAATGCCACAGTACAGGCTTTGCCTCGCGGGTCTAGTCTTACGGGTACGCAATGCTTGGACGGTTGGAGAAATCATTTTGGCTCATCTCGCACACCTGGAACAGACCATCGCTGAGCAAATCGAGTTTACAGGCGTTGGGCTCCATTCGGGTGCACCGGTCACGATGCGGCTGCTGCCCGCGGCCGGCGGATCGGGGATCGTTTTTCGGCGTACCGACTTGGACAACTTTGAAATTCCCGCCACTGGGCGCAACGTCGCCAAGGTCAGCTACGCGACTAGCCTGATGCGGCAGGGCGTGCTGATCTCCACTACCGAACATCTTCTCTCCGCCTTGATCGGCATGGGCGTCGACAACGTCATTGTCGAGCTGGACAACCTGGAACTGCCGATTCTGGACGGAAGCGCGCTGCCGTATGTCGAGGCCATTCTTCACGCCGGCATTCGCACGCAGCGCCGCCGCCGCGAGACCATTCGCGTTCTGCATCCAGTCGAGGTGCGCGAGGGAAACAAGTTTATCGGCGTGTATCCGGGCGCGGGCTACCGGATCGACTACACGATCGACTTCCCCGCCCCGATCGGCCGGCAGACAGCCTGCGTCGACTTGGCTGCAGAGACTTATGGCTCTACCATTGCCGCCGCCCGCACCTTTGGCTACAAGGCCGACGAGCAGCGCCTGCGGGACATGGGTCTGATTCGCGGCGCAGGTCCTGAGAATGCCATCGTTCTGACGGCGCACGGCCCGGAGAACGGGCCGCTGCGCTTTGCCGATGAGTATGTGCGCCACAAGGTTCTGGATTTGATTGGCGACCTGGCCCTGGTCGGTCGGCGCATCGAAGGCCACGTGGTTGCCGAGCGCGCGGGACACGCCATGCATACGGCTCTGGTTTCGCGGCTCATCAAGGACCGCTCAGCGTGGGAGCTGGCGCATGTGCCGGTTGAAGCGGAGCCGGCGGAAGAAGATTCCCCGGTGATAGAGCCGCGCCCCCCTGTCGGCACACCGGCGCTCGCGGGCTGCTAGTATAGTCCGCCGCAAATGGGTCATTTTGCCGATGTCGTGGATGGACTGAATTCGAAGAAGAGACATCCCTCGAGGGCTAAAGAGGCTGCGGAAAAAGGCATGATTTAGAGCAAAGGAGCCTCAAACGCATCCCTCAGGGGCTAAAGCCCAACTTATTTTGCAGGGTTTATGTACGGGCTGAAGCCCGTACCCTTCACCGGGAGGAGTTTTTCCGCAGCCTGTAAAGCCCGCTTTCTTATTGCTGAACAGAACGTACGGGCTAAAGCCCGTGCCCTTCAAAACTGCTCTACTCCCATAGTGAAACTCTTCTAAGTGAACAGGATTCGCATCGGCGCATCGGCAGCGACGCTCTTGCCCTCTCCCGCCAGAACTCCTGTCTCGGGATTGCGTGCGAATACGCTGATCAAATTCGAGTCCTGATTCGCGACCAGCATCCAACGCTCAGAGGTATCCATCACAAAGTTCCGCGGCGTCTTGCCTCCGCAGTTGGACCGCTTCATCGGCGTCAGGGTTCCGGTCTGCGGATCGGCCTTGAATGTGTAGAGAAAGTCGTTGTCGCGATTCGCGAAGTAAACGAAACGCCCATCTTGCGAGATGACCGTATCGCAGCCGCGCGTGGGGCCGGTGTAACCCTTCGGGAGCAGTTCGATACGTTTCACCAGCGTCAGGCTTCCGTCTGTCTTGCTCCACTCCAGCACGTCGACCGTTGAGGCAAGCTCGTTCATGCAATACGCCGTGCGGCCGTTGGGATGAAAGTGGAGCGTGCGCGGACCTGAGCCCGGCGCGCCTTTGTACGTTCCGGCGGGCGTCATTGCGGCCGTTGCTGTGTCCGGCTTGTAGATGTGGATGCAGTCCCCGCCCAAGTCGTTGATATAGGCGAAGCGGTTGTCTGGCGAGAACGACGCGAAGTGCGCGTGCGCCGATTGTTGCCGATCCGCATTGGGCCCGTGAAAGGTGTAGGTCTCGGTCCACACGGCCTTGCTGAGCCGGCCGTCGCTGATCTTGAAGCTGGCCGCGCTGCCGCCCACATAATCGGCGGCGATCAGCATCTTGCTGGTGTGATCGACGGCTAGATGGCAGGTCCCCACGCCGGCCGAGTTCTCGGCCGAGAGCGGATGCAGCTCCCCGCCCTCGACGCGAAAGCTGGCCACCTCGCCGGTCGGCTTGCCGTTGAACAGGTCGAGTTCAGAGGCCGAGTAAACAAACTGATGTTCGTTCGAGAACGCCAGCCAGGCGACCTTTGGAACCTTGGCGGCTACTCCGGCAGCCGTTAGTTCGCCGCTTACCGGGTTCCAGTCGTAGGCCAGGATTCCGTTTTGCCCGCCTGATCCGATGAAGACGCGCCTATGGCGGGTTCCGGCGGCATTCGGGGCGGCCGCGGCGAGGCGCGATCCGGCAACAAGGGCAACGGTGGCGGCGGTGGCGGTGGAAAAGAATTGGCGACGATTGAGTTTTTTCATGACAGAGAGATTCTCGCCGATGGGGCTTGGAACGCGCCAGTACTGTGTTGCCGCATTAATGTTCTTGCTGCAAAGCTGCGTGCAGATATATTCATTAGCGCAAGGAGTGGGACGGCATACACCAGAGTCTCCGCACAGACGTCGCCCGGCGCATTCATCTACACTTGAACCGAACTTATACCGGAGCGCCGCTTGTCTCATTTCATCAGCTTCGTTCGCATACCTGCACTCGCCATTCGCCAGCACATACGCCCGCTGCCGCCACTGGGCGTGCTGGAAGAAGATTGTCTCCACCTGCGCGTCCTGCCTACGGACATCGACATCAATTTCCACATGAACAACGCCCGCTACCTGAGCGTGATGGACTACGCGCGCACGCACTTTCTGGCCCGGACGCGTCTTCTGGAACACATCCTGCGCTCGCGATGGCAGCCGCTGGTAGGCGCCGCCTGGCTCACTTATCGCCGCTCACTACCGTTGTTTTCCAGCTACACGCTTGCCTCCCGCATGGTTTGCTGGGATGAGCGCTGGTTCTACATCGAACAGACTTTCACCGGCCGCGAAGGACTGGCGGCGATCGGCTGGATCAAAGGGGTGCTCCGCGACTCGAACGGCGTCGTCGATCCGCAGCAGGTGATGGAAGCGGTGGCTCCGGGAACGCTGAGCCCGCCTATCCCGGAAGCCATCGCCACATGGAACGACATCACCCGAGACAAACTCCAGGCGGGCGCGTAAGCGTGTTGAGCGGGTCTTGACTCACTGCTGCAGGGTGAAGACCACATTCACCGTGGTCTCGACTTCGACAGGCTCGCCGCTGAGCAAATACGGTCGATAGAGCCAGGTCTTGACGGCGTCGATTGCCGCCTGCTGCAACATGGGCGATCCGCTGACCACGCGCAGATTCTCAATGGTTCCATTGCGCGAGATATTGGCCTGCAGCACCACGGTCCCCTGTGTTCTGCTTGCCTTGGCAATGGGCGGATAGACAGGGATGGTCTTGCGGATCAGCAGGCCCTCGACAACCATGCCCGAGACGCGCACGGGGCCTGTAACCCGCTGGCGCACTACAGGACGCTGGCTTGGATCACCAAATGGATTGTTCGGACCGTCGGGCTTGCCGTCGCCCAAGTCCGCGTCGGCGATCGTCACGTGTGTGAGCACCTCGGGGCCCGCGGGGATAAAGGGCTTGGATGGAATCACGGTCGGCGCGAAGATCTGCCCTGCGCGAATCTGGGTCTGCACCTGGGTCACGTGTTCTACACGCACGGGAGGCTTGGTTTCAGGCACCGGAGCGGGCGGCGCTTCCATGAGGAACGCCATTGCCATGCGTGGCAACGCCTCGGGATAGATGAGAGGAATCAGGATCAGTAAGAGGAGAGTGAATCCATTGAAGGCGCAGGTCGCGATCATCCAACTGCGGCTGCGTGTATGGATTCTGCCTGTGGATTCGAACGTGGAGTCTTCAAACATGGCCTGCCTCCCCAACATCAATTCAGCGGCGCCACCCGGGAGACAGAAGTCTTTTTGAGGCGCAACTGCCCTGCCGCACCACGCAACCCATCCGCGTGGAGAGGAACCTCAAGGTCCGCCATTCATCCCGTTCAGAACCACTGTGCTGATGTAGACACCACGCGGTGACAAACTGTTCCCGCAAGGGGAAGAAATGCGACCGCGGCGCCTGATAGACTCGCGTGAAGAAGCAGGTTGGAGATGAGGAAAACGATGAGACGTGTTGCATTGATTCTGTTGATGGCGGCAGGCACAGTTGCCGCGACTGCACAAACTGCGGCCAAACCGGCAACCCGCGTGGCGACTGCTGCCAAGCCGGTTGCGACTGCTTCGAAAACGACAGCCACTTCCACGGGCATCAAGCTGCCTGCGGGCTTGCCGGTGGTGAAGGGTCCAACGAAGGTGGCCTTTGCGCTGCGCTATCAGGAGATCGCGATCGGCAGCGGCGAAGAGGCCGAACCGGGCAGGGTGTACAGGGTTCACTACACCGGCTGGCTGGGGGTGAACGGGCGCGCAGACGATGGGCGGAAATTCGACTCCTCCTACGACCACCCCGGGCCGCCCATTAAGGATAAAGACGGCAAGATGGAGCGGGATGCCAACGGCAACGTGAAGCAGAGCGAGCCGCAACCCATCACGTTTGTACAGGGCATGGGCCGCGCGATTCCTGGCTTTGACCAGGGCTTCACAGGCATGAAGATTGGCGGCAAGCGGCGGATCTTTATTCCCTGGCAACTGGCCTACGGGGCGACGGGACGCGAGGGCCCCGATGCGGCGCATCCGGGGATTCCGCCGAAGTCCGATTTGATCTTCGATGTGGATCTGCTGGATGTTTCCGATCTGACGGTGCCAGCGAATCATCCGCCGATGAGCGGAGTGCATGGGATGCCGGGCGGCATGGCGCACCCGGCAACGGAGGAGAGGCCGGCGGCTCCGGCGCAACCGAAATAGCGCGAAACGCAGAACGCTCTGCTTCACGGATTACGAGTCCAGCATTGCGGCTGTAGGGTGTCACCGGCGTTCCGCATTATTTTGCGCAGTTTCTGAACATCTGTCCCCAAACTCTGGAAAGATGTTGGGGATGAGGAAAAGGAACGTCCCTCAGGGGCTAAAGAGGCTGCGGAAGAAGGCCTCATCTTGGATGAAAGGCCCGAAAAGCATACCTCAGGGGCTAAAGCCCCATTCATTCCATTGCATTTATACCGGGGATAAATCCCCGGCCTACCGCCGGGTGGAGTTTTTCCGCAGCCTGTAAAGCCCTATGCATTTTTGCCGATTTTATGTATGGGCTGAAGCCCGTACCCTTCACCGAAATTTAGTTTTTCAGGTCAGAGATTTTCAATCGCGGCGGCATAGTTTGGCATTTGCTCAGGAGCAAGTGGGCATGCGATGCGCGGTTGATACACTGCTGTGAAGTGTTTTTCTGGAGCGTGATCGAGCAATGAAAGATACCGTGCTGGTTCTGTTGATGGCCGCGGCAACGGCTGCCGCAAGTGCCCAAACCCATCCCAAGCCTGTCGCAACGGCAGCCAGGCCTGCGGCAACAGCCTCAAGACTGCCGGCCGGCATTCCACCCGCGCCGGGCATTCCGAAGGTGGCGTTCTCCTTGCGCTATCTGGACATCAAGGTAGGGACCGGCGCCGAGGCCGAGCCGAACAAGATGTACAAGGTGCAATACACGGGCTGGTTTGGGGCCAACGGGCGCGCCGACGACGGACACAAGTTCGACTCGTCGTTTGACCACCGCGATCCTGTGCTGGACAAAGACGGAAAGCCGGTGCTGGGCGACGATGGCAAGCCGAAGTTGGGCGAGCAAGTGCCCTTCACCTTTCCGCAAGGCTTCGGGCGGCTGATTCCAGGGTGGGATCAGGGCTTCAGCGGCATGCGGATTGGCGGCAAGCGGCGGCTGTTTATTCCCTGGCAACTGGCCTACGGGGCGCACGGGCGTCCGGGACCCGATGCGGAGCATCCAGGAATTCCGGCGAAGTCGGACCTGATCTTCGATGTGGAACTGCTGGACGTGACCGACTTGCAGATGCCGCCGAATCATGCTGGCGCCGGTGGGGCAGCGGGGATGCCGGCCGGACATCCGGCGGTTGCTCCGTCCCCAGCGGCACAGGCAACACCCTCGCAGCCTAAGTAGCGCTGGGTTGACTTCGAGCGATCAGGCCGAGTGTTCTCAGGCCGCGCTGACGGGTAGCTCCGGCGTGGCGGCGATCAACTGGCGCGTGTAGGCTTCGCAAGGATGGGCGCAGAGGGCTTCGGCCTCGCCGATCTCGACCAGACGTCCGTGCTCCATGACTGCGATGCGCGTGCTCAAATAGCGCACCAGGGGCATGGAGTGGGAGATGAAGAGATAGGTCAACGCGTATTCGCTCTGCAGACGGCGAAGCAGATTGACGATCTGCGCGCCTACGCTGACATCGAGAGCCGAGACTGGTTCGTCGAGGATTAGAAGGCGCGGGCGAAGGGCGAGTGCGCGGGCGATGTTGATGCGTTGGCGCTGGCCGCCGGAAAACTCGTGGGGATGACGGGCGAGAGCGGACTCGTCGAGGCCGACTTCGACGAGCAGCTCGATGGCCTTCGAGCGCAGTGCGGTGCGGCGCTGGCGGATTCCCTTCCCGATTGCGAGGCCGGCGTCGCGGCTGTGGATGACCAGTGGCTCGGTGACAATTTCAAGCACATTCATGCGGGGATTGAGGGCGGCGTAGGGGTCCTGAAAGACGGGCTGCATCTGGCGGCGAAGACGGTGGAGCTCGTCGGCTGAGGCCTGCGCGATGTCGATTCCGTCGACGAGGACAGTGCCGCTGGTGGGCTTGACGAGGCCGAGGATCATGCGCGCTAGGGTGGTTTTGCCGGAGCCGGACTCGCCGACCAAGCCGAGGGTTTCGCCGGATTCGATGGAAAGGGAGACGCTGTCGACGACGGTCTGGAGTTCGGTGCGCAGCAGGCCGGCGCGGCGGGGGTAGCTCTTGGAGACCGAGTTGACCTGAACCAACGGCATGGGTTGATGGTAAACGGTGGCGCGAACGGATTTGTTTCGGCGCATCTTTCGGTCTTGAAGTTGAGGCCGTTGTTTTCTCTACCTAGTTGCTGTTTGGCTTATCCAAGACGCCGAGTATCTTGTAGGTTTCCGACTGCATTTTCTTGCCATCTAAACTTACGGACCAGATCAGTTTCGCGTTGTCTCCATGGAAGTCGGCTTCAATACTTTCTACCAAGGGGACGCGGCAGCTCCTTCGATTACCAGCGGGACCAGTCATGTGCTCCGCAAACTTGCCTTCGCAGTTGACAATTGCCAATCTGCCGTCGGGAAGTTGTAGCGTGAATGTGGCTCCGTGGACCTTGAAGGATTTTCCTACTGCTGTGTTGTTGTATACGGCAACGTAGTCATAACTATCTTCTTTGTCCTGTCTATCAATTATCTTCACGTTCAATTTCTGTGCTGAAGCAAAAGAAGCGCACGTCATGATCAGCCCAGCAACGGCCATCATTTGTTTCATGAAGTTTCCTCTCGGGACTTAGTATAAGGCGGTCGGGTTCGAGGGCATCTACGACATTCTGACCTAAGCTCTACTCCATGCCGATGACCAGCGGCTTGCGTGGCGCGGGGGGCGCAGCGGGGTTGCGGCCTTCTTCCCAAAGGCGCTTGGGTTTTTCTTCGCCGTCGAGGACGCGGAAGACGCCTTCGGCGAGAGCCTGCAATTCGTCTTCGCCGGGATAGACGCGGATGGGAGCGATCCAATCGAGATAGGCGCGGAGACGCGCGACGAGACGCTCGGAGTGGGCCATGCCGCCGGTGAGCAGCAGGGCGTCTACTTTGCCTTCGAGGACGGCGGCCATGGAACCGGCTTCCTTGGCGATCTGGTAGACCATGGCGTCGAAGACCTGAGCGGCTGCGCTGTCGCCTGCATCGATACGGCGCTCGACTTCTTCCAGGTCGCGGGTGCCTAGATAGGCGAAGAGGCCGCCATCGCCGAAGACCTTGTGGTCGATCTCCTTTTGCGCGAACCGGCCGCTATAGCAGAGTTTGATAAGGGCGCGGACGGGGAGGCTGCCGGTGCGGTCGGGGCCGAAGGGGCCTTCGTCGATGGTGTTGTTGTCGATCAGGCGGCCGTCGCGATGCGCCGAGACGGTGATGCCGCTGCCCATGTGCGCAACGATGAGGTGGAGCGTTTCGTAGGGGCGGCCCTGTTCGCGGGCAAAACGGCGGGCCACGGCGCGGGTGTTCAACACGTGGCCAATGGCGGAGCGCTCGATGAGCGGCGTGCCGGAAAGGCGTGCGCAGGACTGCCACTCGTCGGCCGTGACCGGGTCGACGATGTAGGCGCTGACGCCGGCGGCCTGGGCGAATTTGAGAGCAAGAAGAGCGCCGAGGTTGGAGGCGTGCTCGCCACGGCGGGCCAGACGCAGCTCCTCGACCATGGCTTCGTCGACCAGGTAGGTGCCGCAGGTCATGGGCGGCAGCAGGCCTCCGCGGCCGGCGACGGCGGCTACCTGGGCGGGGTCGTAGCCGGACTCGGCGAGAACGCGGCCGATCATCTCGGCACGGTATTCAAGGCGCGCGATCATGGGGCGGTCGCCAAAGCGGGACAGCTCCTCGTCGCCGTGGCGGACGGTCTGGACCCAAGCGGCGCCCTGACGGGTGTAGATGGCGAATTTGGTGGAGGTGGAGCCGGGATTGATGGCCAGGACCTGGGTACGCGGGGGCGCAGCGGCGGTTTCGGGCTGGTTCGCGTCGTCTGGCGTCAGGATTTGCGTCAAGGTTACCTCGCAGCGTCCCCGAGTTTACCCCCGGTTTGGAGGCAAATGCAGGGGCGGCCGTCACAGTTCTGACGGAAATCATTCAAAATGGACTTTTTCTCGCTAGAATTGGCTTTTTCTTCTTGAACTGAAATGATTTAGCTGCGATTGACCAAATCCGTGCTACACTCTGCTTAACTGTAGAATTCGATCTGAAGTTCTTGCCTGTTCCGGTTACCGCCTGCACGCAACACTTCCACATTGCATTCGCGGTAAATCAGTAGTATGAGGAGCAACACAATGGAACAAGGCACAGTCAAGTGGTTTAATGATGCCAAGGGTTTTGGATTTCTTAGCCGTGAAAACGGAGAGGACGTCTTCGTTCATCACACCGCCATCCAGTCGAACGGTTTCCGTTCGCTGCAAGAGGGCCAGCGTGTTCAGTTCAATGTGACCAAGGGTCCCAAGGGCTGGCAGGCAGAGAACGTTCAGGTTGTCTAAAGGATAACTCCTAGCAATCAGTACGAGATTTAAGAGAAGAGGGACGGCAAATCTGCCGTCCCTCTTTTTGCGTTTGGGGGGATTGACAATCGTCAGGCCGATTTGAGGGTGGCTGAACGGCGGATCGATCACCTGGGACGGCTGGGCACGGCGACGATCGGGATCTCGGGCGGAGAGCCGCTGACGCATCCGCACCTGGACGAGATTATTGTGCGCATGCGGGGGACGGGCGCGATTGCCGGGATGATTACGAACGGCCACCTGCTGATTGTGGAGCGGATCGGGCGGCTGAACCGGGCGGATCGGACTTCTTCTTGAAGCTGCGCGCCGCCGCCCAGGCCTCCCACCCCACGGACGAAGACCTGTCCGCGGGGCCCCCCTGGCCTGGATCAGCGTGCCGTCCACCGTGAAGTGTTCCTCGCTTAGCAAGTTGTGATCGCGCGCCTCGACCAACACCGACTCCAGCAACCGCTGGCTCACCGCGCCCTCAATCAGCCGCTCGCCGCGAATAGAAAACAAAATCATCAAAAGCGTTGCCCGCAAAAGACGTTCCGGAGCGATCGACGGGCGGCCCGTGTCCGAGTACAACTTCTCCAACTCGCCATCCATCCGCTCCAGCGCACGGTCCACCAGCACCCGAATCTGCCCTGCCGGATGACCGGCCGGTATCCGCTGAGCCAAGGTTAAATGGCTGAACATCGCCGTCTGCTTCTGATCGTCTCCACGCATACTTCTTGGATAAATCAATCCCCGCAAAAAACTGCGACCGCCATCAGACAAAGAGCTTTTCCGCAGCCTGTGAAGCCCACGTTGATTTTGCGGCATTTTCGGCCCGTGACCCAGAGGGTACCCCGTCGTGCTGATAAGAAACATGGTTCCAGTTGGGCAGTGTATTGCAGAGTCCAAGCGGATCGGTTGAAACAAAGGCAGCAAGTTAGCCTCCGCTACGCGGAGACAAGCAAGTCAGCAAGTCAGCGGGTGAAATGCTACGGTGAGTTTTCATTCCTTCGCGGGTCGGCTTCGCCGGTGGACGACCGTTACAAAGCCTTGAGGTTTTGATCCCGGAACGAGTTTTTCCGCGGCCCGTAAAGCCCGTACCTTTCCAAGAAGCTCCCCTGCTATGGAGGAAAGGCTCGGCTAGTTCTGGGGGGCGAGGGCGTAGTAGCCTTTGCGGACTTGCACCTTTAGGTCGTTTCCGGCGCATTGGACGGCGACGCGGCGGAAGGAACCGTCGAGCTTGGTGTTGTTGGGCGTATAGCTGGCGACGTACTGGGTGCGGAGTTCGTCTTCGATCTGCTGGAAGGCCGCGGCGAGTTTTTTGCCGTTGTTGCCGACGTCGATGAGGCGGCCGCCAGTCTCTTCCGACATTCTTTTGGCAGCGGAGTAGCCGGTGTAGCCGAAGGTGTATCCGCCGGCAAAGAATCCGCGGTCGGCGATGAGGATGACGTAGATGATGACGTTGGATTTTTGCGCAGCGGCAATGGCTTCGCCGATCTTGGTGCGGCTGCCCATATCTTCGCCGTCGGTGAGGACGATCATGGCTTTGCGGCCGCTTTCCTGATTGAGCTTTTCGTTGGCGGCGAGATTGACAGCGTCGTAGAGGAGCGTGCCCTTGGGATCGCCCACGGTGGGGACGGTTCCGCCGCCGGCTCCGGGAATGCCGGCCGCGCCGTTGCCGCCAGCGGTGTTGATCTCAGCCTTGTTCATGGCGTGGGAAAGCTGGCGAGCGCTGTTGGTGAAGTCCTGAAGCAGGTCGACGTTCACATCGAAGGAGACCAGGAAGGCTTCATCCTTGGACCGAAGAACGCGCTGAAGAAACTGGCTACCCACCTCCTGCTCGAGGGGCAACACATTCTGCTGGCTGCCGGAGGTGTCGAGCAGGATTCCCAGGGTGAGGGGCTGGTCGGTTTCGGCCACAAAGCTCTTGAGCGTCTGGGGGACTTTGTCTTCGAGGACAGTGCAGTCGTTCCGGGTGAGGTGGGGAACGAGCATTCCGTTCTTGTCCTTGACTGTGAAGAAGAGGTCGACCAGGTTGACGTTCATTTTGAGGGTGGCTACGGGTGAGTCGTCGGAAGGCTGGGCGGGGGCGGTGCTGACGGGGGGCGCGTCGGGCGAGGGAGCGAGCTGTGCCCAGGCCACGGCGGAGAGGCCGGGCAGGGCGAGAAACAGAGCGGCAGATGCCAAACGGAGGCGCATGCTGTACCTATAGACGAAAGAAATGCTTCTAAGAGAGCATACGCGAAGCGATTGCGGGCTGGTTGGCAACCTGCGCGGCTCTGGCGCGTCTGATACTCTGACAGGTGCAGCCCCACTGAGCAAGTTGGCCAGTGCGGAGTGCATCCGCAGGCCGGTCAACCCTCATAATATAGGGTAGGATGCGGCGGTCCGGGAGGAAGAGATACCAGTGAAGCTTGGTTCTACAGCAATAGCGCTGACGGCGCTCCTCGGTTTCAGTCTGTATTTGAGCCCGGTGGCTCGGCCCCAAACGCAGCAAACTCCCTCGACGGTGCCGGACGCTCCGGCGCCTCAGCCAGCGCAGTCGCTGACGGATGTGGGCGGCCCGATTACGCCCGGCAAGGGAACGCAGGGTGTGCCTGTCCCGTCGAGCGAGCCGGTGGCCAATCCGAATTCGTCTTCAACCAGTTCGGCTCCGCCAGCGACGGCAGATCAGCCGGCACCGAGCAGCGTGCAGCCAAGCCAGGCGAAAGACACCGTGCAGACCGAAGCAGCGGAAGAGGGCGCGGCGGCACTGACGAAGTTCGTGGTGAACGTAAACTTCGTTGAGGTTCCGGTGACGGTGAAGGACACGAAGGGAAATTACGTGGCCGGACTGACGCAGCGGGATTTCAAGATTTTTGAGAACAACGTCCGTTATCCGCTGAGGGTCTTCAGCGTGGATCCGGCTCCGCTGTCGATCGCGTTCGTGATCGATCAGAGCCTGACTTCTGACGTGATGGCGAAGGTGAACGACTCGCTGGGCGCCATTCAGGGCGCGCTCACTCCCTACGACGAAGTAGCTGTGTTTACCTACAGCAACGGAGCCAAGGAGTGGACCGGCTTTACGGGCGCACAAGGGAACCGGCTGCCCGCGGTGCTGGCGCTGGCCAAGGCAGTGGGAACCGATGAGCAGGTACCGACCAATTCAGGACCGCTTGCCGGCTGCAACATCCGGCAGAACGGCAACTGCGTAGACCCGAACCTGCAGCCCGGTAAATCGGCGGGAAGCGGAACGTTTATCTCGCTCCCCAAGGAGATTCACACTCTCAACGACGCGATTCTGTCCGCGGCCAAGGATCTTTCAACGCGTCCGAAGGAGCGGCGGCGGGTTATCTATGTAGTCTCCGACGGCAAAGAGTACGGGAGCAAGGCGACGCTGCGCGAGGTGGTGCGGTACCTGCAGACCAACAAGATCACGGTGTACGCGACGGGCGTAGGCGCCTCGGCCATCTGGGGCGAGGGCTACATCAGCCGCGTCCATCTGCCGTTTACGATGTATGACAACATCCTGTTCAAGTACACGTATGCGACGGGCGGGGATCTTGACTCCGAACGAAGCATGAACGGGATCGAGAAGAGCTACGCGAAGATCACCGCCGAGGCGCGCACGCAATACACGCTGGGCTACCTGAGTCACGAGTCGATTTACGACAGCAAGTACCGGTCGATCGAAGTGAAGGTGGAACGGCCGGGCATGGATGTGATTGCGAAGAAGGGCTACTATCCTTCCGGGCAGGATTACAAATAGCGTGAAACTGGTCGGATGAACGCCTCGGGAGCCTCAGCCGGGCTCGGGTTGGCAGCGGCTGCGAGTTGGGGCGGGTCGGATTTTGTGGGCGGCTTGGGGGCGCGGCGCGCTCCCGCCCTGCTGGTGGTGGCTTCCGGCCACATCACCACTTTCCTTTTATTGCTGGCGGTTTGTACAGGGCTGCGGCTTGCCGTGCCTGGGACGCACCCGCTCGTCTATGCGGCGATTGGCGGGTTTGAAGGATCGCTGGCGCTGACGATTTTTTACCGGGCGCTGGCGATGGGCGCGATGGGGCTGACGGCCGCGCTGACCGGGCTGCTGACGGCGCTGGTTCCGGTGGTATTCTCCTTTTTCCACGACGGGCCGCCGAGCTTGCTGACGATGGTGGGATTGGCGACGGGTCTGGGCGCGATCTGGCTGATTACGCACACGCCCGCGAAAGACGGACCGACAACGCCGCCGGCGGCGCTGCTGCTGGGTGCACTGGCAGGAACCGGATTTGGCGCACAGATGATTCTGTTCAAAATGGCCAGCGGAGGCAGCCTGCTGTGGGTGATGACGTCTGCCCGCGCCGCCGGAAGCGTGGCCATGATCCTGGTGATCCTGGTTTGGCCGCCGAAGGGGCCGTGGAAGGGCTTTTGGCAGACCGGGATCGCGGCGGCCCTGTTGGATACAGTTGGCACTCTGTTCTATATCCGGGCGACCGCGCTGGGACGGCTGGATGCGGCGGCGGTGGTTGCTTCGCTGTATCCGGCAGGGACGATTCTGCTGGCGGCGCTGTTGCTGCGCGAGCGGCCAACGCGGCGCCAGGTTGCCGGAATGGCGCTGGCGCTGGGCGCGGTGATGCTGCTGAGCGTTTAATGCGAAAACTCGGGCTTCCCTGCCCTTTTGGGGCTGTTTTCGATATGAAAACGGTCCTAAAAACGCGAAAAAATGACGGATAGTTTACTGTTTAGACAACATGAGTTGTTTTTATGTTGTTTATTATCAATAATTTGAAAATTCACTGCACCATAATCAGTGCAATTGACGGGGAGGGGGGTGAGGGTACAGCCCGCTTTGTGGGGAGAAAGAGGCCCTTTCCGGTCAGGCTAGAGCAGATTCGGAAATGGTGTAGACCATAGGGCTTTCCCTCAGGGGCTAAAGCCCATTGATTTTATTGGCGTTTTGCGGCACGGCTAAAGCCATGCCCTTTCAAATCCGGTCTACAGTA
>Ga0181535_10002378_pt1 | contig 23039 bp, 14 predicted proteins | sample PEATcosm2014_Bin_44_FD_119774 | JGI IMG/M metagenome (GOLD analysis project Ga0181535, IMG submission 119774) | Peatland microbial communities from MTU Mesocosm Facility, Houghton, MI, USA - PEATcosm2014_Bin17_30_metaG | ecosystem: Environmental > Terrestrial > Soil > Wetlands > Peat | place...
CCGAAGTCGTGCGCCCAGTCGAGAACAAGTTGCACCGCAAGCGAAAACTCCTTGAACTGCGCAGGCCAAAGTAGCGGCTGAACGGCAAAGAGCACGCACCCGGAGGTGCCCACAATACAGGCCGGCGCCCATTGTCGTTTGCCCACAATAATAGGAAAGGCAAGCAGCGTGAGCATCGGCGGTTTGCAGATGGAGGCGACGAGGACAGCCGCGTAGAACAAAAGCCACTTGTTCCGCCGCCAGCCGGGAATAGCGGCGGTGAGCACGAGTCCGTAAAGAATGAAGGCGAGATTGCCGCTGAGAATCGTCTGGTCGCAGAGCAGGCCGGGAAAGAATGCGGCGAGGGGCAAGAAGAAGATCAACCAGCGGCGCCTCTCCTCTGAGGCCATCTGGTAACCGGCGCGCAGTTGCAGCAGAAAACCCGCCGCCAGCGCACAAGGGAAGAGCACGCCTAGCAGCCAGCCCGGAAGCCACGCTAGAGTGTGCAGCACGGGAATCGTCAGCGGCGGATACCAATAGAGAACGGGCGCGCGATCGCCAGCGGCGTGCGCGGGAAGATTGTGATAGGCCTTCAGGGCGGCAATGCCCCCGGCATACGGCGAGTCGCCTTGGCCAACTGCTTGGATTGCGCTCCAGTTCGGAGGCACATCCCAGCCCGCCGGACCGGCAATGGCCATCGCGCCTGCGGCGATGGCGGCGGCAAGCCACAGTAGCGCGATCCATCGACCCTGCCGGGAGATGCGCCGCGCCGGCAAAGAGATCTCAGAGATATTCCTTGACAAATAATCTCTCTCTTAAAGAGTGACGGGGGATAGAGTCTGTCAGTCAATGAACAGCATAATTAAAGGAAACACAAAATCCTGGAAAATACAATCCTATTGTGAACATTCCGAGATGGCAGACTTGCGGTAGACACAAACAGGCTCTCTGATGGAAGAAATCCGAAAAACCCTATCGAACAAGGCAGTCCTTCACAGTGCAGGCAGCAGCATCCGCAGCAACAGGAAGCCGGCCACGCCGGCAAAGAAGACCAGAGCCATGCGAATCCCGGGCTCCCGGTTCACTTCAGGCACCAGGTCGCTGGCCCCCACATACAACGCAACTCCGGCCGAAAGCGGCAGGCCATAGGGCAGCCAGCTGGGAATCAATTCGATCACCAGCACGCCGCCCAATGTAGACCCGGCCAAAGCAATCGAAGAGATCAAAGCCGCGGAGCGGGTGCGCCCGCTGGCCAGCATCACCGAGGCCATGGTGAAGCCCTCTGGCGCCTTGTGCAGCAGAATCGCAAGGAAGATCAGCCAGCCCAGCCAGCCTGAAACCAGAAAGCCCGAGCCGATGGCCACACCATCAAAGAGCGCATGAAGGCTCAGACCGGCCATCACCGAGTTGCCGGTGTGGTGCGAGATGAACTCGCCGTGGTGCGTTTCCTCGCCATAGTGGAAATGGGCGTTGATCGTGTGTTCCAGCAGGTGTACCACGCAATAGCCGCCCATGATTAGCACCGGTCCCAGCCGCGGACTCAGCCGCATTCCTTCGGGCATCATCTCCAGCAGAGCGGTGGCGATAAGAAATCCGGCGCCCAGCGCGACAAAGTAGCGCAGGTAGCGTTCCACACCCCGCGCGCGCACCAGCACAAAGCCGCCCGCCACGTCAGCCAGTGCCGCTATCGTTCCGAGAATGAGAGAAAGCTTCAGCATAGGCTCTTACCCGCTGTGCCGGATGTGCATGATGTCGCCATCCTTCACAACGTAATCCTTGCCTTCGAGGCGAAGTATGCCTTTGGCGCGCGCAGCGGCCTCGGAGCCGGCCTCCAGTAGCGTGTCCCAGCGGATGACCTCGGCGCGGATGAAGTGATGTTCCAGGTCGGAGTGAATCGCGCCCGCGCCCTGCGGTGCCTTCGAGCCGACGGGGATGGTCCAGGCGCGGCACTCGTCCTCGCCCGCGGTGAAGAAGCTGATGAGGCCCTGCAACTCGTAGCTCTTGCGAATCAGGCGGATCAGCCCGCTTTCGCGCAGCCCGTAGCTCGACAGAAACTCCGCCGCCTCTTCGTCGTCCATCTCGGCCAACTCGGCCTCCACCTTGCCGCAGATCGCTGTCGCTCCGGCGTTGGGTCGGTGAGCGACTTCGTCCAGCTTGAAGCGGCTCACAGCGGCCTCAAGATCGTCGCCCAGCGTGCTGCTCTCGCCGATATTCAACGCGTAGAGAATGGGCTTCTGCGACAGGAACATGAAGCCGCGGATGAGCTTCTTTTCCTCCGGCGTCATCTCCAGCTCGCGCAGCGGAATCTCTTTTTCCAGCGCCTCTTTCGAGCGCAATAACAGAGCCTGTTCGTGCTCCAGATCGCTGGTGCGGTCCTTTTTCAGATCTTTTTCCAGCCGCTCCAGCCGCTTTTCCACTTGCGTCAGGTCACTGATCATCAGGTCGAACTCGACGCTCTTGATGTCGCGCAGCGGGTCGATGGGGCCGACGTGTGGAATCGACTCCTCCTCGAAGGCGCGCAGCACATGAATCAGCGCGTCCACGTTGCGCAGGCTGGTCAGGAAGGCCGTCTCCTTCAGCGCCTCCTGGCCGATGGCCGCCACGTCAACAAACTCAACCGAAGCGTAGGTGGTTTTCTTGGGCGAGTAGAGCGCCGAAAGCTTGTCCAGCCGCTCGTCGGGCACGCGCGCCACGCCAATATGCTCCTGGCGGGAGTGGCCGCGCTCTTCCAGCTTGGCCCTGGTCAGAATCTTGAACAGCGATGTCCTGCCCACCTGCGGCAGGCCGATGATGCCAGTCTTCATCCTTTGATGATACAGCGGACAGGGAACGGTGATCAGTGATCAGTGAACAAAGGTCAGAGAACAGGAAATAGTATAGGAAACACTGCGAAACCTGCTAAGATTCTTTCAAGTTTCACCACTGATCGACTCTTTGCAGCCTGTTGTTCGCTGATAGCTACCCACCATGTCCCTGACCTTCCTCCAAGCCGGTGCACTCTTTGGCCCGCGACGCTGGCGCGGATCAGGATTGCGGGTGCTGCTCTTCGTTCTGGAGTGCGCGCTGGGCATGGTTTCGGTGACTTTTGTGGGTGCGGTGGCGCACTGGTCCGCGTGGCTGATGCCGGTGGTCGCGCTGCTTTATCTGCTGATCGTGGTGCCCATCGCGCTGCTGTGCGGATTCTGGCAAGCGGTGGTGGTCTCGCTTACGGCGGTCTTCCTGCAAGGCTACTTCACCGTGCGCCCCTCGCAAGCGCTTCTCCCGCTGAATCAGGCCGCCGATCCCGCCAGTTGGGCGACCCTGGTGGTCTTCGTGCTCGCCGCGCTCATCGTCAGCCGGCTTTCGTCGCGCGTTTCCGATCACGCGCGGGAGGCCGAGTCGTGGGGCGGGCAGGTGAATGACCTCTACGAGTTCACCCGCCGCACTTTGGAGATGAATCTGCATCTGGAGCCGGGGTCGCAGTTGGCCGAGCTGGTGCACGAAGTCTTCGCGTTGGAAGCGGTTGCGGTCTTCGACGCCGAGTTGCACAAGGTCTACTCTGCGGGTCTCTGGAGCGCCGACCCGCGTGAGCTGGCGCAGAACGTCTACTATTTCGGAACCTCGGACGACGATCCTGCTACCGGCCTAGGCCGCCGCGTGGTGCGGTTGGGTGCTGCGCCCATCGGCAGCCTGGTGGTGCGCGGCGATACCAGCCCCCCCACCAACAACGCCATCGCTTCGCTGATAGCCATCACCTTTGACCGTTACCGCGCCTTCGCCAATGAGAGCCGCATCGAAAGCGAGAGGCGCACCGAGCAGTTGCGTTCCACCGTCCTCGACTCGCTCGCCCACGCGTACAAAACGCCGCTGACGGCCATCCGCGCCGCCTCCACCGGCCTCGGCGAGATGGGTCACCTCTCGCCGGCGCAGGCTGAGCTGGTTGCCCTCATCGACGAGCAGGCCGGCTTGCTGGGCACTTTGACCACTCGACTGCTGACCACCGCGCGCCTGAATGCCGGCGAGGTGAAGATTCACGCCACAGAGGTGGGCGTGGCCACGCTGATAGAAGAAGTCATCGCCAGCCTGAGCGACCGGCTGGCCAGCATGAAGGTCGTAGTCGATCTACCTGACGATAATCTCGTGCTCCACTGCGACCGCCAGTTGATGGTGATGCTGCTGACGCAGTACATTGACAATGCCTGCAAATACTCGATCCTGGGCACCACGATCACCATTCGCGCCGCGCAATCCCAGTCCGAAATTCTTTTTTCCGTCCACAGCCACGGCCCGGTGATCTCTCTCAATGACCGGGAGCGCATCTTCGACCGCTATTATCGTTCCAGCAGCCACTCCAACCGCGCCGCGGGCACCGGAATCGGCCTTTCGGTGGCCAAGCGCGTCGCGCTCAGCCATGGCGGTTCTGTCTGGGTCGCCAGCGATGAAGTGGAGGGCACCACATTTTTCGCGGCCATTCCGGCCACGGCCCGGAAGAGGTTTTCCTGATGAAACAATCGGTGATTCGCATCCTTCTTGTTGACGATGAATCGGCCATCCGTAGGGCGCTCAGGCCACCGCTCATCGAACTTGGCTTCCAGGTGATCGAGGCCTCGCGCGGCGAAGATGCCTTGCAGATGCTGCGCGCCGGCGCCTTCGACGTCGTTCTGCTCGACGTGAATATGCCCGGCATCGGCGGCATCGAGACCCTGCGCCGCATTCGCGCCATCGCCCCGCGGCTGCCGGTCATCATGCTCACTGTGCGCGACGCGGAAGAGGAGAAGGTGGAGGCGCTGGAGCTGGGCGCCGACGACTATGTGACCAAGCCCTTCAGCACGCGCGAACTGGTTGCCCGAATCCGCACCGCGGTGCGCCGCGTACAGGCTCCCGCCCGCGCCGAAGACGCGCCCATCGAAGTCGGCGAGCTTTGCCTTGATCCGGTCAAGCACACGGTCACCAAGCGCGGCGAGCCGGTGCATCTAACGCGCAAGGAGTTTGACATTTTGCACTGCCTGATGAGCCGCGCCGGCCGCGTCATCACATACGCGCGGTTGCTCACCGCCGTCTGGGGCGCCGATTGCCGCGAAGAGGTTGAGTACCTGCGCACATTTGTTCGCCAGTTGCGCAAGAAGATTGAAGACGATCCCGCCAATCCCGTTTACCTGCTCACCGATGTCTACGTGGGCTACCGTTTCGCTGACGCGCAATCGTTCATTAAGGAGACCGAGGAGAGCGCAGACGACGAGGCCGAAGTGACGCCGGATGGGGCAGTCCCATTGTAGTTCGGAGATTATGCAGGGCGAACAAGCATCTAATGTCCCTGCTCGCTCCGGGAAGACAAAAACGAAGGAACGCGTTGATTTCCGTGGGTTGGCGAAGCCGGCGGAGGTGCGTTCGCCTCTTGGCGGCTGCGCTGTGGTCTCCAGACCCATATGAGACATTTGGGAGCAGAAATTTCGGTAGTACTGGGAACGCGCTCTTTTCAGAGTGCGGGCATTTCAGGCACAATCAATAGCAAGATGAGTATTCGATTCGCACTTCCCAACGAACTTCGCGGCGCTCTGGACCGAGCTGCCGCCGACTGGACCGTCAACAACAAAGTCGACCGCTTCTGGCAAAAGGACGCGAGCCTGTGGACCAACAACGGTGAACAAGACTGGCTTGGCTGGATCGGCATTGTTGAGGGCCAGCAGAAGATGCTGGCCACCTATGCAGAGTTGGGCGCCGAGATCGAGACCGCCGACTTCCATACCGTGCTGCTGTTGGGCATGGGCGGATCGAGTCTCTGCCCGGAGGTGCTCAGCGCCACCTTTGGTGCTCAGCCGAACTTCCCGGAGCTGCGCATCGTCGATTCTACTGATCCGGAGCAGGTGTGGACCGCCCGCAATGAGGTCAACCTGGCCGATACGCTGGTGGTGGTAGCCAGCAAATCCGGCTCGACACTGGAGCCGAACGTCCTGTTTCAGTTTTTCTTCAATGAGATGAAAGAGGCCGTTGGGCCTGAGGAAGCGGGCAGCCATTTCATCGCAATCACCGATCCTGGCTCCAAGATGGAGCAAGTGGCTATGGAGAACGGCTTCCGTCACATCTTCCATGGCGACCCCACCATCGGCGGGCGCTTCTCGGCGCTTTCACCCTTTGGCGTGGTTCCAGCCACGTTGGCCGGCCTCAACACGGAAAAGCTACTGGCCGAGGCGGCCAAGGCCGTTGCTGCCGCCAAACTGAAGCCGTCAGAGAATGTTGCGGTTCAGCTGGGGTTGTTGCTGGGCGTGGCGGCCAATGCCGGACGCGACAAGCTCACCATCTTCACCTCGCCGGAGATTCACGACCTGGGCGCCTGGATGGAGCAGTTGGTCGCCGAATCCACTGGGAAATTGGGCAAAGGCATTACGCCGGTCGACCGCGAGGCCATTACCCAACCTGAGTTCTATGGCAGCGACCGGATCTTCGTTTATATCCGCTACGCCGGCACGGTCGACAAAGAGGCTGATTCGGCCCTGGACGCCAGGGTGGCGGACCTCACTGCTACCGGTCATCCGGTCATCGACATTGACATTGCTGACATCTACGAGATCTTCGGCCAGTTCTTCACTTGGGAGGTGGCCACCTCCGTCGCCGGCTCGGTGATGGGCATCAACCCCTTCAATCAGCCGGATGTGGAGTCGGCCAAGATTGAGACCCGCGCCCTGACTGCGGCCTACGAGCAGACCGGCACTTTGCCCAGGCGCGAGCCGGTGATGGTTGGTTCGCAGGCTGAAATTGACTTTGCAATTTACGCCACAGAGGCTTACGCCGCCACGCTGAATGCGGAGCAGACGCTGACCGGCTATCTGCGAGCCCATCTGGATCAGATTCACCCCGGCGACTACTTTGCCGTGCTGGCCTTCCTGCCCATGTTCTCTGAGCATGAGGCTGCGATTCAGACTCTGCGCCACAAGGTGCGCGACGCCAAACGCGTGGCAACCTGCCTGGGCTTCGGCCCGCGCTTCCTGCACTCCACCGGGCAGGACTACAAGGGCGGTCCCAACACGGGCGTCTTCTTGCAAATTACCGCCGATCACGCAGTCGATGTGGCGATTCCAGGACAGAAGTTGACCTTTGGCGTGGTCATTGATGCCCAGGCTGCCGGAGACCTGGCGGTGCTGGAATCACGCGGCCGCCGTGTGGTGCGTATTCATCTGGGAGCCGATTTGGCGGCAGGACTGGAGATGCTGTCCGCGGCCGTGGATGCAGCGTTCGCCTAAATGAATTGAGGGCAGGGAAGCTGCTTCATCCCTGCCCTCAATTTTCTTATTTGCCGTCCACCGGCCGCAGTAGGTGAAACTGTAGCGCCGGCTTCCTGGCCGGGGTCCCCAACGAGCGGCTTTGCTCGTTGGGGTGGTTGATCGGCTGTAGCGTGGACCTCCCAGTCCACGCTTGATTCTTATCAGTGGACCCGGATTCCGCCCGAGCCGGTTTCAATACGCACCGTGGGACCTCCGCCGTTGATCTTGCCGCTCACGTGGTGGTGGTCCTGCGCTCCCTGCACCACCATCTCCTGGTCGGTCGAGATGCCGCCTGAGCCGCTCGAGGCCTCCAGCGTAAAGCTCGCCTTGCCAATCCAGGCCTCGATGCCGCCCGAGCCAGTCTCCAGCTTCCAATCCGCAGTGGGAGTTCCGCTGACCTTGATCTCGCCTGAGCCGGTATTGGCCCGTACACCGCCGCGCACGTTGCGCAGCTCAATGCTACCCGAGCCGGTCTGCGCCTTCACCTCGCCCTCGCCTGTCTGGTCGGCGTAGATGCTTCCCGATCCGGTATCTGCCTTGAAGCCGCCATGTAGGCCCGTGGCGTGAATGGACCCTGAACCGGTAGACAGCTTCGCGTTTTCGCCCACGCCTTCCACGTTGATGCTGCCCGAGCCGGTCGAGGCCTCAAGGTAGACATTCTCCGGCGCCTGAATCTCGTATTCGATGCTGATGTTATGCAGGCTCTCGTGGCGCGCGCCGATGCGGATGATGTTGCCCGTCTGCTCAATCGGCGGATTGGCCGCGATCTCGCGCACCCGCTCCTCGCTGCCGCCCCAATAGGACTTCACTTTGCCGTAGATGTGCACCTGGTTGCCCGAGCCGCGCGTCAGATGAATGCTGCCCGAGCCGGTTGCAACTGTGAGTTCCACGCGCCCGCTCACTGAAAGCGTGCGCTCGAAGGTGGCCTCGTTGGCCAGCGCCGGAAGCGCCGCCAGAGCCAAAGCCGCCGTTGCCAGTAGAAGATGTTTCATCGTATTCCTTTCGTCGTGCCAAGTCTTCCGATCTCAGGGCAGCTAAGTAGCTGCGTTAGTACAGTTACCGCTACGGGTGGTGTCTACCATTGTGAACTGGCGATGATGCTAGTTGTAGTGAGCGACCAGAAAATAATAGGCCACATAAAACCAGCCTAAGATTCCATGAAGAAGAGCCCACCAGAAGGAGTGCCACTTTGTCCATGAGAGGACTAGAGCGAACGCGCACCCAAAACCTATTCCTGATTCGGCTTTTCTGCCCATATTTTGTTTTTATCCTTTCGTACAGTTCTTCCTGTCGCAACGGTTTGGTTTACGAACTACAACCCCTTGTGGGCAATATACTCAGGCAGCTACCCTGCTCAGAGCAATTAAATTGCGAATGAAAAAAACTGCAAGCCCAATGAATTCAACCAAACATGCAGCGTGTTCTGCCCGTCGCTGGCGTTTTCTGTGTTCGCTTGCGCACACCTATTTGTGCCAGCGGACACTTCCACCAGACTCGTCTGCCGCAGCAAAGCACGGCAGCGTACCTTCATCGCTCTTCCTTCATACGTACAGCAAGGCTGCCCGGTTCCATGCCACCAGCGATGGTGCGGTCGTCTTCGGCAGCTTCACGGGTTCATAGGCAGGTGGCCCGTCCACCAGCCCCGAAGAATCACCATGAAGCCTGAGAAGCTGTGCATGAGAAGCTGTTCCCCTGTTCATCGCGATAAAGCCGCGATGAATGGGGCACAGATTTACCTTTTTGGGAGGGACAAATGGATGGCAGGATCAGTGCACGGGCCACCTGTCGGCGAACCACACCATAATAAGAAATCAGTTGCATAATGCGGGATTTCAGACCCGTGATGTGCTTTGCATCACAGCGGCTCGGACCCCTATGGAAGAGACTCAGACTTGCGGCCTGCTTCCCGCGCGCCGCACTGTGAGGGAGTGAGTAATGAGTGAAACAAAAACAGTAATCCTTGATGGGAACGAAGCCGCGGCTTCGGTAGCCTATCGCCTCTCCGAAGTGGTTGCCATCTACCCCATCACCCCCTCGTCGCCGATGGCCGAGTGGGCCGATCAGTGGCGCTCGGAGGGCAAGAAAAATATCTGGGGCGCATTGCCCATTGTGGAAGAGCTGCAGAGTGAAGGCGGAGCGGCGGGCGCGCTCCATGGCGCCTTGCAGGCCGGCGCCTTCGGCACCACGTTTACAGCCTCGCAGGGCCTGCTGCTGATGATTCCCAATATGTACAAGATTGCCGGTGAGCTGACCCCGGCGACGATGCACGTGACGGCCCGCACGCTGGCCACCCATGCGCTGTCGATCTTCGGCGACCACTCCGACGTGATGGCCTGCCGCTCAACGGGTTGGGCGATGCTGGCCTCCAATTCCGTCCAGGAAGTTGCTGACATGGCTCTCGTGGCGCAGATCGCCACGCTGGAATCGCGCATCCCCTTCATCCACTTCTTTGACGGTTTCCGCACCTCGCACGAAGTGGGCAAGATTATTCCCATCAGCGACGAAACCATTCGTGCCCTGGTGGACGACAAGTACATCATCCAGTACCGGCAGAACGCACTCAGTCCTGACCGCCCGATCATTCGCGGCACGGCCCAGAATCCTGATGTGTTCTTCCAGGCTCGCGAGGCTTGCACACCCTATCACGCCGCCATCCCGGGCATTGTGCAAAATGTGATGAACCGCGTGGCCGCGCAGACTGGCCGCGCCTACCATCTATTCGATTACTACGGCGCGCTCGATGCGGAACGCGTGTTCATCCTGATGGGTTCGGGCGCGGAAGCAGCCGAAGAGGCTGTGGACGCATTGGCGAAGCAGGGCGAAAAGATCGGCATGGTCAAGGTTCGCCTTTACCGGCCCTTTGATTCGAAGGCCTTTTTGGCCTCGTTGCCCAAGACAGTGAAGTCGATTGCGGTGCTCGATCGTTGCAAGGAACCGGGCGCCAGCGGTGAGCCGCTCTACATGGATGTCGTGACCGTCCTGGCGGAGAATGAAGCCAAGCTGCCCTTCGCCAAGCCGACAGTGGTTGGCGGGCGCTATGGCCTGTCGTCGAAGGAATTTACGCCGGCTATGGTCAAGGGCATCTTCGACGAATTGTCGAAGCCGGCGCCGAAGAATCACTTCACAATTGGCATCGATGATGACGTTTCACACACCAGCTTGACCTACGATCCGTCGTTCTCCACCGAGGACCCGAAGACCGTGCGCGCCTTGTTCTACGGCCTCGGCTCCGACGGCACGGTGGGCGCCAACAAGAACTCCATCAAGATCATCGGCAGCGAAACGCCGAACTACGCGCAGGGCTACTTCGTTTATGACTCGAAGAAATCCGGTTCGATGACCACCTCGCATTTGCGGTTCGGGCCCAACCCGATCCGGTCAACCTATCTGATCACCCGCGCCAGCTTCGTAGCCTGCCATAACTTCAGCTTCCTTGAGAAGATGGATGTTGTGGAGGCGGCCATGCCGGGCGCGGTCTTCCTGCTCAACTCGCCTTACCCGGCCAATGAAGTTTGGGAGCATCTGCCCAAGACCACGCAGTTGGAGATGCTGCGCAAGAAGATTGAGTTCTATGTGATCGACGGCTACACGGTGGCGCGCGAAGCCGGCATGGGTACGCGCATCAACACCATCATGCAGACCTGCTTCTTCGCCATCAGCGGCGTACTGCCGCGCGAAGAGGCTATCGAGCAGATCAAGAAGTCGATCAAGAAGACCTATGGCAAGCGCGGTGAAGCGGTAGTGGCGAAGAACTTTGCCGCCGTTGACGCGGCTTTGGCGCATCTGCATAAGGTTGAGCTGCCCACGGCGGCTTCCTCCAGTTTTGACCTGATCCCCTCCATCTCATCCAAGGCGCCGGAGTTTGTACGCAACGTGCTGGGCCAGATTGCCGGCAATCACGGCGACCTGCTCCCCGTCAGCGCCATTCCGGCCGGCGGCGCATTCCCCACAGGCACGGCGCAGTGGGAGAAGCGCAACATTGCGCAGTTCATTCCCGTCTGGGACAAGGATTTGTGCATCCAGTGCGGCAAGTGCGTCATGGTTTGCCCGCATGCTGTCATTCGCGCCAAGGTTTACGGCGCAGAGTTGGGCGACAAGGCCCCGGCAACCTTCCAGTGGGCCAAGCCTAAGTGGAAGGGCATGGAGCAGGAGCGCTATACGCTGCAAGTTGCGCCGGAAGATTGCACCGGTTGCGGAGTCTGCGTCGATGTCTGCCCGGTGAAGAGCAAGAGCGACGCCAGCCACAAGGCCATCAACATGGCGCCGCAGGAGCCGTTGCGCGCTGCCGAGCGCGACAACTGGGAGTTCTTCCTGAACCTGCCTGAAGTAGATCGCGCCAAGCTCTCGCACACCCAGGTAAAAGACCTGCAATTGCTGCAGCCGCTCTTTGAATTTTCCGGCGCCTGCGCGGGCTGCGGAGAAACGGCCTACGTGAAGCTGCTGACGCAGCTCTTCGGCGACCGGCTTTATATCGCCAACGCCACTGGCTGCTCGTCGATCTACGGCGGCAACCTGCCCACTACGCCTTACAGCAGCAATACCCAAGGCCGCGGGCCGACTTGGGCCAACTCGCTGTTTGAGGATAACGCCGAGTTCGGTTTCGGCATGAGAATCGCGCTCGACCAGCAGAAGGAGTTTGCCGAGCTATTGGTGAAGCGGCAGGCGGCGGCCATCGGCGACGAACTGGCCACGGCGCTGCTTACCGCGCCGCAGAAGACTGAGACCGAGATCAACCAGCAGCGGGAGCGGGTTCAGGCTTTGCGCGCCAAGGTGGCCGGAAGCAACTCCTCGGATGCGCGCAATCTGCTGGCCATCGCCGATTCGCTGGTCCGCAAGAGCGTATGGATTCTGGGCGGCGACGGATGGGCTTTTGACATCGGCTTCGGCGGCCTGGATCATGTGCTTGGCTCCGGCAAAAACGTGAACGTGCTGGTGCTGGATACAGAGGTCTACTCGAACACCGGCGGGCAAATGTCCAAAGCCACGCCGCGCGGCGCGGTGGCCAAGTTTGCCGCCGCCGGAAAACCCAACAGCCGTAAGGATCTGGCCATGGAAGCTGTCAGCTATGGCTCCGTCTACGTGGCGCAGGTGGCGTTGGGCGGCAACGACAGTCACGTTGTCAAGGCCTTCCAGGAGGCTGAAGCCCACGAAGGCCCGTCGATCATTATCGCCTACTCCAGCTGCATCGCCCACGGCTACGACTTGGTCCATGGCCTGGAGCAGCAGAAACTTGCCGTCCAATCGGGTTATTGGCCGCTGATGCGCTACAATCCAAGTCTGCGCGAAGAGGGCAAAAATCCCTTCCAGCTCGACTCCAAGGCGCCGTCGATCCGGCTCAAGGAGTACAGCTACCGTGAGGCGCGTTACACTATGTTGGCGCGTAGCAATCCGGAACTGGCCGCAATTCTGCTTGCCGAAGGGCAGGACGATGTAGAGCGCCAGTGGCGCGTTTACTCGGCGCGGGCATCAATGCCGGGCCGTGGCGAAACGCCGCACATCGCTCCGGAGGAGAAGGCTGAGAGCAAGCCCGAAGAGAAACTGGCGGCAAAGGCTGCCGGAGGTGCTGAATGATCGATTTTTCCACGCAGTATCTTGGATTGAAGCTGAGTGGACCCATCGTGGTCTCCTCCACGCCTCTGTCAGAGAATATTGATAATGTTTGCCGCATGGAGGACGCCGGCGCCTCGGCGATTGTGCTCAACTCGCTCTTTGAGGAGCAGTTGAACCTTGAATCGAAGGCTCTGGACGACGATCTGTCGCGCGGCACGGATTCTTTTGCCGAGTCGCTCGGCTACCTGCCCGATCTGAACGACTACCGCATGACGCAGGATGTTTATCTGGAACACCTGCGAAAGTGCAAAGAAGCGGTGAAGGTCCCCATTCTGGCCAGTCTGAATGGCGCCTCCACAGGCGGCTGGGTGCGCTTCGCCAAGGATATGGAGCAGGCGGGCGCAGATGCCATCGAGCTGAACACTTATGCACTGGCTACGGAAAAGAGCCAGACTTCTGTGGCTCTTGAACAGCAATTGCTGGAGCTGGTCTCAGCCGTCACCGGCGCGGTCAAGGTGCCGGTCGCAGTCAAGCTCTCGCAGTCGTTTACCGGCTTGCCTAGCGTAATCTCCCAGTTGGAGCAAGCGGGTGCGCGCGGCGTGGTGCTCTTCAATCGCTTCTATCAGCCCGACTTCGACATAGAGACCCTCGAGGTCCGGCCCACACTGCACTTTTCCACGCCCGCGGAGTTGCTGCCCCGGCTGCACTGGGCCGCAATTCTCTATGGTCATGTGAATCTCGATCTGGCCATTACCGGCGGCGTTCATTCGGCCGAGGATGTGCTCAAGGGCATCATGGCCGGAGCGGGGGTCACGATGATGGCGTCGGCCTTGCATATCCACGGCATCGAGCACATCAAGAGGGTGCTGGCGGATATGCACGACTGGTTAGAGAAGCGCGAGTACACTTCGCTGTGGGAGACGCGCGGCTGCCTCAGCCGCCGTTCAGTGCCCGATACTTCGCCCTTTGACCGCGGCAACTACATCAAGACGCTCAGCTCTTATAGCCTGCGCCAGACGTTGGGTGCATTCTAGGGAAGAACGATCAGAAACGGTAAAATGACGGGGATTCAGCCCACTGAGATATGCTTTCTACAGCAAAAACTCAGGGGTTGAAACCCCGCTTTTATTTTGGGCGTTCGCTAAGCTCTGCGGATTGGCTGCAAAACGAGGAGAATCGGAATGACGCGCAACAAGTTTGCTTTCGGAATGTTTTTGATGATTTTTGCAGGAATGCGCGGTTTGAGCGCCGCGCAGGCGCCGGTGAAGTATGAGCCGACGATTGCGTCGCTGAACAGCCACCCAATGCCTGATTGGTATGCCCACGCCAAGCTGGGCATCTTCATACACTACGGGCTTTATTCGGTGCCGGGGTGGGCGCCGCTCTCGCACCCCGATCATGACTTCAACTCGGTGGATTACATCAAGTTCAACCCCTACGCCGAGTGGTACTTGAATGTCATGCGGGTTCCCGGTTCGCCGACTGAGGCTTATCATCGCGAGCACTACGGCGCGAACTTCAGCTACTATGACTTTGCGCCCATCTTCAATAGCGAGAGCAAGAAGTGGAATCCGGAGCAGTGGGCGACAATCTTTCGCGAAGCGGGCGCCAAGTATGTTGTGCTTACCAGCAAACATCATGAAGGCTTCACGCTGTGGCCCAGCGACACGCCCAACCCCAGCCCCACGCTGCCCAAAAACGCCCGCCACGCCGAGCGCGATATTGTTGGCGAGCTAACTGCGGCGGTTACCAAACAGGGATTGCGCATGGGGCTTTACTACTCTGGCGGCTACGACTGGACCTTCAACGCCGGACCTATCGAGGTCGACACCGACTATGAGGCGGTCAAGCCCGAGAGCGAGGCCTATGGCCGCTATGCCAATGCGCAGATTCACGAATTGATCAAGCGCTACCATCCCTCCTTGCTGTGGAACGACATCGACTGGCCGAAGACCGGCAAGGCGATGGAGGTCGAGGCTGACTACTACAACGCGGTGCCGGACGGCGTGATCGACGACCGTTTCGGCATTGCCCACGCGGATTTCACTTCGCCCGAGTATCAGAAGGTTGACCAGATCAACCCCAAGAAGTGGGAGGAGTGCCGTGGGCTAGGTCGGTCTTTCGGCTACAACCGGGCAGAGGGCGAGGCCGAAACCATCGCTCCCGGCGAGCTGATCGCCCTGCTGGTGGACATCGTAAGCAAAAACGGCAACCTGCTGCTCGATGTGGGGCCGGAGGCCGACGGGACCATTCCGCCGGTGCAGATGGAGCGGCTGAAGGCATTAGGCGCGTGGCTCAAGCAGAACGGCGAGGCGATCTACGACACGGCTCCCTGGGTGCGCGCGGTTGGAAAATCCGTCGAAGGCGACGACCTGCGCTTTACGCGCAAAGGCGAAGACCTCTATGTGACAGTGTTGGGCAAGCCCAAGGCGCAAACCATCACTGTTGAGAACTTGCCGGTGAAGCAGGGAGTGAAGATTACGCAGCTTGGCGACAACAACGAGCTTTCTGCAAAAGTTACCTCGGAGAATGTGCAAATCGCCTTGCGCGCCCCGCTGAAGGGCGATTATGCGTACTCCTTCAAGCTGGCTGGTTACTTGCGCTGAAGGTCTGCTTTCGGCTTGGATTCCCAGCCCGCTTTGACAGGCTGGGGATTCACGGATCTCTTCCATTTGATTGAGTCAGAGTGATTTCATCTGTGGTTTTTCGGGCCGGTTTTCATGAAAAGTGGTCAAGAATTGCCGTGTAGACCAATAGGGAATCTATTTCATACTCCTGTGACGGCGGTCACGGATGGCTTTTGCTTCCATAAGAGACACTTCATCTGTCAACATGGCTCGGAGCGCTGTACGAATGTGTTCTCGGAGCCGGGCGACACGAAGTAGCCGTGGAAAGGGGAAGCCGCAGCTCGCTTCGTTAGTACAGGGATCACCAGTAGTCGCGCGCTACCGACCTCCAGCGCCGGCTACTGGTACCCGATTAACTTGTGTATACAAGCGCCTCTGGAGTGACTTCATCCTCCAGAGGCGATTTTTTGCGCCGTATTCTTGCCCTTACCTTACCGCGCCACCACCGGCAGAAGCAGCGTGCTGGGATGCGCCTGGTCATGGTAGATGGTATTCGTCGCCTTCACAAAGACCGAGTCCGTGCTGGCGGGCTTGCCGGTATTCAGATTGCGATCAAAGCGTGGAAAGTTGCTGCTGCTTACTTCCAGGCGAATCCGGTGGCCTTTGAGAAAGACATTGCTCGTGGACCACAGATTGATCTTGTACTCGTAGACTTTGCCGGGAACAATGGGCTTGGCTTCCGCGGTCGATTCGCGGTAGCGCGCGCGTAAAATGCCTTCGGTAAGATTCTGCGCAAAGCCGTTGGGCCACACATCAACCAGCTTGGCGGTAAAGTCTGTATCCACTGCCGAAGAGCTGGCAAATAAATCCAGAGAAACCGGGCCGGTCACTTCCATGTCGTTCTCCAGCGGCGGCGTGGAGTAGACCAGCACATCCGCGCGGCTCTCCACATCCTTCTGGTCGCGCGGACCGGCAGGCAGGTGCGCGGCGTCGCAGCAGAGCGGCCCGCCCACGGTGGGAACCGGGTTGGCGGGATCGTAGATGAATGTGTCGGCTGCCTTTGTCTGCGCGGCTTCGGCAGAAAGCGCGCCATCGCCGGCGGCGCTGTTGGCCTTGCCGGCCGATTGCAGGAAATAATGCGTTTCCTTTGCCCGCTCCAAAGGCCAGGAGTCTTCACTGCGCCACTGGTTCTCGCCCATCACGAAGATCTTGACCGGCTTTTCCGTGGCAAACTGATTCTGCTTGCCCTGAAACAAGTAATCGTACCAGTCGAGGGTGACGGGATCCCATTCATATTCCGAGGCAGCCGGCCCGAAATCGACTTCGCCGATCCGGCGGCCTCCGCCGGCATGGCCGCCGATATTCACCAGGAGTCTTTGCCCGGTGCGGGCTGCCTCGCTGCCGCCGTGGGCTTTAATCCCCACAAAGTTGCGCAGTGAGCCGTCCTGGAAGATGTCGTACCAGGAGGTGATGATAAGCCCGGGCACCTGAATCTTGTCGTAGTTCTCCTCGATGGCCCATTGCTTCCAGTAGCTGTCGTAATTCGGATGGTCGAGCCAGTCCTCGAAGTAGGGTGCGAGGGTGCGCGTGAGCCCCCCCGGGCCTGGCGCGATCTCGAAGTTGAAGAGCGGGTACTGTTTCAGCGGCAGAACACTGCTGCCGACGCGGGCGTTGGTGCCGCTGATCACGGCGCGGCTTAGCGTATCCTGCGCCAGTCCGGATGTCCACGACTCGTTGAACCACTGCTCGAAGGCGCCGCCTTGGTAGGTCCAGTTTTCGTGGTAGTTGCTGGCCGTGATCGAGGCGCAGATTCCAGCCAGATGCGGCGGATGGCCGATGGCGGCCAGCATCTGCGTGGCGCCCACGTAAGAGCCGCCAAACATACCCACCTTGCCGTTGGCGTGGGGCAGCGCGGCCACCCACTCGATGGTGTCGTAGCCATCGTCAGTCTCATGCTTGAAGGGATACCACTCGCCCTCTGAGCCGTACCGGCCACGCACATCTTGCACCACAACCATAAAGCCGCGTTCGACCGCCCGCCGCGCAAACGCGGCAGCGCCATCTTTGTTATAAGGCGTGCGCTGCAGCAGAACGGGGAATGGTCCATCCCCTGCTGGCCGGTAGATGTCGGCCATCAAGGTAACGCCGTCGCGGGTCTTTATGGCGGCATTGCGCTCCACCACCATGCTGGCGGCGGATTGGCCGACCGCTGCGGCGGACGGCAGCAGTACAAGCGCTAGAGCAAGCAGATAAGAAGTTTTTTTCAGCACAAATTTCTCCCAATCCATTCTATGCGTTTTGCGTGTATGGTTACATACGGCAGAAAAAATTCATTTTGTGAGGTTCTTGAGTGAGTCAATTGAATCGCAGGGGCTTTTTAAAGGCTGCAGGCGCGGCAACCACGGGAACACTGTTGGGAACCAGGCTGCACGCTCTGGCCGGGATGCAAGCCGAGACGGGCAAGCCGGTTGCGGCCAACGATCATATTCAGATTGCGCTGATCGGCGCCGGCGGCCAGGGGCAGGGCGACACCAGGGTTGCGCTGCGCGTTCCAGGCGTGAAGCTGGTCGCGGTGTCCGACTGCTACGATGGCCGACTGGAGCACAGCAAGGAGATGTGGGGCAACGACATTTTTACCACGCGCGACTACGCGGAGATTCTGGCTCGCAAAGACATTGATGCCGTGATTGTGGGTACGCCCGACCACTGGCACAAAAAAGTATCCGTGGATGCGATGAAAGCCGCAAGGACGTTTATTGCGAGAAGCCGATGATCCACCTCTATGCGGACGGGCCGGAGATGATTTCGACGGCGCGGTCAACCCAGCGGATCCTTGAGGTGGGCAGCCAGCGCGTCAGTTCGCTCGTCTATTTGAAGGCCAAGGAACTGTTGGCCGCGGGCGCCATCGGCCAACTGAATATGGTGACGGCGCACTGGGATCGCAATTCGACGATGGGCGCCTGGAGTTACACGGTTCCGACGGATGCATCACCGGAAACCTGCGACTGGCCCCGCTTCCTGGGCACCGCGCCGAAGATTCCTTTCAGTGCGGAGCAGTTTTTCCAGTGGCGCAAGTGGAAGGCTTACGGCAGCGGCGTGGCCGGCGATCTGTTTGTGCACCTCTTCAGCGGCACCCACTTCATCACCGGCTCGCATGGGCCTACGCGCGGTATGGCCACTGGTGGGCTGCGTTTTTGGAAGGATGGGCGCGATGTGCCCGACGTGATGCTGGGCTTGTTCGATTACCCGGAGGGATTCAACCTGAGCTTGCGCGTGAACTTTGTGGACGGCGGAGAAGAGAGCGAAGGGCTGATCTTCACCGGCTCTGAAGGCACCATGGAGATCGGCGGCAACTTTGTGAGCGTAAGCCGCACACCGCGCGAGAAGGAACCGGGTTCCACCATCGGCACCTTTACTGAGGCGATGCAGAAGCAGTATCTCGAAGAGTACCGGAAGAAGTATCCGGCGGTGATTCCGGAGGAAGAACCTTCCGCGCTGTTCGAAAAATACGTTGCACCGCAGGGATACAGCGACAGCTACGATCACTTCAAGAATTTCTTTGCCGCGGTTCGTTCGCGGCAGCCGGTGGTGGAAGATGCGGTCTTCGGATTCCGCGCGGCCGGCGCGGCGCTGTTGAGCAACCTGAGCCTGGAGCGCGGAGCCGTCGTGAAGTGGAGTCCGGAGGAGATGAAGCTGGCGTAAAGCGGAGGGTAAGCGGCTCTTGCGCAGACCGGTATTCGTGGCGCCCCATCCTTTTCGCGGTCTTTGCGATAAGGGTGGGGCGCACGCGTCTTACATCCCTCCCTTGCCCAGTAGAATGCCGATGCCGTAAGTGACTGCGCCTTCGAGAGCGCCGACGGCAGTCATCTCCAGCCCCGAGGACCACCAGGAGCGGACGGTGATGAGCGACTTGGCCGCGCCCACGGCAAAGTGAGCGGCCAGTGAGATGACGGCGGCGGCGACGACCGCTTCGATTCCATTCAGGAAAAAGAAGGGAATGATGGGGATGGCCGCGCCGACGGCCGTGGAGAGAGCGCCGGAGCCGGCTGAAACCAGCGGATTGGCGAGCGCCTCTTCGCTGGTACCGAGCCGCTCGCCGGCCAGCGCGCGTAGCAGTTGATCGGAGTCATTGGCGATGTGGTTGACCATGTGCTGGGCGTCCTCTTCAGGCAGGCCCTTCACCTGGTAGTAGAGCGAGAGCAGTTCGCGGGCTTCGGGGCCGTTCATCTGAATGGCATCGCGCTCGCGGGTGATTTCGGCCTCGTAGATCTCGCGCTCGCTCTTGGCGGCCAAGTATGCCCCGGAGCCCATCGAGAGCGCCGAGGCGATGAGGCCGCTGAGTCCGGCCAGCAGCACATATTTGCTGTCACCGGCGGTGGCACCGCTGACGCCGCTGACGATGCCGAAGATGGCGCCGAGGCCGTCGTTGACGCCGTAGATGGCGTCGCCGATCCAGCTTCCCGGCTGCTTGCGGCCCTGCGCGCGCTTGGCCAGCATTTCATCCAGCACCGCCTGGGCACTGATCTTGTGCGCGCCCGCTGGAGCCTGGTAGTGGCCGCGCAAGAGCGAGCCAAGTTCCTTGTAGTGCTCCTTCTCATCCTCGATAACGTGTTCGAGAATGGCGATGGACTCCTCGTCGCCCAGCCCTTTGAGCTGCTCGCCGTAGCCGGCGATGGCGCGGCTTTCCTCAATCTCCAACCGGCGCAGGGCCATGCGAATGCCGCCGGCGCGGCTGGCCAGCGTATCGGCCTCGCCGCCGGGATTGCCGCGGTAGACCGGCTCGTCGCCTCCCAGTTCCGCGATGCGCCCTTGCCAGAGCGCTGCGTGCTCCCACTCGGCTCCCGCCAGGTGGCGCAACACCTGGGCGCGCACTGGATCAGTGTCTCGGTCGGCCAGCGCCTGATAGGTGTGGTAGCCCTCCATCTCGGCCAGCCAGTTGCCTTCCAGCGCATCCAGAACCCTCTTCCGTTTCGCGTCACTCAGTTTTCCGTTTGCCATTCATCTCTCCTTGCCGTGAGTTGAGAATAGCCCAATCCGGCCGCTTTGCGGTAGCTTACCTGCTCGCCGCGGAGGCTGCCACTTCCCCACAGCGGGCCTGAGCGTGTAGTGTTATCTACAGCAAAATTTCAGGATTCTTCTCTGATTCCCTCCGGTTTTGCTTGAGGACAGGAACAGCCCATTACCGGGCAATTATCTCTTGAAGAAGCGAGGAACACTTTTCGTGACAACCCAATCCAAACCATCCACGGCTCTCACGTCGCCCGGATACCTTGTTCCGTTCATCACCGTTACCGCGCTGTTTTTCATCTTCGGCTTCATCACCACGCTGAACATGGCGCTGGTGCCCCACCTGCGGTCGATCTTCGATTTGCAGCACGGATGGGCGATGCTGGCCGAGTCGGCCTTCTTTCTGGCCTACTTTGTCTTCTCGGCTCCAACCTCCAAGCTGATCGAGCTGATCGGCTACAAGCGTACGATGGTGGTTGCGCTGCTCGTTCAGGTGGTGGGCTGCCTGATGTTTGTTCCCGCCGCCAGGCTGATCAGCTTTCCGCTCTTCCTCACCGCGGTCTTCGTGGTGGGAGCGGGCGTGACGGCCTTGCAAACCGCGGCCAACCCCTATGCTTCGATCCTCGGACCGGAGAGCACAGCGCCCATCCGCCTGACCCTCGCGCAAGCCTTCAACTCCATCGGCTGCACCCTCGCTCCGCTGGTTGCCGGAGCTTTTATTCTGACCGAAACAGACTCCAGCGCCAGCAAGGCCAGCGTCGCCGATACGGTGCGGCTGCCTTATATCTTCATCGCCGGCGGGCTGCTGATTTTGGGGCTTGCGGTGGCGTTTTCCCGCCTGCCCGCGGTTGCTCTTCCTTCGGCTTCCAGTGTTCACAAGCAGAGTGGCAGCATCTGGGGTTACAAGCACACGGTGCTGGGCGCGCTGGGAATTTTCTTCTATGTGGGCGTTGAAGTGGGCTTGGCTTCCATCGCGGTGAACTACTTTACGACGCAGGGCGTGAGCAGCGCCAAGATCGCATCCTTCCTGCTTTCGCTCTACTGGCTCGGCGCGCTGGTGGGCCGCCTGCTGGGCACCTGGATTCTGACCAAGATTCAATCGGGCAAGCTGCTGGGCCTCTTCGGCTTTGCCGCCGCCGCCTCCATCGCTCTCTCGATGGTTTCCGGCGGCCAGGTCGCCATCTGGACTCTGGTTCTCTGCGGCTTCTTCAACTCCATCATGTTCCCGAATATCTTTGCGCTGGGCATCAAGGGCCTTGGCCCGATGACAAGCAAGGGATCGGGACTCATCATGACCGCCGTCGTCGGCGGCGCTGTGGTTCCATGGATGATTGGCGAGCTGGCCGACAGAGTCACCAAGTATTACGCGGCCGCTCACAACCTCGAGACTATCCCCGGCGGATTGGCCGACAAGGTTGGCATTCAATGCTCCTTCGTGATTCCGGTCATCTGCTACCTCTTCATCGCCTACTACGGGCTGTGGGGATCCAAGCCTACCAAAGCTGTCTCCGCGTAGTTTGTATCCGTCGTTGACCGAAGGCCCTTTGGCGAAAAGCTGAAGGGCCTTCGGGCTTTTGCGCATCGAGAGATTAGTCCTTCTTCTTGTAGAGATCATTTTGTGGTTTCCCACCCATTTCACAAAAAACGTGAAATGGATGGGGCACGGAGCTTTCTTACACGATCAACGAGAATGCTACAGAGCCTCCGGCAGGCCCGCGGCAAACTCCTCATTGAGCCACTGGCTGAAAGGATCAAGCTCCTCGTCGCGGCCGAGAAAGTCGCGCACCATCTGACGGCCCGGCTTGGAGCCGCCTTGTTCGAGCACGGTCTTGCGGTAGCGGCCGCCGGCCTCGCAACCCAACAGGTCGGCGGGATCGAATTGCGCGAAGAAGTCCAGCGCGATGACCTTGTCAAATGCGTATGTGTAGTAGTTCGACGAGTAGCCGGTCAGGTGGCCGAAGCTGGCGTACATTCGATTGCCCGCAAGCCACGTCCAGGGTTGCATGCTCTCATAGAGCCGCCGCGTAGTCTCGTCGAGGTCGATGGCCGCCGGGTCGTGATCGTGCAGGTCGAGCGAGAGCGTGGTGTAGTAGAGCTGCGAGCGCACCCAGTCAGCGCGGCCGAAGGCGCCTGCGAGTTTCATTTTTCTGATGATCTCGGAGGGCAGCGTCTCGCCCGTTTGATAGTGGCGCGCGAAGGCTTGCAGCAGCTTTTCGTCGCGGAAGAACTCTTCGAGCATCTGCGAAGGCACCTCGATGAAGTCGCCCTCGGTGGCAAAGCCGCTGATGCCGGCCCACTCGGTTTGGCCGCCGAGAATGGCGTGCATCAGGTGGCCGAACTCGTGGAAGAAGGTGACCACGTCGGAGTATTGCAGCAGGCCGGGATCGGATTCACTGCTTGATGGAAAGTTGCAGATGAGCGCGGCTTCAGGCAGCGCGCGACCGCGCACGCCGGTGACGATGGGCGCGGCGGAGAACCACTTGTCCTTGCCCTCGCGCGGGTGCATATCGAGATAGAAGCGGCCCACGCGCCGGTCGCCGTCAAAGACATCGTAGACCGAAACGTCTTTGTGCCACGCGGGCGCGGTAGATGGGCGGAAGTCGATCTTGAAGAGGCGCGCGGCGGTCTCCAGCACTCCAGCCTCGACCTGCGCATAGGGAAAATACGGGCGCACCGATTGCGAATCGAAGTCGAAGGC
>Ga0181535_10002380_pt1 | contig 23026 bp, 22 predicted proteins | sample PEATcosm2014_Bin_44_FD_119774 | JGI IMG/M metagenome (GOLD analysis project Ga0181535, IMG submission 119774) | Peatland microbial communities from MTU Mesocosm Facility, Houghton, MI, USA - PEATcosm2014_Bin17_30_metaG | ecosystem: Environmental > Terrestrial > Soil > Wetlands > Peat | place...
AAGGGGTCGAAGTTTGCCGCCGCACGGGTGACGGGAAAACAGGGCAGGGAAAATCCGTTCTCATCCTCATCAACCACAACTCGGACGCCGCCCACGTCTCGCTCCCGGCGCCCATGCGCAACCTCATTGGCAGCCAGAGCACTGCGGTCAGCACCGTCGATTTGCCCGCCTATGGCGTCGCTGTCCTGGCGAAAGAATAAGCGAACCGGCTGGGTCTTCTGACCCGCATCCATCGTCACGGCAGCAGTATTTGTTGTCCTCCCATGCGCCGGAGATCTTCGTGATCTCCGGCGTTTCTTACCGTGCCCATCGCATCGCCGCGTGCACCAGAGTACAGTCGCGAAACTGACACAAGCTTCGACCCCACGCCTTGCCTCCCCCACTACGCTGTGACTGTTCCGGCTGGAGGTTACATGCGAAGCCTGTTCTGCCTGTTCATCATGCTCACTCCGGCGCTCACCGCGCTGGCCGATCCCACGCCGAACGTCACCTACACCGGCGGCACCATCACCACCCCGGCTGCAGAAACCGTCGGCACACTCGACCTGTCCCTTCCCGATGCGCTGCGTTTCCGCTCCACTGCGGGCTCTGTCGATATCCCCTGGGACTCGATACAGTCGTGGGATTGCTCCGCTCAGCTCGCTCATCATCTCGGCGTGCTTCCCACCATCGCCGTCAGCCTCGTGCGCAAGCGCCAGCGGGTTCACTATTTTCGCGTCGTGTGGTGGGACCAGAATCAAAACGTGCAGGGCATGCTCTTCGAAATTCCAAAGCAGTTCCCCAACATCCTCGAAACCGCTCTTGAGGCCCACGTCCCCGGCAAATCACGCTTGCAATTGCAACACTAGCTCGACCCCGCGACTGCCTGTTCCCTGTTCCCAGTTGCCTGTTCCCTGCTTTTCAACCACACCCGCGAAATCGCCCGCAGGGCCGCCTTCGGCGGAACCTTGCCATACTCGCCAGCAAACACAATCTCCCCCGCCCGCTTCGCCTGCGGACGGTAATACCACCGGCTGAAGAGGCACAGATAGTCGGCAATCTCCCCGCTCCGATTCTTCTCCCGGCCCCTTCGCCGCTCCGTCGCCGGACGCAATCCGGCCAACGCCGTCTCTAGCCTCTGCTCCAGCTCGTCGCGCGTCGCCACCGTCACCACTCGTCCCTCCAGAGGAACCGCCTCCACCAATCTCACCGGCTGTGCAAACAACGAAGTCGATCCAGCGGCCTCGTTCGCATGCCGCATCCCCACCACAGAAAAGAGCACCGGCCCATACAGCGATCCTTTGGCCAGCAGAAACAGCGCCACGTGCTCTGCCTCCGCCGCCGCCTGGACAATCACGCCATCCAAATGCGCCAGCGCCCGCACCACCACCGGAGCCTCGGCCGCCACTGCCTCTGCCTTCGTCAGCCGCGCATGCAGTTCCGCTGCCCGCTCAAACTCCGTCAGCCCCGATGCCTCGTCTCGCGCCTTCTGGAGCGCCTCCACCAAACTCCCGCCGCGCGTCCACAAAAACGCCCGCACCGCCGCTGCTTCTTCCGCATAGCGCTCGTCCGTGCATCCTTTGAAGCACGGCGCCAGGCACTTATTCATCTCCGAGTACACGCAGCCAGGAAAAGCGGGGTCCGGCGCCAGGTCATCCACGCAACGCCGTAGTTTGAACAGGTCCAGCATGTCCTCGGAGAACCGCTCCGCCGCCAGCCGCGAGGGAAATGGCCCGTACAGGTCCTCCATCCCCGCTTTTGTAACGCGATTGGTTACATATACGCGCGGATAAGAGTTTTCCACCGTCATTCGTAACAGTGACGGCGACTTAAGATGCAGCCGCTTCCTGGTTCTCTCGCCAAACACTGGCCACGACGCCTCATACAGCCGCACCAGAGCCTCGAAATCCGATCCCGTCAGCGCATATTCGATCCGCGCCACGCGGCCCGCCAGCTGCAGCCGCTTCGTCTGATCCGGCCGCGCCTCGAGCAATCTGCGAATGCGTCGCCGCAGGTTCGGCGTGCGACTCACATAGGGCTCTGTGCGCACATCGTCGCCAAACAGCGCAAACACGCCCGCCGCAGCAGGAATCTCCTGCCACCTCGGCTGCGCCGCATCATACGGGATTTGTTCCGGAAACATCACCAGCGCTCGTCGCCCCATTCAGTTGACCGTTCTCTACAACCTGGCTAACATAAGTTAGCAGGAACACGTCATGATCTCTGCTACTGTCTTCGAAGCAAAGACCAATCTCTCCAGTCTCGTAAAAAAGGCACGCAAGGGTGAGACGGTCATCATCACTTCCGGCCGCAGCCGCACCCCTGTGGCTAAATTGGAAGCGATTGAGGCCGTCCCGCGCAAGCGCCTCGGCGCTCTCGAAACGCCCGGCTTCGTCCTGACGAGCGCATTCTTCGAGCCGCTGCCGGAGGAGGAACTCCGCCTGTGGAACGGCGGGGATAGGCCCCGCAAAACCGCGCGGCGCCGCGCTAAAAAGTGAGAGTTCTCCTCGATACTCACGCTCTCCTTTGGGCCGTTCTGTCCCCAAAATCTCTCAGCCGCCGGGCGTCTTCGGCGATCGCGAACCCGTCCAACGAAATCGTCGTTTCTGCCGCCTCCGCCTGGGAGATCGCGACCAAAGTCCGCCTCGGCAAACTGAAGGGCGCAGAGGCTCTTGAGGGCGATTTTCTCGCGGTCATCGACGCGGCCGGCTACTCTCTGCTTTCCATCGATGCGAGCTCCGCCCTGCGTGCCGGCCGTCTCGCCAGCCAGCATCGCGATCCCTTCGACCGCGTCCTTGCCGCACAGTCGCTCGCCGAGGACATTCCTATCATCAGCACCGACGCTCAGCTCGACTCCTTCGGCGTCCGCCGCCTCTGGTAGCGGCCAGCGACCTGTTCCCTGTTGCCTGCTTCTAAGCCCCCGCGATCGTCATACCATCGACCCGTAGCGTCGGCGCCGCCGTCGCCCCGCGAAACACCAAGTCGCTCCCGATCGCGGTGATGTTCCGCAGCATCTCCTTCAAATTTCCCGCGATCGTGATCTCGTGCACCGGATACGCCAGCTCGCCATTCTCAATCCACAACCCGGCCGCGCCCCGCGAATAATCGCCCGTCACCAGATTCACCCCGTGCCCCAGCATCCGCGTCACATAAAGCCCGCGCTCCACACCGCGAATCATCTCCTCCGCCGTCCGCGTCCCCGCCTCAAGAAACAAATTCCCGGCATCGAGATACGGATTCCCCGCCAGCCCGCGCCCCGCATTCCCCGTACTCTTCATCCCCAGCTTGCGTCCTGCATACGTATTCAGGATGTAATTCTTCAGCACGCCCTTCTCCACAATCACCGTCCGCCGGCTCGGCAATCCCTCCGCATCGAACGGCGACGTCCCGAATCCTCCCGGAATCGTCCCGTCATCCACCACCGTCACCGCCGCCGCCGCGACCTCCTCGCCCAGCTTCCCCGTAAAAATCGACGCCCCGCGATAAATCGCATCGCCCGTCGCCGCATCGAACACCGCGCCCACCAATCCCCGCGCCACTTCCGGCGCGAAAATCACCGGAGCCTGCTGGGTCGGCACCCTCCGCGCATCGAGCATGCGTAACGTCCGCCGCGCCGCTTCGCGACCCACCTCCTCAGGCTGCTCCAGATCTCGAGAAGACCGCGCCTGCGACCACCAGTAGTCCCGCTGCATCTCGCCATTCGCGCCCTGCGCAATCGGACTCGCCGAGATGGAGCAGTACGACGACCGATACTCGCCCACAAATCCGCGCGAATTCCCAAACACTCTCCGGCCCGTCGCCGCGTCGAAGCTCGCGCCATCGCTGTTCACCAGCCGCGTGTCCGCCGCCATCGCCGCAGCCTCTGCCCGCCGTGCCCACGCAATGCGCTCTTCAATCGGCAGCGAGTACACATCTTCGTGATACAGCCCCAGATCCCCGCTCAACCGCCCAAATTCGGCCGCCTCCGCGAGGCCGGCAAACGGATCGACCGACGTCACCTGTGCCAGCCCCACAGCGCCCTGCACCAGATACTCGATCCCCTCCTGCGTAAAGTCGCTCGACGAAGTGCTCGCCACGCGATACCCGTTTTCCGCTTCGACCAGCACCCGCAGCCCCACGCCGCGCGATCCAGACTCCTTCAGCGTCTCGACCTCGCCCATCCGCACCGTCGTCGAAAACTCATCGCCCTCCCGGATCGTCACCTCCGCATCCGACGCCCCGCTCAGCAGCGCGCGCGCCACAACAAACTCCGCCAGTTCCCGCAAATTGGTTTGCGCCTCAACCACCCTTGCCTCTGCCTTACCCATACCCTCAAGCTATCAAAACCTGGCCGAGTTCATCCGCCATCCACGCCTGTGCAGTTGTTCTCAAGGACGCTTTACTCCGTATATCCGTATTGATATAATACCTTCATGAAGCCGGTTCGGTTCCTCGGCGATTCGCGAAAGGTGTTGCGCGGGTTTCCGAAGACTGCTCGCCAACAGGCTGGGTACCAGTTAGGACGGCTGCAGAATGGGGATTCAGGCGAACGATTTCAAGCCGATGCCATCCATTGGCAAAGGAGTCGAAGAAATCCGCATCTGGGCAGAATCAGGCACATACCGCGTGGTCTACACGGCACGGCTCGCGGAAGCCGTCTATGTGATCCACGCCTTCCCGAAAACGACCCAAGCCACTTCTCAGCGTGATATTGAGATAGCGCGTGACCGGTTCAAACAGATGATGCGAGGGAGAGAATGAGGAAACTGAAAGCTGAAGAATTCGCCAACGTTTGGGATGCGCTTGCCGACACGCCGGAAGAGTTGGCCAATCTCACCCTGCGCTCGGAACTCATGACCAGGATCGAAGCGATCGTGAAGAAAAATGGGTGGACTCAGGCCGAGGCCGCGAAGCGCTGCGGAGTAACGCAGCCGCGCCTCAACGATCTGCTGCGCGGACGGATTTCGCGTTTCTCCCTCGATGCGCTGGTCAATATCGTCTCAAAACTCGGTTGCCGCGTCACGGTCAGGATCAAGCGCGCCGCGTAGCTGTGAGAAATCCCCAGATCGACGAAGCAAAACGAAGGCTACCGCCCAGTCCCCCCCACCGTCATCCGGTCCAGCTTCACCGTCGGCATCCCCACCCCCACCGGCACGCTCTGCCCATCCTTGCCGCACGTCCCGATTCCCTCATCGAGCGCCAAATCGTTCCCCACCATCGACACATGCTTCAGCGCCTCCGGCCCGTTCCCGATCAAAGTCGCGTCACGCACCGGCGCCGTCACCTTCCCGTCCTCGATCAGGTATGCCTCCGACGCCGAGAACACAAACTTTCCGCTCGTGATGTCCACCTGTCCGCCGCCAAAATTCACCGCATACAGCCCCCGCTTCACGCTGCGGATAATGTCCTCGGGCGCGTCGTCCCCCGCCAACATATACGTGTTGGTCATCCGCGGCATCGGAATCTGCTGATAACTCTCCCGCCGCCCATTGCCCGTGCTCGCGATTCCCATCAGCCGCGCACTCAGCTTGTCGCTCAAATAGCCCTTCAGAATTCCGCCCTCAATCAGTACCGTCTCCTGGGTCGCTGATCCCTCATCGTCCACGTTCAGTGATCCACGCCGTGAAGGCATCCGTCCGTTGTCGACGACCGTTACCTTGCTGCTCGCCACCTCCCGCCCAATCAGCCCAGCAAACGCCGACGTCTTCTTCCGGTTGAAGTCCGCTTCCAGCCCGTGCCCTACCGCCTCGTGCAGCAGAACTCCTGGCCATCCCGGACCCAGCACCACTTCCATCTCGCCCGCCGGAGCCGCCACCGCGCTCAGTTGTAAAATCGCCGTCCGCGCCGCTTCCTCCGCGAAATGCTCCGGCCCCTTCGCGCCCGCAAAATATCCAATCTCCACACGGCCCCCGCCACCCGAACTCCCCTTCGACGATCGCTCCACATCCTTCGCGATCACAAACACGCTCATCCGCGCCAGCGGCTGCGTATCGCTCGCGTACGTCCCATCCGACCCCGCAATCAAAATCCGTCGCAGCTCATCGGCGTAGCTCGCCCTCACCTGCGTGATCCGCGGATCGTAATTCCGTGCCGCGCGATCCGCCCGCCGCACCAATTCCAGCTTCGTCGCCAGATCCGTATCCAGCTCCGCCCCTGCTGCCGGATACAAACTCGGCGCATCCGTCTCCGTGAATCCCTGAACCGTCTGCTTCGCAGGCCCGCTCGCGATCAGCGCCGCCGTCCGCGCAGCCCGCATCAACCGCTCCGCCGACAATTCGTCGGTGTACGCGTATCCGGTCCGCTCGCCACTCACCACGCGCACGCCGCAACCCGCACTCACCCCCTGGCTCGCCGACTTCACAATCTGCTCGTCGAGCCCCAGCGACGTCGCCGCCACGGACTCAAAATACAAATCCGCATAATCGCCGCCCGCCGACAACGCCTCGCCGAGACACCGCTCCAGCAGCCGCTCCGTGACCCCGAACTTCTCAAAGAAATACCGCTTGTGCTCCACTGTTCACCCTCAGCCGAGCGCCACAAGCGCTCTTATCACTACAGTAACCCGTATTGCGCGTAGCTTCCTTGATTCTTAATCTGATTTCCAGGGACAGTCGACACCCGTTCGTGCCATTCTGATAACTATGAAGAAGCTATTCCTCCTCTGCTGCATGCTCGCGTTCACCGCGTCCGCGTTCGCGTCGTCGCATCACCATCATCATCACCACAAACCCCACAACGGCACGCCCAATCATCGCCCCTCCTAATACCTTGTAGGGCGTGACCCACGCACGCCCCCGGCCGTGCCGCGCCTTCCAAGCTCCTCGACTTGTCCCCTTCTTCGCCCCCGGTGTACCTTCCGACTATGAGCACAGCCGCCGCGCCCACCGCGCCCACACCCCCCGTCCCCGATCCCCGCTACCCCATCGGAAAATTCCGCCGCGCCGAAGCCAACCTCACCGATCACCCCGCCTCCCTCGCAATCCTCGCCGCGCTTCCGGAGAACCTCCGCGCCGCCATCGAAGGCCTCAGCACCGCCCAGCTTGACACCCCCTACCGCGACGGCGGCTGGACCGTCCGCCAGCTCGTCCATCACGTCGCCGACAGCCACATGAATGCCTACATCCGCATTCGCCTCGCCCTCACAGAAGACTGGCCCACCATCAAGCCCTATAACGAAAAGCTCTGGGCCGAGCTCCCTGATTCCCTCACGGCTTCCCCCGATCTCTCCCTCCGCCTCCTCGACGCCCTGCACTACCGCTGGGTGCTCCTGCTGCGCACCCTCTCCGAAGATCAGTGGCAGCGCGGCTACATGCATCCTGAAAACGGTCGCCAGTCCATCGCCGAAGCTGTCGCCCTCTACGACTGGCACTCCCGCCACCACACCGCCCACATCGTCGAATTACGAAAGCGTATGGGCTGGTAGCTTTTTCCTTGCCCCCCACCGCGGCGGCGCGGACCATCGAACCAGATGCAAGTCCAGCCGCCTTCCCCCGCTGCTCCATCCTCCGCCCCGGTTCCCGCTGCCCTCGCGGAAGCCATCGAGTCCTTCCTCGCTGACCATCCCCACGCCGCCATCTTTGAAGACGGCCGCCTCCTCTTCGACCTCCGCCTCGCTCATTGCTCCGTCTCCGCCGACCACGGCCGCTGCCTGCTCCACCTCTGGTCCGACGATAAGAATCTCGTCCGCACCATCTCCGATATCCAGCCGCGCCGCGACACCCTCCGCCTCGAAACTCGCCGCTTCGGCCAGAGCAAGCCGCAAACCCTCACCCTCGTCCCCGATCCCGAATTCCGCACCCCCACCGGGCGCGACACCAGCCGCCGCCGTTACCTCCGCACCCTGGAACAAGCTCTCACCGCGCACTTTCCCGGCTGGACCCCCGACGCCTTCCGCTCCGCCATGGACCTCGAGCACAGCTTCGGCCCTGCCTACGCCCGCGGCATTCTGACCAAAGGACAATCCTCGTGGGCCATCATCGGCGTCGGCCCCGAAGAACCTCCTGCGACGATAGACGGGGTCCTCACCCTCGGCATTCTCTGGCTCGACTATTGTCGAGGCGCGGGGTCCCCGGCGAGCATGGGTTTGGCTCGCAGGGGTGCTGAGCACGCAGGCGGTCGCCGCCTCTTCCACGGACTTCGCGTCATCGTTCCCACCGGCGCCGCCACCACCACCCGCACCCGCATGGCCTGGCTCAACCCCGCCCTCGCCCAGTGGGAGCTCTGCGAGCTCAACTCCTCCACCGCCGAACTCACACCCACCCCCATCGGCGACGACGGCAACGTCGCCATCCAAATCCCCCACGCGTTCGATCCCCAGGCCTCGCTCGACCGCTCCGCGACCGCCATCGCCCACCTCCGCGATCTTCTTCCCCCCGGCCTTCTCGCCGCCACCGAAATCCGTCCCCGTTCCGCCACCGAAGTCGCCTTCTCCCTACACGGCCTCGACTACGCCCGCATCCGTCACACCCTCGTCCCCGGCTCCTTCACCCATCGGGACGAAATCCTCTTCGGCGCCGGTCCCAACGAAACCCTCATCGACGAAACCACTGAGGACCTCTTCCGCGACCTCATGGATCGTCTCTTCAACGGCCGCACCTCCGGCAACTCCTCCAGCGACCCGCTCTTCCGCCTCCAGCCCGAGCGCTGGCTCGAATCCGTCCTCCGCCGCGACCTCTCCCTGCTCGATCCTTCCCTCGGCAACAATCCCGTCTACTCCCAGCTCTTCGCCTCCGCATCGAGCAGCCGCACACTCCTCGATCTCGTCACCGTCACCCGCCAGGGCCGCCTCGCCATCCTCGAACTCAAAGCCGACGACGACCTCCACCTCCCCCTCCAGGCCCTCGACTACTGGACCCGCGTTCGCATGCTCCATCGCTCCGGAGAAATAGCCCGCCACGGCTACTTCCCTGGCGTCGAGCTCTCCCCCAAAGACCCCCTCCTCTACTGTGTCGCCCCCGCCCTGCACATCCACCCCGCCAACCAAACCGTCTTCCGCGCCTTCACTCCTTCGGTGCCCTGGGAACTCATAGCAATTGACGAACACTGGCGCAAAGACTGCCGAGTCCTCCTCCGCAAACATCCACTTTCATTCTGAGACGCATGCGACGAAGGACATCGCTCCCGGCTCCGCTGCCGGCTCCCGGTTACAGGCTCCAGGCTCCAGGCTACCGGCTACCGGCTGAATTTTTAACCCCACCCTCCGCCTGAAAGTCCTACAATCTCCGCCATGCCCAACTTCGACAAGCATTCCCCCGGCAACTTCGTGTGGTTCGAGCTTTCCACCACTGACCCGCCAGGCGCGAAAGAGTTCTACTCCACCCTCTTCGGCTGGGAAGCCCAGGATATGCCCATGGGCCCCGACATGATGTACACCATGCTCCGCCTCAAGGGCCGCGATACCGCCGGCGCGTACAGAATGAAAGACGATGATCGCCAGATCGGCATCCCGCCCAACTGGCTCCTCTACATCGCCGTCGACAATGCCGACGCCACCGTGGCCCGGATCATCGAGCACGGTGGCAATCCCATGTCTCCGGCCTTCGACATCCCCAACGTCGGCCGCATGGCCGTCATTCAGGATCCCGGCGCCGCCGTCTTCGCCATCTTCCAGCCCGGCCATCACCACGGCGTCGGCATCTACGCCGAGCCAGGCGCTTTCTGCTGGGCCGACCTCGCCACCCCGGATCGCGACCGCGCCGCCAAATTCTATGGCGACGTATTCGGCTGGGAATTCACCCTCGGCAAAGACAAGGACCCCGACGGCTATCTCCACATCAAAAACCACGGCGAATTCATCGGCGGCCTGCCGCCCACACACACCCTTCATCCCAGCATCGCGCCGCATTGGATGCCCTACATCCAGACTGCCGATTGCAACGCGCAAACCTCCAGAGCCACCGGCCTCGGCGCCAGAGTCATCCTTCCGCCCATGACCGTCGAAAACCAGCTCACTTACTCTGTCATCGCCGATCCCCAGGGAGCCGTTTTCGCCCTCTTCCAACCCGCCTCTTAAACAAAAACGTGTCATCCCGAGCGGAGCGCCGGGAAGGATCTCTCCAGCGGCGCAGGGTGCTCGACGGCGCGAAGTCGAACGGACCCCCCGAAGTCGAATACTTTCGAACAGCAGATGCTCTCTGGGCGAAGGGGAATCGGTCGCGCAGCGGCCGACAAAAATCTCACGCTGAGGATGCATCGGCCCTCCTTCTTGGCACCCTGCACCCTGTACCCTGTACCCTGTCTTCTGGATGCCCCGCGCCGTCGCCCTAACCGCACTCCTCGCCGCACTCTCCCCCTTCGCCCTCACCGGATCGCCGCCTGACGCTCCGTCCCAGCCCATCCACTTCACCGACATCACCCAGAAAGCCGGCATCCACTTCAACCACAACAACGGTGCCTTCGGCAAAAAATTTCTCCCCGAAACCCTCGGCCCCGGCATAGCCTTCATCGACTACGACAACGACGGCTGGCAGGACATCTTCATCGTCAATGGAACCGCCTGGCCCGGCCATCCCGGCCACGCGACCACACCCGCCCTCTACCACAACAACCACGATGGCACCTTTACCGACGTCACCCGGAAAGCCGGTCTCGCCATCCCCATGTACGGCATGGGCGTCGCCGTCGGCGACTACGATAACGACGGCTTCGACGACCTATTTGTAACAGCGTATGGTCAAAATCATTTATTTCGTAACAATGGCAATGGCACATTCACCGACGTTACGAAAAAAGCCGGCCTCACCACCCCGCCCGAGCTCGGCGCCAGCGCCGCCTGGGTCGACTACGACCGCGATGGCCATCTCGACCTCCTCGTTACCAACTACGTTCAGTGGTCGCCCGAAAAAGATCTCTACTGCTCCATGGACGGCAAATCCAAGTCCTACTGCACGCCCGAAACCTATCCCGGCCAATCCGTACGTCTCTGGCACAATCGCGGCAACGGCGCCTTCGAAGACGTCACGAAAAAAGCCGGCCTCTACGACACCGGCTCCAAAAGCCTCGGCGTCGCCATCCTCGATGCCAATCAGGACGGCTGGCCCGACATCGCCATCTCCAACGACACCCAGCCCAACAAGCTCTACATCAACAACCGCAACGGAACCTTCACCGAGCAGGGCGTCGCCGCCGGCATCGCCTACAGCGACGACGGCGTCGCGCGCGCAGGCATGGGCATCGACGCGGCCGACTACGATCGCTCTGGCTACCCCAGCCTCCTCGTCACCAATTTCTCCAACCAGATGCTTGCCCTCTACCACAACGAGCGTAACGGCCTCTTCGTCGATACCGCGCCCTCCTCCGCCGTCGGCCGCTCCAGCCTCCTCACCCTCGGCTTCGGCTGCTTCTTCTTCGACTACGACCTCGACGGCTGGCCCGACTTCTACGTTGCCGACGGCCATCTCGACGACTCGATCGAGCGCATCCAGCAGCGCATCCGCTTCGCCGAGCCACCCCACCTCTTCCACAACCTTGCCGGCAAAGGATTCGAAGACGTCGCCCCCACCATGGGCCAGTCCTTCGACGCCCCCCGCGTCGCCCGCGGAGCAGCCTACGGCGACATCGACAATGACGGCGCGCCCGACATCGTCATCACCACCAACGCCGGCCCCGCCGCGCTCTTTCTCAACCAGGGATCAACGAATCACGCGCTGCGCGTCAAGCTCATCGGCACAAAGTCCAATCGCGACGGCATCGGCGCAGAAGTCTCCGTAAAATCCGCCACCACCACGCAAAAACAAATGCTCCGCAGCGGATCGAGCTATCTATCATCGAGCGAATTGATCCTGACCTTCGGCCTCAGTTCCTCCAGCAAAGCCGACGCCCTCGAAGTCCACTGGCCAAGCGGCGCCAGCGACCACCTCGCCAACATCAACGCCGATCGGATCATCACCATCCGCGAAGGCGCAGGCCTCCTGCGCGCCCATCCTCTCGAACATCGCCGATAGTCGTCTCAACGGGTGCCCCATTCAAGCCCGTCGTTGGCTTGAGTGGGCATCGCGCGAAGCACGATCATCCAGACACTTCATCCAAAAACAAAGGCGCGGGCCTCAGCCCGCGCACCCTGTTCCCTACTCCCTGTCTTTCTATCGTCTCCCCCGCAGTTTCGCCATCAGCCGCAGCATCTCCAAATACAACCAGATCAGCGTAACCATCTGACCAAACGCGCCGTACCACTCCATGTACTTCGGCGCGCCCGCCGCCACGCCGCGCTCGATGAAATCGAAATCCAGCACCAGATTCAGCGACGCGATGCCCACGATCACCAGGCTGATCCCAATCCCCATCAGCCCCGACCCATTCACAGCAACAAAGTGAATGCCGAAAAAACCCAGCACGATCTCCACCATGTAAAAAAGGAAAATCGCGCCCGTCGCCGCCACCACGCCCAGCCGGAATTTCTGCGTCACTTTAATCATGCCCGACCGGTACGCCAGCAGCAGCACAAACATCGTCCCAAAGGTCAGACTCACCGACTCAATCGCGATCCCTGGATACCGCTGCTCAAGCGTCGCCGAAATCCCGCCCAGCACCAGCCCTTCAAGCAGCGCGTAAATCGGCGCCGTCACCGGCGACCAGCTCTTCTTGAACGTCGTGACCAGCGCGAAGATCAATCCGCCGATCAGCCCCACCACCAGCAACAGATAATCCAGCGGCAACGTCGCCGGATTCATCGCCAGATGCCACGTCCACGCCGCCGTCGCTACCGCGCACAGCAACAGGATTCCGGTCTTGTTGACCGTCCCCTCCAGCGTCATCGTCTCGCCCTGCGCGCCAGACAGGCTCGTGAATACCTTGTCGTTCAAGGTCGGGTTCGACGTCCTCATCAGGTCAGCCACTCTTCTCCTCCGCGGACAATCCTTGCTCGAGACGCGCAGGAACTCCGCCTTCCCCATGATAGCCGCTGGGAATTCCCTCACCCCGCACAACGGCCGTCAGGTAGAGACGCTCGGCATTGGCCAGCAATTCGTCCGTCAGCGCATCCATCATTCGGGCTGCCCGTTCCCGTGCACCTTGGTCGTCAGCGTCCAGTTGCCCTTCAGTACGCCATTCGGATTCGAATTCGGATTGTTCGTCTGATACCACTGCGACCCGTCCGTCCACGTCTGCGAATACGCGCTCGACACCTTTGCCGTGCCGTTCGGACCCGCTACCGTCTGCTGATCCAGCGCATAATCCACCCAGTCCGACGCCGCCGTGCTCTGCGCGTTCATCGACGCGTTCGCGTTGTTCATCGCGCTCTCAAACTGCGACTCCTGCTGCTGCATAAACGCCGCGTGTTCCTGCTGCGACCTCTGCATAATCTGCTGGAACTGCTGATACAGCATCTGGCTTTCCTGCTTTTCCTGCGCGGTCAACGCCGCCAACGCCTGCGCGCCCTGCTTCTGTTGCCGCGCCAGGGCCGCCTGCATCCACTGCGGCGTGTTCACTCCATGCGGCAGATTGTTGCTGTCCACCAGCGCCACCAGAGCGTCCAGCCTGCCCTGCGGAGCCGTCAACACATCCACCCGCGCCCAGCACGTCCCCCCGTACAGGGCGTTGCTCATTGCTGTGCTCCGATCATTGTTCATCGAGCACTCCACCACTGCCCGCAACCGCTCCTCCACCACGAACGACCCGTTCACCACTTCGATCCGCAGCGCCGCCGTATCCCCTGTGTTCTGCACCTGCATGGCCGCCGGCACGCGGCTGTTGGCCTGATTCTTCTGCGCTGCCAGCCCCTGCGCCCACTGCGAATACGCCGACGCCACCGGCATCGTCCCCACCACATGCACGCCGCCTTGCATCGTGCCCAGGTAGTACTGCAGGAAGGCGGCCGCCGAAATCTGCCCCGAGATATTCGCGCACCCGCTGTTCAACGCGCCTCTCGCGTTGGGGTGCCACTGCCAGCCGATCACCGGCTCGATCCGGTACTGCATCAGCCCGTCCGGCGAGTACGTCCGAAACACCGGCCACGGCTGAAACGTACACGCGCTGATCATCTCAATTCCCTGCAGCTTCCACCCGGCCGGAATCGTCAGCGTCGCCGCCGTGATGTTGCCCAGCGACGGATCGGTGATCGTCGCCGTCGTCAGCTGATTCGACAATGGCGTCGCGCTCACGTATGCCGCTGCTCCCGCCGAGCCCGATCCGGATCCCGTTCCCTCCGGCGCGGCCGCCGTGCTGCCAGAGCCCGTTGAAGACGCTGCCGATGCGTCCTTCGGCGTCGAAGAACAACCCGCAATCAAAATCACAATTGCGGGAACGATGGTGAACGAGCGGTGCAGCCTTTTCATGACGAGCCCTCGATCCAGTTTGCGTAAGGTTGAGCTGCCTGGTGTTGGCGCGGCCAGACCGCCGCTGCCCGCCGGAAGACGACGCCAATGGTCCATAGACTTCCTCCAATCGTGCGCTTCAGCTGCGCAGGCAACCGGTGAAAGTGGGGTACAGCCCGGCATCTTCATCGCACCCCGGTGTGGAGAAAAAAATCAGCGGCGGCCATGCTCGAATCAGCCGCCGCTTCAAGGTGCGCACATAACCTCGCATGCTCTCGGGTCCGCGCGATAGAGACACGCAAGGTCAATCCATGGCAAGTCGTGACATCCGCTTCTTCGCTCGATCCAGCCCTTCCCCCAGGCCTCCTCCCGCACTCCGTCCTCGCAAAGGGACATTTCAGGACATTTCGGGATCGAACCGCCTCCCCTATTCATGGAATTCGTCTTCTCCTCCCTTCCCTCTCGCTATACTGGTTCCACCTCGGCCACATCCAAGGAAAGCGCGCAGCTCGCGGCTCGGGTTGAGGCCCATATGATGTCCCGGACAGCGGGGAGTACCGCAGAAAATCGCCGGATCGACTCCTGGAAGGAAATCGCCGCATTCTTTGACCGGGACGAACGCACCGTCAAACGCTGGGAAAAGGAACGCGGCCTCCCCGTTCACCGGCTTCCGGGCGAACGCGGCGGCGTATTTGCCTGGTCGCAGGAACTCACCGCCTGGCTCAATTCCACTGCCGCCAACGGCAAATCGAGCGACGAGGCCGTTCCTGCCCCACCCATCGTCGTGGCTCCCGTACCACCCTCGCCGGAACCACCCACAGTTCCGGCTGTACCCCCTGTCCCGTCCCCGCCACGGGCCTTCATCCGGGCTTCGATCATCGTCCTCGCTCTTGCCGGCTCCCTCTTCTACAGCTTCCACTTCCTTCGCCGCTCATTCCATCTTCGAACTTTCATCGGCGACAACCGTCCCGCCCCACACCACATCCCCGACCCGGAAGCCCAGGAGTTCTACCTCAAAGGCCGCTACTACTGGAGCCGCCGCACCGAAGACAGTCTCCGCCAGGCCATCGACGCCTTTACCCAGGCTGTCGTCCATGACTCCAACTACGCCCAGGCCTACGCCGGCCTCGCCGAGTGCTACGACATCATGCCCGAATTCACCTCCATGCGAGCCTCCGAGGCCTTTCCCCGCGCCATCGCCTCCGCCAACAAAGCCATCGCCCTCGATCCCTCTCTTGCCGAAGCCCACCGGGCCCTCGGCTTCGCGCTCTTCTACTGGGAGTGGAAGGTTCCCGCGGCGCTCAGCGAATATCAGCGCGCCCTCCAGCTCGATCCGCGCGACGAGGAAGCCCACCACTGGTACGCAACTTCACTCCTCACCCTCGGCCGCTTTCAGGAATCCATGGTCGAAATCGACAAAGCGCAGCAGCTCAATCCCGCCTCGCGCTCCATCCTTTCCGATCAGGCCCTCATCCGCTTCTGGGCCGGCGACCGCGCCCCCGCCATTCAAAAACTCCGCGAAATCGAGCTGGCCGAGCCTGAATTCTTTTCCGCTCCCCGCTATCTCGCCGGTATCGCCTTCGCCGAAAAGGACTACCGCACCTACATCGACCAGACCAAACGCCTGGCCGTCATCTCCAACGACGAACAAATGGCCGCCATCGCCGGCGCCGCCCAGCGCGGACTCTCCAAAGGCGGCGAACGCGGCCTCCTTGAGGCCATACGCGAGGTCCAGCAACGCTACTTCGACAGCGGCCAGTCCTCCGGATTCGAACTCGCTCGCACCTGCGCCCTCCTCGGCCGCAAGCAGGAAGCCGTCACCTACCTGAAAGCCGCCATCGCCGCCCACGACTACATGGTCCTCGACCTCTCCACCGACCAGAACTTCGCCCTCCTCAACGGCGACCCCGCCTTCGAAGAAGTCCTCCGCCAAATCACCGCCCGCATGTATCGCGCCTGATCGACGGACTGTGCAGTTTGCGGCACGCGATTGCAACTCGCCGTCCGGCCCATCGGCAACAGACCGGCTGCTTTCGAGCTATTTTGAACGACCCCCTCTTTACCGCCCTTTCTTAGGCCCCCGGGTGGATCGCTTTGCTTTCGAACCCCCGGCGCCGGTGCCGGCAGCGGCATTACTCCGGGACGCGCTTGAACTGCTCATGCCGGCGTTCCGGCCTTTACCCGGCTTCCCCTTTTCATGGCCCGGCTTTGCGCCCCTGCCCTTGCCCTCACGTTGCTCGTACTCGCTCTTCTCTGCGCTCGATCCCGCCACCAGGTAACGGATTACCGCGCCACGCGGCGAGCCTGCGGTTGTCCTGAATGGCGGCCGAGCTTCGATCGGCTCCCGGATCGTCGACACACTCCTGGTTGGTGAACCTGGACGAAAGGCTCCCAGCCGCTGGATTGCCATTCGAACCTTGTTGCTGCATACTCCCAGCGCCGCTGTGCGATCCTCGCGTTTGGGATCGTATCGCTCGACATTCCATCCCAGAAGATCCGACGGCATTTGCAGATCGACGCCTCTGGGTGCGAAGACGAATGTCCTCTCTCGTCCCAGTCCGCCCATAAAGAGCCCCAGCTCAAAGATCACGTTGTCGCGAACGGCCCCATGCCTCTTGTGCCGGCTTATCACCTTGTCGTCGGGTGCGAATACGAATATGCCGAAATCGTGCGATCGCACCGCTTCCAGCAGGCTCTCCAGTCCGAATTTCGCAATATCGAACGCCCCCTGCGACCACACCTTTACATCCGCGTCGTAGGGATCTAAGTTCTCCTGAATGGCGTAGGCAAACGCCAAACTCTCTGCCGACGATCCCACAAAGACGCGAACCCTGGAAGGTTTGACGGTCAAAGGCTCTGTTCCATAGACGGCGGGCTTAGCGACAGGCGAAGATTATACTCTCGCGGCTAATTCCCAGTCAGTTATCGTCCTGTTGCGGTCTGCTCCTGCGCTGCGAAATACCGAACGTCTCACTCTCTCTAAGAGAAAGTCATATTAGCCCATAACTTACCCTTGCCTCATTTATGATGAAGCATTCTTCCCCAGAGGGATCAGGCTATCGATGGCCGCCGAGAACGACGAAATCTATCCCGATTGGGAAGAGAGCCTGCCTGAGACCGCTATCCCCATCGAGATGATCGAACCCTTCGAAATCATTGAAGTGTTCATATCGGCGGTCGACGAACCTCCCAATTACCTTTCGGTGCTCGACGAACCTCCCGAGTACCTTCCCTTCTTCGATGCCATTGACGACGATTACCCTGAGTGATTCCTCAACCCGGAAGAATCAGTTCCTTCAGCACCTTCCCATCCTCCGTGGTGACTACCAGTTTGTGATTGGCATTCACCTCGGATATAGCAACCTTTAACAATCCCAGCGCCAATCGAACGATCTCCGTCATGGTTGTGCGCCGCAGACTCGCCATCTTTGCAAGATCCGAATAAGCACCCGCCGACAAAATCAGGTTCAGCCTCTTCTCTGCTGGCGGATCGGACCGAGTTTCGGGAGCCTCGATCACCGAGACTCCCCCTGTGGACTTCGCCATTTTTTACCCTCTCTTCATAAACTTGCGATCGCCTTCGGGCCATCGCTGTACTGTCTGTTACACATTGGAAACACAGACTATTATGCTTTTGATGCTCATGCAAGCAGAATTTGATATCCGGGCCGCCCAAATACAACGGGGTATGCCCATATCGGACATACCCCAAAGTGGGAAAGACATCCGGTCCCTCCCCTCCCTCAAGCATGCGGAGGTCGCTCCCTCCCGGGCTCCGACTCCCCCGCTTTCGATTCGTTAACATCTTTATTTTGTTGTAGGAAACCACGACAACCGGGCTCCCCGTGACAGCGCCCGCTGCCGCCGGAGTGCTGTGAATTGTGGACACTTCTCTGGGTAGAAGGGTCGCTCTCGGTCGCCTGACCAGCTTTTCCTGAAAGCGTCCCGTCCGTATGTGATATCCGGTGCTCCATAGCGCCGAACGTGGCTTTTGGCTTAACGCTTCGTCTCGCATAGGTCGCTCCTGTGATGTATATCGGACAGCCTTACATACATCTACAATACATATTACATCTGTATTGAATGCGCGTCAAGAAGAACCGGCTACCCTCCTCGCTTCCTGTCCAAACGCTCGCGCCCCATGCCCCCCACAGCGGGTCCCGACGAATCCACCTCCGCCGCCCCACGCCTTCGAAGAAGTCCCCCGCCAAATCACCGCCCGCATGTATCGCGCCTGAGGTTGTGCGGAAAACCCGATCAACCAAACTTGTCGTCAATCCGAGCTCTGCTTCAACCCGTCTTCCCTTCCGTCATCGAACACCACCCTGGCCCATCGAGCATAAACCCCGAATTATCCCTGCGCCGTGCAGCCTCTTGACCCCCTGACCGTCTCTAACCAAAAGGCCCGGACGAGACCTGACCCCGGTCCACAATCAGAAAAGGCGATCCATCTTGAGCACTCCCGTAAACGCACCCTTTACCCTGCCCGTCCAGCGCCGCCGCCATCGTCCCTTCGTGATCGCCCTTCTCTGGACCACCTCCATCCTCCTCATCCTCGCCCTCGCCGCTCTCATCGTCGGCAACATCTGGCTCCACCGCGCCGGCCCCATGCTCAAAGCCAAAGTCGTCGAAACCCTCAGCACACGCTTCGACAGTCGCGTCGAACTCGCCCAGTTCCACGTCATCTTCAACGGCGGCTTCCAGGTTTCAGGCGACGGCCTCAAGCTCTACCCCAACCACCTCGACGGCAGCGACCCCATGATCGCCGTCGACCGCTTCGGCTTCCGCATCTTCGACTGGCATCAGCTCCTCCACTCCCCCATCGTCATCAACCACGTCCAGGTCACCGGCCTCAACATCCACCTCCCGCCCAAAGACCAGCGCGCCAACATGCCGAAGATGAACCGCGGTCAGGAGTCCGCCCAGCAATCCGAGCCGGCCCCCCCGAAGCCCGGCGAAGACCACAGCAACGGGAAAATCCAAATCCTCGTCAACGAAATCGACGTCGACCGCGCCGACCTCGTCATCGAAAATGGCAAGCCCGGCAAGGTCCCCCTCGACTTCCTTATCAGCAAAATCCAGCTCCGCTCCGTCGCCGCCGGCCAGCCCATGCGCTTCCACGCCATCCTCATCAATCCACGCCCCACCGGCGACATCGATTCCACCGGCGACTTCGGCCCCTTCAACGAGCACGACCCTGGCGCCACGCCCGTCGACGGCCGTTACACCTTCCGCAACGCTGACCTCAGCACCATCAAAGGCATCGCCGGCATGCTCTCCTCGGACGGCAACTACAAGGGCCAGCTCAACCACATCGAAGTCGACGGCGCCACCACCACTCCCGACTTCCGCCTCGACATCGCCAAACGCCCCGTCCCTCTTAACACCACCTTCCACGCCATCGTCGACGGCACCAACGGCGACACCTACCTCCAGCCCGTCGATGCATGGCTCCTCCACACCCACATCGTTGCCCAGGGCCAGGTCGTCCACATCGCCGGCGTCCAGGGCCGCGACGTCCGCCTCAACGTCACCGTCGACCCCGGCCACATTCAGGACATGCTCCAGCTCGCCATCAAATCCGACCAGCCCCTCATGACCGGCGACATCCAGGTCCACGCCAAATTCGACCTGCCCCCAGGCCCCGCCGCCGTCACCGACAAGCTCCGCCTCGACGGCGCCTTCGATCTAACCGGCGCCCACTTCACCAGCGACACCATCCAGAGCAAAATCGACGAGCTCAGCCTCCGCGGCCAGGGCAAAGCCCAGCAGGCCAATGACGAAGGCCAGTCCATGAAGACTGCGAAGAACGCCAACGCGAAAAACCAGCCCCCCAACAGCAATGCGTACACCGGCACTTCCGGACCAGACCAGGATCAAAACCAGAACCAGGACCAGGCCCCCATCACCGCCGACATTGCCTCAGAAATGCGCGGCAACTTCCTCTTCGGCGACAGCAAAATCACCATCTCCGCCCTCAACTTCCGCGTCCCCGGCGCCGACATCGCCATGCAGGGCGTCTACGACATCAAAGGCCAGGCTCTCGACTTCAACGGCACCGCACGCCTCGATGCCCACGTCTCGCAGATGGTCACCGGCTGGAAATCCTGGCTCCTCAAACCCGTCGACCCCTTCTTCGCCAAAGACGGAGCCGGCACCTTCGTCCCCATCAAAGTCGGCGGCACCACCGCCCACCCCGCCATCGGCCTCGACTTCAAACACAAAGACACGAACCCCAGACAACCCGCGCCTACATCGCCGACAGCAACAGCTTCCACCGCCCGCGGATCAGCCAAAGATTCTCGTTAACCAAAGATTCTCGATAAAAGAGAACACTCCGTTATCCCGGGCGAAGCCGCCGATTACGTTGCGCCGCTTTCGGCGCAACAAACAATTCAGGCGCTGTCACCCTGAGCGAGCCGGAGGCGAGTCGAATCGGCGAAGGACCTGCTTCTTTTGCTGGGTCTATCATGTCTCGGTCACGAACTACGCCTCTGGAGCCTCCATGAAGTCTGCCGTCCTCGCCCTCGTCGTCCTCGCCGCCCTCCTCGCCTGCGCCACCCTCCGCGCCCAGAAGCCCTCCGGCGATCTGAAGATCTTCTTCATCGACGTGGAAGGCGGCCAGTCTACGCTCTTCGTCACTCCCGACCACCAATCGCTCCTCATCGACACCGGCTGGCCTGACTATCAGGGCCGCGACGCGGACCGCATCCTGGCCGCCGCCAAACGCGCCGGCCTCGACCACATCGACTACGTCCTGCTCACCCACTACCACGTCGACCACACCGGCGGCGTGCCACAGCTCGTCGACCGCATCCCCGTCACCACCTTCGTCGATCACGGCCCTCTTCGCGAAACCGGCGACAAACCCACCACCGACGCATACGACGCTTATCAGAAAGTCCTCGCCACCGGAAAATACAAGCGCATCCTCGCCCAACCCGGCATCATGCTCACCTTGGCTGCTGGACTCACCGCTGAATTCGTCACCACCGATGGCATGTTCATCGAAAACGTTACGGCCGCTCACCCCCAGCCCAACCCCTTCTGTAAGGTTTCCGAAACCCGCCCCGCCGACCAGACTGAAAACGCCCGCTCCGTGGGCACCTACCTCGTCTGGGGCAACCTCCGCATCCTCGATCTGGGCGACCTGACATGGGACAAGGAGATGGAGTTCCTCTGCCCCACCAACCGCCTCGGCCACGTCGACATCCTCATCGTCTCCCACCACGGCTGGAATCAAAGCTCCAGCCCTGCGCTGGTCGACGCCATCACCCCGCGCGTCGCCATCATGGATAACGGCGCCACTAAAGGCGGATCGAGGCCCACCGTCGAGACCCTCCGCAAAATCCCCGGCCTCGAAGCTCTCTGGCAGCTCCACTACTCCGAAGAAGCCGGTCCAGACAACGCGCCCGACCCGTTCATCGCCAACCTCCACGGCCCCGACACCGGTTACGCCCTCGAGCTGACCGCCTCGCGCAACGGCAGCTTCTCCGTCTACAACGCCCGCACCCAGGCCACCACAACCTACGCCGCGCATTGAACCGATCGGACCCATGCGCTGTAGAAGCAGTTAAGGTTTCGCGGTTCTGCAACACAAGGAGTTCGCGCCTCATCAGAAGCACAGAGCCCGGTGCCCGGTGCACAGAGCCCTGTGCCCTGTGCTCTGAGCCCTGCTCCTGATATCCTCTGCCATACGGCTCTTCTTGCTCGCCTTCTTTTCCGAGGATCTACGTGCCAGGTCAACAGGAAGTGCGCTGGTCACAACTGAAAGTGGGCGTGCTCGTCATCGTGGCCCTCTGCGCGCTCATCGCGCTCATTTTCCTCATGTCCAACTCCACCGGGGGCTTCTGGACCACCCGCCTCACCCTGCGCTCCTACTTTGAAAACTCCGCCGGCCTCAAGGAAGGCGCTCCGGTCACCCTCGAAGGCGTCACCGTCGGCAATGTCAGCGGCATCCGCATCATTCCGAGTCGCAAGCCTACGCCCGTCGAAGTCACCATGAGGATCAATAAGAAATACGAGGCTGGCATTCGCGAGGATTCCAAAACCAGCCTCACCACCCAGGGCGTTCTCGGCGATACCCTCGTGGACATCGACATGAAGTTCGCCAAAGGCGGCCCCGTCCAGAACGGCGCCGAACTCGCCACCACGGAGACTCCCAACTTCGAGGATGTCATTCAGGCCAGCCAGGGCACCATCCAGCAACTCGATACCATCCTCACCAAGGTCAACGCCCTCGCCGACGACCTCACCTCCGGCAAGGGCTCCATCGGTCTGCTGATCAACGATCCCACCCTCTACAACAAAGCCGTTCTTACCGTTAATCAGCTCCAGTCCCTCATCGATGGCATCACCAATGGCAAAGGCTCCGTCGGCAAACTCCTCAACGACGACACCATGTACAACCGCCTCAATGACATGTTGGCCAAAGCCGATCACATCACTACAGAACTGGACGAGGGCAAAGGCTCCGCGGGCAAGCTCCTCAAAGACGACACCCTCTACAACGAACTGAAAGACACCACACACAACCTGAATCAGATCACCGCTGCCATCAACTCCGGCCAGGGCAGCCTCGGCATGCTCACCAAAGATCCCAAAATGGCCGCGAAGATTTCCGACACCATCGGCAAGCTCGATGACATGCTTACGCAGATCGACAGCGGCCAGGGCAGCCTCGGCGCGCTCCTCAAAGATCGCCAGCTCTACGACCACGCCGACAAAGTCATGACGGACACCAGCGACTTGATCGTAGCCATCCGCAAAGATCCCAAGAAGTACCTCACTTTCCACGTCAAGAGCTTCTAGAGACCGCT
>Ga0181535_10002384_pt1 | contig 23023 bp, 16 predicted proteins | sample PEATcosm2014_Bin_44_FD_119774 | JGI IMG/M metagenome (GOLD analysis project Ga0181535, IMG submission 119774) | Peatland microbial communities from MTU Mesocosm Facility, Houghton, MI, USA - PEATcosm2014_Bin17_30_metaG | ecosystem: Environmental > Terrestrial > Soil > Wetlands > Peat | place...
AAATGAAGGTTGCTCCCAATAAGTTGATGAAAACAAACCGAAAAATATCGGACAAAACGGATCATCCCAATGAGTGTATGAAAACAAAAGAGTTATATGAAATAGCCGATTAATTGCCGATTAATTATAGAAAGCAAAACCACTTAGATCGATATTTGACCTCAAAAAGTCACCGTTTTTCCGCTCCATTCCAGCTATCCCGATAACTTGCAGAAAACAATGGTCTTATAGCTTCAGTATTTCGCGTATAGCCAATAAGTGTATGAAACATAAGCCACTTGGAGGAGGGCCAAAGACGCCCAGATCCGGAGGCATTTCGGCGGCTGGCGCCTCAAAGGGCACTGACGGCCGCCGTTGGGAAAAACCCCTCACCCTATCACCCCTTCTCCTCTCTTCCCTCTCCCCAGCGGAGAGGGGAGAAGGGGTGATAGGGTGAGACATCGTTAAGGATGTCCGGCCCCGTTGGGATCCAATATCTGGCCACTCCTCGTCCGTAGGTTTCACCGACGGCTAGTGATCTTGTTCCCCTTCGTGGAATTTTTCGGACTTTGATCGGATCCTGGCCGGCAGAGTTCTGGTTTGGAAGGTTGGCTCCAAAGAGCAGTTCGGGGGATCGCAGCGGTTTTTGAATTCCAAAGTTGAAAAACCTTCTGACGCTTCGGCTTCGTAATCCTCCTCTCAAGGAAACACCCTGGGGCCGACACACAATCGGTTGTAACTTCTCCACCCGCGGGATAGACTATGGACTCCTTGAATTGAGGTTCCGTTATGGAATCCTTGGGTGGGCGCTGATGGATTACATCCCGAAACCCCAGGGTGGTTGAGATATTCCCGCTTTTCGAGCCAAGTGCCATGGAAGACCAAGCGATCCAAAGCCCCACACACGCCGTGGTTGAACCTGCATCCCCTCCGGGAGCGGCGGCATCCGAATCGGTGCTGCTACTGCCCTACGAAGAAAGCTGCAAGAAGGTACGGGAACTAGCACTGCGGCAACTCAATCGATTCATTTCGTACGAAGCCAAAGTTTTGAAGGGCGACGATGCCGATGCGATCCACGACATGCGCGTAGCGAGCCGCAGATTGCAGCAAGTGCTCGACCTGCTTTATCCGAAGCCACGCCCGCCGGAGATGCGCCGGATGCGCCGTCAGATTCGGCGCTGCCGCCGACTGCTCGGGGACGTCCGCAACTGCGATGTGCTGCTGCAAGCTGTGGGGCGATCGCTCGGAAGGAAGCGCTCAGCGCGGCGCGAAGCCTGGACGGCGGTGCAACATTTCCTTTTGCTGCGCCGGTCCGAAAACTTCATGCGTGCGATGCGCAAACTCGGAAAGATCAACCTCGCGGTTTTCTACGTAAGCCTAAAGGAATTTCTCCATCACGATAAGTCGCACGGCCGCGCTGACGCGCATCATCATGACGCTCCCGGTGCGCCGCATGCCACCTTCGCCCACGACCTGACGAGTGCGCTGGAATCCGCCTGGAGCGGGTTTGAAGAGCAGATCGCGGAATCTCATCGTCATTCGCGTCCGGAAGTTATTCACGGGGCGCGCATTGCCACCAAGCGACTGCGCTATCTTCTGGAAGTTTTCCACGAGTTTAACGTGGCCGGCGCCGCCGACGCCCTAGTGTGGCTGCGACAGCTCCAGAAGCACTTGGGGGACTGGCACGACCTGGAAGTGCTCGAGCAGATGATGATTGAAATGCTGGCGCGGCAAGAATTCTTGCGCGATCATCTGGCGCTGGCGATGGAAGTGGAAAAGCTGATTCTGCGCAATCGGGAAAACAAGAAGGGACTCGAAGAGAGCTATTCGGTTATGTCCCGCGAATCCGCGGAAATGCACCGGTTGAAGGAGTGGATTTCCTACGTGTTAGAGTCGCCTTCCGCCGCTCTCGCCAAAGCATGAGCCGTGGGAGCAGGCTCTTCCTCGACCGGAGTAATGGTCTTGGCGGGGCCGGGCATTTCCAACACCTTCTTGGTCGTTTGCTCTAAAACGTTGCCAACCGGGGCGGGCACGGAGAACAACGGCTCGCGTGGCTCGCCGCTCAACACTCGGGCCACTCCCGCGCGTAGGTGTTCGAAAACCGTGCGCACGTCGGGCGTGGCGTCGATGACCTCGAAGTTGTATTCCTTCGCCAAGCGCTCGAATTCCGTCAGCAGCTCGGTTTGATACTTCCGGAAGCTGTCATACATATCCTCACTGGGATGGATATCCATGCCGGATTCCCAGTAATCGAATCCGCGGGAAAAAACCACGCGTGGAATGAGGTCGTCCACGCCGATGCGCAAATAGAAGGTGGCATCCGGCTTCAAGGCAAAACCATAGGCATTTCGAATCCAGCGGGCGTCAGCGCCCCGCACGATGGCCCGCGCCATTAAGGAATAAATATATCGGTCGGTGAGGACCACGAAGCCTGCTCGTAGTGCGGGAATGATTTCGTGCTCGAGGCGGTCGGCGAAGTCCGTAGCATAGAACAAGCTCAGGGTAATGCGCCCGAGCGTGTGGCCTTCTTTCGCCTGCTGGATTCCCTTGCCGGCAAGCTCTGAGCGCTTGATGGCGGTGTCGAGGACCGCCCGACCCTGCTGTTCGAGCCACGGGCGCAGCAACCGGATCTGGGTGGAACGGCCCACGCCGTCCGTCCCCTCGATGACGATGAGTTTGCCGGTCATCTCCGCCAGGTTCATCCCCGGCAGAGGAGCGGCATAAGTCTCTCTCACGGTGCTACCCTCAATCTCTTCGCCTGCGCCAGCTTGGCTTTCACAATCTGCCGCATCAAGGTCTGCTGCTCTTCGATGGGAAGGGTCGCATCCACGGTGGTCAAGTCGAACTCCGGGACCATCTTCTCGTACTCGTCCAGAATTCGGCCCTGAAAGATGCGGAAACTCTCCTCCGGGCTCTCGCTCAAGCCCAGATCCATGCCGGCCTCGTAAAACTTCACGCCACTGCGGCCGTCCAAAATGCGCTTCATGGCCACGTCCAGCGGAACCCGGAAGTAAAACGCGGCGGTGGGCTTCACGGCGAAACTGTAAAGCTCGCGCACCCACTGAGAGTCCATGCCGCGGACCACGTCGCGCGCAAAGGCGGTATAAATGTAGCGGTCGCACAACACCACGGCGCCTGCTTTGAGCAAGGGGAGGATATTGTGCTCCATACGGTCGGCAAAGTCCGTGCAGTGGATCAGGGAGAAACTCGCGGGGGTCAGCATCTGCTTCTTTTTGCCCCGTTTGGTGGTTTCGCGAACGAGCGGGGAAGAGTTCCACTCGCTAAAGACCACTCCATAGCCTTCCCCCTGCAGCCACTGGTGCAGAAGCGTGAGTTGAGTGGATTTTCCTGAGCCGTCGATTCCCTCCACGACAAAAAGCTTGCCGGGAAAACGGTGCTCGCCGTACCGTTTCATACAGGCACTCCGATGGATGATCCCGTCATACGAATGAAACACTATTGTAACATAAGCCGAGAGGGAGGGCGGAAGGCACCAAGTCCGTTCAACAGGAACCGAGCGCTACGTTCCCCCCGGTGCGGGCAATTCATCCTCACCTAGAAACTCTCGCCAAAAAAGCTTTGCAAACGCGCCGGAATGTGCGATAAATCTTGCGCTTTCCGGCGGCGGCTCCTAGCAAGTGTTACCACCGGGAAGCGGCGGAATTGCAATACGGCCGGGTCGCGCTTTTGACCCATCTCATCGACCCTGCGCAAGAAAGCCCGCAGATCTACGCGTTCTCGTAGGATTCTGGTTTTTGCCCCGAGTTCTCCCGCTGTCCGATTGATCTCATACTGGCAGGGATTCTCGTTGCTGTGCCACTCCATCTATCGGTTTGTCCCGCGACTGCACGGCTACATCGTACGCCGCGCCACGCTGGCATGCCTCCTGGCCACGGGGTTTCTCTTCCCGGGTAGCCCTTCCGGCGTTCTGGGGGCAGACCCACCCCTGAAGCGCTTTGAATACTCCCTTCCACGGATGGGTACGATGTTCCGCATCGAGGTGTACGCTGCTGATGCCGAGCAGGCCTCGAAAGCGGCGGAAGCGGCGTTCGGCCGCGCCGAGGAACTCGAACAGATCATGAGCGACTACCGTCCTGATAGCGAGCTGATGCGCCTCGCGCGTGACGGTTCCTCCGCACCCTTCCCGGTGAGCAGCGATCTTTACGATGTGTTGGCAAAGTCCATCCGGACATCGGAGCTTTCCCGCGGGGCTTTTGACGTCAGCGTCGGCCCCCTCGTTAATATATGGCGCGCCGCCCGCAAAACCGGACGCTTGCCGGACCCGGGGGAAATAGCGAAGGCAAAAGCTCTGGTGGGTTATCGCAACATCCAGCTCGACCCCGCGCATCACACCGCCTTCCTTAAGCGCGCGGGAATGATGCTGGACCTCGGCGCCATCGGCAAGGGTTATGCCGCGGACCAAATGCTGGCGGTCCTCGAATCGCAGGGCATCCGCCAGGCCATGGTGGAGGCGGGAGGAGAAGTTATAGTCGGTGATCCTCCGCCGGCAAGTTCTGGATGGAAAGTTGGCGTCGATTCGGCCGACGTAGATGCCGGAGGAGCGCCCTGCACGCTGCTCCTGCACGGCGCCGCGGTCTCCACGTCCGGCGACGAGCACCAGTTCCTGGAACTTAACGGCCACCGCTATTCCCACGTCATCAATCCCGCGACCGGCTGGGCGCTGGAAGGCGAAAGCAGCACCACGGTAATCGCCCGGGATTCGGCCACTGCGGACTCACTCGGCACAACCTTTTCCTTGATGTCGGTGGACGATGGGATGAGGGCTGCCGAAACTCTCCCCGGGGTGTCGGTCCTGTGGGTGCGACAGGAGAATGGAGTGTGGCGACGCTACGCCTCGCACGGCTTTCCGGCATCCTGCCGTGGCCCAGTACCAAGACAAATTCAAGGGAAAAGTAAAACGAGCAAAAGCCAAAGCTAGGGACCCATGTCGTGTTCAGCGCGAGAGTGCCAGGAGCCAAGTCTTGGAGGCAAATGCCGATGAGGGCTTGAAGAGAAGTCCGTTGGGTTGGGGACTCTGCGATTGATCTCTGACGTGTTTTTGCACGCAGGTTTGTTGATTTGTTCGTCCATCGAGGTCGCAAAAGGTGAGTTTACGATCTAGGAATCTCAGTTTGGTGGTGGCGGGGCTGATTGTCGGTGCCTTGGTTATATTGTCCGGTAAAGCGGGGGCGGACGCCACTTCCACGGACAAATACTGCGACCAGTCTTGCCATTCCCACCCGGACGCCACGCAGACGTGGATCCGGTCGCCGCACTTTACCAACAAGAGCGGGGTAGTAACCCACTGCGTCGATTGCCACCTTCCGGGCGGGGGATTGGACTATTACCCCGAAAAAGCACGCTTGGGGGGCCAGGATATTTACGGCAAGCTTTTCAAGGACCCCACCAAGATCAACTGGCAATCCAAGCAAACGCTGAACCAGGCGCGCACGTTCACCTTCGACAGCGCCTGCATTCGCTGCCACGCCAATCTTTTCAGCGCCGGACTCTCGAAGAAGGGCGTGGATGGCCACTTACACTACCAGCGCTCAAAGGACAAGATGCGATGTATCAATTGCCACCTGCACACCGGCCATTTCCGGGGCAAGGAAGCCGAGGAAGTGGTCGATGAGGCTGCGGCACAAGAGCAGGAACTCGACAAAGGGTTCCCGTCAAGCCCCCAGGGATTCCAGAGCTACACCGAGGTAGTCCCCGGCTCAGCGGTGAAAATCCGCATGGTGGCAATTCCGGGGGGAACCTTCGAGATGGGGAGCCCGGAGTCGGAACCCTACCGCCGAGCTGACGAAGGTCCAGTCCACAGGGTGAAGATCAGCCCGTTCTGGATGGAGAGGGCGGAGGTAACTTGGCGCGAATACGAGGTTTACCTGCTCCAACGGGGGAACACGGGACGCAATCGCGACGCACCCACCGCGGGAAAAACCGACGGAGTGAGCGGCCCCACTCCACCTTATGGGTCGCCGGACCAAGGCTGGGGCCGAGGGTCGCGCCCTGCCATCACCATGACCTATTATGCGGCCACGAAGTATTGCGAGTGGCTTTCCCAAGTCACGGGAAAGAAATACCGCCTTCCCACCGAGGCGGAGTGGGAATATGCCGCCCGTGCTGCCAGCGCCTCTCCTTACTTCTTCGCGGGCGACCCGTCATCGTTTACCAACCAACGCTGGCTGAACCATATCTTTGGGGTCCGGACCGCGCCGCTCGTCGATTACGCCTGGTATCAAGGGGATAGCGCGGATGAGACTCATCCCACCGGCATCACGAAGCCCAACGCCTGGGGGATGGTGGACATGCTGGGGAATGTTCGAGAATTCTGTCTGGATTGGTACGCGGCCGACGCCTACCGGGCCCTCGCGAACTCTGAGGAAACGGATCCTCGCGGCCCCGATTCCGGGAAAGAGCACGTGGTTCGGGGAGGGTCTTATCGTTCCGACGCCGCCGACTTGCGCTGCGCCGCCCGCGACCACACCCGAGAGGAAGATTGGCTGCTCACCGACCCGCAATCGCCCAAGAGCATTTGGTGGTACTCGGATTGCACGGATGTGGGCTTCCGCGTGGTCCGCGACGTGGATGCGGTAGCGTCAACGGCAGTCGCCGCAACGCCGTAGCGCAGGGCTCGCTCTCCAGCCTTGCGGCTTTTCCGTCCGCGCAGGTTGTTGTCACGCTGCCCTCCCGGCTCAGTTCAAAAGCCGCAGGGCCGGAGAGCGGGCCCCGCGCTACGGATTTAGTACGATCGAGTGAATTCCCTATACGAGGATATCTGACATGTTTGATGAGAAGAACGACACAGAGAAACGCGATTTTACGCGCAGAACGTTCATAGGAGCCGTTGCGGCCGTAGGCGCCGGTGTGGCTCTGGCCAGTTGCAAGAAGTCCTACCCGTCCGTGGCCTTCGTCGATGCGGCCCCAGATGGCGCGGTCCTGAAGGCCGGATTGATCGGTTGCGGCAACCGTGGCACGGGCGCCGCGTTGAACTTCCTCAAGGCCGGACCCAATCTCAAGATCGTGGCGCTGGGCGATGTCCTTCCGGATCGTATAGCCACCTGCCGCCAGAATCTTGCCAGCAAAGCCCAGGTGCAGGTTGCTGACGACCATTGTTTTGTTGGCTTCGACGCCTATAAGAAGGTGCTCGAATCCGACGTGGACCTGGTGTTGCTCGCCACCCCGCCGCATTTCCGACCCGCGCATTTCGATGCCGCGGTAGACGCCAAGAAGCACTGCTTTCTCGAGAAGCCGTGCGCCGTCGATGCCCCGGGCGTCCGCTCCATCCTCGCAACCGGCCAGAAGGCCGCGACTTACAACCTCTGCGTGGTATCTGGGACACTCTGGCGCCACGATCGTCCCCACCGGGAAACTTACAATCGCGTTTCTCACGGGGCCATCGGTCAGATCCTCGGGGCGCGCTCGCGCTACAATGTCGGCCAATTGTGGTACGCGCCGAAGAAGAAGGAGTGGTCGGATATGGAAGCCATGATTCGCGACTGGGTGAACTGGCGATGGCTTTCCGGCGACCACATTGTTGAGCAGTTCGTCCATAACCTCAATACCGTCCTCTGGTTTACGGGAATGAACCCGGTGAGCGCTATCGGTGCTGGAGGGCGTGCGCAGCGCGTGACGGGCGACCAGTACGATCACTTCAACGTGCAATTCACTTACCCTAACGGCGGAATCAACGAAAGCATGTGCCGGCAGATCGACGGCTGCGCCAACGAAGTGTCTGACTACATCCTGGGGACGGATGGTTACACGAATTGCAAGGACACGATCTTTGATCTTAAGGGCAACGTGGTGTGGAAATATCAGGAAGCCGGACAAGATCCGGGCAAGACCAAATTCAATCCCTACGATCAGGAGCACGTGGATTTTGTTAACGCCATCCGCACTAACCAGCCCGTGAACGAAGCGGAGCACCTCGCGCACTCGACCCTGATCGGCATCCTGGGCAGGACGGCGGCCTATACGGGTAAAGAAGTGAAGTGGGATGAGATGATGGATTCAAACGAGCGCCTCGGCCCCACGGATTACGCGATGGGACCGGTCGCCATCAAAGCGGAAATACCCGTTCCCGGAAATGCCGCGAACATCGCCAAGAACGCGCGGGCAGCCTGAAGCCATATAGGGTCGACTCACGGATTATGAGCCTTCAAAGCCGCGACTCAAGATTCGTGAGCCCCAAAGGGGCGGCCCAATCTAGCCCAGGGCAACGCCCTGGGATTCAGCGAGACGATAGGAATTCAAGCCCGGAAGGGGCGCGCCACCAGGAACCCCATGCCACAATCGCTGACGAAATTGCACATCCACCTGGTATTTAGCACCAAGCAGCGCGAGCCGCTGCTCCTGCGGCCTTTTCGCGAGCGGGTGCATGCTTACCTCGCAAGTGTACTCAACAACTCCGACTCTCAGGCTCAAAGGGTTGGAGGCACGAGCGATCATGTTCACATCCTTTTTCGTATGTCGAAGAATCTCGCCTTGGCCAAAGTGGTGGAAGAGGTCAAGACCAGTTCCTCGAGGTGGATCAAGACGCAAGAACCCGCTCTTCGGGCGTTTCACTGGCAGGGCGGCTATGGCGGTTTTTCGGTGAGCCCGGCAGACGTGGAGGCGGTGACCGAGTATATTGATCGCCAGGAAGAACACCACCGCGTGGTCGGTTTCCAGGAGGAATTTCGGAGATTTTTAGAGACGTACCGCGTGGAGTATGACGAACGGTACGTATGGGACTGAGAGAGCATTTGGTTCGCCCTTTCAGGGCTCCGGCGGCAATAGGCATGTCCCAGTAGACCCAGGCCGTTGGCCTGGGCTAGATTTGTTGGCCACTTCGGGGCTTAAGCAGCGGGTCACCCCTTTGCGGCTCAAACACCGGGATTATACAGGTTCATTCACTCAAAATTGATTCTGGTTATTAAAGGAGATACGACATGACCGATGAGAAGGCGGAAAAAGAGAAGCGGGACTTTACGCGCAGAACATTTATCGGCGCGGTAGCCGCGGTGGGCGCCGGTGCGGTGCTGGCCAGTTGCAAGAAATCCGTCGCGCCCTTGACCTTTGTGGACGTGGCGCCGGATGGCCCGCCCCTGAAAGCCGGATTGATCGGCTGCGGCGAGCGCGGCACCGGTGCCGCACTGAACTTCCTCAAGGCGGGACCCAATCTTAAGATCGTGGCGCTGGGTGATGTCCTGAAGGACCATCTCGACAAATGCCGCGGCGAGCTCGCCCAAAAGGGACAGCAGCAGATCGCCGATGACCATTGTTTTGTCGGATTTGATGCTTACAAGCAAGTGCTGGCGTCGGATGTGGATCTGGTGCTGTGCGCGACCCCGCCGCATTTTCGCCCCTTGCATTTCGACGCCGCGATTGAGGCCAAGAAACATTGCTTCATTGAGAAGCCGTGCGCCGTTGATGCTCCGGGTGTGCGCTCCGTTCTGGCGACCGGTCAAAAAGCCACAGCTTACAATCTGTGCGTGGTGACGGGAACACAGAGGCGGCATGACCGCGCCTACCAGGAAACCTTTAATCGCATATCCCACGGCGCCATCGGCCAGATCGTGGGCGCCTACGCCCGCTGGAATGGTGGCCCCTTGTGGTATGCGCCCCGCAAGAAAGAATGGTCGGATATGGAGGCCATGATTCGCGATTGGGTGAACTGGCGTTGGCTTTCAGGGGATCATATTTGCGAGCAGCACGTCCATAATCTCGACGCCGTTCTCTGGTTCACAGGAATGAATCCGGTCTCGGTCATCGGCTGCGGCGGGCGCATTCAGAAAGTAACGGGCGACCAGTACGACTATTTCAGCTTGCAATACACTTACCCTAACGGTGGAATTCTTGAGAGCATGTGCCGCCAGATTGACGGCTGCGAACAGGACGTCTCCGAGTACGTGGTGGGGACGGAAGGCTACACGAACTGTAAGAATACCATCTACGACCTGAATAACAAGGTAGTATGGAAGTATCAGGAGGAGGGACAGGACCCCGGCAAGACCAAGTTCAACCCCTACGATCAGGAACACGTGGATTTTGTGACTGCCATCCGCCGCAGCATGCCCATTAACGAGGCCGAACATGTGGCCCATGCAACTTTGACCGCCATCATGGGAAGGACCGCGGCTTACACCGGCAAAGAAGTGAAGTGGGACGAGATTATGGATTCCAACGAACGCCTCGGCCCCACGGAGTACGCGATGGGCCCGGTACCCATCAAGGCGGAAGTGCCCGTGCCCGGCAACGCCGCGAACATCGCCAAGAACGCGCGCACGGCGTAATTCTCCGGCTGACCACGCACGGGGCACGGCCCGACGTGCCCCTGCGTATCAACGGATGCAACGCCTTGTACCCGTTACCCTCCTGCCTGCTACCTGGTGATTTACATCTCCGGGGCCAACGGCATAACTTTCACCGGCACTGTTCCTCGAGCCCGATGCCGCCAATTCTGGAGCCGGTCAAAATAGAGGTAGACGACCGGCGTCGTGTATAGCGTCAGCAACTGGCTAACGGCCAACCCGCCGATAATGGCGATTCCCAGTGGCCGGCGAAATTCCGATCCCATTCCGGTGCCGAGAGCGAGCGGCAGAGCCCCCAGCATCGCCGCCATGGTGGTCATCAGAATTGGGCGGAAGCGCAACAGGCACGCCTCGTAAATCGAGTGCCGTGAACTTTTCCCTTCGCTGCGCTCGGCGGCCAACGCAAAGTCAATCATCAGGATGGCGTTTTTCTTCACAATACCGATGAGCAAAATGATTCCGATGATGGCGATCACCGTGAGTTCCGTGTGAGTGAGCATCAGCGCCAGCAGTGCGCCCACGCCCGCCGACGGCAGCGTGGAGAGAATGGTGACGGGATGGACGTAGCTTTCGTAAAGGATTCCGAGCACCAGGTACACCGAAATCAGCGCGGCGGCGATCAAGATCGGTTCGCTGCCAAGCGAATCCTGATAGGCTTGCGCGGTTCCGGCAAAGCCGGTGCGAATGGTCGCGGGCAATCCAATCTTTCCGGCCCGGTCGATAATGGCGTTCGCCGCATCTCCCAGGGCGACGCCCGGCCGGAGATTGAACGAGATGGTCACGGAGGGCGAGAGGCCCTGGTGATTCACGGTGAGGGGCGCAGTCTTGGCGGCATTTGTGGTGATGGCAAGAAGCGGAACCTCCGGCCCAGTAGGTGACTGGACGTAGATTTGGCGCAAGGACAACGGATTCTGCCAGAATTGGGGCGCCACCTCCATCACCACATGATATTGGTTGAGCGGCGTGTACATGGTGGAGATCTGGCGTTCGCCGAAGGCATCGTACAGAAAATTATCAATCAGTTGAGAGGAAATACCGAAGCGCGCCGCCGTTGAGCGGTCGTATTGCACCCAGGTCTCGAGCCCTAGATTTTGCTGGTCCGTGTTCACGTCCGCGATGGTGGGGATCGTCCGAAGTTCCTGGAGCATGCGCGGGCCGAACGATTGCAAGTCGTCCAGATTGTCACCTTGCATAGTGAATTGATACTGGGCAGCGCCGAAGCGGCCGCCCACGCGCACGTCCTGCGAGGCTTGCATATAGAGCGTCGCGCCCGGCAACCGGGCCAGCTTCGGCCGCAGACGGGCGATCACCAAATCGGCAGTGATTTTTCTTTGTTCAGCGGGTTTTAGCGAGATGAACATCCGAGCGGTGTTCATTGCCCCCCTGAGCTGGGTCACCTCCGGCGAAGCCTTCGACGGTATCCACTGCCGGGTCGGCAACAATGATACCGATCATTTGCCGTAGAATACTATCCATCGCTTGAAACGACGTGTCCTGGTCGGCCTGAATCGCACCCATCATCCGTCCGTTATCTTGTTGCGGAAAGAAACCCTTGGGAACATGAATGTAGAGGTGAACGTTGAGCGCGATGGTGGCCAGCAGCACGGTGAGCGTTATTCCCGGATAGCGCAGTACAGTGGACAGCGTTCGGCCATAGGCGTTGACCACCCAGTTAAACGCGCGCTCGCTGGTGGCATACACCCAGCCGTGGGACTCGTGTTCCTTCAAAAGGTGGGCGCACATCATCGGGGTCGCCGTAAGAGAGATCACCATGGAAACCGTGATGGCAGCGGCGAGGGTAACGGCAAATTCCCTGAACAGGCGGCCCACAATTCCACCCATGAGGAGCAGGGGAATGAAGACCGCAACCAGCGAAATGCTGATGCTCACAACCGTAAAACCGATTTCCTTCGCTCCCTGGAGGGCAGCCTTGAAAGGCGGCATTCCCTGTTCCAGGTAGCGGGAGATGTTCTCGATCACTACAATGGCGTCGTCAACCACAAAGCCGGTGGAGATGCAGAGCGCCATCAGTGACAGATTGTCGAGGCTGTAGCCCAACAAGTACATCACACCGAAAGTCCCGATCAGCGACACCGGCACGGCAACACTGGGAATGAAGGTAGTGCGCGCGTTGCGGAGAAAGAGGAAGACCACCAAGATCACCAGAAGCACGGAAATGACCAAGGTCCTTTCAACATCCTTCACCGACGCGCGAATCGTCTGGGTTTGATCCATGGCGACTTGAAAATGAATGGATCGGGGAACGGCCGCCTCAAGTTGGGGAAGGGCGGCGCGGATCCCGTCCACGGTATTGATAATGTTCACGCCCGGCTGGCGGAAGATGATGATCAGGACGGAGGGCTTGCCGTTGGAGTAACCCGAGGCGCGAACTTCTTCCGGCCCATCGAGGCCTTCGCCAATGTCGGAGATCCGAACCGCCGATCCGTTCCGGTAAGCCACAATCAGCGGGGTGTAGTCGATGGCGTGAAAGATCTGATCGTTGGCCCCCACTTCCCACATGCGGTGGCCGTCGGAGAAATGCCCCTTGGGAGTGTTGGCATTCGCGTTGCTCAACACGCCTGCCACCTGCTCGAGGCCGACGCCGTATTTGTTCATCGCGGTGGGATTCAGCTCGATTCGCACCCCCGGAAGTGCGCTTCCCCCCACGATGACCTGGCCAACACCGCGCACCTGCGAAAGTTTCTGGGCCAGAATTGAAGAGGCGGAGTCGTACATCTGGGATTTGCTCAAAACGTCGGAAGTAAGGGCCAGGATAAAAATGGGGGAATCGGCCGGATTCACCTTGCGGTAGGTGGGGTTATTGGGAAGATTGGTGGGCAGGTAACCGCGGGCGGCATTGATGGCGGCCTGCACGTCGCGCGCCGCGGCATTGATGTCCCGGTTCAAATCGAATTGCAAAGTGATATTCGTGTTTCCGAGGGAACTTGCGGACGTCATTTCGGTGACGGCGGCAATACGGCCGAACTGGCGCTCGAGCGGAGTGGCGACGGCGGACGCCATGATTTCAGGACTTGCCCCGGGCACTCCCGCCGAAACCGAGATTGTCGGAAAGTCCACCTGGGGCAGTGGTGACACCGGCAGCAGGCGGAAAGCCACCGCGCCGCCCAACGACACGGCGACAACCAGCAGAGTTGTAGCAATCGGCTTGCGGATACAAGGTTCGGATATGTTCATGACGCATTCCTCGCGGGTCCTCGGGACAAACCACGGGCGCAGGTCCAAACCGCAGCGGTCCGGCCTATGCCCTTACGGGCGACACGCCCCCGGGACAACTGGATCAAGACGGTGAATCCCGTGAAGAAACGCCGGTTGTCCGCCCCCGCGCTCTTTTACTGTGCTTCGACCGGTCGGATTGAAGATGTCGTATTATGTAGGCTTGCTGCTCTTAACCCCTGCACCGAAGGTGAGATTATAGAAAGTGCAGGACCTGCCTATAACTTCGACTGCCGCCGAGTTCGTGGAAACTCCAGTCTCGGCTGGGCTAAGGGGATTCGATTGCTCCCGACCCTTCTAAACTGTTCGGACCAAAGAAAAATACTCCCCTGCGCTGAAACGTCACCCGAGACTTGCGCTTTCGGCACCCCACAATCCTGCCGTCGGCAGGACTTGTCGTGCTCCACAAGACACCGTGCAAAGATTTTGACGTTGGACACCGCGGAAAAGTTGCACTTCGCGAGGTCACGGCAGCCCCAGCCCATCTAGAAAATGGTGTCGCTTCTGAGCATTTGCGCTGGCCGGAGTCGAGACTTGGTGTGGATGGCAAAATAAAGTGACGAGTTCTTTTGGTAGCGCGGGCGTCTCGCCCGCTGGGGCGTGGGCATCCTGCCCGCGCGACGACGGGAGCGGGACGCTTCCGTGACAGCGGGCGAGACGCCCACGCTACGGGTCTCTGTCACCATATATTTTGCTAACCTCCGTAGGTGGCCGATATCCACAAAGCGCCGCCGGCCTTTGGGCCGCTCCCTGCAAGCGAATGGAAATCCGGCTTGACATCTAAACCCTGTTTGCACAATATATGGCTATGTCACATATGGCATCGCAAGCTCTTGATCGAGAATTGAAAAAAGGCAGTGCGGAGCTGTTGATCCTTTCTCTCGTGGAAGCCCGGCCACGGCACGGCTACGAAATCAGCAAGCTGATCGAGCAGCGCTCGGACGGTGCGGTCCGCTTCCACGTGGCGTCGCTTTACCCTCTGCTCTATCGCCTCGAGAAGCGCGGCTGGGTTGAAGGGCGCTGGGTGGAAAAAGCCGGCCAGCGGCGGCGGCGCTATTACCGTTTGACCGCGGAGGGGAAAGAAGTGCTGGCGTCGCAGCGTAAAGGCTGGCAAGTCTTCGCCGCCGCCATCAATCGCATCGCCGGAGTCGAACATGCCTGATTGGAAGAAAGAAATCACCGAGCAGCTTGCCGGCTTAAAGTTGCAGCCGGCGCGTGAAGCCGAGATTACTGAGGAAGTCGCGCAGCACCTGGACGATCGTTATCGCGAGTTGCTGGCGGGTGGAGCAACGGAAATAGAAGCCCGGCGGATCGCGCTGGAAGAGATTAGCGAGGAGAGGCTTCTCGCCAAGGGACTAGAGAGGGTTGAGCGCCAAATGCCGCAGGAGCCGGTCGTTCTGGGAGCCAGCGAAGAGCAGAGCATCCTGGCAAGCCTGTGGCTGGACGTACGCTTTGGCTTGCGCATGTTGTTTAAAAATCCCAGCTTGACGGTGCTTGCCGCGGCCACACTGGCACTGGGGATCGGCCTCAACACCGCGATGTTCAGCATGGTCAATGCGTTCTTGCTCCGTCCGCTCCCCGTTAAGCATCCGGAGCAGATTTATACCCTGTCAGCCGCAGGGAAGGGAGGTGGCAACGGCTTTTCATATCAGGACCTCGAGGACATCCGGAAGCAAACTACAGGGTTGTTTTCCGATATGGCCGGCGCACAGATCCTGAGCGCCACCGGTCTGAGCATAGCCGGCAAGAGCGAGCGGATGTGGACCGATTTTGTGACGGGCAGCTTCTTTCAGATTCCCGGCATTCGCCCTTTTCTGGGCCGCTTCATTCTGCCTTCAGAAGGTAGCGTTGCCGGCGCCGACGCCGTACTCGTGGTTGCTTACCCCTTCTGGAAGGCGCATCTCGGCTCTGATCCCGACATTGTCGGCAAAAAGGCATTGGTGAATGGCCGCCCCGTAACGATCGTCGGAGTTGCTCCGAAGGGATTCCGCCCCTTATCGACGCTCCTCGACACGCAGGGTTATTTGCCGTTGGGGATGGCGGTGGTTGACAACCAAACCAAAAACGACTTCCTGAACGACCGTCAAGACAAGCGGCTGATATTGATCGCGAGACTGAAACCGGGAATTACGCAGGACAAGATTCGATCGGTGCTGGACGTGGTCGCCAAGCGCCTGGCCGCGGAGTATCCGAAGGCCGACGATTGGAATTTGCTGAAGGCGTTCCCGCTTCCTCCGACTGGGCCGACTTCCGATCCCTCGGACGGACTGGGGATAGTAGGAGCACTCTTCCTGACCTTAGCGGCCGTGGTCTTGATCCTGGCCTGCGTGAACGTCGCGAGCATCCTTCTGGCCCGCGCCAGCGTCCGCCGCGGCGAAATTGCTATTCGGGCAGCATTGGGAGCTAAACGCGGCCGGCTGATCGGGCAATTACTCATGGAAAGTGTGCTGCTCGCATTACTGGGTGGCGTGGGTGGATTGGTGTTTGGCTTTGGGGCAAACCGCGTGCTGAGCTCACTCCCTCTCCACATGGATGTCCCCCTCATCCTGGATTTCCATTTTGACTGGCGCGTGTTCGGATATGCCTTAGGGATGACGCTTCTCTCCGGCGTGATTGCCGGCATCGTTCCCGCATGGCGCGGTACGCGGGGCAATTTGAGCGCGATTTTGCACGACAGCGGCCGATCCACTACCGGCGGCGGTCATGGTCTGCGCAAGGGCCTGGTTGTGGCGCAGGTAGGGGGCTCATTAATGCTGCTGATCGTCGCCGGACTTTTCGTTCGCAGCCTCTTGAACGTCCAGAGGTCCGACTTGGGGTTTGATTCGCAACATGTACTGAACATCGCTCTTAACCCTGGCCTCGCCGGTTACAGCGAGACGCAGTCGTATGAGTTTGTCGAAAACTTGCTTGAGCGGATACGCGCGCTTCCCGGAATCCAATCGGCTACGCTGGCGGCGACGGTGCCCATGGGCGGACACAACATGGGAGCCGATATCGCCGTCGAGGGCCTCGTGGCGGCGCCCAAACAGGAAGGCTCTGCGGCAGGCTATAACATTGTTTCTGCCGGCTATCTCCAAACCATTGGCATGAGACTGCTCCACGGGCGCGGCATCGATGACGGCGACACCCAGAACTCGCTGCGCGTAGCCGTCATCAATCAAGCGATGTCCGAGCGCTTCTGGCCTGGCAAGGACGCGATGGGAAGACGATTCAGCCTGGAGGGGGAACCCACCCATCCCATGCAAGTGGTCGGCGTGGTCAGGAACAGCAGAACTGAGGACCTGTCGTCGCCGGAAGGCCCCTACTTCTACATGCCCTTTGCGCAGAAACGCGTGTTGCCCGTCACGCTCCAAGCGCGAACTTACGGAGATCCGGAGGCAATGAGCCAGGAGATTATGGGGCTTGTACGGTCCCTCGCGCCAGCCATGCCGCTTGCCAGCGCTCAAACGATGACCGATGCGCTCAATGCGCCAAACGGACTTTGGTTCTTCAAGTTGGGAGCAGGGCTGGCAGCCGCCATGGGAATTCTTGGTCTGATTCTCGCCATCATCGGTGTGTACGGCGTAGTGGCTTATACGACCGCGCAACGGACACATGAAATCGGCATGCGCCTGGCACTGGGGGCCACGCCCGGTGAGATATTGAGGTTGGTCCTGCGCCAAGGGATGGTGATCATCGCGGTTGGCTCGGTCGTCGGTATCGTCATGGCGTTCGGCGTTGCCCGCCTGCTGGCGCATTTGCTGGTGGGAGTGAGTACCGGCGATCCCGCTACCTATGCCGGCGTCACCCTTGTGTTGATAGTGGTGGCGCTCGCAGCCTGCTACCTACCCGCTCGCCGCGCGACGCGGGTGGACCCCATGGAGGCGCTGAGGTACGAGTGACGTTGCTAAGTGACACGGGCACTCCTGCCGGTGTCCGGGCAGTTCATTGAGCACAGGCAAGAGTGCCTGTGCCACCGGGGAGATTCAAGATGCCTGATTGGAACCAGGAGATTGCCGGTCGCCTCGCCAGGCTGAGGCTTCCCCCAACTCGCGAGGCGGAAATCGTTGAGGAAGTCGCGCAACACTTGGAGGATCGTTATCGCGAGTTGATGGTGGGCGGCGCAACGGACCGAGACGCGCGCCGGTTAGCCCTGGAAGAGATCAGCCAGGAGGAACTTTTGGCCAGAGGGTTAGAGAGGGTCGAGCAGCAAGAGTCACGGGAGCCCGTTGTCCTCGGTGGGGGAGGCGCCAAGACTCTCCTTGCTGGCTTTTGGCAGGACATCCGCTACGGCCTGCGGATGTTGCGGAAGAACCCCGGCCTCACGATGGTCGTGGTAACAACGCTCGCGCTGGGCATCGGTGCGAACACCGCGCTCTATAGTGTGGTCAATGCTGTGTTTCAGCGAGGCTTGCCCGCGCCCAGCCCCGATCGGCTCCTGGGCCTTTCCTTTCACCAGGATAATAATCTGAGTCAGTTCAATTTCTCCTACCCCGATTTCGAGGATCTTCGCAAACAGGAGAACTGCTTCTCCCAGATGTTTGCGTACCGAATTGGCCTCGACGGCCTGGACCAGGGAAATCGTGCAGAGCAAATCATCACCAGCTTCGTCACCGGAAACTATTTTAGTGCTCTCAACATGAAGCCGACGCTGGGCAGACTGCTGTTGCCCACCGAAGGAGCGGTGCCGGGGTCCGACCCGGTGCTGGTGCTTGGGTATACCTACTGGCGGGGACGCTTTGGGGGTGATCCGAGCATTGTTGGCAAGCAAGTGCGGGTGGATGGCCAAGCCTTCACCGTCGTGGGCATAGCGCCCAAGGGATTTCGCGGGCTTCTTTCGCTCGTCGACGTGCAGGCTTACCTGCCGATCAACATGTTCAGCATTGAGGGGCGCGACCGAGGTTGGGCTAACAGCCGGACGTCACGATCGCTTTACATCATGGGACGCTTGGCGCCGGGGGCGAGCGCTGGGCAGGCTCAGGCCTCGATGGATGTGATTGCCAGCCGCCTGGCCTGGCAATACCCCAAGGACTGGCGAGGCGGGGTCATCGAGACGTACCCGGGAGAAGCGGCAAACTCCTTGTTCAACCCCAGCCGCCGCACCTACGAGATGGAAAGGGCAGCAATCGGTTTGTTCCTGGGACTCGCGGGCCTGGTCCTTGTGCTTGCCTGCTTTAACGTGGCGAACATTCTGTTGGTTCGAGCCACAACCCGCGCGCACGAAGTCGCTGTGCGGGCGGCGCTCGGGGCCTCTCGCGGCCGGCTCATCCGCCAGGTCATCCTGGAGAGCCTGCTCCTCGCCCTTCTGGGGGGTGCTGGGGGGCTGGTGATTGGAGGAACAGCGAGCAGAATGCTGAGTTCCATCCACCTCGGGGTGGGCGTACCCGTCGCGCTTGACTTCACGTTTGATTGGCGCGTGTTTGCCGTGGCCCTGAACTTCGCGGCCTTGTCGGGAATCGTGGTGGGTGTGGTGCCGGCCATTCGGGCCTCCCGCGCCGCTCCCGCCGATTCACTCCGCGAAGGAGGGCGCAGCATCGCCGAGGGACACGTTCATCTCCGCCATGCCCTGGTCGTCGGCCAACTTGCCGGCACCATGGTGCTCCTGGTGGTCGCCGGTCTTTTTATTCGCAGCCTCGACCAAGCCACACGGGTCAATCTAGGCTTCAACGCCTCACACCTCCTCAACGTTTCAATGGACCCTCACGAAGTGGGGTACGATCCCGACCGAGCGCGGGAGTTCAGTAAGGATCTCCTGACGCACATCCGCGCCTTGTCCGGCGTCGAATCGGCCAGCCTGGCATTTACATATCCCACCAGTGAATACTCCCAAGACGAGAGGGTCTATGTTGAGGGCCATCTTCCCCCGCCGGGCCAAGCCGGTCCCTCAGTCTTCAACAATTCGGTCTCTCCCGGATATTTTGAGACCACGGGGATTCCCATCATGGAAGGCCGAGGGTTCGAAGACACTGACACCCAATCGGCACCCGCAGTGGCCGTCGTCAATCAAACGATGGCGAGGGAATTCTGGCCGAACGAAGACCCCGTGGGAAAACGCTTCAAATTGTCGAGCGACTCGCACTCGTGGATTCAGATAGTGGGAGTGGCCCGCGATAGCAAAGTTCAGGAACTCACGGCAAAAACGCCGCCCTACTTTTACCTGCCCCTGGACCAAGAATATTGCCAGCTCATAACCCTTCAGGTTAGAACGACGGCGCATCCCGAGATCATGATCCGGGAAGTCGAGCAGGGGATTCACAATCTGGCTCCGGGCCTGCCCATCTTCGGAGTCCAGACGATGGAAGCAGCGCTGAACAGCCCCAAGGGATTTCTGCACTACTGGTTGGGTTCAGCTCTTGCCGCGGTCATGGGATCGCTTGCACTCCTTCTCTCGCTGGTAGGCTTGTACGGCGTCGTATCCTACTCGACAAGCCGCCGCACACACGAAATCGGCATTCGCATGGCGCTGGGCGCCCGGCCGGGCGACATCGGCAGGATGGTCTTGGGCGAGGGCCTGACTCTTGTGGCGGCGGGAGTCTTACTCGGATCGCTGGCGGCTTATGCGGTGGCGCGAGTCATGGCGGGGTTCGTTTTCGGCATCAGCGCGCACGACCCCGCCACGTTTGCATGCGTGGGCATCGTGCTCTCTGCTATCGCGCTCATTGCTTGCCACATTCCCGCACGCCGCGCCATGAAAGTGCATCCCATGGTCGCACTGAGACACCAGTAAGGCGGATCGGTACCTATCAAGGGCGAGTCCGCGTCCCCTACTGCGTCCCATCGCCATGCACCACCTGCTGCTTGGTCCAACTCCCCGGCATCGCGCCGTTGGGATTGGCGTTGGGGTCGGTCGTCTGGTACACGTACTTTCCCGTGCTGTCCCTCCAAGTGTACGAGTAGGCGCTCGAGACCTTGGTGAGTTGTCCCGAGGACGGATCCATCACTGTCCTCTGGTTCAGAGCATAATCCACCCAGTCGGAAGCCGCCGTGGATTGTGCGTTCATGCTCGCTCGGGCGCGCGCCATCGAAAGGTCGGTTCCTCGCTGCAGGGTCGCCATGAATTCCTCATGCATTTGTTGCCGCACGGCCTGGTCGTGCTCAAACTGCGCCTGTTGGGCGTGGAGTTGCGTCATCATCATCTGGTTCTGTTGCTGGCGCACCATCTGACCCCACTGTTGAATTCGCACCAGCATCGCATGATTCCACTCGGGGATGATTTTGCCGCCCAACCCTGGTGTGTCCCACATTCCTTTGACTGACTCGTACTGGTCTTCGGGCGCCACCAGGTACCATACGGTCGCATCGCATTGGTGGACGGTCGAAGGCCCCAACACTCGCGTCGGCCGCCAATCCGTCTGGCGGCAATCCACCGCCGTTTCCAAAAATCCCTTCATGGTGAACGTGCCATTCTGGTAGCGGACGATGGCGGAAGCCTGGTCCGGTGTATTCGTAACCTTGAAGAAGTTATAGTCCTTGTCGCCGGCCTGCGCCGATTTCTGCCGCGCCGCGACCTGGTCCGCCGGGAACGGCACGTCCTCGACGTACTCGACCTTCAGAGTCCCGGCAAGGTACTTCAGAAAGTCCTGCGCGCTCATGGGGCCCTGGACCTGTAAATAGTTTGGCTCCTTGCGCGGCATTTTCGGCCCACTGCCCCAGATCCAACCGAGGCGCGGCAGCCGCTCTCCGAAGCTCAGACCATCCGGGCTCGACGCGCGGAACACAAAAAACGGCAGGCTGGGGAGGCTGCCGCCTTGGAACAGCACACCTTGAAAGTGCCACTTCTCCGGAATCGTCACCGCGACCGCGTTCATGTTGTTCATGGAAGGATCGGTGATGTACTCCACGCGCGTGCCGCTCGACGAAGACATGTTCGCAGCCTCCTTTGCGCTCGCGTCCAATTTCTGCTGCGCTCCTGAACATCCGAAGAGTGTCGCAACGGCGAGCATGGTTGCGAGACGACCCTTGACCGTCGACATTGATGACCTCTAGATATGGAGTTGACCGGATTTTCCCCGTTACAGTCCCTTGGTAAACCCAATATACACCGCGAGTTTCCCTCGCGCAAAAGCATTCGAGCGACGTTCTTCGCGGTTGCGTGTCGTGGATGAGCTCTTGGCAGGATGCTTGCTCAACCGAAGGCGTATGGGTCCGCGCATCGGGACTTTCACCCACGGGACAAGTTGTCCCGAATTCCCACTTCTCGCCAGTCCGTGTCGAACGGGGGGTTAACCCTATCGAGACGGATCCTCGGAGACCGCCATGTTGAAGACCAAAAAAGGGAAGCAGAAGCTCTCTCGAAGGAGATTCCTGAAGACCGCGGGAATGGCCGGCGGAGCGGTGGCCGTGAGCATGTTGGTGAAGCCTGCCCGCCGCGTTCAGGCCTCCACCACCCAACCTCAGCCGCTAGGGCCGGGCTCGGTGGAGGTTAGATTGAACGTGAACGGCAGGGATCATTTCCTAAAGGTGGAGCCTCGCTTGACGCTGGTGGAAGCTCTGCGCGACCGGCTGAACCTGACCGGAACCAAGCGCACGTGCGACCACGGTGAGTGTGGCGCATGCACAGTGCTGATGGACGGGCGCGCCGTCTGCTCGTGCATGACGCTCGCGGTGAATGCCCAGGGGAAGAGGATCGTCACCATCGAGGGCCTCGCCAAGGGCAAGGTGCTGGCGCGGTTGCAGAGGGCTTTTGTCGAACACGACGCGCTCCAGTGCGGTTTTTGCACTCCCGGCATGATCATGTCGCTGAAAGCGTTGCTCGACCAACATCCGCGCGCAACGTCGGCGCAAATCCGGACGGCGATCGCCGGCAACTATTGCCGTTGCGGGGCGCTCCCCAAGATTCTGAAGGCTGCCAACGCTGTGGCCAGAGGGTAGCTGTTGTGCCATGGCCATTTTGGCCATGACTGAGCACGGGCGGGACGCCCGTGGCACAAAGGCAGGAGTAGGGATTCGCAGGAGGTACGACAATGTATCCAATCGGTCGCGCCGGAAGAGCCGCCAGATCTCCCGAGGAGAAGCAGGCCAAGAAGAAAAGGCTCAAGGCCAAAGTGGGCTTGGCCCAACATCCCCAGGTGGTTGAGATCGAGGTCCCTGAGAATGAATTGCCCGTGTGGGACCTGGACGCCAATCTGAAGATCGTGGGCAAAGGCGTGCCCCGTATCGAAGGTCCGGAGAAGGTCACGGGCCAAGCCAAGTACACCCTCGACTACACCCCCGCAGACCTGCCCGGTTTGCTTTACGCCAAGGTTCTGCGCAGCCCCTATGCTCATGCGCGGGTGGAGCGGATTGACGCCTCGCGGGCCGCGGCCCTCCCCGGAGTGAAAGCGGTTGTACTGATTGCCAAAGGGTCCGGGTTTGATGCCTCGAGCTCGCTGCTGGACGTGGTATCCGACGCCCGCGTTCTGGAACCCCAGGATCGCGACGTGATCGCGGAAGGCGAAGAAGTGGCGGTGGTGGCTGCGGAAACCGAGGCCATTGCCGAAGACGCGCTGGAGTTGATCGAAGTGAAGTACCGCCGCCTGCCGCACGTGGTCGATCAT
>Ga0181535_10002385_pt1 | contig 23021 bp, 22 predicted proteins | sample PEATcosm2014_Bin_44_FD_119774 | JGI IMG/M metagenome (GOLD analysis project Ga0181535, IMG submission 119774) | Peatland microbial communities from MTU Mesocosm Facility, Houghton, MI, USA - PEATcosm2014_Bin17_30_metaG | ecosystem: Environmental > Terrestrial > Soil > Wetlands > Peat | place...
GCCCCCTGGCGGGCCCCCACCAGCCATTGAGATTAGGCACCGGAAGTAGCAATCGCCCCAATCATCCTGTAACAGAACGCCGACATCGGAGGGTTTCCCGATGATTCCGTCACAGATCGCCGACAGGGGTCGGGTCGCCTGGGGATCGCCGACCCGCGGCCACGATGGCGGGCGCCCGGCAAGGCCACCTCCAGGGTCACGTCCAGCGACGTCCTGCAGCCAGCGAGGGCGGCGACGGAGCGTGCCCCGACGGTCCCCTAGAGAGCTGGAGCCGGTATCCGACCTCCGCAATCCGGAGAGGCAGCTCGGCCACCGGGCCACCCCCTCCCCCGGCGCCGCCGCGCTGCTTTACGCGGTCGCCGGGCCGGCGCCCGCTTCGCCTGCCTGGCCAAGTCGCGTCGGGGGCCGACCCTCAGCTCGTTGCCCGGGGCGTGCGAGGATCTGCGCCCCCTGCCTCGGCACGCCGAAGCCGGTAGCGGCCGCGCTCAACGCGCTCAAGATCCGCATACACCGTCCCATGGTTCTCGGGGGCGTTGGAGCACATCCGCGAGGTCACGTGAGTGCGAATCGTCGATTCTGCCAAGGTCGAACCATCCCGACGCACCTCAGCAACAACCTCCGGAATTGAGAATGTCGCTCCCCGACCTCGGTCGAGTCGTCGAGCTGCGCGAAGAACCTGCTCTCGAGCTCCATCAGTTGTTGGCATCTCGTCTGTCTCCTTGCATCCTCACCCTGATGGTGAGCTTCGGTACCGGCCCACGCGTGGCGGTGGCCGCAGCCCGCCGTGCTACTACTACCTGGGCGCGTCGCGCTTGCACAGCGAGGTCAGGTTCCAATTGGAGTGTTCGCCAGCGCCCCTCCACCAGAATTGTCTCGTCAGCCCCGATGCTAACGCCCATCGCGTCCCTGCACACCGGTGTCACTCCTGGCATCCCCTCATCGGAGCCCATCCGAAAGGCAACGTGGCCTGAAGACAACCACGGATCAAAACGTGGCCGCGATGCCCGTTCCGCCTTGGTGCAACCGTCAGAAACCCCTGGGGTTCTTGCGCTGTTGGACGTAGCCTCGCTGCGTGCAGAGCCTCGCCCAGGCGAGAGCGTCAATGCGGCCGAGGTTCCTTCCCCGCGCCCGACAAATCGTCTTCCAGCAGTGGTCTTTCACAAGCGCCTCGGAGGGTACCCTGCCATTGAGAATGTCGGCGACAATCTCCCGCTCGGGCGTGCTGCAGTAACACATCGGCGCTTCTTCGTCACGCCTTTAGGCTTCGCACCAGGAAGTCGTGCACGGTCAACCCTTGCTCGGTCGCGGCCCGCGAAGCGGCGGCCCAGAACCGTCCCACCATCGTCAGCCGCAGGTGGGTCTTGGGCCCGTGGCTCCCGTCAACCCATTCACAAAGGTGGCTCCCGACCAGATCGTGATCGCTCATGACCATCCCAGCGGTCCAGTGATGTCCGCTTTCCGATCGGATGGCCGCCCGCTCGTGCTCTGTCGCCCCGATTGGCCCAAACTCGTCCAATAGGACGAGGTAGGCGTCCCGGCCGCGGTCGACCGTCGGAATCTCACTCATCGAGGCTACCTCCTTATGCCTGAAGCGACGGAATGTAGTTGTTGAGCAGATCATCCTATTGCCATCCTCCGGGGGTGGATCACCGATGGCGGGCAAGGTACCGCCGAACCCCGGCCACGGCAACGACGCCCACGAGGGCGTATGCGCCAACGATCCCGACCACGGGCCACCCGCTTTGGGCCGGGTAGACGACCACGAATAGGCCGACCATGAGCCAGAAGGCCCAGGAACACCCCTGTCCACACCCCGAGCGCGTGATCACTGTGGTCTGGGTGCCGTTCGCATGGGTGATGACCGTGCGGCTCATGGCCCCAAGCGTCGCGTGATGTGGCGACGACTGCCTGTCGGCCGACCGGCGGTCGCCCAGAGCGCCACCCCATCGGCACCCCGCGAGGGGTAGGCTCCGAGCGCCATGCCCGCCAGATCCGGCTACTCGACCGGCGACAAGTTCATCCGGGTGATCGACCTCCTCGACCGCCTGGGCAACACCCGGGCCGGTCTCACCACCGCCGAGCTCGCCGAGGCCTTCGAGGTCAACGTCCGCTCCGCCCAGCGCTACATCCACCAGCTCCGCGACGACGTCGGGTTGGACATCGTCGCCGTCGACGGTCGCTACAGGCTCGGCGAGGGCACCCGCCTCCCCGCCCTGCAGCTCGATCGCGACCAGGCCACCGCCCTGCTCGTCGCCGTCCGGCTGCTCCAGCAGCTCTACCCCGACCGCGACCCCGCTCTGGTGGGGGCCATGGCCCGGCTGGCCGCTGCCCTCAAGGTCCCGACCGTGACCGACCTGCTCGGACACTTCATCGAGACGGTCGAGAAGCGCCCCGAGAACCCGGTGGCCCTCCAGCTCCGCAGGACCGTGGTGGAGGCCTTCACGGGCCAATTGAAGCTGGAGATCGACTACGCCGACGTCCAGGGGCACGGCTCGCGCAGGGTCGTCCACCCCTACTTCCTCGAGCCGCGTTCCGAGAGCCGGACCATCTACGTCTTCGCCCACGACGAGGCATCCGCCACGGTCCGCCTCTTCCGGCTCGATCGGATCTCCCACGCCCGGGTGGTCCGCGAGCGCTTCGATACGCCTGCCGACTTTGACGTCGACGCCCTGGTCTCGGGCTCCTGGGGGATCTGGCAGGCGGAGGGTCACGACGAGGTGGTGCTCCGCTTCGCCCCCAAGGCCGCCGCCCGGGTGCGCCAATCCTTCTGGCACCCCAGCGCCCAGCTCACCTCGCTCGGGGATGGTGGGGTCGAGCTGCGGCTCAATGTGGCCAGCGAGGTGGAGATGCGTCCCTGGGTACTCGGCTGGGGAGCCCAGGTCGAGGTGCTGGCCCCGCCCTCGCTCCGCGACCACGTCGCCAGGTCGATGGTCGCCGGGGCGAAGCTGTACACCCGCGGCTGATGGCCGTCAGCGTTGGGTTGGCGAGCTGCCGAGCACCAGGAGGCCGCAGCGCCAGCCTGCTTCCTCCTACGGCCAATCCGGTAGCCTTCGCTCGATCTCGCTCTGGCGACACACCGGCGACTGCCCACGTGCCGTCGCCCGGCGACGATAATCCCCGCAGGCAAGTGCGGAGGTTCTCATGAAACTTCAGGTCAACTGGCAGGATCCTCTTCCCCTCAGGAGCGGCGCCCGCCAGAATCTCATCTACACGCTGGACGTCGACGCCCTCCCTGACGGCCCCGGCATCTACGTCTTCGGAAGGTGCTTTGGCCAGAGCCTGGAGGCCCTCTACGTTGGGCAGGCGATGAATCTGCGCCATCGTGTATACACGCAGTTGAATAACCTGAAGCTCATGCAACACGTGAAGACCGCCAAGGCCGGGCGTCGCGTCGTCGTCATCGGCGAGTTCCTCGTCGGCCCGCGTCAGCCGCTCGACAAGTGCCTGAACATCGTCGAGCGCGCCTTCATCAGACACTTCCTGTCCGACGGGCATGATCTCGTCAACATTTCGGGTACAGCCCTTCGCCGACACGAGGTTTTGTCAAGCTACCGCCCCATGCGATTCGTGCCCCCCGTGATCTACGTTGACCGCTAGGCTGCATCACCCTGGAGCGGCGGTGACAGCACCCTGATCGGTCGCGCGCGGTTGATCACAGTGGTCTCCGGCAGCGGTCTTCCCATCGTCCAGTACTCCCAGCCGTCGAGTTCGAGGTAGGTGTTGTGGTACCGGGGCCGGGCCGCATCACGCGGCCACGGCTTCACGACGCCGTCAAGCCGGATCAGGGCGGCGAACTGCACGAAGTCCAGCTCGAGGTCGGGACGCCAATCCCGCACCGTGTACTCGTGCGGCCACTGCGGCATCGTCTTGGCGAACTGCCAGCGAACCTTGGCGATGTATGCGTCGGCGTCACGCACGGTGAACGTCATGGGCAGAGGTTGGCCCCCGGCAACGACAGCACCCTGTCGCGATCGAGGTAGCGCGGGCCGTCGCCCGCCGCGCGGGCCCGAGTACGCAGGTTGACCTGTGACGGTGGCCGATCAGGCCGGCCGGCCGCGCGTCCGGCGACCGGCACCTGTCGCCACCCCGCCGCAGCGTGCGGCAGGAACCCGGTTGGAGACCGCACCAGGACCTGCCCACATTGCCGCACCATGCCCGTCTCCTCTCCCCTCGGCTCCTCGATGCGATCGGCACAGGCCCTCCGAGACGTGATCGCTTCGGCTTGACCGTTGTTCCGCTGCGGGTCTGCGGTGCGCAGGAGGCCCCATCCCAACTCGTTCCGGCTCTGGCGGTCCGGGAGCTTCAGCGCCCAGCCCCGGACGGCGTGCTGATGGCCGGCGCTGCCGGGACCGCAGCACGGGTTACCCTCGGCCAGCGGCTCAAGGGCGGGATGGCCGATCGGGTGGTGGTGGCGACTTCAGACATAGCGCGAGGGGAGCACGCCCTCATCCGGGTCGCCCCGCTCGAGCCGAGGTGGTGGGACGAAGGCCCGCTTCGGTGCCGAGGAAGCCTCCCACCAGCCCACCTCGCGCTGCTCCGGCTCGCGACTGGTGATTGGCCCGGCCTCCGCTCACTCGCCAGCACCGCCTTCTGGGAGGCCTGCCGGGGGCAGTCCGACGGCGATGTGGGGGCCGGAGAGGCCGGCTGGGCGCTGCTCGACGGGCCAACACTCCTCGCCGTGTGCCTCATCGTCCCACCGGTCGCTCCAGTACCTCCCGCTCCAGATCCAGCAAGCGACCCGCACCCGTCGGTGCTCGTGCGCCAAGCCATCTCCGAGGCCGCTCGGGACGCCCGGGTCGCATGGTCGGCGCACCGCCACGGCCGTCTGACCGAGGTGTTCATGGTGCGAACATCACTCGACCTCCCGGACGCAATCCTCCGACGGCAGCGCCCGACCGACGCCCCGCAGGCGTGAAAGGGTGGCTCCCGCTGCCGCACGACACGCTCCTGTCGCGTCGGCGACTCACCCTCTCCTCGTTTCCACCGAGGAAGAGTCGAGGAGTCACCGATGGACGTCCAGGAACCGCCGACGCAGGCCACCCTCCAGTCAGACGGGCACCGCCGGCGCCCAAATGCGCTGCCCCTGCTGGCGGCGCTGTTCAGCGGGATGGTTGTCACCGCGTGCGGCTCCATCGCCGGCACCTCATCTCCCGCCTCGGCGCCCGCCACCGCGCGTCCCACCGCCTCCACCTCGCATGCGGCGACCCCCACAGCTGCGGTCTCGCCGAGCCACGCTGCAACCTCAACCCCGAGCCCCGCGACCCCTCGGACCCTTCTCAGCCAGCAGGGCAGCGGCACCGCAAGCACCCAGAGCTTCTCGGCCCCGACGAACTGGGACCTGATGTGGTCGTACGACTGCTCGAGCTTCGGCAGCAGTGGCAACTTCGAGGTCGACGTCCAGGGCGACCTGGGACCCCTCGGCGTCGACCAGCTGGGCACCTCCGGCTCCGGGACCGAGTACTACCACCAGGGCGGCAGCTACTACCTCGAGGTGGACTCCGAGTGCTCCTGGCAGGTCACCGCCCGGACCGCCGCTGCTGGCGAGAACGGTGGCGCCGGCATCAGCGCCTCCGGCAGCGGCTCCCACAGCACTCAGACTTTCAAAGTGCCCTCCACCTGGAACCTGGCCTGGTCCTACGACTGCTCCAGCTTCGGCGGCAGTGGCAACTTCGCGGTCGACGTGCAGGGGGCGGACGTCTTGGGGGTCAACGAGCTCGGCAACGGCGGCTCGGGCACGGAGAGTTACCACTCGGGCGGCACGGTCTGGCTCGAGATCGACAGCGAATGCTCCTGGCAGGTCAAGGCAAGCGCGGCGTGAGAGATGTAGCATCCCGCCCCGACTTCTCCACCCGCTGAGGCTTGAAATGGCTCTTCCTACCCCTGCCGTGGTGGCCGACCGTTCGGTCGGTGTGGTCCTGGCGTCCGCTGCGGGAGACGCCCTGGGGGCTCCCCACGAATTCCACCCGGCCCTCCGGCGCGACGCCCCGCTGGAGATGACCGGGGGCGGATCATTCGCCTGGAGGCCGGGCGAATGGACCGATGACACGCAGATGGCGCTCGCCCTCCTCACACCCCTCGCGGCGGGCGACCGGAGCTTGGACGCGGTGGAGCGGGGTTTCCTCGACTGGTACAGGGCGCATCCCGCGGACGTCGGCAACCAGACGGCGTCCGTCCTCGGAGCCGGCCTTCCACTGGGCGAGTCAGCCGCTCGGTACCAGAAGCGACACCCCGAGGGGGCGGGGAATGGAGGTCTCATGCGCATCGGCCCGGCCGGGCTCTCCCACTCCGGGGAGCCGGCCCGGATCGCCGAGTACGCGGCAGCGACCACAGCCCTCACCCATCCTCACCGCGACTGCGTCGATGCGTCGATTCTGTGGTCGGTCGCGATCGACCACACCATCCATCTCGCGCCACCGGCCGGCGAGGAGTGGGACTTCGCCGAGGCCGTAAGGCTGGGCCTTCCTCTTCTGCCCGCGGAACGCCGCGACCGCTGGGATCACCTGATCGATGAGGCCGTCGCACGCCCCGCAGTTGAGTTCAGCAACAACGGCTGGGTGATCCACGCCTTCCAGGCGGCTCTCGCGGCCATCGTCCACGCATCTCCGCCCGCCGGGGCTCCGGCCTGCCGGCACCTGCCCGCGGCCATCGAGGCAGCGGTTCGCTGCGGCAATGACACCGATACGGTGGCGGCCATCGCCGGGGCGCTGCTCGGGGCCCGCTGGGGAGCCACGGCCGTCCCCCTCCGCTGGAGCTCCGTCCTCCGAGGCCAGCGGATCAATCGCCAGCCTGACCTGGCTGCCCACGACCTGGAGCGCCTGGCGCGGCTGGCCGCCGGGAAGGGGGCGGCGGATCGCCTTGGGTGGCCGAGCTGCCAGCGTCTCGTCCCCTACTACCTGAGTCACTTCGACCAGGTTCCGATATCGGTCGAACTGGGCGGCGCCCATTTTGGCAACATCGCGGGCCTGGCCCCCGCAATCGCAGCCGGCGCCAACGTGGTTGTATCCCTCTGTAGGATGGGGACCGAGGACGTCCCGGCGGGCGTGGGACATCCGGTCGTCGGCCTGATCGACACCTCGCTCGAGGACAATCCCAACCTGCCCTTCCTCCTCGCCGACACCGCCGACTTCATCGCCCACCAGGTGGCCGACGGGCGATCCGTCTACGTCCACTGTGTCCAGGCGGAGCATCGGACCCCCGCGGTGGCCGCCGCCTACCTGGCACGTCACCGCGGGATGAGCGTCGACAAAGCGATCGAAACGGTGAAGGCAGCGATCCCGCACCACCTTCTGCCGTGGCTCGTGGACGGACTTCAGCGTGCGGCTGATCTCGATGCCACCAACTGCTAGCGGGACGGCATCTGGGCTCAGCGTCCCAACCGACTGGCTGAGGGTATCAGTCCTATCTTGCTCTAGCCGAGTTCAGCGACGAAGCGCTGCGCGCGCGTGCCAGAGGCGCACCGTCCCCCAAACGGTCGGCACGCCGAACAGGACAAGCGCAAAGACGTAGCCGCCGGTCTGAGGGTTCTCGCCCGCCGGCGGCTCCACCAAACCCACGACAAACCCGAAGACGCATAGCCAGCCGAGGATCAGCGCCGCCAGCGCAGCTCCGTGGACAAGCTGTCGGCGCTGGCGGGCTGTGTGACCCGCGGACCAAGGTCGCGCCGTATCGGGCACCGAGGTGGGCGAGCCTGGATGGACCGCGACCGCGGCTGCCGGCGGTTCCCACCTTCCAGCGGGCTTGCACTCCCAATTGACGCGCGGCTCGTGGCTCGGCACGGGAGGAGGCTGACTCGGGGGCAAGGAGAGGATCAACGAGTTCCGGATCTCAGCTCTGTACCCGCAGCCGCGGGGGAAGTTTGAGCACCCCCAGAAGGGACCGTACCGGCCGCTCCGCCACACGAGCGGGATGCCACATCGACCGCAGAGAGGTGGACCGAGCAATCTGGGGCTCTCCAGCATCCCCGCCTTCTGTAGCATTCGGGTGAGAGCCGGGCGCTCCATGATCGAAACGCCACTCTCCGCGGCGAGCTTGCGTGCCCGGGACATCAGCTCACTGTTGGTGACAACCGTCGCGCTGTCGCAATGGTAGTAGGCGCGACCGGCCAGCACCTGCTGGAAGGCGTGCTCACCCACCAGGGCATGCTGCCGCTTGGCCTGAACCGCCGTCCGGTTCCCATCCCTGCTCACGATCAGGTCGGCGCCGAAGTCGTATGTCTCGGTGAACTCGACCTCGTACCCCAGGCGGCTGAACATGGCTCCGATACACCGTTCGAACTCGACCCCCGACAGGGCGTCAACGTCGGCGCCGGAGTGGGCCAGCAGCCAGGCGTCACGCTGGGCCGTTAACGCCACGGGTACGGCGAGCATGTCGCATAGCCTCCCTCCACCCCCGCCCGGGGTTCTAGCCGAAGGGTGACAACTCTGTCGCGGATGGATAGATCGACAACCCCGGCACGGGCGATTAACCAATCGGGCCCCTCCCGACGCCGATAGGCGCCCAGATCAGCTCGCGGTCCAGTCTGATCATGAAGGCCGGGGACGGAGGCCCTATGCGGCGCATACCTGGCACGGGCCATCGTCCCGCCGGCGCTTCCCGCTCGGAGCCCAAACAGCGCAGACGGGGCGGCCGTGATCCCAGCCCGTTTTGGACGCGGAGCGGCGCATGGCGACGACACGCCCCCGTCGCTGGCGTCACATACCATGCAGGCATGGCGACGCCAACATTCCGACCGTAAGGAGGGGTGCGGGCATCGTCAGAAGTGAGGTGACCCTATGAACCATCCAGCCAGAGCAGTGACGCTCCGCGACGAGAGATCTGGCCCCGACCGGCGCCATCTCGCGGCATACCTCGACGAAGAGGACAATCTCCACATCGACGGCCATGACCTGGGGCCGGGTACCGGCCCGGTAAGCACGGACGGTGAGTACGAGTGGTTCAAGAAGATCGGCGCTGACGATGTGCCGCGCCTTCTCGAGCTGCTGGGCGCTCCATCCGCCTCAGATGTGCTTGGCGTCCTGGAGCAACACTGGACCGGTCCCAAATCTTACGATCTCGAAAGGATCATCCGCGAGAGCGACATCAAGGTCGACCTCTTCGTTTGGACAGGATGAAACCACGGATCTCTCGGAACTGACTTCACTGCTCGGGACCATTGCCTGGCTCGGTGGCGCGGTCTGCTCAAGGCAGGACGCGGTGGCATGACGAACGCAACCCAACCCGATCCGGTCCTGGGCGCCCGCTTTCTCGAGGCTCTGCGCCTGGCTGTCGACCTGCACGCTCAGCAGGCTCGCAAGGGCTCCGGGGTTCCCTACCTGGGGCACCTCCTGGGGGTTTGCGGGCTAGTCATAGACGCCGGCGGCTCCGAGGACGAGGCCATTGCGGCAGTCCTTCATGATGCGGTCGAGGACCAGGGCGGTGCCAACACATTGGAGCGCATCCATGCCCAGTTCGGAAGCGACGTTGCCGCCATCGTCGAGGCCTGCTCGGATACCGACGTGCTCCCCAAGCCTCCCTGGCGAGTCCGCAAGGAGGCTTACCTCGAGCACCTGTTGACCGCTCCCCCATCGGTGCTGCGAGTCTCCCTCGCCGACAAGCTCAACAACCTAAGGGCGATCGTCCGTGACTACGGCGAGTGCGGCGAGGACGTCTGGGCGCGGTTCGACCCTGACGCCGATCCGGCCTGGTACTACGGCAGCCTCCTGCATATCTTCGAGGAGCGCCTGCCCGTGCCCATGACCAAGGAGCTCCGGGAGACCTACAACCGGCTGCTCGAAATGACCGGCACCCCGGAGCCGGCGCGGCAGGGACACGGCTCGGTGGACAGCGCTCCCTGAGGCTCGGCAAGCGCGGGTTCGGAGCCGACCCCACTCGGGGAGTCTCTCAGCAGCCCGCCTGCCACCCAGATTCAGCTGCTCATTGCCAGAGCGGCGCCCTCCACGTCCTTGGCGCACACCATGGTGAGCGGACACGGGACACAGTGGGGCGCCCCGGCGTCGCAGTACCTCCGGCCGATCACCCAGGTCGGTAGGTCCAGGGCACTGGGTTGCTCCGGGTGGAGGGCGCGGGCAACTCCGATCATCTGATCGCGATCGTCCCGCTCCGCCAGATGGCTCCGGAGGAAGACACGCCGGAGGTGGATGTCGTACGCGACGTCGTTCTGATCCATGCGCTTCACGGTGACGCCGAGATCGCGACTGAGGATGGCGACAGCCATCGCCGCCTTCTTCTGGCCTATGCCCAGGAAGGCCTCGAAGCGCCCCTGCAGCTCACCAGCGTCGGGGGACCCAGCCCAGACGCGGCCGGCATCGCCGTCCCACCGGCTGAGCACCCTCCGTGCCGCGGCGACCAGCCAGCCAGGAATCGTATTCACGAAGCGATGCAGCTTGGGCTCAGTCTGAATGGCCTCGCGGACGGCCCCTGGCTCCGCGGCAATGCGGGCAGGATCGAGGTGACCAAGGCGACGCTGCAGCTCCCACGGCGCTCGCCAGGCTCGCTCGGCCGGGATCCCCTGGTCGCAGATCACGGCGACCAAGAAGGCGAACGGGTCGTTGCGGAGGAGTGCGTTGGCCTCTGGGATCGCGGTGAACTCAACGGTGGGTCCCGAGGCCTCGGCTTTGAGATTGGCCGCAAAGGCGAGAAGCGCCTCGACGATCCCGGCCTTCTGCTCGGGGGAGTCGCCGAGCACGTCCACCGGCGCGGACGTGCGCGTCGAGGTCTGCACCCGCTTCCGCAGGGGCGGGGTTGGCAGATGCTCCCACGCCACGGCTCGCAGGAGCGCATGGCGGGTCCAACCCTCGACGTCATCCTCCCGAAGCTTGAGGGCGAGAATCCGCCGGGTGCGAGGCGCTCGGAGCTCGTCTGACTGAACCACCACCTCGAAGCCACGGTACTCAGCTGGCACCGGATCCTCGGGGCGGAGGAACCGCTTGGTCAGGCGGATCCCGGAGAGCAGGGCTGAGCTGACCACGTAATCGTCAGCCTCGACCCCCTCCACCATGGGCCGGAGATCGACCCACGTCACGGAATGCACCCGTTCCCTGCCGTAGGCATGCCGGCGGCCCACACCGTGGCGAACGTACGCCTCTTTGCCGTCGACGGAGGCGAGCACCTCCCAGCCCCTGTCGAAAGCCTCGTCATTGGCGGCCCACCAATGGAAGGTGAAGGGCCCAAGCTCGCCGGTATCGAGGATCTCGATACTTGGAATCATCGGAGAGTCTCGACCTCGAGAGGCAAACCATCCGTGCTCCGCCAGCCAGCGGGAAGTCCACTGGCGAGGAACCGGTGGGCTGCCTGCCCCAGGGCCCGCGGAACGAGAACCTGTGCCCCGCCGGCAGCCCCGGCGGGCGAGATGAGCACGGCATCCTCCACGGCGGTGGCCTTCCAATGCACACGCCTGATGACCTGCGCGTAAGACGTCGCGGCTCCGGCGAAGGCCCGGACGTCGCGGATCTGATGGCGAACCGCATAGTCGGCAAGGCAGCGTGGAATCAGGTCTTCGGGCCAGCGGCCAGGGGAGAAGCGCAGGTTGTACATCGGGATCTGCTCCTCGGCCAGCACCACCCCCAACCCTCCACTGATGATGAGGAGATGAATGCCGGACGCGAGGGCGTCCGGCACCGCTTCCGCCAATGCCGTGTACAGGTGTCCCGCATTCCGCCGCCAGGCCGTCGCCACGGGTCCCGTTACCCCAGCAGCTTCGCGGTTGCGTGAGCGTGCTGCGGCGAGCTCATGGGCCAGCTCCGAGTTCAGCCCATCGAGAATGGAGACCAACCGGTCGAGCGCAGGGGCATCCTCGTCCTTTCGCGCGGAGCATGGGAGGATGACCAGGGTCCGCCGTGGTTCCAGCACCGCCGCCACCTCCCTGGGCGGCAGGGGCGCGGGAGCCCGACGCGCAGGAAGGGCAGCTGACCCCATCTCATGAGGCACAGGGCGGTGCGCCTCTGGCCTATGTCCCGCGACCGCTCGCCCTGCCTCCCCACGGAGCGCGTTGACGATCTTGCCCGCCGGCCCCAGGCGGCGCTCCACGAGCCCCTGGGCCTCGAGTCTCCGGCAGACGGCGTTCAGTTGATGACGGTCGTAGCCCGTGGCCTCAGCGAGCTGATCGTCGTCGAGTGGCTCGCCAGCGGCCAGCGCCGACATCACCTGGTCCGCAGCGCTCATCCCCTGACCTCCCGTTGCTCGTGGACCCGTTGTTCAGTGCCACCGACGCCGTCCATCCTCAGCTCAGCGGCATCAGCCACCATGCTCCACCTAGGACGCGCCGGCGGAGGACAGCAATCCCCGCACCTCGCCGACCACCGACCCTACGTCGGTGACCGTCCGCACCTCCCCCGCCGCTGCGAAGACGAACTCAATCCGGGCCACCTCCCGCCGGGTCACCTCCGCCACCAGGAGGCCATACACCCCGCCCTGGAGCCGGTAGCGGTCCATCCGGCGATCCACCTCGGCACCCCGGACGCTGTCGGTCTTGTAGTCGACGATCACCAGCCGCCCGTCCGGGAGCTCGTAGAGGAGGTCGATGAAACCCTCCAGCAGCACCCCACCGAAGGGGGCGCCCAACGGCACCTCCCTCCAGTGCCGCGCGGTCGCGGCGCGGCGGACTGGCTCGCTGTCGCACGCCGCCCTGACCAGCCGCGCCACCTCGGCCGCCTGCTCGGGGATCCCCTCGGCCGCCGCCTCAGCGCGGGCGAGGTCGTCGAGGCCCGCCTGGGTGGTCAGGTCGACCACCTGGAGCACCGCGTGGACCGCGCGCCCCCGCGAGGTGGCGGCGCGCCCGCGCCGGCTGGCCGCGATCTCCTCACCCACCTCCGGGGCCAACCCGGCCTCGGCATCGGTGTGGGCGAGGCCGGTGGCGCTCTGCGTCCGCAGTACGCCCAGCTGGGCGAGCAGCTCGGCGCGGCGTGCCACCCACACCTCCTCGGCGCTCCGCTGGTCTTCCGGGGTCACCCCGTCGGGCGGAGCCGCAGGTCGGGGAGCGCGGGCCGGCTCCCACTCCTCCTCCATCGCCTCCACCCCTTCGCACGCTCGCAGCCGCGAGTCGAGCCGCCCGGCATCCGTCTCGTCGCCCTTGGTGGCCCCTCGAAAGAGCCCGACCACCAGGTGGTCGCGGGCGCGGGTGAGCGCCACATAGAGGAGGCGCACCCTCTCCGCCACCTCCATCGCGCTCTCGCGCTTGTCCAACGCCTCCCGACCCTCGGTGGCGAAATCGCCCACCAGCAGCTCGACGCTGCCCGAGAGGTGGTCGGTTACGATCGGGGATGGCCTCCTGATCGGCTTTCGCCCCAGCCCGGTGACCATGACGATGGGGAATTCAAGGCCCTTCGCAGCGTGCACCGTCATGACCCGCACCGCGGGCTCATCGGGGGACGTCTCCACGGCGACGGAGTCGTATTTGGGATCGCGGGCGAGCCGCTCCAGGTGGTCCACGGTGTCGTGAAGGGTGCTGCGCCCGCCGCGGGCCAGGGCGCGCGCCTGCTCGGCGACAAAGCGGTAGCGGCGGTGGGCCTCACGCGGGCGCCAGTCGTCGTACGCCGCGGCGCGGAGCAACCGGCGGGAGAGCACCTCGTCGATCAGGGCCGGCACCGACATCGTGTGCCGGAGCCGGTGGAGCTCCCGGAGGTCCGCCATCCCCGCGGCCACCCTCGGCTGCTCACCGCCACCCGGCCGCTCGTAGGACCAATGCCCACCCGACGCCCTCCACGCCACCAGCTCGCTGTCACTGCAGCCGTACGCCGGACTGCGCAGCGCGGCGACCAGGGCCACCTCGTCAGTGGGGTCGTCGATCGACCGGAGGATGTTGAGCAGATCGCGCACCTCCTGGGTGGCGATGATCAGCGAGCCGCTCTCCAGCCGGTATCGGAGGCCCGCGGCCTCCAGCTCGCGCTCGAGGTTGCGCAGGTTGGTCCGGCTGGGCATGAGGATGCAGATGTCGTCGGCGTTGCAGGGGCGCGGGTCGCTCTCTTTCCCCTCCCCCACCGTCCAGCCCTCGCCGACGATCCGCTGGACGACCCTGGCCGCTGTCCGGGCCTCACTCAGCCACATCTCGGCGGCGCGCCCGGGGATCGGTCCGCCCACCACGCGGACGCTCCCCTGGATCTCGGGGGCGTGAGCCACCAGGGCCACGTACTCCGCCTGGGCCTCGGGGACGTCGGGGTCGGCGCGCATCAGCCCGTCCGCCCCACCGAAGACGGCGTTGACCGCCTCGATGATCCGGCGCCCGGAGCGGAAGTTGACGGAGAGCCGCACCCGCGCCCGCGGGTCGGCCCCGACCAGGGTGCGCTCCACGGCGGAGTAGACAGCGATGTCGGCGCGCCGGAAGCGGTAGATGGACTGCTTGGGGTCGCCGACCACGCAGAGGCGGCCGGGCTCGGGGACCAGGTCGCGCCACTCCCCCTCCCCACCGGAGACCGACGCGCAGAGGAGCATGGCCAGCTCAGCCTGGAGGGGATCGGTGTCCTGGAACTCGTCCACCGCGACCAGGTCCCAACGCGCCCGCAGCGCCGCCCGGACGTCCTCGTTGTCGCGCAGCAGGTTGCGGGCCCGCACCAGCAGGTCCTGGTAGGTGACCAGGCCGCGCTGCCGGCGCTCCTCCGCATAGGCGAGCACCAGGTCGCGGAGCTCGGCCGCGACCAGGCCGATGGCCGCTGTCCGGGCCGCCCCCAGGACGCGCGCGACCTCCTCCGCGACCGCGTGCATGGTCTCCCGGATGCCCTTGCAGGCATTGGTCCCGTCCACGGAACCCCAATTGGCCATGGCGCCTGAATGGCCCAGCTTCGGCACCTCCGCCAGCGTCAGCAGCGCGATCAGCGCCGCGTCCTCGGACGCCGCCTCCCTCAGCCGTGCCGCCACCAGGCGCAGCGCGTCGATCTGCTGATGGAGCTTGTCCGGGTCGTGGCAGAGGGGCAGGAGGTCGATGCACCGCTGCACGTCCTCGCCGAGAACCCGAGCGGGATTCACCGTAGCGACCGCGTGGACCGGCCAGATCGCCGGCTCGACGACGTCCCAGTTCTCACTGAGGGCGAGGAACAGATCCAGCAGCCTGTCGGGACGCAGCCCGAGCAGCAGGCCTCGCCGCACCGCCTCAGCCCCGGGCTCCCCCGGGGTCAGGGAGTCGAACCAGCGGCGGAATCGCTCCCGAACGTCCAGATCACCGGCGAGGTCGGCCAGAGCCTCGAAGTCCGGAGGCAACCCGGCCTCCAGCGGGTGCATCCGGAGCAGCGCCGAGCAGAAGGCGTGGATTGTCTCGATGCGGGCGCGGTCGACCTCCGACGTGGCCTGCGCGAGCCGGAGCCGCTCCTCCTCGCCCGTGGCTCCCGCGGCCCCCGCCTCCAGCGCCTCGCGGATGCGCACCCGCAGCTCGCCGGCCGCGGCGATGGTGAAGGTGATGGCCACCAGTCGCTCCATCACCAGCCGGCCAGCGGCGACCCGGGCGACGATCGCCGCCACAACCGCGGCGGTCTTGCCGGTGCCGGCGCCCGCCTCGACGAAGAATGTCCGCTCCAGATCGGAGGTCAGCCGGTCGCGCTCGGCCTGGTCGGCGACCGGTGGCCGGCTCATGGCTCATCCCCGGGCTGGTCCGCCTGCAGGGCGCCATACGGCGCGAGGGCTGGGTCCGTGCTCTTGGCCTCGGCCAGCGACTCGCGACCGGTTGGGCAGATCCCGTCGTAGGGGCAGTAGCTGCAGTTCTCGCAGGTCCCCCAATGCTCCTGGAACGCGCCCGGCACCTGGGGGAAGCATCCGGCTCGAACCCCGGCGTCGATCCCGTCGACGACATCGGTCAGCGCCGCATCGGTCTCGTCGCCGGCCACCAGCCCGTGCTGCCCGAACTTCCCGCGTGAGGTGCAGAACCAATACAGCGCATTCACCGCCGGCGCCGGGCGTCCCTCCGCCCTCTCGCGTTCGCGGACGGCCCGCGCGTAGAGGGCGAGCTGGACGGCGCGACCACCATCCAGTCGGTTGGCCACGCTGACCTCGGTCCGCGGGTCCCTCCCGGTCTTGTAATCGATGACCCGGAACCCATTCGCGCCCTGGTCGACCCGGTCGATGATCCCGCGCAGAACCACGCTGCCCCCGCCGCGGAGGGTGACGGTGACCGCAGGCCACCACTCCTCGCCCATGCCGAATCGCTGCTCCAGGTGCGCGGGCCGCCAGCCGCCCTCTGCGCGCTGCTCGGCGTCGTAGCGGAGCAGGGTGCGGAGGTCGGCGAGGATCACGGTCCGCTGGTTCTCCCAGACCAGGGGGTGACCGATCACGCCGCGAGCCGCGGCCCCCTCGAACTCCTCGGCGGCGATGGTCTCCATCCGCCGGAGGTCCTCGGGACCGTACGCGGCGCCGGGTTCCGGACGGCCGCTGGCGGCGACCTCGAGGAAGAACCGCTCCAGGATCCTGTGGATCAGGCTGCCTCTCTCAGCGGCGTCGATCTGCCACCACCGCTCGTCCTCGACGTCCTCGGTGGGGGCGACCCAGAGCACCCGGCCCATCAGGAAGCGGAATGGGCACTCCGCCCAGTTCTGGATCCCAGTGGCGGACTGGGTGGTCCCGGTCAGGCCGCGGGTGATCAGCGGGAGGCCGGCGACCTCCGCGACATTGCCGTCGAACTCGGTGAGCCGGTCCGAGCGCCGGGCCCGAACCGTCTCGAGGACCCGGCCCAGGGGCAGGTCCGCCCGCCGCGCCACGGCGGTGCGGGAGAGCTTCACGCCCGCGCGGTGCGCCGCGGCCGCCTCCTGCTCGCGCCGCTCGGCGACGTGGAGCGGCGTCTCCCCCACAGGCGCGGCCGCCCCCACCCGGCGGAGTCGCGGATGACTGACCGTGCCGGTCCGCACGGCGGTGGCGGAGAGGGGTGCGCCCTGCCCGCCGAGCAGCTCCAGGAGCCACGGCGAGGGATAGGCGGCGCGCCCGTCTGCGTCGGTGATCGGAGCGCTCACCTCCACCTCGCCCCCATCCGCGGAGGCGAGAGCGGCCAGCCAATCGCGGCGGGATTGAGCCTCCTGATGAACCCGCCGCTCGAGGGGGTCGCCGGCGAGCAGGGGGTCCACCGGCTGCGTACCCGGGAAGGCGCCCTCCACCGCGCCCAGGATGTGGACGCTGTCGAAGTCCATGCCGAGGAGCAGGCGAGGGGGCCCGATCACCACCCCGGCGCCGAGCCGGCCGTCGGGACGCCGCCGCGTGCGCAGGCCGTCCTCCAGGGCGCGGAGAAAGACCCCGACCGACACGGTGGGCCCGATGTCCTGGGCGGCGGCCAGCCCGCGCACCACCTCCTCCACCATCTGCGAGGCCTCGTGATCCTCGGCCGTCCATGCGGCGTCCGGGGCCACGAAGCGGTCGCGGAGGGCGAGGGCCCAGTCGACGTGCGCCGCCCAGGTCGGCTCCTCGGGTGGTCGGGTGGCCAGGTCGATGGCGGCCACCTGCTCGGCGATGGCGAGGGCGTCGTCGATGTCGCGCCGGTCGGCCGCTCGGCGGGCGTCGGTGACGTCGCTCAAAGTCTCCAGGTATTCGAGATGCCGGGCCCGGGCGTCCGCGAGCTGGGTGAGGCGGGAGCGCCATTGGGCCGCGCCGCGGACGGCGCCGGCGTCGCGGGAGAGCTGATCCCAGCGGGCCTGGCTGCGCAGCACCCCGCCTCGGTGCCGGAGACCGGAGAGCCAGGCCAGGACGGCGGGGCGGGCCCAATCCTGGTCACGGAGCCGGATCAGGCCGAGCAGGCCGCGGGCAGCCACCGAGTCCACGAGCGGCCGCCCGCCCACCGCGACCGGGGTGATCCCGGCGGCACGCAGGGTGTCGCGAAGAGGTGCGCCGTACGTGTCCTCGTCGAGGTACGCGATCGCGGCGCGGTGGAGGGGGACGGCATCTCCACCCTCCATGGCGGCGAGGACGGCGCGGACAGCGGAACGGACCTCCTCGATGGGGTCGGCGGCGATCAACGCGGTGGCGGCCGCGGGCGGCGCGGCGGCGCGCACGGCGGTAAGTGGGAGGTCCACCCCCAGACGTGCGGCGAACTCGGCTTCGACGTCGCCGTCCAGGTCGGGAAGGGCCACGACGACCGGGATGTGCCCGGCGAGCGCCCGAATCAGCCGGGCATCGGGCTCGTCCAGTCGCGTGGGGAGGTGGACGACGAGGGTGCCCAGATTGGCAGCGATCCCGGCTGCGTCGCCGGCCTCGAGAGCCTTCCCAGCGGCCTCGAGGAGGTCGACCTCGTCGTACCGGCGCGCGGCATCGCGGAGCCGCTCGTACTCGGCGATGGCGAGCACGGCCGCGCGCGCGGTGATCGTGCCCGTGCCGAGGATTCGACCCGTGTCTGCCGGGAGGTCGTCCCGGCGGCGCAGCTCGAGCGCCAGGGCGGCGACGAGATCGACCAGGCCCGCCTGGTCGGCGCTCCCGGAGAGCTCCTCGCCCGCGATGCGAAGGGCCCGGCGGACCAGGGCGGCACGGGTCACCGCCGTGAGAGGGACGCGGCCCTCGGCCGCCAGCCGCGCCGCACCCAGGGCCTCGGCGAGCTGGGCGAGCACGATGAAGCGCACGCTCGCGTACCCCTCCCCGGCCAGCCTCCGGCGCAGGTGCAGCCCGAGATGGTGGCCGGGTACAGCCACGGTGACCGGTCGGAGCGGGTCGCTCGCCTGGAGCTCCCGGATCCGCCCGATCAGCCCCGCCGTGGAGGTCGGGCCCGGACGCGCGCGGACCATCTGGAGGGACGGCGGGGAGGGCACCTCAGCTGACCCGGCGGACCATGGCGCGAACTCTACGGCTCGGATCCGTCATCCGTCCCCTGACGGTGGCTGGGCTGCTCCTCGCTGGCCCCCTCGGAGGCGCCTCCGCCGACAGGGGTGGGGGTCCAGAACTCGATCATGGAACCCACTGTCCGCTCCGTGAAGGTATCGAAGAGGCTGCGCGTGATCCCCGGCGAGAGGTCGATGTCGGCCACCAGGACGATCCGCCAGGTCCCATCCGCCCCATCCATGACGAACGCCTTCGGCCACCGGTGCTCGCGGTTCCAGGTGTTGCAGCGCTCCAGCGCCTCCGTTCGCGTCGGAGGGCCCTGCCCCTCGGGCGGGTGCGCGTGGACGTGGTAGATCTTGCCGTCCTTCCCGTCGGCCACGAACCAGAGGACGATCCGCCCCCCGCCGCCGGGAAGGTCGAGCTCGACCCGGAAGTCCCCGTCCTCGTCACGGAGGAAGTGGGTGGCGTGGTCGCGCAGATGGGCCGCGATCATCTCGCGGGTGAAGGGCTCCGCCCGCGGCAGGGTGACGTCGTTCAGATGGATCTCGTGCACCACGGGGGAGAAGTCCTCGTCGAGGTCGTACGCGGTACGCAGCAGGGTGTCGGTGAGCCTGGCGAGCTTGGCCGCCGACCGGGGCAGCCCTTCCCGGGCGAAGTTGCGCTCCGGGCCGCCGCCAGTAAAGCCGAGGCGACCCAGGGCCTCGACGGCAGGCTCGAGGAGGGGCCGTTCCGGCTCTGACCACTGGCGCGAGCCCACCTCGCCCCAGACCAGGTCGCCGTGGACCATGAACTGGACGTACTCGTCCGCCTGACCGAGGACGCCAAGGACGATGTAGCCCCTCTCTCGGGCGTGGGAGAGGAACGCGGTGAGAAGGCTCTGGTACAGTCCGGTCCTGTCGATCGTCTTCATGGCTATTGCCTGTCCGTTTGGGCGTGGGTCACCTGCAGGACAAGTGTCAACCTTGCACACGACAGGAGCCTGTCGTGGAGCTCGAGCCCCAAGAGCGGATCGGCCAGCAACCTCTACGGTTGAGCCTCAGCCCATCGCACCTCACCGAAGCTCCGTCGGCCGCCACGGCGCGAGACCAACCCCGCGACGACCGCAGACGAGCGACCCACTCACTGAATGGCTCATCGCCCGCTTGAGCAGGGCAGCGAGCCCTTCTACATCGCTCCGTAGCGGCGCCCACCAATGGGGCGTCCCTCCTAGTCGGAGATCCCAGCGTTACAGGTCAAGCTGGCAACTCCTGCCTCAAGGATTCGGCGCCGGCCAGTATCGCTTGCTCTGTAGGTACTGTGTCGCCTCGGGTTGCTCCGCAAACTCCACCAAATTGCCGACCTTCTCCGCAAGCACGGCGCGGACTTCGCCAGGCGTGGCAAAGAAAAACTCACGGCGATCGTTCACGTGGTTCATCCGCGCATTAGCGAACACGTGATGGAGGTCTGTCTCAAGCGTCACGGCATCTGCCGAGAAGTAGAGAACGTGAACATCGAAGGGGAACGGGACTGACGCACCCCCAAGCTCGTTCACTCGTTCAATCGGCACAAGTCGACGGGTCATGCCTATCTTGACGACATGCGGGCCGAACGCACCCACGTTGCTGATGACGTAGACGTAGCCGGCGCGGATGTTTGCGGCCCGGAAATCGTTTTGAGCTATCGCCTGCTCGAGCGATTCAAGCTTCGCGCTGATCTCCGCCGTCGCAGTCTCATCGCCGCTGGCAGTAACGGCTGCGAGCGCGTTCGCATAGTGCGCCCTCTCCTTCTCCAAGGATTCACGCTCAGCCGCCAGTTCCTGCTCGACCTTGCGCTCCTCTCTTAGTCGCTCTCGCTCCTCGCGAGCCGCCTCACGCTCCTCCTGAACCTTCATCAGGTAGTCCGAGGTCAGTTCGAGTTCTTCGATGCGAATACCGTGGTATGCGGGGTTGATGCGCATCTCCATCATCGCGCCCAACTTCGCAATCGTGTCGACGGATGCCCCCAATCGTTGCTTTGCGGTCACAACGTTCCCCGCACGCAACGACCGAACGCAGGTGTCAGCTTCGGCGTTGTAGGCACGGAGCATGAGTTTCGAGTAGTCGCTCGTCATCTTTCGTCCTTTGGCGAGCGAGCCATTGAAGGTGAACCGCTCCGAAACGAGAACGGCATCACCACGCTTGATCGCATCCTTAATCCGGTCTTGAATCGTCTGTAACCGGTCCCGGTACTCCTGGGAGTTCTCCACCGGATGGTGGTACCGGTAGATGCCCACCTCCTGGAGAACCCGCTCGTCGCTAAGATCGACAATCTCGCTTCCGGCGGAGTCCACCGGACTAGGCGCCTCGGCAACCGCTGCGTAGTGCGCTAGCTGACCTTCGAGATCCGCGATTCGCGCTTTGAGCTGCGCGATGTCGGCCTCGTGTGCCTTTGCCGGCATCTCCGGGGCACCCTGCGCGACGGACATCGATGCTGGAGCGGCCGCCGCACTGGCCGCGATCGCGGTCGCTGAAACGACCGCCGGTGCGTTCTTGGGGGGCTCTGCCTGGGCAGGCGTTTCTTGCACCGAAGGCCGCGGGGGCTCTGCCGGGGACGCAACCCAGAAGACCCAGCCAGCCGGGGGCGGCGGCCAACTGGGGTCGGGCTTCCAGTCCTCCGGGGGAAGCCACCCCGAAGGCGCGGGTGGCCACCCTGGCGGCGGATTGAAGACGTACCCTTCCACGTTCTAGCCTCTGATGGCCTTGGACGCATCGATTCCCTCGAGTTCCAGTGGCCTCTTGGAGATGAGTGCACCCAAGTGCTCGAGCGTGGCGAGCGGCACGACATTCGCGAGATCGAATGCCTGAAACCTGGTGCGCTCGGCCGCGACGGCGACGAGGCTGGTGCGCCTCGTCAACCCTGTGGCCGAGTCGATACCTTCGGTGCCCACTGTCAGAGCGATGGTGCGAATCTGGCCAGAGCGGTCGGCGGTGAAGACCTCATGCAGCGTCCGCAGCGACACCTGACAGATGGCTTGGAGATACCGCTCCTTCAGATCCTTCTGCGGCAAGAGCGTCGGTACGATCTCGTCTTTCGACTTGTTGTAACGGAACTCCCTCTCTAGCGGAAGGGTGCTGGGGTGGGGCACCGTCACCGTGAGGGAGGCCTCCCTCTGCGTCGCCCCGTAGGAGAAATCGTGCTCAACTGGGAAAGACTCGGGATAGAGGGAGTTGCTCAGTACGATACCCATGTACTCGTCAACTGCCTCTGGGGTACCCGCCGCGAGCCCCTGGATGAGGTGGTCGAGAGTCGTGTTGGCTGCATCCACCTCGGCGTCTCTGCGATCGCACTCCGATTGGTACTCACGCCGAGCGCTGTCAAGGGCTGCTAGACGTTCGTGTTCAGCGTGCTGAAAGCCCTGCATCTGACGAAGTTGCGCGGCAGGTAGTCCAGCGACTTCTGCCTGCCACGCGGCGTGCCGTTGTCCAAATTCCGCTTGAGCCGCAGCGACGGCCTCCGCGTGCTTCCTCTTTCCGCCGAGCAGTCCGCCCACGCCTTTCGGCGCCGGGGGCTCCACGTAGGTTGGTTCCTCTCGGGCAGTGAGGAGCGCCGGTGGCGGGAGGGGCCGCTCCAACTCCGTTCGGGTGAATGGCGGGTGGTCGGCAACCCGCCTAAGTGGTTCGAGGTCGACGGACGGGTCGATCCGGAGAGCCCGGAGCAAGATCGAAGCGATCTCTTCCCTGGTTTGCTCAAGCTGAGCATTCATGGCTTCCGCCTCAGCCTGCCTCGCCTCGCCGTGTAGGCGTTGCGCCTCTTGCTGGGCCTTCCTCTGTTCGGCTACAGTCGCTCGCTCCATCTGCGCCTGCGCCTGCGCAGCGCGCATTCTGGCCTGTTCGGCGTTGTGGGCTGCAGCGGCGTTCGCTCGAGCCGCGGCGGTCGCTGCCTGCTGCCGACGCTTGCCGGCGAGTTGGTTCTGGTGCTGAATTTCGGCAAAGAAGCCCCGTTTTCTTGCCATGAGTCGTCGTCTCCCTCACGGTGCGGAAAGGCCGCCATAGGATGGCAGGGTCCGAGTGCCAGATGCTTATCGGCGACGCACCCCGGTCCCAAGCGGAGCTGGTTCCCCGCGGACGCGTCAAAATGTCCACACGATGCGTGGGGTCTGCCAAGCGAGGCCTCGGCTGAGCCCCTTGCGCGCCTGATGTTTCGCTGGCCAAGCTTCCAGGGCCACCCGACAGTTTGGCGGAGCGAGAGGTGTGTGGTTTCACCACATGGTGGCCGCCCAGGGGCGGGGATGTCTCAGGTGATAGTGGCCACCCTACCGGCACTCGGAGGGTGGTTCTGTGGGGCGGGAACGCTAC